>Ga0136846_1234288_pt1 | contig 45995 bp, 34 predicted proteins | sample HopSoiMetagenom2_FD_96841 | JGI IMG/M metagenome (GOLD analysis project Ga0136846, IMG submission 96841) | Grasslands soil microbial communities from Hopland, California, USA - 2 Assembly 2016 (version 4) | ecosystem: Environmental > Terrestrial > Soil > Grasslands | place: USA: Hopland...
GAATTCAAGCTTCCGCTTGTGTGGTTGTTAGCGACTCCGCAGCAGGAACGAAGTGCAGCCGCGAGTTCGGCCGCTACCAGCAAATTGCGACTGCGCTTCAGTCTCTGGCAGAATCGCTTGCCGGTCGATTCGTTGCCGCTCGAAGGTTGGATCGAGTTACAGGTGGTCAGTGAAGGCGAATTGTTGTTCGGGGCATAAACTCGTCGGCTGACTTGTTGGCGCCCATTTCCGTGAAAAATTTGCGTCAAATCGACTGCAGGCCCCATCCTTGTACCGTGAGACATTCCGAACCCGCTAGATTGTTTGGCCGCGTCGCGCGCCGCGGTCCCGTTCATTCCAAGAGATTTCTTCCAGCTAAATTACTCACCTGTCTTCTCGTACTTGCTCTGGCGGCGGTCTCGCAATCTGGCGATGCTGCGAAGCCGGGTTCTGCGCAAAATTCGGAGGGCCGCTCATCGGAGGCGGAGGCCGCCGTCAACCATGTCCTGGCGGAGCCTCCGGGCTTGCGATATCAGGGGGTTCCACCACCGATTCCGCAGGACCAGGGCCCTGCCGGCCTTCATTTGGAGTTGCTGCGGTTGGGAACGACTGCACGATTGATGCAGGTGGTGGCGCATCCCGATGATGAAGACGGCGGAATGTTGACGCTTGAGGCCCGCGGGCATGGAGTCAACACGCTGTTGATGACACTGAACCGCGGCGAGGGAGGACAGAACAAGATCGGAAGCAATCTGTCGGATGTGCTGGGTGTCCTGCGCGCGGAAGAACTCCTGGCATCGGATCAGTACTACGGAGTGCAGGAACGCTTTTCGCGTGTGGCAGACTTTGGCTTTTCGAAAATCGCCGAAGAGACGTTTGCAAAGTGGGGCGGCCATGATGTTGCACTCGGCGACATGGTGCGCGTGATTCGCACGTTTCGTCCGGATGTGCTGGTGGCGCGATTCTCAGGTACAGACCGCGATGGGCATGGAAATCATCAGGCGTCGAGCATTCTGGCAAAGGAAGCTTTTCGCGCGGCGGCAGATCCTAAGAAATTTCCGGAGCAGATCGCGCAGGGACTGCAGCCCTGGCAGGCCAAGAAGTTTTATCGCGGCAACGTTTGCCCCTGGGGTTCGATGACGTGCCCCGATGCGCAGTGGACGGTGAAGTTCAATACTGGCGAGCGCAATGATGGGTTTGGGATGTCATACATACAATTTGCGATGCAAGGGTTGCGTCACCAGGAGTCCCAGGGTGCGGCGAACTGGAGTGTTGAACCCGGAGACAGGTTCACGTTTTACAAACTGGAAGACTCGGTAATCCCATCTGCTAGTGGTAAGGACGGACACGAGAAGAGCTTTTTCGATGGAATCGATGAGACGCTGCCGGGAGTGGCCGCACGCTTGAGTTCGGAAGAAAAGAAACTTCCGCAATTGAAGCAGCAGTTGAGCGGGATTGCAAAGCAGATCGCGCAAGCCACGTCGAACTCGGATCCAGCGCCTGCATTGATACAGGTTGTTTCCGGGCTGAAGAAAATGGAATTGGAGATCTTGCGCAGCACGGTAAGTAGAACAGCGAGAAACGAGCTGCTCACGCAGATTGCAACGAAACAACAGCAAGCTGAAACCGCGCTCAACCTGGCTCTGGGCGTCAATGTGGAGGCGCACGCGTCTGCCAATGACGGGCGCACCACAAGTCTGCCCAGAGAAGCCGACGCTCTTACGACGGTTTCTCCGGGACAGCAATTCGTGGTCGCAGTGACGTTCCATAATGGCTCGAAAGTTCCGCTGCTTATTGACCATGTGGAGCTCGAGGTTCCGGCAGGATGGAGTACTGTCAGCGGCAAGACGAAGGCGGAGACCGTTAAGCCAGGCGGTGACTTGCATGCTGATTTTCGTTTGACCGTGCCGAAAGATACGCCATACACGCGTCCTTACTGGCACAGGGATGATCCGAACACGGAGAGTATCAACCAAATCGACAATGAAAAGAATGCGACGCTCCCGTTTCCACCTCCGGCGCTGCGGGCACGAGTGGAATATTCGGCGAGTGCGCCGGGCGGAGTTCACACTCGCAATGGAGCGACCGCAGCTGTGGTGACGACTTTTGTCGATCAGGCCGGAAAGGACCGTGCGCGCACGCTGGCGGTTGTGCCCGCGTTTTCTGTGATGCTGGAGCCAGGGACCCAGGTGATCTCCACACATAACGGTTCCAGTTCCACAGTCACTGTGGGCGTGGCCAGCAATCTTGACCGCAAAATCCATGGTGAACTTCGGCTCGAATTGCCGGCAGGCTGGCGGTCTGAGCCTGCTCAGTTTGCTGTGGACACGACGAAACGCGGAGAGAAGAAGGATCTTCATTTCAAGATATTCGCTGCAGGACTGCAGCAAGGGCGCACGACTCTGCGCGCCGTCCTCGACGCGGAGGGACGTAAATACGCTGAAGGCTACACGCTGGTCACGCGCGAAGATCTGGGAAGCTTTTATTACTACCAGCCGGCGCGGCAACGCGTCAGTGTTGTCGACGTGAAGGTGCCGCACGAATTGAAGGTGGGCTACATCATGGGTGCGGGCGACGATATCCCCACCGTGCTGCAGCAGATCGGAATGAACGTAACCATGATTCCCGGGGAGAGACTGGCGACCGAGGATCTTGGCCAATACGGCACGATCGTGCTCGGCATTCGGGCCTATGACACGCAGGCAGAAGTCATTGCGAATAACAAGAAGTTGCTCGACTTTGTTTCCGCGGGGGGAACTCTCGTCGTTCAATACAACACCAGCACTGCCGAGTTCAATAGCGGCAAGTTCACACCGTATCCTGCGGACCTGAGCCGCGCGCGCGTTTCGGTGGAAGAGGCGCCGATGCAGATGCTGGAGCCGGAGAATACGATCTTCCACTATCCGAATGCGATCACCGAGAAAGATTTCGACGGCTGGGTACAGGAACGCGGGCTGTATTTCATGGACAAATGGGATGAGCATCTCAAGCCACTGCTGACCTGCCATGATCCTGGAGAAGAAGAGCAGAAGGGTGGCCTGCTCGAGGCTCAGTACGGCAAGGGAATTTACATTTACACGGGATATGCATTCTTCCGGCAATTGCCCGCGGGAGTCCCGGGAGCGGTGAGACTGTTCGTAAACTTGCTGAGTGCAGGCAAGCAGCAGTAGAGCCGTAGAGACGTAGGTGGGTACATCTTTTTCTGCTGGGTGAGAAGACGTTGCGAACAACGTCTCTACGATCATGGAATCCTTACAAGAAGGTACATCGAGTTCCTCAGGTCTCATCCGCGGGATGGGGCTGTGGAGCGCGACTGCGCTGAACATGATCGACATGATCGGCGTGGGACCGTTCATCACCATGCCGCTGGTATTGAGCGCGATGGGCGGACCGCAGGCGTTGTTGGGCTGGATCGCCGGAGCGCTGCTTGCGGTCTGCGATGGATTGGTTTCCGCTGAATTGGGAGCTGCTCTGCCCGCGTCCGGGGGGTCATACCGCTACTTGCGTGAGATGTATGGCCCGCAAAAGTGGGGGCGGCTCATCTCGTTCTTGTTTATCTGGCAGGTTTCGTTCAGCGCGCCGCTTTCGATCGCAACCGGATGCATCGGCCTCGCGGGATATGCGGCGTACTACTGGCCCGAACTTGAGACCGTGTACGCCCATCACGATGCGGCGGTAAATATTCCATGGGCGGGGCCGCTGCAGGTGAGCTGGATCGTAACTCCGGGAACTGCTCTTGCGGTCGTGATTTGCTTTTTCACCGTGCTGCTGCTTTATCGGCGCATCACTGTCATCAGCCGGCTTTCAAAAATCCTGTGGTTCGGCGTGATGGGAACCATCGGCTGGATCATCTTCGCGGGACTGACACACTTCAATGCCGCGCTGGCTTTGGATTTTCCGCCCGCCGCGTTCAAGCTGTCGCACGAGTTTCTGGTGGGGCTCGGCGGTGCCATGCTGGTTGCCACCTACGATTATTGGGGATACTACAATGTCTGTTTCCTCGGGGATGAGATTAAAGACCCCGAAAAGAACATTCCTCGCGCGTTGCTGCTTTCCATTCTGCTCGTAGCCTGTCTATATCTTGCGATGAATGTGTGCATCCTGGCGGTCGTGCCATGGCGGGAGATGGTACACGCAGGACAGAACAATAGCGGATTGTATGTTGTGTCCCTGTTCATGCAGAGGGTGTACGGCGATTGGGCGGCGCGGCTGGTCACGGGACTCGTCATTGCAACGGCGTTTGCTTCGGTTTTCTCGCTAATGCTGGGATATTCGCGCGTTCCGTATGCCGCAGCGAAAGACGGCAATTACTTCAAGGCGTTTGCGAAGCTGCATCCCAAGCACCGCTTTCCGCACATTTCGTTATTGGCGCTGGGTGTTGTGGCGGCGGCGTTCTGCTTCTTGCGATTGAAAGATGCGATTGCTGCGCTGGTCGTGATTCGGCTGATTCTGCAGTTTCTAGTACAGGCCGTGGGGCTGATTGTGCTAAGGATCCGGCGTCCCGATCTTCCCCGGCCCTTCAAGATGTGGCTATACCCGTTACCTGCGTTACTGGCGTGCGCGGGCTTTCTCTTCATATTGTTCAATCGGAAGAACTGGGAGAAAGAAATGCGCTACGCAGCTGTGATTTTGCTGACAGGGGTCATCATTTACCTGATTCGGGCCTGGAAGGATTCCCAGTGGCCATTTGCGCTGGCAAAGGTCAAAACATAGACCGTGCAGTTCGCGAAGAGGCAGAGCCCACAGAGTTCTGACGGACGCAGAGTCCGACGTAAGTTCGCATCTAAAGCAGAGTTCGCAACGTTCGCATAGAGCCAGAATTTTCGGAACAGGGTTAGGAAGTTTCGTTGGCAGACCAGATTACAGTACCTTCGGTTGGGAGTATTCGGCGCGCTGATCCGGCGTGGGCGCCGTTAGGGGAGCCGATCTTCCGCTCTTTGTGGATCGCCGCTGTCGTTTCCTACACGGGCACATGGATGCAGAACGTGGGCGCGGGCTGGCTCATGACCCAGCTCTCCGTCTCTCCTCTGATGGTCAGCCTCGTGCAGGGTGCAGCTGCGATTCCTGTTTTCCTCGTTGTACTCCCAGCCGGTGCTCTGGCCGATATGGTGGACAGGCGGCGGCTACTCCTGTTCACGCAAAGCTGGATGGTGGTCGCAGCAGTAGCGCTCGCCATGCTGACGCTTTTCAATGCGGTGAGTCCGTGGATGCTGCTGGCATTTACGTTCCTGATGGGAACGGGAGCAGTCATGAACGATCCCGCGTGGCAGGCGATCACGCCCGAGGTTGTCTCGGTCGAGCGTCATGCTTCGGCGGTCGCGCTCAATTCTGCGGGATTCAATGTGGCGCGTGCGGTTGGCCCTGCTCTCGGCGGACTCGTCGTTGCGACCGCCGGATCGGGGTGGTCTTTTCTGCTCAATGCCGCGTCGTTTTTTGGTGTCATCGTGTTCCTGTACCGCTGGAAGCGTCCTCCGCACGAGCCGCTGGCGACCAGCGGGGTAGGCGAGGCAATCGCAGAAGGATTTCGCTATGTTCGCGGCGCGCCGAAAGTGCGGTCCGTATTGATTCGCACAGGGGCCTTCAGCATTGGTGCAACCTCGCTGCTGGCGTTATTGCCAGTGGTCTGCCAACCGCATGGCGCGCAAGGATACGGGTTCCTGCTGACCTGTTTTGGTCTAGGCGCTTTGGCCGGCGCGGCTATCTTGCCGCGCTTGCGGCTGCGATATTCACTGGATGGTCTCGTGGCAGGTGCGACCGTCCTCTTTGCGATAATGACGTTTGCGGCAGGGCAGGTTCATATCTTCGAATGGTTGTGTCTGGTATTGTTTACGGCGGGCGCGGCCTGGATCGGCATCCTGGCGTGCTTCAACGTGGTGGCGCAGACCATGTGTCCGTCGTGGATGCGCGCACGGGCGCTATCGATGTACTTGCTAGTGTTGCAAGGCGGAATGGCGATCGGCAGCGCAGTTTGGGGAGCGCTAGCCACGAGGTATGGCGTGCCTGAAGCATTGGCGTGGTCGGCGCTCGCCATGGTTGTCGGGTTGGCGAGCATACGTCGTCATCGGCTGACCGGGGCGGAACTGGCGATGACTCCGGCGGTGGTACGCGATTGAGGGGGCCCTATGAAAAACACAATGAGACTGATTCTTTGCGGACTGCTGCTGGCATGCGTAGCCCGTGCGCAGACGACAACGAAATCGAAGGAAGAACGGAGAACAGTCACAGATCTATTGCAGCGAAACGTCAGCAACTTCGAGCATGAATTCGTGCCGGCGGCCGAAGCCATGCCAGAGGACAAGTTCGGCTTTGCTCCCAGTGAAGGAGAATTCAAGGGAGTTCGGACATTTGCACAGCAGATCAAGCATGTTGCGGCCGTGAACTACGAATTGGGGGCTGCACTCCTGGAGCAGAAGCCGCCCGTGGATATTGGGGACGAGTCGGGACCGGCTTCGGTGGTGACGAAGGCCGATGTTCTCAAATATCTGAAGGACTCGTTCGAATACGTGCACAAGGCTGTCGCGACAATCAATGAAAGCAATCTCGCCGGCACTGTGAGGAGCCCCTTCGGAGAAGGGTCCGTCTCACGGCTGGGTCTGGTGATGTCGGTGCCCTCGCATGGATTCGACCATTACGGGCAAATGGCGGTCTATCTGCGCATGAATGGCATTATTCCGCCAGCAAGTAAATAGATACCGAGGCCTGATTTGTTACACTCAGCCCTCGACGAATGTCCATTGACTGGCAAACCTTCTGGCTGACGCTGCAGTTGGCGATCATCGTCTCAGCTGTGCTGCTCGTGCTCGGCATGCCGATCGCTTATTGGGTAGCATTTTCGGAATGGCGGTTGAAATTCCTGGTGGAAGCGGTTCTTGCGTTGCCGATTGTGCTCCCTCCTACCGTGCTCGGTTTCTACGTTCTGGTTGCACTCGGACCACGCAGTCCGCTGGGCCGCTGGTGGATTGCGCTCACCGGACACACTCTTGCTTTTACGTTCACTGGACTCGTGATCGGATCCATTCTTTACAGTCTGCCGTTTGCGGTGCAGCCGCTCGCAGCCTCGTTTTCTGGAGTGGATCGCAAACTCATAGCTGCATCCGAGACGTTGGGCGCATCTCCGCTGCGCACGTTCGCACGAGTAATCGCTCCTCTTTCGCTGCCCGGGATCATCACCGGCCTGGCTCTGAGTTTTGCCCACACGATGGGGGAATTCGGGGTCGTGTTAATGGTGGGCGGAAATATTCCCGGAGTCACGCGCACGGTCTCGATTGATATCTATGACCGTGTACAGGCGTCGGACTATGCGGGGGCAAATCAAACTGCCTTGCTGCTGCTTTTGCTTTGCTTTGTGCTGCTCGCGACTGTGTACGGCCTGAATCGCCGGGCGTGGGCCATCTATCCCGTAAAATAGGCGCAATGAGCGAGACGCCTGCGCCAGCAGAAGTTTCGGTAGATTCGCGTGTCGATTTAGCTCCGGGTGCATCGTCGCTGTCCTGCGAGTTCCGCAAGCAGTACTCCACCGCAGAGCAGCCTTTCTCGCTTAATGTCTCATTCGAAGCCGCGGCCGGGTTCACGATTCTTTTCGGCGCATCGGGAGCAGGGAAGACCACGCTCCTGGACTGCATTGCAGGGCTGGCTAAACCAGAATCGGGGCGCATCTCGGTCGGTCAGCGGAATCTCTTCGACTCTAAGCATGGAATCGATGTTCCGGTCGCCAAACGCCGCGCCGGATATGTCTTTCAATCGCTGGCGTTATTTCCCCACATGACGGTTGAGCAGAACGTTGCCTACGGTTTGGCTCACCTGCCACATACCGAACGTGATCTGCGAGTTTGCGAGGTGCTTCGAACGTTCCGCATAGACCATCTCGCGTCGCGCACCGCGCAGAAAATTTCCGGCGGAGAAAGTCAGCGGGTGGCACTGGCACGCACCCTCGCGACCGATCCGCAAGTCCTTCTTCTAGATGAACCCCTCGCCGCGCTCGACGGGCCAACGAAGGCGCGCATCATCGACGACCTTCGGCTTTGGTATCGCAATCACCACATCCCAATCCTCTACGTCACGCATAGCCGGGAGGAAGTGTTCGCCCTGGGGGATCGAGTGGTTGTGCTTGAAGCAGGGCGGGTGGTGGCCCAGGGCACTCCTCACGAGGTCATGAGTGCGCCACAGTTCGAGACAGTAGCCCAGCTTGCGGGATTCGAGAATGTGCTCGACGCTATCGTCGAAGCGGTTCATCCCGAGCGGGGAACGATGGCGTGCCGCGTAGCGGGCGAAGGCGGGGCCGTCGTGATCGAGACGCCTCTGGTCCGCGGCGGTGTAGGGACTCAGCTCAGGTTGGGGATTCGCGCCGGAGATATTCTGCTGGCGACTTCTCCGCCAACAGGGTTGAGCGCCCGCAACATAATCCCGGGACGAATCCAGTCTCTGGAGCAGCGGGATGTAGTTGTTTCGGCGCGGGTAAAGAGCAGAGTCGAACTGGAAGTGCATCTCACTTTGGCAGCTCGCGACTCATTGCAACTTGTCCCCGGAAAAGAAGTCTGGCTGGTGATCAAAACGCATTCCTGCCACTTGATGCAGGCCTAAATGCAGCGGCGAGAAATTGCCCTCGCGTCGCCTCACGCGTCGTCAGTTGGAAGGAAGCGCTTCGCTTTTTGCATTTAGAATGTTCGATTCCTCCACCTCAATCACCGCGGCCCACTGGCCCCTTCGCTCTTCGCTAAAAGCGACGCGCCCGCCAAGCACCCGCGCGGCAAAGGCGGGCGGCACGTCCCGATGAAACCCAAAGAAGCGCTGCTTGAGGGCGGTCCAGCGGCTCCAGCGATCCAGTAGCGGACGGCGAGGCTCGTACTTCGTCGAGAATACGAGCGCAACCTGGAAGTGCGCGCGGTAGTCAGCCGCTGAGAGTACCTGTTCCAGCGAAAAATCTTCGATGCGTACCACCTGCATGGGCCGGGTTGTATATCCGAGCCAAGGCCGGGTAAGTTCGTCCGAAGCGGGCCAGGCCGTGAGAACGTGTGCCATCGGGTAGCGCGCTTCGAGGAACCGCTCCGCCTTCTGATGAAGGATCACGTAATCGCGGTACGCGAGATTGTCTTCCGGAGAGAATCCATAGGGCGGGTTCCAGAACCATGCCGTGACGAAGACTGCCGCGATTATGGCTGTGCTGGCTGCCCAATACCGAAGACGCCGCCAGAGCGTGGAAATCGCCAGGATGATAACAAGAGGCACGCCAGGAAGCATGTAGCGCGCCAGCACCGCTCCGCCGATTAGGCCCATGGCTACGATGAAAGTCCCGATCACCACAAAAAAGATCATCTGAACTGATATTGCAATGCGAGGCCTCTCACCTTCTGGGTCGCGCACTGGAGGCAGGAGCATCGCCAGCAACATGGCGGCCGTGAGCACCCAAAGGTGCATGTATCCGAATGCCTGCCAAAGACGGAGAATGACGGCAAGAAGGAAGCGCAGCGGATCGAGTGTGGACGCGACGTTATAGCGGAAGAACTCCGGATTGCCGAAGATGTATCCCGTTCGAGAGTAGTGATAGGCGTACCAGAGCGTGAGCGGGGCAAGCGGGAGCAGCAGCGCCAGGATGCGCCGAGCCTGTCGCGACGGATCGCTCCACAGTTGCCGGCTCCAAGCTCTGTCAGCAACAAGCGAGCGCAGGATCTCCCAGCCAACCAGAGCGACAGGCACGAGGATTGCGGTCTCCTTGGCGAGTGCTGCCAGGGAGAACCAGATAGCCGTAGAGACCGGACGCTCCTCCAGAAAGCCAGCCAATCCCCAGAAGGTGAGACCGGCGGCTGCAAGGTCCACCTGCGCCAGTGAGCTTTGCGAGAAGAAGACCGGGTAAAGGGCCGTGCAGATCGTCGCGCCGATCGCGACCTGCAAATTGGCGACGCGTTGCGCGAGCCGGAATACTCCAAGCAACGCGAACGCAGCCAGCAACAGCATCGCCGATCGAGTCACCAGTGGTGCGTAGCCCACGATCTTCCACCAGAGTGCGACCCACGCCATAACCAGCGGCGGATGCGCGTTCGAAATTGTGGTGTGCGGGATGAGGCTACCCGTGAGCAACAGATCGCGCGCTGCAGGGACGTAGTAGCCCGCTTCGTCCCAGAAATAGGGAAGCTGCAGCAAGGGCGCATGAAGTAGGAAGATGACGACGAAGATGAACACGAACACCACTGCCGGGTGCGGGTTCGAGCGCGGGCGAGAGATCATTCTGGCTGTGGTTATCTGACGACAGTTTTACGGAGTGTCAGCAGAGACGTAGCAGAGCTACGTCTCTACGAAACGGATCGAAACAGATCAGTGAACTGGGCCTTGCGGGCCCATGCGCGGGTCGAGTTTGATCTCGCCGAATGCGGACTCATATCCTGCTACGTTCTGCTGTAGAAGACCGAGCAGAGCTTTGGCTTGTTGCGGGCTCAGATAAATCCCCTGGAAGTTGCGGATCTCGACCTGCGTTTCAGTCTGCTGTTGCAGTGTCCCGAACGCTAGAAAGAAATCCCAGATGTTGACGCGCATCTGCACGCTATTGGCGTAACTTTCGCGGTAGCTGGAGTCGTTCGTGAGCTTTACGTTGGGCTGCGTCGGAATAGTCATACGCACAAGAGTGTATCAATAAGCCAGACGGGGTGGGGCCTGACAAAATCTGTCAACCAGTGTTGCTTTGCGTCGGGTTCAGTGGCCGAAAGGACAATCGCAAAACAGGACCTGTGGTGTGCTCGCACACCGGAAACAAAGGTCTTAGCTATGGCACATCCGTTACTTTGGGAAGTACCTCGTGGCGTATAAAGTGCGGTAGATTGAATGTTCTCCGGAAAGACACGGAGTCGTTCTGAGCGTCAGTGAGCTACCTATGACCCAAGATAACGATCAAACGATGATGGAAGAAATTGTCCTTCCTGAACATCTGCTTCCCCTGGGGACTGTGTTGGGGCAGGGAGTGTCTGCCATGGACCTGTGCATGGTCCTGGCCAAAATTTTCCGCGTGCAATATACCGAAGTGGCATTGCTGCGCCTTGAGGGCGGGTTGTTGCGGTTCATTTTCCCCGAACATTTGCGAACTACCGGAGCGATTCCGCTCTCTAGTAAGGCTGTGGCAGCGCATACCGCGTTGAGCAAGAAGGCGGAAATCTTCAATAACTTTGCGCGTGTGAAGCACGCCAGCATTTTCGAGACGATCAAGCCGGATGCAAACGGGTCAGACGAGCCCGCAGCACCCGCGCCGATTCAGAAACTGATGTCGGTTCCGATCATGGACAAAGCTTCGTTGGTTGTGGGCGTCATCCAGATCTCGCGCAAGGGGCTTGATCCCAGGTTCGCGCACGATTTCAGCCGGGAAGACTTGCACGATCTGGAGTTAGCGGCAGGATTGTTGTCCACTGCTCCGGCGTTGCTCGAGAACTGAAGAGTTTCAGTCACCACAGAGGGCGCATGGCACCGGGGAAGGCACTGTGCCCTTTGTGGGTTTGTTTCTTCTCAGCGTACGTTCTTCGCGAATACTCGCAGATCTGATCCCGTCATTTCCTTCGGATCGTCCACACCCAGCATACCGAGCACCGTCGGGGAGATATCCCGCAGGGAACCGCCGGGCTTCAACGTGAACTGCTTGGAGTTCTCCGATATTACGATGAAGGGCACCGGGTTGGTGGTGTGCGCGGTATGCGGCCCTCCAGTGGCCGGATCGGTCATCATCTCGGCGTTACCATGATCGGCAGTGATTAGCATTGCGCCGCCCTTGGCGCGCACTGCGGCTTCAATACGAGCCAGGCAGGCATCCACGGTTTCGACTGCCTTCACCGTGGGCTCGATCTTTCCGGAGTGTCCGACCATGTCAGCATTGGCGAAGTTTACGATCACTACATCAAAAGTGCCGTCTTCGGTTGCCTTAACAACCGCATCCGCGACGCCTGACGCGCTCATCTCCGGTTTCAGATCGTAGGTGGCGACCTTGGGTGACTGAACCATCACGCGGTCTTCACCCGGGAAGGGCTGTTCGACGCCGCCGTTGAAGAAGTAGGTGACGTGCGCATACTTCTCGGTCTCGGCTACGCGCAGATTACGCATATTCAAGCCGCCCATTACGTTCGCGAGGATGTTATTCATCGACTCGGCCGGGATCACCACCGGCAAACTGAAGTTCTTGTCGTATTGAGTCATGCACACGTAGTGCAGATTGTTAGGGACGCGCTCTCGTGGGATGGTGCCGTCGAGATCGGCTGCACCCGGAAGATCCGTGCCGGCTTTATCGTTCAGTCCGCTGTTGCGGGTGAGCGCGCGCGTGATCTGGCGGACGCGATCGGCGCGGAAGTTGAAGCAGATGCAGGAATCATCGTCGCGGATGGTGGCGAGAGCCTCGCCGCGGCTGTCGGTGCAAACGAAGGGGATCACGAACTCGTCCGTGACTCCCTTGCTGTACGAGTCCTTCACACCCTGCACAGGGTCGGATTGCTTTCCGCCCTCGGCGTCAGCGAAGACCATCGCGTTATACGCCTTGGCAATGCGCTCCCAGCGGCGGTCGCGATCCATGGCGTAGTAGCGTCCATTCACGGTCGCGATCTTGCCGCAGTTGTATTCCCGCATCTTCTGCCGCAACTGTTCGAGATAGCCCGCGCCATTGGTAGGCAGGGTATCGCGGCCATCCATGAAGGCATGGACAAACACGCGCTCCAGGCCGTTCTGCTTGGCCATCTTCAGCAATGCATAGAGGTGTGCCTGCTGCGAGTGCACACCCCCGTCAGAGATCAGTCCGAAGAGATGCAACCGGCGCTCGCCTTTCTGTGCATTCTTCATCGCTGCGAGCAGCACGGGATGAGAGAACAGTTCGCCGTTCTGAATCATCAGATCGATGCGCGTGATGTCCATGTGCACGATGCGGCCAGCGCCGATGTTGAGGTGTCCGACCTCGCTGTTGCCCATCTGGCCCTCTGGCAGTCCCACAAAAGGGCCGCTGGTGTGAATGAGCGTGTTGGGATATTCCCGCAGCAGCCGATCGTACGTGGGCTTGCGAGCGAGAGCGATTGCATTGGCGTTGGTTTCGGCACGGTATCCCCAGCCGTCGAGGATGGTCAGTATCAGCGGTTTAGGACGGGACAAGTGAGCTCCTACCTTCTAGGCAGAACAATTCTTTGCCACCGATTTCGTGGATTCACGCGCATGAAAGCGAACGACTTAGAATCCCATTCTGTCGTCTGCGGACGGCCCGTACGTCGCCGGCAACGGCGTGTCGTTCAAACGCAAATAAACCCCCAGTTGTGCCCGATGGTGCACAACGTGGTTCATAAACATCTGCCGGTAGGCCAGGAACCGCGATCCGCTGAAGATGGGCTTGCCCTGGAAGCTCAGCTTCCACGACTCCGTCCACGCCTCATCGGGAGTGTTCTTCAGCGCCGCCCGAACCTTGGCAGCACCTTCGTCGAATGCCTTCAGCAATTGCTCTGGCGACACGAATGGCAGTCGCTCCCGGGGTGCACTGCCGAAGTCCAACTCGGGTGTTGTCAGGATCGTGAGACCAAACCCGGCAAGCTCTGCCACGTGAGGCGCAAGCTTCCCTAACGGCATCGACTTGGGATGGGGGGTGTAGTCAGCCTTGAGCGGGACACGCTCGAGCATTGCGCGCGTCTTCTTGGCTTCTTCGTCAAATTCAAGCAGAAGTAAATCGCTAATCATTCCTCACCTCACATTCGCGAACGATTTCGTTATCCGTGGTAGTTGAGTGCCTTCAGGCCGAGAAAACGCGCCGTGTTGCCCAATGCTTCCTCAATCCGCAGCAGTTGGTTGTACTTGGCAATCCGATCCGTGCGGGACGCAGAACCGGTCTTAATTTGTCCCGCCCCGGTCGCGACCGCGAGGTCGGCGATAAACGTATCTTCAGTTTCACCCGAGCGATGGGAGATCACTGACGTGTATCCATTGCGCCGGGCGAGATCAATCGCGTCAAGCGTCTCACTCACGGTGCCGATCTGATTCACTTTCACCAGAATCGAGTTGGCCACGCCTTTATCGATTCCTTCCTGCAGGAATTGCACATTGGTCACGAAAAGATCATCACCGACGAGCTGAATCTTTCCCCCCAGTTCGTCCGTCAGATTCTTCCAGCCCTCCCAATCGTTCTCCGCTAGTCCATCTTCGATCGAAATGATCGGATAGTCCTTCGCCCACTTCGCCCACCACTTCACCATTTCGTCAGAACTCTTCGCGGACTTATCCGATTTCTTGAACACGTACTTGCCATCCTGGTAGAACTCGCTGGCCGCAGGATCCAGCGCAATCGCAATCTCTTCGCCCGGCTTGTATCCGGCCTTCGTGATGGCTTCGAGCACGACTTCAATCGCCTCGACGTTCGATTTCACCGAGGGCGCAAATCCGCCCTCGTCGCCGACGGCGGTGTTGTAGCCGCGTTTTTTCAGCACGCCTTTCAGCGTATGAAACACTTCGACGCCCCAGCGCAGCGCTTCAGAGAACGATGGCGCGCCCACTGGCATCACCATGAATTCCTGGAAATCCACATTGTTATCGGCATGTGCGCCGCCGTTCAGAATGTTCATCATCGGAGTGGGCAGCGTGTTCGCGCCAGCACCACCGAGGTATCGATACAGCGGTACATCGAGACTCTTCGCCGATGCACGCGCGGCGGCCATTGACACTGCGAGAAGCGCGTTGGCTCCCAGGCGTCCTTTGTTGGGAGTTCCGTCGAGCTCGATCATCCTGGCATCCAGCCCGCGCTGATCGAAGCCATCCAGGTTGGCCAGCCCTTCAGCGATTTCGCCGTTCACGTTTTCAACGGCATTGAGAACACCTTTGCCCACGAAACGATTGTTGTCCTGATCGCGCAATTCGACAGCCTCGTGCTCACCCGTCGAAGCACCGCTGGGGACAATTGCCCGGCCCATAGAACCGTCTGCCAGGAATACTTCTGCTTCTACCGTAGGATTGCCGCGGGAATCGAGAACTTCTCGCGCATGAATGGCTGCAATATTTGACATGTGCTGCTTACCTTTCCTGATTGGATATAAAGTGCGTGTATCGTCATCGACTCGAACTGCGGACACGGGCAGGCTGGTGTTGAAGCTGAGCCGCCGCCCGCTCAGGTAGCCGATGCCCTGATACGTTCGTCCCATACTCTGTGTGAAACCCATGATTATATCGGAACAACGTTATGGCAAAATGACTCGACACGTACTTCTTTCCGTCGATTTCCAACTTCGGAATGGTCCTTTCGGACAATGGCGCATACTCGTATCTCCGCTGGTTCCCCATGTACGTCTGCTGCTTGTAGCTGCTTGGCGGCTGGAATAAAGTCGAAGAGCCTAGGGATTTCAGGAGGTTCTATGACGAAGTGGATGCTATTGCCCTGCATGCTACTGGCGAGCGTGCTCGCGGCTCAGACGAATTCCGTGCCTGCAGGCACCGCGATGATGGTTCGTTTGGATACGACTCTCGCGACGTTCAGCAATAAGGCGGGTGATCCATTCCGCGCGCGCGTGATGCAGCCCGTCGTAGTCAACGGCCAGACGGTGATTCCGGCGGGCGCATCAGTTGAAGGCCGCGTGACCAAAATCAGCGAACCGCGCCGCATCTCGGGCAAGCCCACGATCGGAATTCTGCCCGAAGCAGTGATCATGCCCAACGGCGAACGCTACTTCCTGGATGCGACGCTGACCGACACGAATATCCATGGCTCGGACGTTAGTTCGGAAGGCCAGTTCAAAGGCTCAACTCACGATCGCCGTGACACGCTCGAGCAGGGGGGCGGAACAGCCGGCGGTATGTTGATCGGCGGATTAGCCGGTGGGCCGGTTGGAGTCTTAGTCGGTGGTGCCATTGGAGCAGGCGCGACCACCGGACATTGGCTGGCAAAGCACCGTTCAGCGACGTTGCCTGCGGGCACGCAATTGACACTGGAACTGAACCGTCTCCTCTCCCTGAGTACGACTCCCGCGCCGGCAGAAAGCGGCGGCAGCAAGTAGACTTTTCACGGCTCGGCGGTGCCTCATGCACTCCGAGCCGTTCGTACGTTTACACGTCGCACAGATCCGCTGCCTTCCTTAAACTCCCGAGCGGATCGGGCGCGGCCGGCACAAACTCGTGCGCCACATAGCCCTTGAATCCCGTATCGGCGATGCCTCTCATGAGGCCATCCCATTGCACTTCCTGCTTGTCATCCAGTTCATGGCGGCCCGGAACTCCGCCCGTATGGAAATGGCCGATCCACTGGATATTGTTGCGGATGGTTTCGAGCAGATCACCTTCCATGATCTGCATGTGGTAGATGTCGTAAAGCAGTTTCACATTCGGCGAATTCACTTCGCTGACCACGCGCACACCCCACGCCGTGTGGTCGCACATATAGTCATGATGGTCCCGCTTACTGTTCAGTAATTCCAGGCAGATCGTCACTCCGTTGTCTTCGGCAATCTTTTTCAACCGGTTCAGCCCGGCAATCGTATTCCGAGCGCCTTCCTCATCGGACATCCCGGCGCGATTTCCGGAAAACGTGATCACGTTCGGAACTCCGGCTTTGGCTGCCAACGGGATGTTCGTGCGAAACGCCTGCTCGATGGCAGCATGATTTTCGGTCCGGTTGAGCGCACTCTTGATGTCTCCGCCGCCGGCGTACCCCATCGTGCAGATCAAGCCGTAACGACGAGGGATCTCCCATTCCTCGACCTTCAAAAGGTCGACACCCTTGAGTCCTATCTTCGCCGAGTACTCCGCGAGTTGCGGAATAGGCACATGCTCGTAGCACCACTGCGAGACCGACTGGTGAATGCGTCCTTTGCGGACCGTAGCCGATGTCTCTGCCGCGGAGAACTGCAGAAGTTGCGATGCCGCAATTCCAGCAGCAGAGGATTTCAGGAGCGAACGGCGCGTTAGCCCATGCATAGGTTACGCATTGTAGAGGAGACAGAAAGCGGCTGCCATCGTTTTGGCATGTTCAATTTGGGAATTCTAAGAACAGGGAAGGGCTGTTCGCCGGGAAGGTGCAGCAGCGCGGAGGCTAATCGCCGCTGGCGTGGTTCTGCGTGGGTACTAAGACCAGCCGCGGCCGCTCAGTCCTGGGTTGCGGTTGACCGAATGCGGAGAGGATCCCGAACACCAGAGCATATGCAGCGAGGATTCCGAAGCTCACTGAAGCGACGACGGTGAAGCAGAGGATGAAAGGCATCACAAGTGAAGTCACAATCAACCAACCTTTACGACGCGGATATCAGATGCAAAGCTCAAGAAACCGTTTATCTTTAATTTCGCCAGCAAGCGCAAGAACCTTCAAATCTAACTGCGTTGACGCTCTGCGCTAGTGACCACTAAGATACGAAGTAGAGCTGTGCATTCCTACTTTCGAACAAATCTGGTCACCTGTCGACGTTACGGAAGGGCCACCCCCGATACGAATAATGGCGATTACTGAGATCTCAGTCCGGGGTGCCCGGCAACACAATCTGAAGAACATCAGCGTGAAGATCCCGCGTAACACGCTCACGGTGGTTACCGGGCTCAGCGGATCGGGGAAATCTTCGCTCGCATTTGACACCATCTACGCTGAGGGTCAGCGACGCTATGTCGAAACGCTTTCGGCTTATGCGCGGCAATTTCTCGATCAGATGGAGCGTCCCGATGTCGATGGAATCGACGGGCTCAGCCCATCCATCTCAATCGAGCAGAAAACCACCAGCCGGAGCCCCCGTTCGACCGTAGGCACAATCACGGAGATTTACGACTACCTTCGCCTGCTTTTCGCCTCGATCGGCATGCCGCATTGCCCCAAGTGCGGGCACGCGATCAGCCGGCAGTCCGCGGACCAGATCGTCCAGAGGGTCATGGCCCTCGCTCCCGAAGATCGGGTCATGGTCTTAGCGCCGATCGTTCGCGGGCGTAAGGGCGAGTTCAAAAAAGAAATGGAGACACTGGTCAAGCACGGTTTCCCGCGTGCACGAATTGACGGTCAGTTAGTGAATCTTGACGAAGACGTTGCCATCGATCTCGACAAGCGCAAGAACCACACCATTGAGGTCGTGCTCGATCGGTTGCTGGTGAAGCCCGGGATTGAGCAGCGCCTCGAGAGATCGGTCACGCAAGCGATGAAACTTGCGGGTGGCCTGGTGCTGGTCGCGGTGGTGGATGGAGAGGAGCAACTTTATTCGGAAAAGATGGCCTGCCCGGATTGCGGCATCAACGTTCCGCAGTTGGAACCGCGCTCATTTTCCTTCAACAGCATGTATGGAGCGTGTCCGGAGTGTCACGGACTGGGCAGCAAGTACGATTTCGATCCCGCGAAGGTGATCAACGATTGGTCGAAGCCGTTGCTCGATGGCGGACTCGGACCGGGGTCGGCGTCGCAGAACCTGATTCACCAGTTGCAGATTGTCTCGGTGGCGATGGGCATCGATTTGAAGACGCCGTTTGAGAAATTCCCCGAGAAGATTCAGGATTTTCTTCTCAACGGTGAGCAGGGGCGCGGCGGCCGCACGGGTTTCCATGGCATCTTCGGATATCTGAAACAGAATCTCGAGGATTCAACATCGGAAGGCTATCGCGACTGGCTCATGGATCACATGTCGGCGACCGAGTGTCCCGTATGCCACGGCAAGCGCTTGCGGCCGGAAAGCCTCGCAGTCAAAGTCAACGGGATGTCGATCGCCGATTTCACTGCAATGCCAGTTTCACGGGCACTCGAGGTGGCGCAGGGCATCAAATTGGCGGGCCGCGAGGCGATCATCGCCGGACGTGTCATGCATGAGGTTGTGGAGCGCTTGCAGTTCTTGAATGCCGTGGGATTGGGCTACATCTCGCTGGATCGCTCGGCTGCGACTTTGTCGGGAGGAGAAGGGCAACGCATCCGCTTGGCGACCCAGATTGGGTCGAAGCTGCGTGGCGTGCTGTATGTGCTCGATGAACCTTCGATCGGTTTGCATCACCGCGACAATGGACGCCTGCTGAATGCGCTCGAGAATTTGCGCGACCTTGGGAACACGGTTCTGGTTGTCGAACACGATGAAGAGACGATCCGCCGGGCAGACTATGTGATCGATCTTGGTCCCGGCGCGGGCCGGCATGGAGGAGAACTCGTCGCGCAGGGCACGCCTGCAGAAATCATGCGCGAACCGCACTCGCTGACCGGTGCGTACATTTCCGGCAGAACCTCGATTCAGATGCGGCCCGAGCGGCGGCAGGCCAATGGCGCCGCGCTGACGATTCTTGGCGCGAAAGAGAACAACCTCAAGAACCTGGACGTAACATTCCCGCTTGGAGTGATGACGGTGGTCACCGGCGTCTCCGGTTCGGGGAAGTCAACCCTGGTGAATGACATTCTTTACCGCGCCTTGGCGCGTCAACTCTACCGCTCACGCGAGAGGGCAGGAGACCACAAGGCGATCTCCGGCGCGGAAAACATAGACAAGGTCATTCGCATCGATCAGTCGCCCATTGGGCGCACGCCGAGATCGAACCCCGCCACCTATACGGGAGTATTCACGGCCATTCGAGATATCTATGCCATGCTGCCGGAATCACGCGAGCGTGGATATAAAGCCGGCCGGTTCTCGTTCAATGTTTCGGGCGGACGATGTGAAGCTTGCCAGGGCGAAGGCCAGCGGCGCATCGAAATGAATTTTCTGCCGGATGTATACGTGCTGTGCGAGGTCTGCGGCGGACGGCGCTACAACTCTGAGACGCTGGCCGTAAAGTACAACGGATATTCCATCGCCGATTTGCTGGAAATGCCGGTTTCGGATGCGCTCCCGATTCTCGAGAATATCCCTCAGATCAAGCAGAAGCTGCAGACCCTCGTCGACGTGGGGCTGGGCTACATCCACTTAGGACAGTCAGCTGTGACGCTTTCGGGAGGCGAGGCGCAGCGCATCAAACTCGCGCGCGAACTGAGCAAGCGGCAGACTGGCAAGACCCTGTACTTGCTCGACGAGCCCACTACCGGCTTGCATTTCGACGACGTTAAGAAACTTCTGGATGTGCTTCACCGTCTAACCGACTTGGGCAACTCCATCATCATCATTGAGCACAACATGGATGTGATCCGCAATGCGGACTGGCTCCTCGACTTGGGGCCCGAAGGCGGGGAAGACGGTGGACGAATTGTGGCGCAAGGCACGCCGGAGCAAGTCGCACGAGTAAAGAAATCGTATACGGGCCAGGCATTGACTGCTTATTTTGCAAATGGGAAAAAAGCGGAAAGTGCGGATTCGCCAATCACCGGCAGCGAGCTCCAGGTCTGACGACCGAAAAGGATTCATCATTGTCGTCCTCGGATAATCCACACCCATCAGCGGCGTCCAGCGAGCCTGCAGAGCCGCAATCAGCCCTGCCCGATGCCTTTCCTGTGCTCCCGGTTACTCCGCAGGTCTCGCAACCAGTTCCCACCCTCACATATGTCGCGCGCGACCCTGTGTGGAGCGGTTGGGATGTGCTGGTGCTCGCGCTCCTGACACTCTTTACTCTGATCGTCTCGGAATTCGTGACGGCGCTGGTGGCGATGTTCCTGGTACATCCCGGCGCCAAGTTCCGCGATCTGCTGCAGAGGCCATCGCTCGATCTGATCGGCGAAATATTGGGCTATGTTGCCGTGGCAGCCTTCATGATCATGCTCGTGGAAGGGAAGTATAGAACTCCATTCTGGAGGGCAATCCACTGGAATTGGCGGAGTCAGGGAGTGCCGAAATTTTTAGGGCTTGGAGTTCTCACCGTATCGCTGGACCTGCTGGGCCGTTATCTCCCAATGCCGAAGACGACGCCGTTTGAGCAGTTCTTTTCGCGTCCGGCCGATGCTTACCTCATCGCAGTCTTTGCGGTGAGTTTCGGACCGCTCATGGAGGAACTGTTCTTTCGAGGATTCCTCTATCCTGTGCTGGCCCGTCGCACGGGAGTAGTTTTAGCTGTCCTGCTGACGTCGATTCCTTTCGGATTCATGCACTACCTGCAGTACCGGTCATGGGGAGCGGTTTTGGTCATCACGATGGTGGGAGTCGTGCTGACTGTAGTGCGCGTCGTTACGAACTCCGTGGCGGCAAGTTTTGCGGTGCATGTCGGGTATAACGCAACTTTAATGCTGCTCACAGCCGTAGCCACAGACGGCTTTCGGCATATGGAGAAGATCTCCTCCATTGTGGGCCGGTTGCAGTGAGCGTTCCGATTTTGGAACTTTCTTCGCACCGCGAATCCTTCGGCAAGTTTTCGAGTATAGTAACCGGACTCGTCTGGGGTAACCGTGGATGCATTATCCGAACTCTGATCGGATAAAGAACAACCCGTCGCCGGAGAACCCTGTGGCTGAGACCCTGCTGTCTTCTTCCATTCTGGAAGCCTTTCCCGACGCAGTAGCCGTGGTGAATCAGCAGGGAGTGATCATCCAAATTAACTCCCAGACCGAGTCCATGTTCGGCTATACCCGTGACGAACTGATCGGCCAGAGAGTCGAAGTCCTTGTTCCTGAGCAACAACGTACGCCCCACACTGGGCACCGCGATCGCTTCCATCAACAAGCCAAGATTCGTCGCATGGGTTCCGGGCTGGATCTTTACGCCAGTCGCCGCGACGGATCGGAATTCCCAGTCGAAATCAGCCTGAGCCCCATTTCTACCGGCGATAGCACGATGGTGCTTAGCGTCATCCGCGACATCAGCGATAGAAAGCGGGTTGAAGAGGAACTGCGCCGAGCCAACGACGAACTGGAGCGCAGAAAAGGCAGAGAATTGCGGGAGGCGCAGAATCGGCTTGCTCTGATCATCGATTCCTCCCAGGACGCGATCATCGGCAAGAATCTCGATGGCATCATCACGCACTGGAACCAGGGCGCGGAGCAGATGTACGGGTACAGCGCTCAGGAGATGATTGGGCGGCACATCTCGACCATCGGTCCCTGTGATCGCAAAGATGAGATCGACGCGATTCTGACAAGGATCCGCCACGGACAAAGGGTGGAATACTTCGAGTCCATTCGGGTCACCAAAGACAATAAGAAGCTGAATGTCTCCCTTTCTGTCTCTCCCATCATTGATCAGGATGGCCGCGTGGTTGGCGCCTCGACTATCGCCCGCAACATCACTGCCCAGAAGAAGATCGAGGATCAGCTTCGCCAATCCCAGAAGATGGAGGCCGTGGGGCGCCTGGCCGGGGGGGTAGCCCATGACTTCAACAATCTCCTGGGGATTGTGACGGCGTGTTCAGAGTTGCTGAGCAGCCGGGTCGATGCCGAAGGTCGGGAATATATCGATAACATCCATGAGGCTGCGAAACGCGGCGCTGCGCTCACACGGCAACTGCTTGCTTTTAGTCGCAGGCAGCCAGCCAACACTCAACTCCTGGACTTGAATGACCGATTGAAGGAGGTCAGCAAGTTGCTCCGACCGCTCATGGGAGACGACGTGGAAGTCGTTCTGCTTCCGAGATCGTCAAGTGCAATTGTGGAAGCCGATGCCGGCCAATTGGATCAGATCGTCGTCAACCTGGCGGTCAACGCGCGCGACGCCATGCCGAAGGGCGGCAAACTCGCCATTGAGACTGGCGTTTTCGACTTTGATGAATCTTTTGCGCGTGAGCATCCTTCGATGGGAGCTGGGCGCTACGTCATGCTTGCCATCAGCGACAACGGCCTCGGCATGGATGACTCCACCCAGGCGCGTATTTTCGAGCCCTTCTTTACCACGAAAGAAATCGGGAAAGGGACCGGCCTCGGATTGGCCACGGTGTACGGCATCGTGAAGCAATCCGGTGGGCACATCTGGGTCTATAGCGAACTTGGCCATGGGACGACGTTCAAAATTTATCTACCCAGCGCAGAAAAGAAGCTCGACAGCGCTGCCGAAAAGAGAGAAGACGCGTTGCCTCCCAGGAGAGAAGGTGTCACCGTCCTGCTGGCCGAAGATGACGTGACGATGCGACGGCTGACCCGAAAAATGCTGGAGCAGCATGGGTACACGGTCATCGAGTCGGAAGACGGAAAAGATGCTCTCGACGCTATTGCCCGCAGTAACGCTCGCGTCGATTTGACCCTGACCGACGTGGTCATGAAAGGAATGACCGGACCGGAATTGGTGCTGCATCTCATCGAATCCTACCCGCAGATGCGGGTCGTTTATATGTCGGGATATACCGGCGAACTCGTAAGTCAACAAGGCGTCGACACCAGCATTCGCTTGCTCGAGAAGCCCTTCACCCGAGCATCACTCCTGCAGACGCTTGACGCCGCGTTGAGTTCCTAGTTTCCGCAACTAGCGAGGCTAGTACTCACTCTCCTGGTGTTTTCCCGTTGCATCCAGCCGTACGCCTTTGCGATACTCTCGCCCCATGAAGGGAAATCCTAAAGTTTTGTCTGAACTGAATAAAGCATTGCGGGAAGAGCTGACAGCAATTAACCAATACTTCCTGCACGCGGAGATGTGCGAGAACTGGGGCTATCACAAGCTCTCGGAATATATAAAGAAGCAGTCGATCGGCGAAATGAAGCATGCCGAGGTTCTGATGGAGCGCATCCTGTTTCTGGATGGCACTCCGTCGATGATGCCGTTGGAACTCAAAGTGGGCGGCACGGTAAGAGCCATGATCGAGAGCGATCTCGCCCTCGAAGTCTCGGCAGTAAAGGAGTACAACGACGCCGTAGCGATCGCAACCAAAGAAGGCGACAACGGGTCACGCGACCTGTTCGTGCAGTTACTCAAAGACGAAGAAGACCATGTGGACTTCCTCGAAGCCCAGATGCACCTGATTGAAGAGCTAGGCTACGAGCGCTACCTGAGCATGCAGATGGGCGAAGACGAAGAATAGTGAATAGAAAAAGTCTCACCTGACTGTGAGGCTTTTTTTAAAAATGAAGCTTACTTCACTGTCACGCTCAGCAGCTGTGCCCCGCTCACGACATAGTCCAGCGACGGCGTTGCCGTTTCATCCACATTCGATTCGCCGCTAACAATCATCTCTTGATTGCCGCGCATGCCTTCCATCACATTCATCACGCTGATCGGCAGCGTTGGCATCACCTTATCTGCAACCCGCGCCTCAGGGTCAGCTTCAAGCAGGGACACATAGAGACGATTGTTTGAGTGCTCCTTATTCAGCAGGGCGATCGTCGAGGCCAGGTCAAGCTTGCGTCCGAAGGCAGGATTGCCGCGGTTCACGCGGTCGAGAGTGTCTCCATCGCTCACCAGAATGCGCAGCGTCCCCTTGCTCGCAGAGGTCGGAATCTTTACCGGAATCTGACGCACGACGCGTTCACCGCGGTAGGGAGCGAGAACTGTTTCGACAATGATCTGATCCCCCGGCCGCGCTTCCGTAACATCAGTCCGGGCGCTCTCGAGCCGGGCCCAGCGCCGCTCACGCACGAGGTCGAAGTCGAGCTTCACGCTATTGACTGCAGGCGCATTGTAAGGATTGTCGTAGATGCGACCGAAGCGCTCACCTAGAGACATTGCGGCAGCCATCGCCGCAGGCTGGCCGTTTTCCGCGGGCACAAACATGTTCCGCAGTCCGACCTCGGGGAACCCCTTTACGTCGATGCTTCCGTTCATACGGTAGGTAATTTCCTCGCCGTATTCGTTCACACCATGCAGAGCATTGAACACCGTAGCCATGATCGCAACCGGGCTGAGTCGCGGATTGTTCAGAACTTCATAATGGAACTCTTTCGTCAGGTTGCCGCCGCGAATGGTCAGCGTCACCGGAATCATGTCCGGCTGCTTATTGAAGACGCCGAGGATCCCAGTATGGCGGTCCTGAACGAAAACTCCAGCGCGCTCGGTCGTGTTGACGATCTTGAATGCATTGAGCGGCGAAGGCAGGGTAGCCAACACCTGGGCCTTGTTCATCGGCAGATCGACCGATCCAAACTGCAGCAGCGGGTGACCGCAGGCGAGAAGCCGCTGCGGATCGATGTAGGTCACAGTGCAGGTGGCAGCGATGTCCATGTCGCCGCGCACCAGAATCGCGCTCACCGCAGACCCTGCTTCGAGCGGCTCAGGCTGCTTCTCCTCGCTGACCGATCCAGCGCCCATTACCGGTACGATTCCAGCCGCGGCGAACTGCGGCGCGAACTGCCGGACTGCATCTTCGGAGAACCCGTTAAATACGAGCGGCGTGTCGATCGGTTTTAAGTACTGCGAAAAACTCTGGACGGATCCCGCCAGCGTCGCGCCGTCTCCAGGCGCGGCGGTCTTTCCGGCAGCATTACTGATCGCAGGCTTCACGGCGGATGCTTCTTCCGACGGCGTCTTGTCGAGCGCATTGATCTCGAGCATGTCCGCGATCGGTGTCACTCCGGCTATCGGTTCCTTCGAGAACTCTCCGATGCGAAACGCCAGGGCTCCCGCGAGTTTGCCATTCAGGTAGACCGGGCTTCCGCTCATGCCCGCTACCACGCCCGTGTATTCCACCTTCTGTCCGTGTAGTCGCACCAGGATGATGTCGCCCTTTGGGCCATTGACGTTGCGGAGCACGCCGAGGACTTCGACGTCCATAGCCTCGGGCTTGACGCCCTCGAATACCGTGTACGCCACGCCACGCATTCCCGCGTGAATTTGGGAAACGGGGATTGTCGGCTGTGCAGCCTGTCCGTTAACAATTGCACTGCAAAGAGATACACCTAGGACGAGAAGAGAGAGAACCACTTTCCTCATTGAATGCCCCGCCGGGGACCGAAAAGGCCCTTTTACGTTTGATCCGGACCAACTGCGACTACGTTGCCAGGGGAGAGATCTGGGACCAGGCAAGCATCCCCAATTGTGAATCCGTGCGTCTATACTAGCACAGAGGGGTTTTCCGTCACCCATGTTCAATCAGCAGAAAAACAATAGCTTAGTGCCGAATCGCCGCGTCTGGCTGGCGGCGCTATTCCTGACTCTTTCGAGCGTGTTCCCGCTGGCCGCACAAGATCAAGGCACCCAGCAATCGCCAGACAATGGCAAGCCCAAACAGGAAGTTCCAGCCGAAGCGGGAGGTCCTACCGACAGCGTCGGTCCGTACGCGATCCCCAAGAAGAAGGCCGAAGAGGCTCCGCCTCCGCCCCCCGTCACGCCGAAAAAGGTCGAGGACATGCCCGACTATTCGCTGAAGGTGAATGTGCCTTTGGTGAACGTGGACGTGCTGGTCACGACCAAGAACGGGCAATTCGTTCCGGGATTGAAAAAAGACAACTTCCGGGTCGAGGAAGACGGTGTTCCCCAGCAGGTGAGTCATTTTGCCGTGTCGCAAGCGCCGATTACGGCTGTGTTGTTGATTGAATTCGCATCCACCAACTACTGGTTTCTCAGCGAAGCTCTGAACGCTTCCTACGCCTTCGCGAACTCGCTCAAAAAGGAAGACTGGGTCGCCGTCAGCTACTTCGACATGCAACCGCACATCCTGGTGGATTTCACGCAGGACAAGCGAGCGATCTACGGGGCGCTGAACCAGTTGCGCATGCCGGGCTTCGCCGAGACCAATGTTTTCGACGCGCTCTACGACACCTTGGATCGTCTTGACCGCGTGGAGGGGAAGAAATACATCATCTTGGTCACCACTGGCGTCGATACGTTCAGCAAGATCACTTATGACAAGATGATGAAGAAGGTCCGGGATACCAAGGACATCACCATCTTCCCGATCAGCGTTGGATTCATGGTCCGCGAATACTGCGAGACCCATCCCGGATATTGCCGCAACATGCACGGCATGGGCATTCCGGTCGGGCAGATGGATTATCTGCAAGGCGACAACGAGATGCGGACCTTTGCGGCCATGACCGGAGGACGCGCGTATTTTCCGCGCTTTCAGGGGGAACTTCCCGAGATGTTCGGCGACATCTCGCAGGACATCCGCAACCAGTATGTTCTTTCGTACGCTCCGACGAACTCCAAGCTTGATGGAACCTACCGCAAGCTAAAAGTTCAAATCGTCGCCCCCGATGGCGGCCCGTTGAAGGTTAAGGACCAGAAGGGCAAAGACCTGAAAATTGAGGTCGTCGCACGCGAAGGTTACACGGCAAAGCACACTGTGGACTAGACTTAGTCCACCCAGGAGCTACTTCGAATCAGCAAAGTACATTTGCAAGAGAGCGCGTTTCAGCGTTTGCGAAAAAGACACCACCCGAAGTGCCCCCCGTTCTAAACGTCGCGCAGTTTGGGGCGTTCGAACGGGGATTTTGATCTTGTTTCCAGCGGAGCACGAAGCGTCGTCGTCGAAGCGCACGGCTTTAGTCGTGCAGCTAGCGACGGCATAAACAGAGGGCTTTAGCCCCTGCGGTGAAGCCCCCTAACCGGCGGCTCAGTGGATGTGAAATAGATGGTCCAGCAGCAGGAACACTCCCGCTCCGACAAACACGAGCAGCGCCATCTTCATCGCCGGCTCTTTGTTGACCTCCGGCACTAAATCCGATGCCGCCACATAGATGGTCACGCCGGCCGAAAGTGGCAGGCCCGCGCTTACATGGTGCCTGAAGAGTGCCATTGTCAACACTCCGGCAAGAGTCGACCCTCCGAGAATCACTGACGCTCCCCAAGCCTTGCCCCGGCTCCGTCCGCTCGCCAGCATTATCGAACTCACAGTGAAGCCTTCCGGGATCTTGTGTAGGAAGATAGCCAGGAAGATGAGCCAGCCGAGCGCGTTCGAAACCAGGAATCCCGAGGCGATGGCGATTCCATCGAAGAACGTGTGAATGATCAGGCCGAAGAGTACGGGATATCCGCTGTGGCTATGAACGAACTCATTGTGATGAGTTTCTTCACCGAAGTGGAAATGAGGGGTGACGGTGTGTTCGAAGAAGTGAATGAGGAGGTATCCGACGAGCACCAGGAGGGCTGCGTCTCTGCCGCGTCGCTCAATGCTCTCGGGAACCATCTCCACCAGGGCGGTCGCCAGCATGAAGCCCGCCCCGAGTGCGACAAAATAGCGCAGGTAGTTGCGCTCCCAATGCCGCTGGACAATGATTGCGCCGCCGAAGACGTTGGCGGCAGCGGCCGTTAGGCCCAGCAACACGCTAGTCAGAATTGGGCTCATTTGGCGGCAGATCAGATTACAACGAAAGCGCCCTACCGGTACTCGCGACTCGGTACTCAGCCCGAATGTCGGATATGCATCACATCGCCATCCTGCACGATATAGTCCTTGCCTTCGAGCCGAAGTGTGCCCTTAGCGCGAGCTGCCGCTTCGGAGCCGGCTTCCAGGAGTTGGTCCCAACGAATTGTCTCCGCGCGGATGAAGTGCTTCTCCAGATCGGAGTGAATCGCTCCGGCGGCCTCCTGCGCGCGACTGCGTGCCGGCACCTGCCACGCTCGGCATTCGTCCTCACCTGCGGTGAAAAACGAAATCAATCCCAGCAGCTTGTACGTGGTGCGAATCAACCGGACGAGGCCGCTTTCTATGAGCCCGTAGCTGGATAAGAATTCGGCGGCATCGGCATCGCTCATCTCCGAGAGCTCGGCCTCAACTTTGCCGCAGATGGCCGTTGCCCCCGCATTCGGGCGCGACGCAATTTCCGTCAGCTTGTACTTGTCTACCGCTTCCTCGAGCTCCTTGCCCAGTCGCGTGGACTCTCCAATATTGAGTACGTAAAGAATCGGTTTTTCGCTCAAGAACATGAAACCGCGGAGGCGCTTCTTGTCCTCCGGAGTCATTTCCATCTCTCGCAGTGGCTTCTCCGATCCGAGGTGCGTGTTCGCTCGCTTCAGCAGTTCGAATTCTTTCTCGAGGTCCGCTGTTTTCATCTTCTTGAGATCTTTTTCCAGACGCTCGAGACGCTTCTCGATCTGTCCGAGATCGCTCACCATGAGGTCGAACTCGACATTCTTGATATCGCGGACAGGGTCGATCTCACCAACGTGGGGAATGGCCGGGTCATCGAACACCCGAACTACGTGGGCCAGAGCGTCAACCTGGCGCAGATGCCCGATGTAAGCACTCTCTTTGAGCGCGTCCTGGCCGATTGCCCCCAGGTCAACGTATTCGACCGACGTGTGCGTGAGCTTCTTGGGATTGTAGAGCGCGGCTAGACGATCGAGACGGTCATCCGGTACCTTTGTCACTCCAATGTGAGCTTCCCGCGGATTCGCGCTCGCTTGGGCTGACAACTGAACTTTCGTGAGGATTTGGAACAGCGACGTTTTGCCCACCTGCGGCAGGCCAATAATTCCTGTTTTCATAAATGTTCTTAGTTCTCAAGACCTTGCCGGGGAGGATCAGCTACAGCTTCGTCCAGCGAGCGTCAGGCCGACTTTTGAGGATAAATGAAGAGCGCCGAATCGCCAAAGCTCCGCGCTCCCGCTGGGCGGCAAACTGTTTTCCCACTTGCCACACGCCTCGGATTACTAATTGGTTACCCCATGCCAGAGATCCTATCCCCTTCTTCTTCAATTACATAGTACAATACTGTACGTACACTATTGTACGTTGAAGTGTTCCTGCAGGAACATATGTAAAACTTACATACCCGCAATTGCAACAACTTAGCTGCTTTTTCAAGTGGGGAAAGTGTTTACCGCGACTCCTCTGTCTGAGTGTCCTTCTACGGCATTTCGGAGCGGCAAGCATCAGGTGGCGCAGCGTCCAGTCTTTGCCACTGCGCTTGCATCCGTTCTAAACTTCGACTTGAAACCTCGCCTGCCCTCACCATGAAACTGCTTGTGATCGACGACGAAAGGCGCATGGCTGACCTTCTGCACAAGGGACTGACCGAAGAAGGCCATGTCGTCGCTCGCGCGTCCGACGGCGCGGAAGGACTCGCGCTCGCTAAGTCGTACGAGTTCGATGTCATCATCCTCGACGTCATGATGCCCAAGATCAGCGGATACGAGCTGGCGAAACGTCTCCGTGCCGACAAGAACCGGACGCCCATCCTGATGCTGACAGCCCGAGATGCCGTGCCCGACATTGTTCACGGGTTAGATCTCGGCGCTGACGACTACATGACCAAACCGTTTTCGTTTGACGAGTTGTTGGCACGCCTGCGCGCAGTGAAGCGCCGCGCTCTCGCTGCGGGGAATGCGCATCTGCAAGTCGGCGATCTGCTGCTCGATCCGGAGAGCAGGGAAGTCACGCGTGGAGACGATCGCGTGTTCCTCACGCGCACCGAGTACAACCTATTGGAGAGACTGATGTACCGTGCCGGGAAAGTTGTCCCGCGACGATCATTGATCGAATCGGTCTGGGGCTTTGATCGCGAGATCGAAGAGAATACGCTCGATGCTTTTATGCATCTTCTGCGAAACAAAATTGACCTACCCGGACGGCCGAAATTGATCCACACCGTGCGCGGCATCGGATACATGATCCGACCGGATATGCAGGCATGAAAAAACTCTCCATCGGTGTACGGCTGACGCTCTGGTATCTGGCGGTCTTTGCGCTCGGCGAATTGGTGTTTGGCGCGGGAATGTGGTTCATCCTGCGAGCGAACCTCTATGACATTGTCGATGATTCAGTCGAGAGCCAGATCGAAGACCTCAGGAATTTTCTCAGTGCGCAGAAGCCCGACACGCCTTTGCCAGCGCTCCAGCAACAAGTGAAGGGAGCGTACTCCATCGAGCACCCCGGCGATTACCTCGCTCTGTACCTTGAGAATGGAGATCTGGTTTATCGCTCAGCGTTTCTCGACGCGCATCCCTCTGCGCTTTTGCCGCCCCAGCAGGTGAAGCGACCGATCTCAGAAAGCCGCCGCATCGAGCATCATCCGTTCAGGTTTTTGTTTGAGAAGATGAGCGTCAATGGCCGCGTGTTCATCGTCGAGATGGGAATTCCAGCCGACGACGCCGTCGATACTCTGCACCAATTCAGAAACTATCTTTGGATCTTTGCTCCGTTGCTTCTATTCGGGGCTGCGGGACTGGGCTACTGGATGAGCCGAAAAGCGCTCGCTCCCATGGACGAACTGGTCCGAACCGCACGAGCGGTGAGCGGAACAAGCCTAAATACGAGACTTCCAAAGCTCGCTACTGGAGATGAACTGCAGAGGCTATCCGACACTTTGAACGAGATGCTCGATCGCATCGAGAAAGCCTTTTCGCGTATCACGCAATTTACCGCGGATGCGTCCCATGAACTCAGGACGCCCATTTCGCTCATGCGGACGGAAGCGGAACTCGCGTTGCGCCGCGCGCGAGGAGAGGAAGAATACAGGGAATCTCTCCGGCACATTCTGCTGGAAGCGGAGCGCACAACCGGGCTCATTGAGCAGTTGCTTTCGCTCGCTCGCGCAGACTCGGGACGAGAGATCGTGCGCATGTCGAAGCTTGATCTCAGGCCGATGGTACAGAGCGTGATCGGAGGATGGCGGCAGGTGGCGACGATGCGCGGCCTGCAGTTCTCGGCGGATGTCGATACCTCGGCCTTCGTTGCGGGGGATGAGACACTGCTTCGCAGGGCGATTGAGATCCTTCTCGATAACGCTTTCAAGTACACGCCGGCACCCGGATGGGTGCATCTGCGGCTTGAGCAGAGTGATGAGAATGTAGTGATCTCAGTGCAGGATTCGGGAGTGGGCATAGAGCCGGTAGAACAGGGCAGGATTTTCGAGCGTTTCTACAGGATCGACAAAGCTCGCACTCGGAACCTCGGCGGCGCAGGGCTGGGTCTCGCGATAGCCCAGTGGGTCGCGGTGCAACATCACGGCGAAATTATTGTGGAGAGTCGTCCGGGCGAGGGATCAACCTTCCGGCTACAGTTGCCGCGCTTGTCGATGCCAGTTGCGGATCCCCAACCTGCATGAGCAACACACGCGCTCAAGTAGCGAAGTGGTATTCAAAATCGGCGCAGCTAACGTACAATTGTTGCAGCCTTCCTAACTTTCAAAGCCGGGATGGCGGAACTGGCAGACGCAGCGGACTCAAAATCCGCCGGTACTTAGTACCTTGCAGGTTCGATTCCTGTTCCCGGCACCATCTGAGTTCTGCACCTATGCCGATGACAATTCGGCTTTCATGATGGTCCTAATGCACCATCATGCTTGCGAACCAGTTCTGGTTTGACGGCCATGAATCAGAAGCAAGTATGCACAATCCTGTATGCCGTCAGAAAATCTCGACTGCCGATGCTGCAGGCTTCAGGCAGCTTTATTCGGGTTTTCGTTGGGAGCATCCTCCGGCACCTGGATTAGCCAGAGTTTCAGGTGCCCATCTTGCTTCGCCTTCTCCTCTGCTTCTTGGCTGCTGGTGCCCACTCCAACTACCCGCTGATCATCAATCGAAATAGCCAGCCATGTGTCGGCAGGGAAGTTTTGTATTAATTTTTCAAGCAGAGCTTTGCGCCTATCCTGGAGGGCCGAGTCGTAACTCGCATCCTGGACTGTAGAAGGCGGATCGCTGGTTGGAAAGCTATCAGCAAGAGTCTTGTCCAGCAATTTCTCTTGATGTTCTGGAGGCGCTTCCACCGGTCGTTCCTCCGGATCGCGGCGGCTGCCGGCCTGCTCTGGTTCTTCGGCTGTAATCTGCGGACTACCTGGAAACTTTGGGGGCACGACAATCTCCTCAAGTACGGAATGTGAAATGACAACCTAAGATCGCCGAGTACTCGACCTGCCGCTATCGGAACAGTTCGGTATTTTGCTCCGAGATCGCCAAGCCGGTCCGTGGTCCGGTGTAGCCATGCCTTCCCGTGGATGGGGGTTCGCGCATTTGGCGGATGAACTGGCTGGTAACTAGCTTTCGGGCAATCGGTCGCTAGACTCCGGATGTCGCCAGTCTTAGCGGACGGCAAGTTGTCTCGCGAGGGTTCGGTGCATGGCCACGGAGAAGAAGCGGGACAGTTCCACAGAGACAGGAAACATCGAACGGTCGACTTTGAGGTGTGAGCGTGTGCTGGGATTCGCTGCGAATCCTGTGCTTCCCGATCTGCCTCGTCCCTTGCCTCTCGCTTGCATCGCACGCGCAGATTTCCCCTGGACCTCTTTCGCGTCCGCACCAATCGTTAAACGCATCGACGAACTGCGCCAGTTGCCACAAGTTCGGCGGCCAGGCTGCGCTGAAGTGTGTGAGTTGTCAGCACGGAAACCGGCACGCGAATTTCAGCTCGCTGAGAGCTGCACGCGACCTTGATCGACGCGCGTTCCTCTGCCGCTGATCAAATGGGACACGAAGAGCTTCAACCACTCGAAAACGAAGTTCCCGTTGCTGGGACCGCATCGTGCCACCGCTTCCATCGATTGCAACAAGCCGGCACCCGCCCAGCAACTGCCAAATGACTTCGTGTGGATCTTCGCCGGAGGGAATCCGCCGAACTCCTTTCTGTAGGAGATCGGCGTCGGGCTCGGGAACAAAGACGTAGGGCTAGAAGCAAGCAAAGAAGCCAAGAAGGCCGACGCAGAGCGCAAGCAACTGGCTCAGGGTGCCAGCCCTAGCCTTTAATCGCGGAGCGAATCTTCGGTGTGCCCGCCACCGCGCGCTTGAGGCACTCGTCCGTATTGATCAGCTCCAGCACGGCTCGGGTCATCTCTTCGTCGATGTCGGGAGCTCTGCGTAGTTCGACCGGATAGCGCACCAGTAACTCGAGCCCAGCATCTGCAAATTGTAGCCGGGCTTCGGGCCGCGGGACCTGCACCTGGATATCCACGCGCCGCTCGATCCCGGCGTGTTGCCGCTCGATCTCCTGCCGATATTGCGAATAGACGGAATTCACCGTGTCGACCAGCTTGTCTTCCGCCACGCGATGATTTCCGCCCGGCGCAATCATGACCACGACTTCGTGCCAGGAATACTCAGTCCCCGGAATCTGCTTGAACAGCGGAGTCCCGGTCTGAAAGAGCACGGAATTTGAGAACACGACAATTCGTCCTGTCGGGAAGAAGTCCAAACCGGTACCCGCTAATTCCATGAGGTAAAACCTGACCAGCCCGATATCGACGACATCTCCGGTGATGCCAGCCACGCTGATGCGATCGCCGACGCGAATTCCATAGCGCCCGATAATGAAGAAGTAAGCTGCCACGGACAGCAGTACCGCCTGAAGTCCGACTGCAATGCCGGCCGTAATAAATCCCGCAAATGTCGCCAATGAACTGAACTCGCTGACGAATCCGAGGAGCAGAACGATGGCGATGAGGAACCCGATGACCACGCGCCGTAATACCAGAAATTGCCGCCGCCTTCGTGGATCGCCGATGTAGCGGAAGGTGACACGCCGCCACACTTCTGAGAGGACCAGAATCAGCGCCAGAGCGATGAGAATACCGCCAACTCGCAGCAGCACCGAACGAAGCACGAAACGCGATTCACGCGAGATGGAACTGCGCCACTCTTCAAAATTCGTTTTGGCGTCGTCCAGCACAATGAGTTCCTGGCTGAGCGGCATCATTGCAGTCGAGAGCCGCTTGAACCGTTCCGTGAGCGCCTGAAACGTTTGCCTTTGCGCCTGCAATTGCTGGGGATCAGTTGCCGGTGTCTGGTTCGCGAGGTCTTGGCTCTGCCGGATCGTTGCCCGCAGTGCGTCCCGAAGTGGAGCGCGTAAGTGATCGGCAACATCGCGCGTGTACCCGGTTTCTGTAATGAGCGAATCAATCCGGTGGACCGCGCTCATGTAGTCGTAAAGGGTGATCGCCTCGCTAATCAGCCCGCCCGCATTGGCGAGACTTGGTTTTGGGGTTGTGGTCGGAGTGGCCACAGGCTTTTGCCCATTCTCCGTTCCCAGCACTTCGGGAATTGATTTTGCGAGCCGGTCGATGTCGCCTTCGATCCCGCCCGCGATCTCTCCATTGCTCGCAACGAAATTGGACATCTTCTGTACGGCATCGAGGAGCGCCTTCTGCATCTCTAATTGACCCTCGAGCGCGCCACGTTGCGAGGTGAGTCCGAGCCGCTTCGACGCGGCGGCCCTTCGGAGCTGCACTTCTACCTTCCGCAATTGCGACTGGAGCTGTTCGATCTGTGCGGAAGTCCGTGCTTGTATTTGCGCGAGTCGCTGTGCTTGTGTCGATTCTCCAGGCTGGTTCGATCCGTTGTTCTTATGCGCAGCTGTGATAATCGCGCTCTCCGCCTTGGCGGACTGAAACGCCAGCTTAACGACCTGGGCACCGAGATTCTTCGCGTTGTCTTGGTAGATCGCGTCACTGGGGAGTCCCACCGACCGCACATTGGTTGTGGAATGCCGGTACCAATTGATCACCTGATTTAAATGGTGCAGAGCGACGTCGGAGTCCAGTTGAAGCGGCGGAACAGAATTCGCAGGTGCCGGTGAGTTCTGCTGAGCCGTAGGCGCCTGGGCCGGAGGCTGCTTCGAATTCTGAGCGAGCGCTGAACCGTGCACAATGATGCTAGCCGCCGCAAGGCCGAGCAGGCAGGAAAACACGCGCTTCGATAAGAATAGGCTTCCGTTGTTATGGAGTTTCATGAACTTGATTCAGAGTACAGATGCTTTGACGCATTCTCGGCGCGAAGCGTTCTGAGCTTTTTTGGGGATGCGCGGACCGATGCTCGGATTTCGAGACCAGGGCTAGATTGGCTGATCTGAAGCGGAGCCGCGCAGTTTGAATCTCTGCACTTTCCCCGTCGCGGTTTTCGGCAGTTCATGCAAAAACTCGACCCAATGCGGACGTTTGTAAATGGGCAACCGCGCCATCACACATTCCTGCAACTCGTGGGCGAGTTGATCGCTAGCTGCGCTCTCGTCGCGCAGCACGACGCACGCTGCCGGTTTCGGCAGTTCGTCAGCATCTTGGCGGAAAACGACTGCCACCTCCTGCACCGCCGGATGCTCCGCCAGCACGCGTTCAATCTCGATGGGGCTGACCCACACTCCGCTCACTTTCATCATGTCGTCGGAGCGTCCCGCGTACCAGAAATATCCATCTTCGTCCTGATGATATTTGTCGCCGGTTCCAAGCCAGTGCCCCGTGATCGTCGCTTTGGTCTTTTCGTGCTCATTCCAGTAAGACGCGCAGGTTGAATCCGCTTTCACAAGTAAATTTCCAACTTGACCCTGCTCAACCGGCTGGTCATTGTCGTCCACAATCCTTGCCTCGAATCCGGGGAGGATGCGGCCACTCGATCCCGGCTTAATAGCTCCGGGGGCATTGGAAATCATCATGTGCAGTGCTTCTGTGGACCCGATCGCGTCCAGAATTTCAATGCCGAATCTTTCTTTGAACCTGTGGAAGATCGTAGCCGGAAGCGCCTCACCCGCAGAGACGGCGTTTCGCACAGAAGAGAGATCAAAGTCGCGGTCATGCGGCGAAGGCTGCGCCAGCAACTTCACGTAATTCGATGGAACGGAGAAGAACAGTGTCGGACGATGCCGCTCAATGACCTCGAATACTGTTTGTGGACGAGGAGGCTCCGGCATCAGAATGCTTGTTGCCCCAACTGCCAGCGGGAAATACAACCCATTTCCCAAGCCGTAGGCAAAGAACAACTTGGCAACGCTGAAGAAACGATCGGACTCCGTGATCTTCAGAATCGCCTTCGCGTAGCGCTCAGCGCTCACCACCATGTCATGCTGAAGATGTACGCAGCCCTTGGGAGGCCCCGTGCTGCCGGAAGAGTACAGCCAGAACGCGGCATCATCTTTGCGGGTCAATTCGGCATTCAATTCAGGTGAGTTCTCTGTGAGCAGTGGTTCGAAGGAGACGGTGCCTGCAGGTGCGCGGCCCACGACCACAATCGTTTCCAGATAACGCAGTTCTTCTTTAGGGATTTCCGCAATAGCCGGCAGGAGAGAGTCATTGACGATCGCAACACGTGCCCGGCAATTGTTCAGCAAATACTTGTAGTCGGCCGGCTTCAGCAGCGTGTTGACCGGAACTGCAACGGCTCCGATCTTGATTGCGCCGAAGAAGCTGACAGCAAAGTCCGGAGTGTCAAGCAGCAAAAGAAATACTCGTTCTTCGATCCGCACTCCGAGGCTCTTGAGCGCATTTCCGAAGCGATTCACCCGCTTGGAAAATTCGCCGTGGCTGACTCGTGAGTCTCCGCACTCGAATGCAACTTTCTCGCTGCGTCCCTCAGCAATGTGACGGTCCACGAAATACGCGGCAGCATTGAATTGATCCGGCAGCGATATGGGAGTGATTTCGCTCATGAAGCGCCGCTTTCTATAGCCAATGAACTGAAGTTAACGCGATAGTCCCTGGAGATACAGTTGGCGAACGACTCTAAAATAGCGCACTGGCTAGGACGAAATCGAACAACTTGGTAAACTCCACTCCTCACCGGGAGATGCTCCTTTGAATCGCCCTCACATCGCGGTTGTCGGCAGCTATGCGACCGGGCTCACCATGAAGGCTCCGCGCATCCCTGGCTCGGGAGAAACGCTACTCGGCACAGGTTATCGTGTCGATTTCGGGGGCAAGGGATCGAATCAGGCAGTCGGCTGTGCCCGGCTGGGAGCCCACGTCGACTTCGTAGCCAAGATCGGCAGAGACAGCTTCGGCGACATGGCTCTGGGCCTTTATCAAGAAGAGGCCATCGGGATCGCACATGTTCATCGAACGTCAGAAGCTCCTACCGGGGTCGGCTTCATTGTGGTCGAAGCGGACACCGGTCACAATGCAATCGTGATCGATCCGGGAGCGAATGAACTGCTCTCATCGGCGGACATATCCGCCGCGGAATCCGTGTTCCAGTCAGCCTCCGTCGTGCTCACGCAACTCGAAACCCGCGTCGAGGCTGCTCAATGTGCGCTTGCCATTGGGCGCAGGTTTGGTGCGACTACAATATTGAATCCTGCACCGGTTCGACCGCTGCCCGATTCCGTTCTCCGTTTGATTGACGTCCTGACTCCAAACGAAAAAGAAGCTCGGATATTGGCCGGACGCTCTCCAGAAAGCAATGTCGATCCTCAGATCGTTGCCCGTGACCTTTTGAGCCGCGGCGTGAAACAGGTTGTGATGACACTGGGCGAAAGGGGCGGGCTCTTGTTCAGCGCATCAGCGCAGAAGCATTTCCCGGCAGTGAAAGTTCGGCCGGTGGATACAACCGGCGCCGGAGATTCTTTCAATGCGGGGCTAGCTGTGGCCCTGGCGTACGGCGATAACATCGAATCGGCAATCCGCTTTGCGATTATTACTGGAGCTATGGCGGTGACGAAAGAAGGAGTCATCCCGTCTTTGCCCCGCCGCGAGGAAGTGCTCGAGTTTTGCCGTTTGCATGACATCGACTCGCCAGCATGGCTCAGCGAGTTAAGTCCGGCAGCTCAGAAGTAGTCTCAAGAAAGAGGCATCGCGTGGCTCTCAGCGAGTCAACCAACAACCTCAAAACGAGCGCCTCGGATGCGTCCGACCTCGCATCACGGATTCAGCACACGCTAATCTCCAATGTCCTGACCGAAGCGTTGTGGGAACACCATATCGAGGAATGTCTCAAGTATCGCTTTAATGCCGCGATGATTCCTCCAGCCTGGGTGAAGAAGACGGCAGCGCGCCTGCAAGGCACCGGAGTCCGGGTTGCGTCTTTTATTGATTTCCCTTACGGCACAATGACCAGCGCGGGGAAATCTTCTGCCGCCAAGAATCTTATTGATCTTGGCGCGGAAGAAATCGATCTGATGCCGAATGTCGGTTTCCTGCTCTCTGGAATGGAGAAGGAGTACTTCGCAGATATTGAGGGCGTCGTGCAGGCAGCGGGAAAAGCTCCGGTGAAGATTATGCTCGAACTGCCGCTCCTCAATGACCAGCAGAAGCAACGGGCAGTGGCTCTGAGCATCGAAGCGGGAGTGCTCTACCTGAAGAACGCCAGCGGAGGCGCAGTCGGCGTTGCGACCCCGGACGACATGCGCTTCCTGCGACGGCTTGCACCTCCGCACGTCCGTGTAAAAGCTTCTGGCGGAATCAAAACCTCTCAGCAGGTGCGCGATCTACTCGCGGCCGGAGCCGATCTGGCCGGCACGAGTTCCGGCGTGCAGATCCTGAGGCAGTTGCTGGAGGGGCAGGCAGTGGAACGATCTCCCGAGTCCGGCTATTGAGCGATAATCCCGGCGTAAAACTCTCTTACGCAGCGGTCGCAAAGACGAGCCGCAGAGATCGTTGAGACAAACTCGGCCTGCGAACACGAGCAATCTGTCGCAGCTATAATTCTGGATTCACACCAGATCGCGCGCTATGCGGCCACAAGCTTTTAGAACGCTCGTACTTTTGGCGGGCATCCTTTGCTCCAGCGTGGCATGTCCGCAGGCTTCTCCCGCCCAATCCCCCGAGACGGCGGAATCTCATCTGGGCAAGGGATACGACGCACTTCGGCAGGACCGTTACCAGATCGCTGAAGAAGAGTTTCGTGCCGCGCTGGCCCTTGATGCTTCGCTGGTGCTGCGAGCGCAATTTCCGCTGGCGGTCGCACTTTTTGAGCAGCACAAATCGGCCGAAGCCCGTCGCGAGTTCGAGGCCGTGCGGAAAGCCACGGGGGACCATCCGAACGTCTCGTACTACTTGGGCAGACTCGACGTCGAAAAGGGTGACTTTGCCGGCGCCATCAGGAACTTCAGCACTGCGATGACGAAGCCTCCGTTCCCAGATACCGCGTACTACCTCGGTTTCGCATATTTCAAGCAGGGAAACCTGGCGAATGCAGAGAAATGGTTGAAAGAAGCGCAACAGGCCAATCCACGGGATTCCCGAATCCCGTACCAGCTGGGATTTGTGTATCGCAAGCAGGGCCGCGAAGAAGAGTCTCAGAAGGCGATGGCATTGTCGGCGGATCTTCACCGCCTTGATAACTCCGAAGCGCAGTTGCGCACCGAATGCGGTGAGAAGCTGGAAAAGGGAACTCGCGAGGAAGCGCACGTGGTGTGTGACACGCTGTACCACAACGACGATGCGGACCGGCTCACCGCGCTCGGCATGATTTACGCCCAGCATGGGGACCTGGAAGCCTCGCTCAAGCCGTTTCTGCGTGCGGCCGAGCTATCGCCGCACTCGCCTCAGGTGCAGTACAACCTCGCGCTGACCTATTTTCAGCTCAACCGGCTGCAAGAGGCGCGTCCTCCGCTGGAAACCGCACTGAAACGCTGGCCGGATCTATTCCCACTGAACGCGCTGTACGGCGCCGTGCTGATGAAGATCGGCGAGGAAGACCGTGCATACGACGCATTGATGCACGCCCACCAACTCAACCCGCAGGATACGTCCACGCCCGAGACGCTTTATCTGCTGGGTCTGAAACTGGCGGAGAAAGACGATGCGGCGAAGAAGTACTCCAGTGCCTTGCGATACCTGACAGACGCGGCAAAGCTGCGGCCGCAAGAACCAGAACCACACACAAAGATGGCCGACCTCTACTCGAAACTTGGAGAGGCAGCCAAGGCGGCAGCAGAAGGCAGAGAAGCTGTGCGCTTAAGCCACGAACGTTAACATTTTGCTTTAAGCGAAAGCTCCCGCTGTAAACCCTAGTCCTTTTACTTGAACTGATAGCCCGGCTTCAACTCGCATCGGAACACGCGGGTTCTGTCGGGATTTTCGCTTGCGCTGCAACTGGCCCAACTTAAGACCAGCGAAGGCCCCAACGGAAAGAAGACTCTCTGCTGGTCAACATCGGCCACAATGGTCACCGCTTCCACGGCGGCCGGGAGAGTGAAGCTGAGTTCTCGGCCGAATATCACGGGATAGAATTCGTGCCCAATGTTGGTGGGCATCGGGTGCAACACTTCCGCTTCCAACAGGAATGTCGCCGTATCGGACCAGGTACGGGCAGAGACCGAGATGATCTGCCCACCCTTCGATGATCGTTCAGACTCGATTTTCGTGAACGGGCACGGGCCGGCAATACACGACACTCGCGCATCACGGAACTCATTGCCTGGTCCTGCGTCCAGCGTCGCAGAACCCAGCGCGGCCTTCCACTTCCCGTCGGGTGAGCACGGATGCCGGTTCTTGCACGGCACATTTCCCTGGTTTTCCACCTGGAACGTCTTCACCGCGCTTCCGATGTTTACATCGCTTGTCGTCTTTACCGAGTAGCGCACGGTCACGTTCGAGATGGCGGTTGGGTTTCGTGAATCTTTCGAGGAAGTTTCGGTCCGCGGGACCATCTGGACGACATAGATCTTGTCTCCGACGAATTCCTGAAGGTCGAGCAGAAAATAGTCCGGATGCCGGAATTCCAATGTGATCGGTTCGCCGCGCTTGGTGCCCTCATGTAACGGAATCAGGAACAGGCCCGAGGAATCTGACTTCACCGTCTGGATCTGCTGGCTGTCAATCGCGGTAACCTGGACCCCAGCGATCGGACGCTGTTTCCGAACATCAGTGTCCCTCACGGTGATCGCCCCCTGCAGCACAATCGTCCTGTGAGTGCGCCAGCGAAGGTACCACAGTACTCCCGCGATTCCGGCGAGCACCAGCAACAGGGCGAAGCTCAGCGCAAATATTCGTTTTCCGCTCAAGGTGATACGTATTCCGTCGGTGTTTAAAGTAATGAATGATGGTAATTTAAGCAACGAGCGTTGCTTCGTTGGTACCAAGTGGCATCCGTCCCTGGGGGAGCGCATCTCTGGGATGTTGCCGTCTAGCGCTCGGAGTTCGCCAATCACGAACGCGGATGACTGAATCCCGCTCCAATGCAATTTCGCGGCGCGAGCTTTTGCGGCAAGCTCTTGCCGCAGGTGTATCTTTGCCGTTCGCAAAGGCACTGTGGTCGCAGGGACTTCCGCAAGCCCCCGCAGGGCAGATCCCTCAGCCGGCAGAATTCACGCTCAGCCCGGAAGACGATCAATTCCTCGATGAATTGGAGAGGGCCAGTTTCCAATTTTTTTGGGAGCAGCAGAACCCCAAGACAGGCATGGTGCAGGACCGTTGCGACATACGAGGCGGAACGCCCGGCGTCGTCGCCAGCATTGCCGCCACCGGATTCGGCCTCACAGCACTCTGTATTGGCGAGAAGCGCGGATTCATAAGCCGGACTGAAGCTCTGGAACGCCTCTTCCCGGCCCTGAACTTCTTTTGGAAGAAGCTGCCGAATCATCGCGGATTCTTCTATCACTGGGCCAACATCAACACCGGCGAGCGCGTCTGGGAATCCGAGATCTCCTCTGTCGATACCGCGTTGCTACTGTGTGGCGTGTTGACCTGCCGCCAGCACTTCAAACATCCCGCGGTGGTGCAACTCGCAGACCTGATCTTTAACCGCGTCGAATGGACTTGGCTTTCCGAAGATACCTCCCTTCTGTCCCACGGATGGACTCCGGAGATCGGTTTTCTTCCCTCGCGCTGGGATTACTACAGCGAGTTGATGATGATGTATTTACTCGGGATCGGGTCCACCGCTCACCCCTTGAAGCCGGATGCCTGGAATGCGTGGAAGCGCCTCACGTTTGAATACGACGGAATGCGCTACATCGGATCGTTCGCGCCGCTGTTCGTTCACCAATACTCGCAGGCCTGGTTCGACTTTCGGGGCAAACGCGACAAGTACGCGGACTACTTCCAGAACTCGGTTATCGCCACAGAAGTGCATCGCCGGTTCTGCCTTGAGCTAGGTAAGCAGTTCCCGAACTATACGGAGGACCTGTGGGGAATCACGGCTTCCGACGGGCCAAAAGGGTACGTGGTCTGGGGTGGCCCGCCGGCCGTCGGCCCCATCGATGGAAGCATCGTTCCTAGCGCAACGGGCGGCTCCCTGCCGTTCCAACCCGCCAACACGCTCCGGGTGCTCAAGAACATCCGAAAGAACTACGGGGCGGCCTGGAGCAAATACGGCTCCGTGTACGCCTTTAACCCCCTTCAGAATTGGTATGACCACGACGTAATCGGCATCGATACGGGGATTACTATGGTAATGGCGGAGAACCTCCGGACCGGTTTCGTCTGGGATACTTTTATGAAAACTCCTGAAGCTCAGCGTGGCATTCAGCTCGCCGGTTTTGTAAAATACTAGCTGTTCAAGCCGCCATCCCCTGCGGCATTACGGACCAACCGTAAGTCCCGACTTTTCATCAAAGAACGCGTTCTGAGGGGTTCCGATGTATAGTCACTGAACTCCTCTTGCTGGGGCAAGTCGGCAGGTTCTGGCGCCGTAGCAATTCGGCAAAACCGAAGGCCAAACGTTGACCTCTGATCGACGCAGCTTTCTGAGCAGTTGGCAGGAGAGGCTGTCCGCTCTCCGCAACGTCCCCCCCGTTCTAAAAATTGTCTGGGAATCGGGACCTGGCGTCGTACTGTTCGGGGTCTTGGCGCGGGTGGTCGCCGCAGTTTTGCCATTGGCCCTGACCTACATCGCCAAACTCATCATCGATCTGGTTGCCAATGCCCTCAAGACCCACGAGGTCCCCGAGCGGCTCTGGTGGCTAGTGTTGACGGAGTTCAGCCTTGCCGTCGCTGGCAGCATTCTGACCAGAGGGATCGATTATTCCGACGCGCTCTTGGCAAACAAGTACACCCGGCACGTGAGCATCCAGGTAATGAAGCATGCTTCTGAGCTGGACGTGATCGCCTACGAAGATCCGGTCTTCTACGACCGCCTTGAGCGCGCCCGCGTCCAGGCCACCGATCGTCTGGTCATGATCCAGTCCATCGGACGCCTGGAATTGCAGCTGATTACTGCGATCGCGTACTCGGCGGCAGTCATGGTCTATTCGCCGTGGCTCATGTTATTGCTGGTTGCAGCCGTTGTTCCAGCGTTCCTCGGCGAAACGCATTTTGCCTTTCTCGGTTACGCGAAGAATTTCCGCCAGACGCCCATCAAACGCCAACTCGATTATCTGCGGCAAGCAGGAGCCACCAAGGAAGCTGCCAAGGAACTAAAGCTTTTCAACCTCTCCGGATTCTTCACCGGACGCTTTGCCAAGCTCTCCGAAATCATTTACGAGCAGGACGTTCAGCTCGCGCGCACGCGCCTCGGCATCGGTTCCATTCTTTCCTTCATCACGACCGGCGGATACTATGGAGCCTACGCCTACGTAATCTGGAGAACCGTGGTCGGGCGCCTCACCATTGGCACCTTCTATTTCCTGATCACGGCCATCATGCAGGCCAGTAGTAACATCTCGCAGGTTTTCTCGACTCTGTCGGGCATCGCGGATCAGGCCCTGTTCCTGACTGACCTGCTCGCCTTCTTTGAGATGAAACCCACAATTCGTTCCAAGCCCAACGCGCTGCCTGCTCCGCGTCCCATTCGCCAGGGCTTCGAATTCCGCAACGTCTCGTTCCACTATCCCGGCAGTCAGCGCCTGGTCATTGATCATTTGAACTTCCACCTGCACCCCGGCGAGCGGGTGGCGCTGATCGGTGAGAACGGGCAAGGAAAGACGACGATCGTCAAGCTGATCACGCGCCTTTACGACCCGACCGACGGCGAGATCCTACTCGATGGAATTGACCTTCGTGAATATGATTTGCAAGACCTCTACGGCGAGATTGGCGTCATCTTTCAGGATTTCATGCGCTATGAAATGACGGCGCGCGAAAACATCGCAGTTGGCAAAATCGACGAACTCGAAGACATCCCCGCCGTCGAATATGCGGCCGAGAAGAGTCTTGCCCACGAAGTCATTGCCAAGCTGCCCGGTGGACTTGAGCAGATGCTCGGGCGCCGGTTCGAGGGAGGTGTCGATCTTTCCGGAGGCGAATGGCAAAAGCTCGCCTTGGCCCGGGCCTATCTGCGCAATTCACAGCTGCTGATTCTGGACGAGCCCACCGCAGCACTCGATGCCCGCAGCGAGTTCGAAGTCTTTCAACGTTTCGCTGAACTCACGACTGGAAAGATGGCTCTCTTCATCTCGCACCGCTTCTCAACCGTTCGCATGGCCGATCGCATTGTCGTGCTCGAAAATGGGCGCATTGCAGAAGAAGGAAAGCACGAAGAATTAACCAGCCTCGGCGGACGCTACGCTGAGATGTTCGAATTGCAAGCTGCCAGCTATCGCTAAGGGGTCCCGATGCCTTCTCAAGATCAAAGTCGAACTCTCGTAATGGAAAGCCCGCACACCAGTGTTGCTGGGGACCAGGAAGAATATTCCGAGCTCCGCAAAACTGCGGCTCTTGTCGCGACACAGCTCCCGTGGTTGCCGCGCATTCCTTCGTCCAATATCTTCGAAGTTCGTATCCAGCAGGCCAGAAGCAAGATTGTGCCGGTGATGTCGGCGGTCGATGCCGCCGTCATGCGCGATCCTTTGACCGATGATTCCCGGTGGCTGCGCGACAATTCCTCGCTCGTCTACTCCGAACTGGCTACTGTGCAGGGAGACATCAAACTCCTACACCGACTTCCTCACGTGCGCACCATTACTGGCGAAACGGTGCCCAGAGTTCTCGCATTCGCGCAGTCCTACTTCCGAGAGACGAGGTACCACTTTCAGGATCAGACGTTCGCCGCCTTTAGCCGCGGCTTTCAGGAATCCGCGCCCCTTGAACTTCGCGAGTTCACCATCATTTCAGCAGCCCTAAAGTTGGTTCTTCTGGAAGAAATTGCGGTCAGGGGCCGCAAGGCGATGGACGACAAGTCCGCGCAAACCTACGAAGTGGGCGTTTGTGTTCAGAGCCTGCGCGAGGTTAGCCAAACCACGTGGAACGAGACCGTTGAACCGCTCATCCTCTTTGCCGATATCCTTCGTCGGGATCCCGTCGGTGCCTATGCGCTCATGGACGCGGACAGCCGGAATCTTTACCGCAAGAAAGTTGCTGCCCTGGCGAGCCACTCCGATTTCACGGAAGTGCAAGTCGCCCGTGAGGCCCTCCGTCTTGCGCAAGAGGCGCAGGAACGCAATTACCCCGATCCGCGCATTGCACGCCGCGAATCGCACATCGGCTATTACCTCGTGGGAGAGGGCAGGGAACTCCTCGCGCAAAAAATCGGTTATCGGCCAACGCCTCTCCAGCGGCTTCGCTCCTGGCTGTGGGCCAATCCCGATGAGTTCTTTCTGCCAGGAATCGCGATCCTGACCCTCGCCATCATCACTGGCGTTTTGCTCTTTGTCACCAATCGCGACAGTTCGCTCGGATTGATCCTGCTTGCGATGCTGCTCTATCTGCTTCCGGGATCGCAATGCGCCATCCAGATTATGGATGGAATCATCACGAACCTCCTGCCGGCGGAGATTCTGCCCAAACTCGATTTCTCGAAAGGGATTCCCAACGATTGCCTGACGCTTGTGGCAGTCCCGACTCTGCTCCTGAATGAGAAGCAGGTGCA
>Ga0136846_1232724_pt1 | contig 45965 bp, 35 predicted proteins | sample HopSoiMetagenom2_FD_96841 | JGI IMG/M metagenome (GOLD analysis project Ga0136846, IMG submission 96841) | Grasslands soil microbial communities from Hopland, California, USA - 2 Assembly 2016 (version 4) | ecosystem: Environmental > Terrestrial > Soil > Grasslands | place: USA: Hopland...
ATATTCGTCAGCTTTGAGAGGCACGCGAGCTCGTATCGTGGTGCCGTGACCAACTTCCGAAATTACTGTGAATTCGCCGTCCACAAGGTGTAGTCTCTCTCGCATGCTGATTAGGCCGAGGCCTCTGCCTTTCATGGCCTCCCTTTGATCAAAGCCTATACCCCTATCGGTCACCTTCAGTTCGATGCAATCGTATTCGCCACTCAGTTCCACTTCATAGACGCGCACACCGCTATATTTCGAGGCATTCTGCAACGACTCCTGTAAGACCCGGAAGAAGCAAAGCGAAATCTCCTTTGGGATCATGCGCGGGATGTTCTTATGCCTAAAGTGAACTTCTGTTTTCGTCTTTGCGGCAATTTCCTTGCAGAAGCTGTTGGATGCTGCGGTCAGGCCCAAGTACTCCAATTTCGAAGAGTGCAAGCGGTGTGACAACCCCTGCACGTCCTGGGCAATTTCCTGGATTCGCTGCTGCGCATGCCGCAGGTGAACAGAAAACTTAGGACTCGGTGGAAGCTGCTGGTTCCATCGATCTAACTCAACTGCGAGCAGCGCGAGTCGCTGATTAATGTCGTCGTGAAGCTCTCTTCCAATCCACGTACGTTCCTCCTCGTGAGCTTCCATCAGGCGTCGGCCCATGCTGGCCAGCGCCGCCTCTGCGATCTTCTGCTCGGTAACATCTATACAGGAGCCGATATATCCCACGAAAGAACCATCTGAGTTGAATCTTGGTGTACCAATATCCAGGATCCAGCGGTATTCTCCATCGTGTCTCTTCAGTCGGTACTGGAGTCGAAAAACTTCTCTTCGGTCAAATGCTTCGCTATAAGCCTTGAGGCAATCGTCGTAGTCTTCGGAGTGAACTCCATCGGCCCATCCAACTCCTATCTCCTCCTCTAATGATTTACCTGTGAACTCGAGCCATGGCCTGTTGAAGTAGGAGCAGAGCTTGTCGATGCCTGACATCCAGATGAGCACCGGCGCCTGATTAGCAAGCAGGCGAAAACGTTGTTCGCTTTCGCGCAGGGCGTTCTCTGCTCGTTTTCTCTCGGTTATGTCACGCAAAAGCTTCTGTGATCCGATCAATTTTCCTTCCTGACTTCTGATTGAGACTACTTCCGAGTCTAGCCACAGTCGTGTTCCGTTACGCCGAATCCCTTCGTATTCAAAGTGGCTTGCGACCTCCTCGCCCTCCATACGCCGGTGGTGGCGGTCCTGCACTTGTCCAAAGTACTCGGGGGCAATGTAATCTTGCAGCGTGATCTTTCCAGCGTCGCCCCGATCAAATCCGAAAAGATCGAGGAAGCGATCGTTTGCGAAGATGACCGTGCCAGCGACATCGTCGACAGCGAGTGCATCTCCGATGTGCTCGACTACTCGCCGGAAACGCTCTTCGCTCTCGCGTAGAGCTTGCTCTGAATTGCGGCGTTCAGTGATGTCCTGCGCCGTGCCCGCATAAAAGATGAGCTCGCCGCTGCTACCGCGCCCCGCATGAACGCGTACGGTAATCCACCTCCGGGCACCATCGGGGCGTATGATTTCCAAATCCACATTCTCCACTGAGCCAGACTTTAAAGCTTGTGCCGTCGTAGTGCGCAGCCGCTCCCAGGCTCCGGGAGTGAACAGATCCGAAAGTTCTTCCTGCGAGGGCGCTGGACACTTCGGATCGAGGCCGTGGATGCGAGCAAGTTCCTCCGACCAGGCGAGCGTCCGGGTCTTCTGATCCCAACGCCAACTTCCCAACTGCGCTAAGCGCTCGGCTTCCGCTAGCTCGGAGGCCTTGTGCTGCAATAGTTCTTCGGCTCTTTGTCGATCAGTAATATCCTGGATGGCCGAGAGAATGCATATTTCACCGTCGATCTCGATCAGTTCCCCGGAGCCCAAGCCCACCCGCTCCTCTCCATTCTTGCAGCGATACCGGAGTTCCCAGTTCTTCGTGACCAAACCAGCAAGAACCTGTTTTTCATAATGTTTCCTTTGGGCTGGGTCGACCCAAAGCCGGATATCGGACACAGTGTGTCCAATAACCTCATCCCGATTCCAGCCGGTGATCCGTTCGAAAGTCTCGTTAACATCAAGACAGCGGTTGTCTTGTCCGCGGGTCAACTTCAGGGCGACTGGGCTTTCGCGAAACGCTTTAGAGAATTTCTCCTCCGACTTGATCAGAGCTTGTTGTGCCTGCTTTTGTTCGGTGATGTCGACCAGAACGCCCAACATCCGCTCGGCTTCGCCGCTTCTGCCGTAGTAAAACGTTCCGGTGGCGTTTACCCAATGTGTCCTACCGTCTTCCGAGATAACGCGAAATTCGTCGCGATATGCTGACCGGTGCAAGCGAGCACCCGCAAGCGCTTCTACCACGCGATTCCGGTCTTCCTCATGTAGAAAACGGCGGAAATCGTCTGCTGATGCGGAGAGGGATTCAAATAAACTCGACCCGTCGCCGAACCACACCGTACGTTCGTTCTTAATATCCCAGTCCCATCCAATGAATTTCGTGGACGCCATGGCCATGCGGAGTCGATCACCAGAAATGGCAGCGTCGAATGACAACTTTTGACTAACGAAAAGTTCGATAAGCAGGGCAGCAATCGCCATCGGGAGAATCAAAACCAGCAGAATGAGGAGATGGACGACATGTATAGAATATGCGCGTTCAGCCTGAAACGCTTCCCGAACTCCGACGACGGGAATGGTGATCACTGCCAGCATGGCCAAGGCTGCAACCAGCGTTGGCCACGCATATACGGCGTGTAGAAGCGAAGACTTTCTGAACTCCAATTCCCTTACCTCCTCTGCCGAGGTTTAGGCGGACCCAGTCATTGCCCTGGTTAGCTTGTGGCGTTCGGCGGCTTCGAGACAACGCACTCGGAACCAGGCGCGGCGCCAGTCAACGCTGTAACGCAAGCGGGGGAAGGAGCAAAGGCCACTGCGAAAAAATCTGCCAAACCTCACGCGGCATGATTCGCGTACAAGTACAACCACGCCGAAAGCTTTGTAAATCAGAGATACCCGTCAAGAACCTGTCAAAACAACCAGTACACGTAGCTAGATCTGTTTGGCGAGTTCCACGTTGTCAACAGGGTTTGCGTCGACGCCGGAGGTGTTTCGTTTCCATCTTCGCGACTTGGTCTCTAAGATTGCCAAAAATGTTACGTTCATCATATTCAGCCGGTCAAGGTAAAAATCAGAGATTCAGAGTGAATCTCTGCGGTCCGGGGACTCTCGATCGGAAGATAATGTCAGGAAGGGGATAATCGGACTGGGGCCTTAGGCCAGCTCCGGGCGGGAAAGAATGTCTCTATCAACGCCGCGACTAGCAAATTTCTTGCCTTGCAATACGGTTTCAAGTGCGACGGGGAGATCTCTGGCGGCGTTTCCCTTGAGCACATAGGCGACCGCGCCGAGACCAAAGGCTTCCCGCACAATATCTTCGGAGGATTCCTGCGTAAGGAAAATGATTTTCAGCTTGGGCGAGTGATGGCGGACGCGATGAGCCACCTCGTTTAGTACTTCTCGGGGATCCAGCGGTAGTTCCAATCGGCCGGCTTATAGCCTTTCGCCTTTTGACGGCTCGGTAGCTTGACCGACTCGAGTGGGACCTTTTTCCAAGGTACAACGCTGAGCAGGTGGGAAATGCAGTTCAGACGGGCCCGCTCTTTGTTGTCAGTTTGAACTACGTACCAGGGAGACTGCAGAGTATCTGTCGCCGCGAACATTGCGTCCCGCGCACGCGAGTAGTCGTACCAGCGGCGATGAGATTCGAGGTCCATGGGGCTGAGTTTCCAGCGCCGCATCGGATCCTCAATCCGCCGGAGGAATCTTTTGTGCTGCTCTTTTTCGCCGACCTCAAACCAGTATTTAACAAGAATAATGCCGTTATTCTTGATCAGGTTCTCAAATGCCGGACACATTTGAAGAAAATCAGCATACTGCTTATCGGTGCAAAAAGACATTACGTGCTCGACCAGAGCACGGTTATACCAACTGCGGTCGAGCAGGACCACTTCACCGGCGGCTGGCATTTCTTTCATATATCGCTGGGCGTATAACTGTGATTTCTCGCGCTCTGTTGGCGCCGGTAATGCAACGTGGCGGAAGACGCGCGGACTGATGCGTTCCATAATGCGGTGGATAACGCCGCCTTTTCCGGCTGCGTCCCGACCCTCAAAGACCACGACGACCTTAGCTCCAGTAGCTCGCACCCACTCCTGCATTTCGACTAACTGGGTCTGTAGCTTGCGCAGGTCCTGCTCATATTGCTTCTTTTTCAGCTTGCTTTTGTGATGCCCATTTCCGTTCTTTCCGTTATTGTTTTTATCTTGGTTGCCGGACACGAAGCCTCCATCAACGTACAGTCTGGATTTCACTCGCCAGCTAGTGTGTGATCCTGCCCGTCAGCCAGGAACTGGCAGTTCTGTCAGTTCGGCTAACCTGCCAGTAGAAAGAAGATTCGAGGCGCAGAGGTCTTCTGACAGGGCCGCTCGTTTAATCCCATTGGGCACGCGCTGCAACTAAATCAGAACAACGGCTTAGACATTCATATATCGCTGCTATTCTTTCAGCGCTGCTTTTCTTCGTGTGTTCTACGTCATGGACTCAGGCCAATCCAGGTCTCGCCCCGGATGCCACCCCGAGCGGCCCAAGGCCGAAGCTCCGAAGGCACGCGCGGACGTGAGACACCTCGCGATGCAGTTCTGAAGTTTCTGAATGCCTCTCGATAAGGAAAGGACGAAATTGCTTGCTCTACTTAAATACTGCATTGCGTGCTGGAACTGCGGAGAAACTGGCGGGCCAACTTGCGAGGGTCCTCAACGAATGTCTTCCCGCTCGGCTCAATGAGATCAGTGACAAGCCTGGGGGTCTATCCTTGACCCACTCAATCCAGATCAGATTTGATCGTAATAATCAGCACTTCCGACGGGAATCTTGCAATTACGGTCAAACGAGTCGACAGCGGCAAGATGGGGCCAGTGTGAGTCTGTAAGTGCACCGTGCTCAAAGCCAGACAAGAAGGCTGTAACTAATGACAGTTACTGCACTAGTCTCTGCTGCTTAGCATCGCCAAAGGTTCGGCGAAGGGTTGAGACTAGAGTGTCGTTTGAACCTACCTTGTTTAGTTACCACAGATCACCACTCGATTGATCCGAAAAGCTCGGTGTAGGCGGAGGGTTCATGAAGAGGATCGCTTTTTTGCTGGTGATGGTACTCGTCGCCGCTATCGGCGCTGCGACAGCCCAAGATGTTCGTTACAACTTCGACAAGAATACCGACTTTTCACGGTTCAAGACTTACAAGTGGGTGGAGCTTAAGGATGCCACGAAGCTTGACAATCTAGCCGAACAACAAATTAAGGATGCGGTCGATGCACAGCTCGCTACCAAAGGGTTGACCAAGGTCACGGAAGACCCCGCCGATCTTTACGTTGGCTATCAGCCAGCGGTCGGTCAAGAGAAAGAATACACGTCGTACAGCTCTGGCTGGGGATATGGCGGAGGTTGGGGTTACGGGGGTTGGTACGGTGGCATGGGTGGCACGAGCATGACGTCTGGTCAGACTTCGACGATCTTTGTAGGCCAGTTGGCAGTCGATATCTACGACTCCGCAAACCACGATTTGGTCTGGCGCGGGGTTGCAAGTAAAACCCTCGACCGAAAAGCCAAGCCAGAGAAGCGGCAAAAAAATCTGACCAAGGCGATGGCGAAGCTTTTTAAAAATTATCCGCCTGCAAAGACGTAAGGACGTTACGAGAAATTAAATCAACCTGGTCGGCCTTAAAGAAGTTTGAAAGACGTGAGGAGCTTCGATGTCGAAGAGCAAGAACAGAAACAAATTCCTAACTCTGGTTGTTCTTACTCTTTTGGTGTACTTATGTGTGCCTTCGGTGTGGGCAAGCGTGGGAAACGGATCTACAACGAGCGGCGACGTCATTCAGCATACTGCGCCGGCAACGCCTGCTGAAACACAGCAGCACGGTCTATCTCCTAGGGCTGTCGAGATCGCTCGTCCTTTCGGATTTCCAATCACCAATTCCATGATCGTCAGCTGGATCGTTGCTCTTGCTCTAATCGTATTTGCGCAGGCAGCTACAAGGCGGATGAAGCAAATCCCTGAGGGATCCCAAAATTTTCTGGAATGGATCGTGGAGGGTTTATACAACTTCATGGTTGGGATCATAGGTCCGCACCTCACACAACGGACATTCTGGTACTTCGCAACCATCTTTATTTTTGTTCTTTCGGCCAACTGGGTGGGGCTAATTCCCGGAGTCGGCTCCATCGGCTGGGGACACCAGACCTCTCACGGTTTCGCGATCGCGCAGCCGCTGCTTCGAGGCGCCAATGCGGACGTGAATATGACGCTTGCCATGGCGCTGGTATTTTTTGCCTGCTGGATCGTCTGGGCCGTCCGTGAAGTAGGGGTTGGCGGTTTTTTTAAGGAGCTATTTGCACCCAAGGGGGAGAGTACGGGTGTTTTAAAGGTGCTGATGGTTGTAGTGTTTTTTGCCGCCGGGTGCCTGGAGGTGGTTTCGATTTTATTCCGGCCAATCTCGCTTAGTTTTCGTCTTTACGGCAATATCTTCGCGGGAGAGAATCTGCTGGAAGCGATGTCAAAAATTCTCCCGGGCTTCGGCTGGCTAGTACCGATTCCGTTCTATTTCCTGGAGTTAATTATGGGGCTGGTTCAGGCGCTGGTCTTTATGTTGCTGACGGCAGTCTTCACTATGCTCATTTGCCAACATGAATCCGAAGGACCGGCAATAGCGCACGCTTAGGAAGCAAATTTGTCGGCTGAACCGTGCTTGACGCGGGTACCGACCCGAAAGAAGGAAAACTATGTTGAGTGGAAACTTGCATGTGGGACTAGCAGCGTTAGGAGCGGCAATCAGTGTAGGACTGATTGGTATGAAGGCAACAGACGCGGTGGGACGGAATCCGGTTGCATCCACGAAGATCTTGGTTCAGTCCATTCTGGCCATTGCGTTCGCCGAAGCCATCGTTTTCTACGCGCTATTCCTGGTCAAGTGAGAATGAGAGTTGCCGGGCAGCACGGGCTTTTCGAGAGTGCCATATGAGTGCATTGTTCTTGTTAACGGATGCCACGGGTGGTGATCCAGTCCGGCAGATCGCAAATACTTTCGGTGTTGACTGGCCTCACCTTGGCGCGCAAATCATAAGTTTCGGCGTCGTTTGTTTTCTCCTTCATCGCTTCGCCTACAAGCCGATATTGCGAATGTTGGAGGAACGGCGGCAGCAAATTGCGGACGGAATCGCCGAGCGCGAAACCATCAGAACCGAACTGGCCCAGACCGAAGAGACACGCCAGGAGATCCTGATGCAAGCAGACGCGCAGGCGATCAAGGTAATTGAAGAAGCTCATACAGCGGCCGCACGGGTTCGAGAAAAGGAGACGGAACGCGCCACTGCCGCCGCGGAACTGATTGTCGCCAAGTCGCGAGAAGCTGCTCTGCAGGAGCACGCTCGCATGTTGCTCGAGCTCAAAAAAGAAATTGGCCTGCTAGTGGTGCGTGCAGCGGCCACGGTCACCGACAAAACGCTTACCCCGGATGACCAACGCCGTATGGCTGCGGAAACGGTAAAACAACTAGCTAAAGCAGCCTAGGGAAGGAAACTCGAGTATGTCGATGACTACCCAGCAGTCGAAGCGTGGCGCCAAGCGCGTATTCCGCTGGTGTCTTATAGATGGGCGCTTGGATGAGCGGCGTGCGCGGTTAGCGGTGCAAAGAATCGTGAAGCCCTCGCGCCGTGGATACCTCGCCCTCCTGGCGCATTTTCATCGCTTGGTCAAGCTTGAGCAGGTTAAGTACACAGCCCGAATCGAAAGCGCCAGAGTGTTGCCTGTCCTTCTGAAAACGAGCGTCCAGAGACAGCTAGAGAGTACCTATGGCCAGGGCATCACGACATCATTCACTCAGAACCCAGGCTTGATCGGCGGAATGCATATCCAGATAGGCAACGATGTTTATGACGGGAGCGTGCTGTCGCGGCTGGCAGCGCTGGAAAAAAGTTTTGGAATTACAGCCGAATGGAAGCAAGCCAGAGAGATCTGATTGCATCGGAAGTGTCCGTCGACGATTGGAGTGAAAGCCATATGCCAGGTCTATTAGAGGAACTTGAACTTCTGATTTCCGGAGCTAAAGCCGCTACTGCGAAACAAAACATCGGTGTCATTCGCGAGATCGGAGATGGCGTGGCTCGAGTAGAAGGTTTGAGCGATGCCATGTTGAATGAAATGCTCGACCTAGGCCACGGGATTACCGGGCTGGCGTTGAATCTCGAAGAGACTGAGGTAGGAGTCATTGTCCTTGGCGATTACACGAAACTGCGGGAGGGCGACGAGGTCCGCACAACGGGAAAACTCTTGCAAGTGCCGGTTGGGATGGGCCTATTGGGCCGAGTAGTGAATACGCTGGGAGAACCCGTAGACGGGAAAGGGCCGATCGAGAGTGACGTCGCCTATCCGGTGGAGAAGCTTGCTCCCGGAATCATCCGTAGGGAGTCGGTTAATCAACCTGTCCAGACAGGGATCATGGCCGTTGACGCAATGATTCCCATTGGCCGTGGGCAGCGCGAGTTGATCATCGGCGATCGCTCAACCGGTAAAACGACAATCTGCATTGACACAATTCTCAGCCAGGCGCGCCTTAATACCGCCGCCGCAGCTATGGATGATAAGAACTATCGCCCTCTGTATTGCATTTATGTTGCCATCGGCCAGAAGCAATCGAATATAGCCCGCATCATTTCTGTGCTCGAAGAAGGCGGAGCCATGCAATACACGATCCTAATCGCATCGCCGGCATCTGATTCCGCCACCAACCAATATCTAGCGCCGTTCGCAGGTGCAGCCATGGGCGAGTGGTTCATGGATCACGGCATGGATGCTTTGATCATTTATGACGACTTATCAAAGCACGCGGTTGCCTATCGCCAAGTTTCGCTGGTGTTGAAACGGCCGTCGGGCCGCGAAGCTTATCCAGGAGATGTGTTTTACCTTCACAGTCGCTTGCTGGAGCGGGCCGCGCGGGTGGGAGCGAAGTATGGCAACGGCTCTTTAACTGCGCTGCCCATAATTGAGACGCAAGCCGGAGATGTTTCTGCATACATTCCGACGAACGTTATTTCTATAACCGATGGCCAGATTTATTTGGAAACCGACCTCTTTTATCAAGGAATGAGGCCGGCGATTTCGGTGGGCCTCTCGGTTTCGCGGGTTGGTTCAGCCGCCCAACTAAAGGCCGTGAAGCAGGTTGCTGGACAGCTGAAAGGCGATCTCGCACAATTTCGCGAGCTGGCGGCATTTGCGCAATTCGGCTCGGAGCTGGATGCCAAGACACAGGCTCAGATCGACCGCGGCAAGCGCATCCTTGAAATTTTCAAACAGCCGCAGTACAGCCCAATTCCGGTAGAAATCCAGGTGGCAGTGATCTGGGCAGTTCAAAATGGATACGTGGATAATGTGCCCGTAGAGCGAGTTAAGGAATTTCAAACCAAGCTGACGGAATTCATGAGTACCCGCAAGGCAGACCTGCTCGAAAAGATCGGGGTAGAAAAATTTCTGAGTGTGACGCTGTCGGCTGACTTGAAATCGGCAACGGACCAGTTCAAGGAAACGTGGAGATGAGCGCCGCCAGCAAGGATTTCCGATCATGAACACTCCCCGCGATTTGAGACGACGAATCCGCTCAGTCAGCAGCACTGCTCAGATCACTAAAGCAATGCAGATGGTGGCGGCGTCCAAAATGCGCAGGGCACAACAGGCTGCACTTGCAGGCCGCCCGTTCGTTCAGATGATTTATCGCATCCAGCGCGAAGCGACCACTCGCGTGAGAGAGTTTACGCACCCGCTGCTTGAGGTGCGCCCAGTTGGGAAACGTGCAGTTGTCCTGATCGCTGCCGATAAAGGTCTCTGCGGTGCGCTCAATAGCAATCTATTTCGGCTGGCGTCGGGGTTCGATTCTGACACAACCCTTTTCATTACGGCTGGACGCAAAGCTGCGCAATTCATCGCCCGCACGCGCCGGCGACTGCATGCCGAATTCAGCTACGCAGATAACCCGCATTTTGCAGAAGCCAGCGCGATTGCGGCGCTCGCACGCGATTTGTTTGTCAAGCGGGAAGTGGATGAGGTAAGAGTTATCGCGACGCGATTCGTGAATACTCTCACGCAAACTCCTCTTTGCCTGGAGTTCTTACCGGTCGGAGAAATCAGATCACTGAAGCTTCCCGGAGCGAGGCTGGAAGAAGAATTGGCGGGGGACATGATCGAAGCCATTTTTGAACCCAGTCCGGAGTTCGTTCTCAGCTATCTGCTGTCAAAATATCTGGACATCTACATGTATCAGGTGTTGCTGAATGCCAAGGCCAGTGAGCTGAGTGCGCGTATGGTTTCAATGAAGAACGCTACTGACAATGCGGAAAGCCTTATTCGCGGATTGAAGCTCGAGTACAACAAGCTGCGGCAGGGGAACATTACCAGAGAGCTGTTGGAGATTGCCGGCGGACAAGCCGAGTGAGGTAAAAATGTTGGCACCGACTGTTGATCCAGTTACGACTTTGAACAAGGGAAAAATCGTAAGGGTCCTTGGCCCGGTAGTGGACATCGAGTTCCCGGGAGCACTGCCGGGAATCTACAACGCACTTACCTGCGGGTACAAAGTTCAAAACGAACCTGTGACGGTCACCCTTGAAGTACAACAGCACCTTGGAGACCGATGGGTTCGCGCAGTCTCGATGTCTGGTACCGAGGGAATGAAGCGCGGCTATGAGGTCACGGATACCGGGGAGCCGATTTCCGTGCCGGTTGGGGAAGGCGTCATGGGCCGCGTATTTGATGTGAGCGGCAATCCAGTCGATGAACGCGGACCAGTTAAAGCGGATAAACATTATCCAATCCACCGTCCGGCGCCTCCTCTAGTCGAACAGTCGACTTCACCGCAGGTGCTTCCCACCGGAATCAAAGTCATCGATTTGATCTGCCCCTTTCTGAAGGGCGGCAAGGTAGGGGCATTCGGCGGTGCTGGGGTTGGCAAAACCGTCGTGATCATGGAATTGATTAATAACATCGCCAAGCTTCATGGTGGTGTTTCTGTTTTCGCCGGTGTGGGCGAGCGTACCCGGGAAGGCAGCGATCTTTACAAAGAAATGTCGGACGCGGGAGTCATTCGCCAGGACGACCTTTCAAAGTCCAAAATCGCGCTCGTCTATGGGCAGATGAATGAACCACCGGGTGCTCGCCTGCGGGTCGCGCTGGCAGGACTTGCCATAACCGAGTACTTTCGCGACGAGAAGAACCAGGATGTGCTGCTGTTCATTGACAACATCTTTCGTTTCTCTCAAGCCGGCTCAGAGGTTTCTGCTTTGCTCGGCCGCACCGCCAGCGCGGTGGGTTACCAGCCAACGCTCGCCGCTGAGATGGGCGCCCTCCAGGAGAGGATTACATCCACGAAAAAAGGCTCGATCACTTCTTTCCAAGCTGTGTACGTTCCGGCGGATGACCTGACGGATCCAGCTCCAGCTACAACCTTTGCGCACCTAGACGCGACCATCGTTCTCGAGCGCTCAATCGCGGAACTGGGCATCTACCCTGCGGTCGATCCTCTGGCATCGACCTCACGAGCACTGACACCCGAAGTCGTCGGGCAGGAGCATTACGAAGTCGCTCGGGGAGTGCAAAAGGTGCTTCAGCGGTATAAGGATTTGCAAGACATCATAGCAATCCTCGGCATGGATGAGCTCTCGCCGGAAGATAAACTCACGGTTTTACGCGCTCGAAAGATTCAGCGTTTCTTGAGCCAGCCATTCAGCGTTGCGCAAGTCTTCACAGGCCGCGAGGGCAAACAGGTTCCCGTGGCCGACACTGTCGGCGGCTTTAAGGAGATTCTCGCCGGGAAACACGATGACGTGCCAGAGAGCAACTTCTACATGAAAGGTCCGATTGAGGAGATTAGAAAGTAATGAGAGAGACCTTCTTGAGAACCAAGTTGTTCTCGAGGGGCAGAAAATAAATGGGGAACACTATCAAATTGGAGATTGCCACTCCCGAAGCAATGGTTTATTCCGCGGACGTAGAGATGGTCACGCTTCCCGGGATCGAAGGCCAGATGGGGGTTCTACCGCAGCACGTCCGGCTGATGACCCAGCTCGTACCTGGGGAAATGATCGTGCACAGAAACGGGCATGATGAGTTCCTGGCTGTTGGGGAAGGGTTAGTCGAAGTCACGAACGATCATGTTTCCATCGCGACGAACATGGCTGTTGCCGCCGATAGGATCGACGCCGCTGCCGCCGAGGAGGCCCGGCAACGCGCTGCAGCCCGCTTGCGCGAAAAACTTTCTTTGGAAGAAGTCGCCTCGGTGAATGCATCTCTTGCTCGCGCGTTAGCTCAATTGCATGTCAAGCGGCGCCATTCCGGACCATAAGTACGGCCACCTGGCGATCTTCGCATAGGCGAGTCCTCTCTTGCTTTCTTCCGAATGCTCCGAGCAGCAGGTGGAGCGAGCCTTTGCTCGCATGAATCAACCCGCATGATCAGCCCTGACGAGTTTGGAACAGTGGATCTGTGACTGTCAGTTCTCACAGTTCTGAAACTGTATTTTCAGCTCTACTGTCGATTGATGCTAGGGAGCGGACCACAGCCGAGGTTCACACTTCTGCGACATGCGTTTCCTGAACTGTGTGTCACGGCTGTCGGCGTACTCGCAGTCGTTTCGGTGCTTCTTTCTTCGAATGGCTGCGATTTCTTTGTAGATCCCGTATTAACGGGAATGGCCGTGGGGCCATCGGCGACAATTCAGACCGGCAACACTGTGCAAATGAATGCTGTCGGAACATTCAACGACGGATCCCAAAACGATCTCAAGTCGAGCACGTGTTCTGGAGCACCGATACACCGACCGTTGCTCTCGTCGACCCAGGTGGTCTGGTCAGAGGTATCGCTCCAGGGACGGCAGTTATTACCGGCTCACAGAAGACCACAAGTGGAAGCGCTAACATTACAGTCACTCTTGGCGGCATAACGTCCATTCAGGTGAGCACAACGGACGGACTCAGCAGCGTTGCATACGGCAGCAGCGAGCAGTTTGTTGCAACTGCCACCGCCAACGGGGAACAGATCAATGTAACGAATTCTGTGACTTGGAGCACTAATCCTCGGTCTATTCCCAACGTGAGCATTTCGAATACTGGCTTGCTGACGACCACGTCGGGCCCCGCGGGAAATGATCAGTTCGTTGTGGTTGCGCTGGATCCAACAACCGGAATTTTTGGTCAGATTAATTTTTTGGTGCACCCATAGGCTAAAGAATAACGATATTGCTGTTGAAAACACGGTTGTTTCCTGCGAAGCCAGCCTTCGGCTACTAAGGTTGCGTCTGGACAACGTTCCGCTCCTCTCTTCTCCTCTAAAATTTCATTGACACGAATGCCGTTCTGGATGATATTGGCCGGTGCGCTGGTCTGAAGCCTTTCGACATTCCCTACCATCAGGAACGACTATGAGTCTCCGGCATTTTCTCCTCTGTTGTTTAACCATGCTTTTTCCACTATTTGCGCAGGCACAATCGGCTGACGATGTGCACATCGTACCTAGAAATCCCGATACAAAGATCAACGCTCCACCCGAAATGCAACCGGCGACTGGGGCATCTTCACTCTACGCGCGAATGCGGCCCTTCCGCGTCAAGGTGGACCTGGTTCTTGTTCCAGTGACTGTCTTCGACGCAATGCAGCATCCTGTTACGGAGCTTTCAAAGCAGGACTTTGCTTTATTTGAAGATCAAAAACGGCAGCAGATACAGTACTTCTCAGCAGAGGCAGAGCCAGTTTCCATTGCTCTTCTCATAGACGTCAGCAAGAGCATGACGGACAAGATTGACACAGAAAAAGCTGCGATCTTGGAGTTCTTTAAAAACGCAGATCCACAAGATGAATATTTTGGAATCACGTTTTCTAGTCGGCCACGTCTGCTAGTTGGTCCCACGCAGTCTGTTGATGATCTGCAAACAAAGCTGACCACGGTAGAGCCCGCCGGGCCCACGGCAATGTTGGATGCAGTAAACCTGGCCGAGCGCGAATTACGCGCTGGTCGGTATAAGCGCAGAGCGATCCTAATAATCTCCGACGGCGGCGATAATGCGAGCCGCTACAGCTTGAAGGAAACAAAGAAGTCCATACAAGAATCTGATGTGCAGATCTATGCAATCGGATTATTTGAGACCTTCTTCTTCAACACCCTCGAGGAAAGGCTAGGGAAAAAGTGGTTGAGTGAAATCACGGATGCTACCGGAGGGCGCACCATCACAGTGGATTCGCGCACGAAACTTCCCCAAGCTGCCGCTGAGATTAGTCGAGAAATACGCAATCAATACATCTTGGGTTACCACCCTAGCAATAAAGTCCCAAACCGTTGGCGCAAAATAAAAGTACAACTCGTCGCGTCTGCAGGAGTCGAGCACTCCTTGCGGACTTACTATAAAAAAGGCTATTTAACCTCCGAACAGTAATACAAACCAGGAAGCGTCCGTTAGCTTCCTTGGTAAGTAGACGGCTCAGTAGAGTGTGTGGGCAAGGTTAATAACTATTCCGGCAGAGTAGCGAAAATTGCTCTGATTGTTTGGTCCCGAGAACGGGTTGCTGAATCGAGTTAGCATATAGCCGATCTCCACCGGCCGGAAGGAGATAATGTGGTTAATTGGGATATCTACCCCACCCCCGAATTCCATCGCGAAAGCATCTGAGCCGGCCTCCGGGAGACGCCACAACCACCCGCGACCGGTTGGCATAGCGTTGTGAATGCGTCTTGGTACACGTTGCTATGGGCCCCGCCGAAGAGCAACTCTCCGAACGGCTGGAATCCGTGCGCTCTAACCTTAATTTGAGGACCAAATAGGTAAGTGAACAGATTTCCTTGGACGTCCCCATGCAGACCGCCAGGAAAGGTTGCGTTAGGAGCAATGTTAAAGGCAGTGTGATTGCTCCCGAAACCCTGCAAATCCAGCCTAATCCCAAGATACGAGTTAATATTGATGGTGGCTGACCCGCCTCCGCCGTTCAAGCTGTGTCCTTTTGTATAGGAAGCACTGGGAGCATAGCGAACATAAGAATAGTCCAGCCCCAGCTCGGCTCTGGGAAACTCCTGGCTCCAGGCTGCCAATCCAACTACTAATATGGCCGCAAAACCCACCGCTTTCGTAAACTTCATTATCCTGCCCTCCACTTGTATTCGAGTGGAATTGACTTGCAGAGATCCGCTTTCTCTGCCCTTGCCTCAAGCCTAGAACGATAAGCGTCGTTCGGCGTTGAACGTCAGGGTCCGGCCCTTGCGATACAGTAAGGATTCAAACTGACGGAAGGAACTGGCAATAGTCACAGAATTTAAATTAGATAAACTGCCATATTGCGGTGGTCTACGCCGATGGTTTTTGATTCCGACTTTTTCCGTAATTCTCAATCTAATTTGAGCTTTTGACCTGAGGATCAATTCCGCAAGCGCGGGTTCCAGATGGAAATCACCGAGGCGATACGAATTGTTGGCCCTTTGCGGCACACTTTACCGCGGTGAGCAAATCGGAGTTCATACGATCTTTACGTACATAGCCCAGCACTCCCGCTGTCAATGCGGCGTCGACGACCTCGGGATCGTTCTCAACAGAGCAAATTACTACGGCAGCAGTTGCGGAATGCTGAGACAACTTCTTCGTCACATCGATCGCATTAAGCGCCGGCATTCTCAGATCCAAGACAGCAACTTCAGGCCGGAAGCTAAGGATGCGTTTTAATGCCGTATCCCCATCCTGCGCAGTGGCGATCACTTCGCAATCAGATTCCAGCGCTGAAACCAGTTCGCGCAAAAAGCTCGGGTTATCATCAGCGACAACTATTCGAAGGGCCACCAGGAAATACCTCGTAAGCACCAACATAAAGCCTCCATCTGCTTTGGCCAACACACCAAGGTAATGGCTGAACTGCTAAGAAAAAGGGCCACTTTGCTGCGAGTGCGACGTTGGCACTCACACGATCTCAGTAGATTAACCCGGCTTGGAAATGAAAGTTGCGCCCCCGTCAAGACTGCAGCAACCAGAGTTCATCATCGCGAGCTAGCCTTCGCATCTCCTATCGAGCCATGGACTGTCTCTCTTAACAGTGTTCTAGCGTGCGTTGGAATACTAACTTTAAAGTCAACGGTTCCTGCCGGGATCGGTCGAGTCAGCTCTCAGTGAGGTGAATATGCGCCTTTTTCTTTTTGCCAGCTTCATGTGGGCAATGAGTTTTCCTGTCCTGTGTCAAACTTCGCCAGATAAGTACGAAGTCGGCACGATAACGGCCGTGACACGCGAGGAGAATGCGTCTGGAAACAGTGATCAAGTCCGATATGATGTTTCGATACAAGTGCGCAACAAAGCCTACGTCGTGTCGTACACGCCCCCTTACGGTGCAAATTCAGTGGAGTATGCCCCTGGATTGCATTTTATGGTCATGGTCGGAAAAGACACATTGAAGATCTCCAACAAGCTTTCCGGAACGGCAGAAGCGCCAATTCTGCGGACAGAAACACTGGAGCCGGGGCCAACGCTTGATTGGTCCAAAGCTCCGAGCCGGTACTTCTCGATGATGATGCAGGACCTTTCCGAAAGCCTTGCCTTAACGGAGGAACAAAAAACCAAGCTCAAACCTATCGTGCAGCAAGAGACCGGCGAAGCGAGTCAGGTAATCTTTACGTCTGTTATTCCACGAGAAGAAAGGCTCGTTCGCTGGGAGAAGATCGTACGCTCGTCCGACTCACAAATTAGATCTTTCCTCTCCCCGCTCCAATGGGAAAAGCTTCAAGAAACCCGCAAACAGCAAAAGCAAGAGCTAAAGAAGTTTGTCGCGCAGAAAGAGGCTCGGAATTGAGTACTGGTTATTTGCTGAGGCAAGGTCCGATTTAGCACCTTTTTAGCGCGGACTGCAACTTATGACAGCTCAAACCAGGCCAGACACACAGTAGGCTCTACTCTGGATTGCTCAAGATTGGCGTTCTCAGTGGACGGTTCAATGGTGGAACAGTTCGCACACGCAACTCCTAATTGCGGATTTTCTTTGCCGATCGGGGGTTACCGTAGAAAGCGACCGACGCGTGAGCTGCAGAGTTAATCGAGCCTTTGCAAGATACCGACTGTTAAGTGTCATTAATCTGACACTCGTGCTTACAGGCTGCGGCGGCGTGAGCACAAATACAAACACGCACAAGGATCCGCCGCCCCTTGCAGCGGATCTCAGGGTGGTCAACCACATCATTTACATGATGCAGGAAAATCAAAGCTTTGACCACTACTTTGGGCAGATCAATAGGTATAGACAGTCCCGGGGGCTCGGAGCTGATGTTGATGTGACCCCAAATAATGCGACACAGCTGGCCTATGACCATTCCACGAGTTTCACACCGTTTCACATGATGTCGATGTGCACGGAGGAGCTGAGCTCCTATTGGAACGAGAGCCACAACGATTGGAATCACCTTGCGCCGACCACCGCCACTCCGCTCATGGATGGATACGGCAACTCCGCAGGTGGAAATTCACGTCATAGCAACCCACCTGGATTCGACATCAATGGACAACGGGTGATGGGCTACTACGACGAAAGTGATCTGCCTTATTACTACTTCATGGCAACACAGTTCGCCATGTCGGACCGGTGGTTCTCGCCCTTAATGAGCAACACGCCTTCAAGCCGCCTTTATGCGATGGCGGCAACGTCGCATGGCGTAATCAATAAGCCGCTGAGCCAGATTAACGTTCTTACAATTTTCGACGAGCTGCAGAAAGCGGGTCTCAGTTGGAAGAACTACGTCCCTGATTACCCGAATGGGAGTTCGCTAAAGTCATTCCCGGCATTTTCCAAATATTTGGACACAGATATAGTGCCGATGTCGAATTATTTCACAGATTTGACGAACGACACACTGCCGCAGGTTGCGTTCATTGATCGCGATTCCAAAACTGGATTAGATGAGCATCCCGGGCCGGGAATTAGCGTTCAGAAAGGCGCAGCTTACGTAAAAACAATCATCGATGCTCTGATGAATAGCAGCGCATGGAAGGACTCGGTATTTTTTCTGACATACGATGAGGGCGGCGGATTCTACGATCACGTCCCGCCAGCACAGACAGTTTCTCCGGATGGCATTCCGCCACTGATTGGACCGAACGACACGTGCGCCGCGATTATTGGCCCAAGTTGCGATTTCGTTTACACCGGTTTCCGGCTGCCAAATATAGTTGTGTCGCCGTTTGCGAAATCCCACTACGTTGACCACACGCCGATCGACACAACCTCGATCCTGACTTTCGTTGAGAAGCGTTTCGGGCTTAAATCCCTCACCAAACGCGACGCGGCGCAGCCGGACATCAGTTTTTTCTTTGATTTTGCCGGCAAGCCCAATCTAACTCCACCCACCCCGCCTCTGCAGCCCACGACTGAGCCTTGCTATATCAACTCTTTGCCTTAGAGCATTGCATCCGCGTCCTGTAGTGGAAAAGCTAAGCGCAAAGCCTGTGTCCCTCGTGAGCGCTGGTTTGGCACGTTACTCGCTCGACGGCGCACACGTGCCCTTCTATCAACTCGCCTCTCATTACGTATTCATATACTAACCACAGATCCGCTCCGGCATATCGGAGTAGGCTGATGTTGGAATGATCGGCACGTCGGGAACTGTTGCTTGATTTGATAGGCGATGGCTTCTGCATACATGCCCTCCTGTTTGTACCCCAGTAGAACTGCATCCACCAATCTTTGCTTCAGGATTCCCATGCCCTTGCATCCGCTCAAAGCAGTATCGACGGAATGATCAGGGGGCGGTTAGAGCCGCCTTGCGAAGGTCCAACAACTGCGGACGGTCATCGATGCACAGCACCACATAGGAGTTCATGATCATATGCTCTGGAGCAAAAGGGATTGGCTCACGGTCAGAGTGGATTCGTTCCGAGACGTGTTCTTGCGAGGAACGCATTTTTCCAAGGCTATTGATTCGAGCGGATGAATTGGCTGCCATTCGTAATGCTCCTCTTCTTGATTTAATTAGGTGGTTTGTTCCCGCGGTGATTTGCATGGATTAAGGGTCGAGAGATGATTTGAGGCAGGTTGCCGAAGGAAAGCCCGCCGGACAGCTGTCAAAACAACGCGGGACACACACGTATGTTCGACCGGCAGAAAGCAGATTCTGGCAGGTTGAGGTCATTCGGGCGCTATTGGGTCAACGCCGGTCAGCATAAATTAACGCTATTGAACTTTTCCCTCAGCCACATGCATCCCCATCAGATGAACGAGTGCCGACCCCGAACCGCGTTTAGAGGTTGCCAGGCGCTCCCGTCCGTCGATCTGTCATATCTGTCAGGTCGGAAGAGCACATGGCATTGCTATGCTGCCGAAAGAAGAAACGATGATCCGCAATGTATCCGCTAATGAAATGCGTCCACCGACTAGTCGTAGCTCAGGTTTTGCTGATCGTCTTCGGTCTCGGCGCCCTTCCAGTCGCGGTTTTCGCCCAGAGGGATTCAGAGGACGTCCACATAGTGCCTCCCGTCAATCCTCACGCAATGGTCACTACGACAAATGATCGCTCCTTGAAAGCGCATGCCCCGTTGTTCAAGTCCGGAGTCGACCTGGTTTTGGTGCCGGTCACCGTTACCGATTCAAGAAATAGGCTCGTACATGGACTAGATAAAGACAATTTCAGGGTCTACGAAAACAACCAACTCCAGACGGTGCAAACTCTCTCCCGTGAAGATGCCCCGATTTCCGTCGGCATTCTTTTGGACACAAGCGAAAGCATGACAACGAAAGTGGAATCTGCTCGGCATGCAGTAATGGAATTCATTAAAACTTCAAATCCGGCAGATGAGTTCTTCCTGATCACGTTTTCCGACAGACCGATCGAGACAGTAGAGTTTACAAGTGCTGCTGACCTTATTCAGGACCGGCTTGTCTCTTGGACCCCAAAGGGGCAAACGGCACTGCTCGATGCACTTTATCTAGGAATCGCCAAAATGCATGGCGCAAAATATTCTCGCAGAGCACTATTAGTTATTTCAGATGGCGGCGACAACCATAGCCGATACAGTGAGCATGAACTGCGTGGTGTCATAAAGGAGGCCGACGTCATGATCTATGCGATCGGCATTTATGACCATTATTTTGCGACCACTGAGGAGTTGATGGGTCCTGTGCTCTTAGACAATGTTGCTGAACTAACCGGTGGATATAGCTTTACCATCGATAATCCGGACGATCTAACAATGGCCGCAAATAACATCGGACATGCCCTACGCAACTTATATGTAATCAGCTACCGCCCAACTAAAACCCGCCACGATGGGAAGTGGCACAAGACCAAGGTGATGGTCTCACTGCCGAGGGGCTTTCCCAGACCCTTGGTGCACGCTAAACGCGGATACTATGCGCCCGCTGATTAGCCAAGCTAGGTATCGCACTCGGTTTCCGGCGAGTAGCCCAGAGTTATTACATCATTGCGCCTGTGCATTGATCAGAAGGTCCAGCCAACAGAGGTTGTGAGTCCCAGATCGTTCTTGAGCGCATTAATCGGAGGCCGCAGTTCTCGTACAGGTGGAGGTTCCAAGTGAAGTTCCGTACCAATTCGATCCTAATGCTTGACTGCGTGCTGAGGCACAAACGTCCGGCATCAGTGATGCCTACAAAAGAGAAGGTGATCGCGAATTGAAGTGCATTGTCTTCAGGCGAAAGACTGTGAACGTCAGCCCCAGCAAAGCCTCGCCATTATTTCGCACCGGCTCGGCTCCAACACTCACCAGGTAAGTTTTATGAGTGCATGCGGCTGCGATCGCCAGCAATGTTGTGCGGCGAGTCAGCAAAGCTTCCGCCGCGGCCTCCGCCGTATGTAGAGCCTAAGTTGAGAGCTTGTTGATTGCTCTTCAGAAAGCTAAATAATCCGACGGCGATCCGCCTCCTCGTTGACGCTGGCGTACTGCGTATCAAAGGTAAATCGGTCGTATTCTGCGCGTTTCTCTGAGCGTCGACTTGTGAGCTGGCGGCCAACTGCACGGAGTTCTTAGACCAAGCAAACTTTACATCTGCTCCGAGCGATACGCGCTTCGAGTGGTGTGTTCATCCGATATTCTCATCGTGAGTCACCTGCAACAGGGCAAGTCAGCGCGCCGAGCTTCTCTCTTGTGAGTGCGGCTGGATTGTTCCAGCTCACGTCCGATGTAAAGGAGCAAAGTATCAGCTTTTAGTGGCAGAACTAACAGTTTCTAAGTGATGTGGTCTTTGAGAAGGTTAATGCCGCGTGTGAGAGCGGATGATTTCCTCCTGACAATGAGTGTGCTGATCTAATCTTGGTTGTAGTAGTTATTACTTGGACAGAATTAACGAGGTATATGCAATGAAACAGTCACTGGCATTTGGCAATAGCCGAATCGTAGTGTCAATGCTCACTCTCGTATTCTTAACTACATCTGTTGCAGCCGAAGCCGCAAAGATGGAGGGTTTCATCAAGGCGCGAGATGGTGAGACCATGATACTGCAGGCGTCGGCCTCCCCCGATGTTGTGGTTCTTCTGACCGACGATACTAACGTCGGGCAGGTACAGGGTGTATTAAAAGCGCGTAGGAAACATATGTCAATGGCGGCTCTCATCCCTGGACTTGCTGTAAAGGTCGAGGGAGCCTACAACGACCAACATCAGTTAGTCGCGAGTTCCGTTTCGTTTAAAGGCAATGACTTGCAACGAGCCACCTCCATTGAAGCGGGGATGCACGAGAGTAAGCAACAGGCAAATCAGCACAAGGCAGCGTTAGAACTGCATAAGGCGCAGCTAGATCAACACAATGCCGCACTTTCTGAACACCAGAAGCAGATAGACGCAAACAAGGCAAACGTTGAAGCTGCAGTCGCACGTTTCGGTCAACTCGACGACTACTACATCATGGACGAGGTAACGGTCCACTTTGCCAATGGTAAGACAAAGGTCGAGCCGCAGTACGCGACGCAAGTGTTAACGCTTGCAGGAAAGGCCAAATCCGTTAATGGCTACATGATTGAGGTGAAAGGATATGCGTCTGCGGTTGGCAGCACGGCGCTTAATCAGAAGCTTAGCGAAGACCGCGCCGGCGAGGTGACGACCATCCTGATCCAACAAGGACATGTTCCGCTCACCCGAATGTTGGCTCCCGGGGCGATGGGAGAAAGCGAGCAGATTGGGACTAACAGCACAGAGCACGAACAATCCGCGAATCGACGCGTCGTGGTGCGTGTTCTGCAGAACAAGGCCATTGCAGGATTGTAGAACTTGGTTGGTCACAGCTGCCGATACTCGCGTCACATGTGGTCCGTGGTTCGGAAGCAAATATAGAATCTACGTCAACACATGAGCATCAGAGAGCAAATGGCCTGATTAAACAGCCGGATATTGTTCGAACGCATGCCCCACCGAGAGTCGCAGCTTTCTGCCTCTAAAATCATTATTTTCAAGTCGAGACTCCTCCATGACTTCAGCATGGCCGAAACAAATGGCCATCATTGCGGCAGCATCCTATCGCATATTCTGCGAACGCTCTGTAGCATCGCATCAGGGAGATGCCGCCGACAGCTGTTCCTGCGAATCAGAGGATCCGCACAATAACTTCTTCATCGCGCCGCGAGGTCACCAAGTCTATCTTCTCTGGTCCTCCTGGAACATTTTCCGGCCTTCTTAAAGAAGAGGAGATATCTTGCGATACAAAAGTCGCTCCCCAAAGCCATGTACTAGTATGGGGCACGCTATCATCCGGGAGTTGATTGAGCAACATTCCACATTGCTCGACAACAGCCTATCAATTGCGAACGAGTACCTGGTGTGGTATTTCGCAAGGTACCTAAGCTTGATTTGCCACAATGCACGACAACACCAGCCCACGTTCTTGTAAGTCTAGCAAACGGAATTGGCCAGAAATGCGCGACTGAGTACGGCTCGAAACTCCGCAGCCGGGAGATGCCCTAAGATCAGTGGCTGATGACGGCTATTAAGGGCAACTGAGGACAAAGCACCAGAAACAGAACTTATGGGGAGGACGACTTTTCGTGCTTACTGCGTTCCTTGTTGCGGGGCCTTCTGGATTCGAGACAAAAGGTCGTGGGCATCCTGAGAGCCGTCGCCTGCGGGTTGATACTGGAGATAGGCCTTCAGTTCTACAATAGCTTCCGGGTACCTGTCCAGCCCAAGGAGAGCATGCGCCTTCGCCACGAGCAGCAGAGTTCCAGGGTTGGTACGCAGGGCGAGGTCACTAAGGTTTAAGGCCGTCGCATACTGATGCTTTTTCATAAACGAAATGCACATTTCATACGGAATCATCCAGCCGCCAGGCATCAAAGCATTTGCCCGTTGCGCCTGCTCAATGGCATCGTCGAATCGCCCTTGCAGGTTGTAGAGACGACTTAGAACCAGATATGCCCTTGCATAAGTGGGATCACTTCGAACAGCAGCCCGCAAGTTTTGCTCCGCTGGTTCCAGCTGGTTGAGCTCGAGTTGAATATATCCGAGCAACGTCAGTGCCTCCGGGAAGACAGGATCCAGATGCAAAGCCTGATTGAGTTTTTCTTGCGCCTCAACATCGTCATGCTTCAGGAACGGTTTTTTCGCTTTCTCGTACAGATCGCGTGCCTTGCGAGGCACACCCAGACGCGCTGCTGAAATCGTCGCTCCTGTTACCTGCTGCGGTGGATCGGCAATGCTAAGGGAACGTTCTTGATTCCACGCGAGAGGTGCCGTCAAAAGCATGATCACAAGTACTGACCGGATCTGGCTCACCATGGCGGAATTCCCCGAGGCCAGATTAGTTCAGGGAACTGCTAGGTGGAAACTGTAAGAAATACCTGGAATTTGCTTGGTCAAATACAGATGGCAATGATGAAGCAATGCCCATATGGGGAAAATCAACAGAAGGAAGTACAAGCTGGTCTATGCATGTCTCGGGTGTCTCTGTCTTCGCGAATCTCCAGAGACATGGAACTGGGCCGAGTTACTTACCGTGTACCAACATGTTCCGGTTAACCAGCAGATGGGCAACTGTCGGTGAGCATTGAATAAGTGCTCAAGCGATAATCCCGAAGTCGCCCCATGGCTTACCTTTATGCAGCTATGGATTATTGCTAACGTGGATTGCGACCATTGTGATGTCGTCGTTCAAGTCTTCTCCGTCGCGGCGCTCTGACCAATGCCATAGATCTTCGAGCAGTCGGTCGGCCAGTTGGTCAGCCGAAGTGCTGTCCGCACTGGCTAAGAATTCGCGAAAGCGCCCCGTACCAAACTCAACATCGGCGGTGTTCGTCGCCTCGGAAATCCCATCGGTATACAGCAAGCCCCATTCTCCCGGTCGGAGGGGGACCTGAACCGAGGAATAAATCGCGAAATCGAATTTTCCTAGAAACAAACCGTTTTCGGAGATGTCACGGACGCCTGCGGAGGCCCCACCCCAAAGCAGCATTGGAGGATGCCCGGCGCCCGCATAGGTTAGCGAATGATTCTCGAGATCTACGAAAGCGTAGGCTGCGGTGACGTAATGATGCTGAAATTTTCCGCATAGAGCTTGGTTCAGTCCATGCAGGACACTTGCCGGATCTGCCGCATGCCCCCTCTGCGCAGCTAGGGCTATCTTCAGCATGGACGCGATGAGGGCAGCAGGCATTCCGTGCCCGGAGACGTCGGCCACCAGGATGCCGATGCGTTTATCGTCGAGGACGATAAAGTCGTAAAAATCGCCGGCCACCGCGGTCATGGGTACGTAGCGCGCAGCGATGTCGAGGCCTGCCATTCGCGGCACGGACTCCGGCAAGATGGATTGCTGGATCTGTCGTGCGGTTTCGAGTTCTTTTTGAATCACGAGCAGCTGTTGTGCGAGCTGTTGCCGAATTGCGCGAAGTGCGAGATGTGTCTGCACCCGCGCCTTCACCACGGCAGGGGAGAACGGTTTGTGAATGTAGTCCACCGCGCCGACTTACAAACCACGGGTCTCATCTTGAGTCTCTGTTTGTCCGGTGAGAAAGATCACTGGAATATCCCGCGTTTCCTGGGCGGCTTTGAGGCGGGTACAAACTTCATACCCGTCGATGCCGGGCATCGTCACATCGAGCAGGATGAGATCAGGAGAAGGAGCAACTTTCACCAGTTGCAACGCTTTTTCGCCATTGCTAGCAACACGAACTTTGTAACTATCTTTTAAGATCGAATTGGCCACCTGAATGTTGGAGGGGGCATCATCTACCAGCAGGACAGTCTTCTTTGGGTTGTTCTGGTCCACGTCCGCTATTGTCCATTCCGCTGGCAAAGCTGTGCGATCTCCTGCAGTTTCACTAACGCCGGCTCAAATTCGAAATTGTTGATGGCTTCACCGAGATCCTCGAGTTGCCGTCTGTCGACTACGCCGACTATGGCCTCGTGCAGCAGTTGGAAGGCGTCTTGAGAATCTCCGTCGTTAGCTTCGAGCAACGCTTGCAGGCGGCTGAACGCAGAAGCCGCCCGTTCCCGCTGGAAGGGTGCCATTGCTGGTTGAAACGGCGCTGGACCGGGAAACGTGTGAGTAATGGAGTTCACGCGTGCGCGTAATGTGATTGCGAACTGCTCGAGTAGAACGGGAACGGAATCCTGGCCCTCGCGTATCCCATTCTCCAGCTTCTGGGCCGCGGATGGAACATCGGAGATCCCAAGGTTGCCTGCAACACCTTTCACGGTATGCGCGATGCGCTCGGCGGCTTTGCGGTCGCCAGCGTCAAGTGCGGCGGCTATCTGGGCAGCTGCGTCAGCTTGCTGAAGGGCAAAGTGCGATAACAACTTGACATAGATAGTACGGTTGCCGGCCACACGGTTGAGCCCGTCCACAACATTGACGCCTGAAATCGGGCGCAGGTCCGAGTCTTCGGATGTCTTCGCCGATACATTCTGCGCGGATGGGATGGACGGTTGAGATGCTGGCGTCGGCTTCGGCTTTGCCCATTTCAGCAAAGTCGAAAGCAGGGCCTCAGGATCAATCGGTTTCGAAAGGTGATCGTTCATACCTGCGTCGAGGCAGCTCTGACGCTCCTCCTCCAAGGCGTGTGCCGTCATCGCGATGATCGGAATTTGCTTGAACCTTGGATCGCTGCGGAGCAACTTGGTAGCGGTGATGCCATCCATTTCCGGCATCTGCAGATCCATGAACACAACGTCAAAGCGAACCAGTTGTTCGCTCTCCGTCAGAATTTTCACCGCCTCAGCGCCATGACTAGCGAGGGTGACGATCGCACCAGCGCTCTGCAAGATTTCGGTCGCGACCTGCTGATTTATCTCATTATCTTCGACCAGCAGCACGCGGATCCCGGTCGCATCATGCGAGATGGTATTAGCTTGCGGCGCACGAGCCTGTTGCTCGCTGGCCGCGATACCAAACAAATCGACTAACGTGTCGTACAGCAGAGATGAGTTCACGGGCTTGAGCAAATACCTGTCAACTCCGATTTCCTCTGCCTCATTTCTTATATCCTCACGGCCGAAGGCGGTCACCATCACAATCTTCGGAACGTGTTTAAGACGATCGTTGCGCTTGATGATCCGGCTGGTTTCGAGGCCGTCCATGCCTGGCATATGCCAGTCCATCAGAACCAGACGGTAAGGATCCTGCGAATCGACAGCCGCAATTTCGCGCACCGCGTCTTCGCCAGACCCAACCGAACTAGCGCGAAGCGCAAAAACACGAAGTGCATCCGTGAGAATTTCACGCGCTTGGGCATTGTCGTCCACCACCAGAGCGCGAATGCCGGCAAGATCCGGAATAAACTGCTTGGGCTTCTGTGCGGATCCGATTCCGAACCGGGCGGTGAAGTAAAATTCGCTGCCTAAGCCAGGTTCGCTCTCCACCCCGATGCTGCCGTCCATCATTTCCACGAGGCGCTTGCAGATGGAAAGCCCGAGCCCGGTGCCGCCGTATTTACGAGTGGTAGAAGTATCCGCCTGGGAAAATGCCTGAAACAGTCTGGCGCTCTGCTCGGCCGTCATTCCGATGCCGCTGTCACGCACCGCGAATTTCAGCTTGGCGGTGTCGGTGAATTGTTCTTCCAGTATGACTGTTACCAGCACCTCGCCGTGTTCGGTGAACTTAATGGCATTGTTCACGAGATTGATCAGGATCTGACCGAGACGCAGCGGATCACCCACAAGATTGGTAGGCATGTCATGCTGCGCAGAAATCAGGAACTCGAGATTCTTCTCATAGGCTTTCTGGCTAACGATGCTCGACAGGTTGTCGAGGACGTTTTCCAATTGGAAATCCGTCTTTTCCATGTCAAGTTTGCCGGCCTCGATTTTCGAGAAATCAAGAATATCGTTGATAATGCCCAGGAGGGATTGCGCAGCGGATTTCACCTTGTTGAGATAGCCCGCCTGTTTAGGAGAAAGGTCGGTTTTCAACGCGAGATGCGTCATCCCGATGATGGCATTCATTGGCGTCCGAATCTCGTGACTCATATTCGCAAGGAATTCCGATTTGACTCGCGTGGCTTTTTCCGCCACTTCCTTGGCAGCCAGGATCTCCGCTTCTGCACGAATACGTTCCGTTATATCGCGGAAGGACACAACCGAACCCACGACTTTGTCCCCCTTTAGGATCGGCGTCGCGGTGTATTCGACGGGAACATCGGTACCGTCTTTGCGCCAGAGGACTTCGTCGGACACTACGCGGGGAATGCCATCGCGGGATGCCAGGTACATTTTGCATTCTTCGCGGGGATACCGGGTGCCATCGGGACGCGCATAATGAATCTGTGCGTGCATCAGTTGCCCGACCAGTTCTTCCGGTTTGTAACCCAACATTTTGGACCCCGCGGGATTCACGAAGGACATCAAGCCATCGATGTTAAGCCCGCAAATGCCTTCTCCAGCCGAGGCCAGTATCAGACGGGATCGCTCTTCGACCGCTGCAATAGCTTCTGCCTGTTCTCTGGTATGCTCCAGGAGTTTTCTAGTCTTGATGCTCGCCGAAAGAATTTCCGCGTTCATTGCAATCGTGGGCAACAGCTCTTCGAGCAGCGCATGTTGCCGTTTGGAGAGAGCGGATAGAGTTGCAAATTCCAAAACACCGATCAGAATTTCGTTATTGAGAATGGGAACAAACAGCACTGTGCCGGGAACCAGGGTTCCTATGCCCGTGGACACGCGCAAGATCTCTCGATTGGCGGAGCAAAGCTCGAGAGTGCGCCGCTCGCGAGCAGCCTGGCCGACGAGTCCTTCACCAAGCGCAAAGGAAGCAGGCTCGGCGGAAGCTCCTAGCGCAAACGTACCAGCACGAGATAATCGCGATCGAGCATCGTCAGCAAGGTAAAACGAGCCATACAGCAGAGGTACGCATTCGGAGAGGCGGGAAAGCAGGGCGGACGAAAACGCCGTGAAATCGCCAGCGGATTGCAGACGGATGCCGGTCGCGGCAACTTCGGCCTTGACCCACGCGCGTGTTTCGCGATCCCTGGCGCCGTCTTGAAGCGTGTGCAGGGAGCGGCTGATCTCTCCGATTTCGTTCGGTCGATTGAGAAAAGGAATAGGTCGTTCCAGATCACCGGCTGCAAGGCCCTGGATTGCGTCACGCACGGACCAGAGTTCATTCACAACATCGATCTGGAGAAAGTACGAGGCGATACCGAACGATATAAGGAGGCCGAGTCCGATGACCAGCCAGGTTATGAGTATTGCACGATGAGTTCTCGAGGTGAGTTCGTCAGAACGCTGATCGACCGCGTTTTGCATTTCCCGTGCGATCTCAATAGCCTGAGCCCGTGACTGTTGCAATTCACCGTCGACGGTCGCGCGCATAAGTTCGGCGGCCTTCCTATTGTCATTGATCAGGGCCGCAGCGCGCACCGGGCGAGAATCGGAGACGGTCTTTTCGAATATTGCCGCGGCGCCATTGATCTGCTTGCCATAAGCAGGGGAAAGGCGCGAAGCGTCCGCGGCTTGAGTTCTGTATTCGGAGATGCAACGATCAAGCTCAGCGTCGATGCCCCGCAAGCGATTCGGATCCGTTTCGACGATCAGCCGGTACAAATAAAGGCCGTAACGCATGGTAAGAGAGCGGGCTGCATCGTTGTTATGAAGGGCTTTGAGATCGGCATTGATCAATTGGCTGTACGAGGTATCGATCTGCTTGCTCTCGTAAGACGCGTAAAGACCGGCGAGGATGACCATGACCGCCAAGGGCGCCAGGGCACCCATTAATTTTCTTCGCAACTTCAGGTTGGCAAGCAGGGCCATTGGGCCGCACCCCCGGTATCCCACAGATGGGGAGAGGTAAGCCCGAGTCCAAGAGCTACCTTTCCACCTCTTTCTCTCCAATAGTCCAGAATCGCCGAGTTGGGACCGGACTGATTGATCGCTAGAATCTGTGACGGCTCCGTCCGCGTACAGTCAGGCGGTTCCATATTTCTGGCTTACTTCAAAGAAGCTAGATTTTAGAATTTGAGGGGCAGCCTGCGAACTGAATAAAGTGACAGTCCAGATAACCAGTTGGCGAGCGAGGACCCATGCCGAAATGCCATCTCGCGGGCGTAATCCAGGCGAAGATCGCTACGCCCAGATTCTCTGTTTATGCGCAGGTGTGCCGGATGGAGGAAGGAATGTGGTGCTGCGCAGAATCAGGACTCGGTTCTTTCCTACCCCCAGTTCTAGAGCGGATGTAAGACAAGACTAATTAACCGGATTGGTTGAAGAGGACTGGGTTGGATCAAGCTGAATAAATCGGACCGCCTGGAATTCAGTTGCAGATTTCGCTGGAGAATGTTTTCACTCGCACTCTCCCCGTCTATAACGCAACTATCGAATTGGATAGGCTCACCATATTCTGTGGCAGCACACGTATCAAACCTCCATGTGGGCTGTCGATGTCTGCAATGAGAAGGAAGGCCACAGAAAGAACGAGCGGCAGAATGAAAAACAGGAGCACGCCGGCGCGGTGCGAGCCGTAGCCTATCAGGAAGTTGCAAAAGATAGCAATCGTGATCATCAGGGTCCAGGCTGCAGAGGGAATCCGATTCCACCACGCCGCCTGAGTATAGCTCCTGGCATTGAGTACATCATTCATTCCTGAAGCTACCAACGCCATAGGAACTGTAGGCTGCTGGTCGATTGCATTGCGGACGTCGGACCATAACTCTGTCTCGAGCCTGGCGGTAGCGGTTTCAATGATCTGTGTTCGCCTCCCCCCAACATCACGGGTCTCATAAAACAGTATGCGTTGCTGCAGATAATCGCCAAGCAACCGCCGTGCATTAGCGGCGTCAGTGGCCGAGAGCAGCCCCAGTCGGAGATATTCTGTGCCGATGGCGTTCGCTTCTTCTGCTTCACAGTTTTTCCGTTGATCGTATCGAGTAATCGCCATGGAAAAACTGAAGGCCACGATAAGGCCGAGCAATGTCAGGGTCGCAGCGATTACAGTGCTGAAATCTTTCCAATCATCTTCGTCAACCGGTTTCTGCCGCTTGCGAAGAAATGCGCCAGCCTGAGCTGAGGCCCAAAGCACCACAAACGAAAAGATGAATATCACAAGCGGGTAGTTCCGAAGATTATGCATCGGTCACCTCGTGGACCTTTTCGGCCGTATTTTTCCCGTCAAGAAATTCCTAGTTTGGTCTTCCCATCCAGGAGTACTGCCACCCAACTGACACATTGGCGTAACTGCCGCCGTATCGAACAAACGCGCCTCGGTTATAACTGAACTTCAGAGATTCATGCTTGCTGACAGGGAGTGACACCGCGCCACCAATCCGCGAGTTCTTTTGTAACGTGTGCGGATTATCCACTCCGTTGAGGCTGGTGCGGCCACCGAGCCAGAAGTTCCCGTCAATAGACGCCCAAAGGCGCGGTCTGACGTCGTAACTCAGATGTCCCTCAAACGCGGTGATCGGCTTTTGTGATTGCGTGTTGGTGCCGGGCGAAAACTGGTTCCTTGAAAAGAAGTCGTTATTCGCGCTGAAGAACCAGACCGCTCCGTACGTGTCCACGACCCAATGGTCCCAGCGGCGAGAGAGACCTATTTCGGGTTTGAAAGACCAGCGGTGGGCGCCGTAATTGATCAGCTTGGTCGGATCATATTGGCCACTTGGGGTAACGACCTTAAGGCTTACGCCGATAAGGGTCGTCTGACGCCAATTACGAAAGTCGGCCACGTCCATCGCCGAGCCACCCTTCAAGTTCACAGAAAAGCGAAATGACGAGTCGAACAAACCGGAGCGGTACGCGTTGGTGTCGGTGCCGGCCACTGTCCCGCGTAAATTCCCAATGCCATAGGGAATCGCCGCCGTGAAGTTGGCCGTACGACCGGCTATACGCATTGAGTGAAAAATGCTGAAGACGGGCACGCTGAAGCGGGCAGTCACTCCGCTAATCGGAAGAGCGCCATCAAGAAGAACTTCGCCATCGTAAAAGCCGTAAGTCAGGGTAACCGCATTCGAGTGAATTGGAGTAATAATGTAGGCTCTCGGGGCCAAATCTTGAGCGTCAGCGAGACTAGGGATGATCGCCAGAAAGCAAAGCAAACCCGCGCTGCAGAAGTTGAGGGCGTAATGCCGATCTTCATCCTCCAGATTCAAGATTGCCTCTTTTACATTCGTTTAATAATGACGGCCGTCAGATCGTCCTGCTGCTTCGTTCCATGAACAAAGTCCAGAACTGATTCGTAAAGGTTCGCAATGATCTCTTGGGGAGCAAGGTCCCTGGATGCTCGAAGTACGTCCTGTGTTCGCTTGGTTCCAAACTCCTCTCCCCGCACATTTTCCCATTCAAAAAAACCATCTGTGGCAAAAAGCACAAGATCGCCTCCGCTCAGCTGAAGACGTGTGGGCGGATCCGGGTGAAAGGAGGGCAGAATACCGAATGGAAGGCCATGCGCTTTCATTTCCGTGAACTGATCTTGTGAGCGTGAATAGATGATGAAGGGACCTTGGCCAGCAGAGAGGATCTCTATGTCGGGGCATCGAGGGCAGCAGATGGCGGCTACGAAAGTTGCGAAACGGCCGGTCGTGAGATCGGCTCCAAGTGCCTGATTGATGTGCTCGAGAGCAACCGGAAGATCCTGCGACACGCGGAAGCTTGACCGCGCGTAAGCGCGACATACAGCGGCCAGCAGCGCAGGGCCTATGCCGTGCCCGGTGACGTCGGCCAGGCTGATCACCAATCTACCGTCTGTAAGCCTCTCCCAGTCGAAGTAGTCCCCCCCTGTATCGTCCGCTGGCTGGTTCCATCCCGCGATTTGAAATCCGGCGATGTAAGCGGGTTCTTGCGGCAACAACCATTTCTGGATCGAACGTGCGACCTGCACGTCGTGCTGGGCTGCTTCCAACTTTCGTTGGGTTTGTGCCTCACGAAGGGCAACCTGAATATGTTTGCGGATCTGGGCTGTGATGAGACCAGCTACAATCCCAGCTAGCAGAAGCGTTATGGCATTCAGGGTGACGCTCGATTGTGCTACTGATGGCGGGGTGCCCGGGAATGGAGGTCTCCACCCCAAGTACCATCCCGCGCAAAGATAACTTACACTGGCGACGACGCCTGATATGGTGCTGATCCAGGGTTTCAGCCGCAACGTGGACATAATAATAAGGATGAAGAATACAAGCAGGGCTGGGCTTGCCACCGGTCGATAGATGGGATCGATTTCCTTGCTAACAAGAAAAGCGAGTGCCCAACCAGGGACCGAGGTTTCCAGGATTGTGCTGTAAATCCAGAACTTAACTGGGAGACCAGATTCTGTCTGTAGAGCCCAGTTCACCTTGCGTAAGGTCCAGTACTCGAAACCAAGCACAACAAAAATGAGGCACGATCCTCCCCAGAGTCGGGGATCTCTGCCGGTAGCTGTATGGATGACAAAGACGTGGAAACCAGTTACGAGGATACAGACGGCAGAAAAGCTCAGCACACCGAAGATGCGCAAACGTTCACTGTGCAGTTCGGCTTTGTGAAAGGCAACAGAATTGATGTCGAAATGCTCAATGCTGCGCATGAGTATCCTTCTGTCTAGGTCGCTCGTCGGCAACTATTTGTTACCGAGTGTCTCGTGCAGCCTAGCGCGGTTCGTCAGCATGGCGAACGGTTAAGCTGCATGTGTAAGTGCCCGGTAGCGGCGGATCAGAGCATTTGTCGAACTGTCATGTTCGAGATTAGGTTCCTCAATGCTCTCGAGTTCCGGCAGGATGCTCTCAGCCAACTCTTTGCCGAGTTCCACTCCCCACTGATCAAATGTATTGATATTCCAAATCACGCCCTGGGTATAGACGGAGTGTTCGTAGAGCGCCACCAGCTTCCCCAACGTTTCAGGCGTGAGTCGCGGCGCGATAATTACGTTTGAGGGGCGATTGCCTTCGAATACCCGGTGCGGCACAAGCCAGTCCGCGGTTCCTTCTGCCCTGACCTCTTCCGCCGTTTTGCCGAACGCCAGCGCTTCCGCCTGAGCAAACATATTGGCCAAAAGGATGTCGTGATGTCTTCCGAGGTCATGCAGCGGCTGTGCGAATCCAATGAAATCGCAAGGTACAAGCCTCTTACCTTGGTGAAGTAACTGACAGAACGAGTGCTGGCCGACGGTCCCCGCCTCGCCCCAGCAGATGGAGCCGGTCTCTTGCGTCACTTCGGTACCGATGACGGTCACGTGCTTGCCGGTACTTTCCATCATTAGTTGTTGCAAATATGCAGGGAATCGGCCGAGATAATGCTCGTACGGCAAAATCGCGGTCGTGTGCGCACCAAAAAGATCGTTGTACCAGATTGACAATAATCCCATCAGTACGGGAAGATTGCGTTCGAACGGAGTCGTAAGGTAATGCATATCCATCTGGTAGAAACCGTCCAACATGGCGCGAAAGTTTTCTGGCCCAATTGCCAGCATGACGCACAATCCGATGGCTGAATCCATGGAGTAACGCCCACCGACCCACTCCCACATTTCGAATATGTTCACGGTATCGATACCGAACTTCGCCGCTTCTACCGCGTTTGTCGACACCGCGGCGAAATGCCGGGTGAGCGATTTTTCGTCTCCTCCCAACCCGGCCAGTAGCCAGGCTCGCGCCGTTAGTGCATTCGTCATAGTCTCTAGAGTGGTGAACGTCTTGGAAGAGATTATGAACAGGGTCTCTGAGGGATCTAGATTGTTGACAGCTTCGAGGAAATCGGACCCGTCTATGTTTGCAATGAAGTGAAATGTGATGGACGTATCGCCGTAATGCTTTAAAGCTTCGTACGCCATCAGAGGGCCAAGGTGGGAGCCACCGATTCCGATATTGATAACGTGACGAATGGGTTTTCCCGTGTGTCCCTTCCACTCGCCTTCTCGAATCTTGTTGCAGAATCGAGTCATTTTGTCGAGCGTCAAGTGCACATCTGGGACGACGTTCTTGCCCCCCACAAAGATCGACGTACCTCTGGGTGCCCGAAGTGCGATATGCAGAGCAGGCCGGCTTTCCGTAATGTTCACTTTTTCGCCCCGGAACATCTCGTCAATACGCGCTTGTAGACCCGATTCTTCTGCTAAGTCAATGAGGAGTTTGAGAGTATGATTGCTAATCCGATTCTTGGAGTAATCGAAGTAAATACCGGCGCCTTCGATCGCCATTCGCTCCCCGCGTGTGGGATCATCCGCAAAAAGATCGCGAAGATGAAGGGTGCGCATTTTTCTGAAGTGGAGTTCGAGAGCCTTCCATGCCGACCGTTTCGGATGCAGGTGACTGGCAATCGCTGATAAGTGGGACGGCATAGTCCTTCCTTTTCAACTGCGTAACCTTCTGAAGCGACGTTCCCCGCTTGTTTAAGTTGACATGTTTCTCATGCCGATTGCTTGTTGACTAGGGCGACAGCAGGAGTGAACCGTCCCCACGCCAGAGCAACCAATGCAACAACAAAAGTTTGAAACAATGCATAGGCGGTCGCGGAAGTAATTGCGTCCGTCCCGGCGAAGCTGGCCGTCGCAATCACGAGACTAACTCCGACATTACGCACCGATGAGGTGATTGTTAGATCTTTCGGGTTCTCACCACGGACTGTCAGTACCCGACCTGCTGCCATGCACGCTAGCAATAGACAGAGCATTCCCATATAACCCTGCAAGTGAATATCGGAAAGCATGTGGATCTGAGCCAGAATAATGACTGCCAAAAGGAGCAGGTTGAGCAAAAGACTGGCTGTTTTGGCTGGCTTCAACGCGCGCTCAGCGAATGAAGGGTGGCGCTTGCGAATCCATAATCCGACACACAGAGGCAGTAATTGCGCTCCGAATAAGGTGCCTACGATCTTGAGCACATTGATGTTTACTGCCGCACCACCAACTACGATAGGAAGCAAAACCCCCAGAAGCAGTGGCGCAACCAGTGCCGATGATCCGGCCAGGATTACCATCAACCCTACCGCATTGGTGACATTGCCCTTTGCTATTCCAGTAAACGGCGGTCCGTAAGGTGCTCCCGGGCACACTGCAGCGAGGAGAATGCCTGCAGCGACCAGAGGTCGAGCATGGAACAACAATAGCAAGCCGACGGCTGCACCAGGAATAAAAACATAATTTGCGACAAGAGCCCGTCCGATCAAACTCCAATTCTTGCTGACCCCAAGCACATCAGAAAGCATCACACCCAAGCCAATGGTGAGCATCATTTCGACAAGCGTGATGCCGGCAAGCAGGTTCATGAGTTGGTCGATAGTCATCGTGACGTCTTTCGTCTCGGAGCACTCTGACGCGAGGCTTGACTCAAGGTTCCTCCGCAAGTCGCGAAGCAACATTTAAGGGTATGAAGGGTAATGGTCAGCGACTACTGACAGAAGTAACAGCTCTCGTCTAAAGTCCGACCTGATAAATACGAGTTACAAGCCAGGGTTGTTTCGCTGCTACCCCCCGAGAAAGATCGTGATCGCCACTAGCCCCGCACCTAACAGGACCATAGCGGTGGCCAGGCTTAATGGACGATGGCCAGCATATTTGCCAAACGCGTATCCAGCCAGGAAGAGCATCAATATGGCAACTCCATTAGAGACGCGCACCGCAGCCTTAACATCGCTAATCAAAACGTAGGGAATCACTACCGGAAATGTGGCCAACACCACACTCAGGAACACGCCGGCAGCGCCGACCCAATCCTTTCTGTTGAGACGCGGGCGTTCAGGCACGTCAGCAATCCCGTTCAACTTCTGCTGCATTAGTTCGAAATCTGAGGCAGATAATACCGACACCAGCACCGGCGGCAATGCTTGTGCGATGAGCCCCTGCGCCTGTGCGGGGTTGGATACCTGGCGCAAACTCTGAAGAGTGAGGATGCCACGACCTTGGATGGCGAAACAATCCATCAAATAAAAAACTGCATCGATGATTCCCCACGCCAAATTACAACCCAGCGCCCCAACCAGTAAAGCGCGGACTTCAGTGCGACCCGCGTCGGCAACGCTAAGGGAACACGTAAAAGTAAGCACCATGATCAGACCGAAAAGAATTTCGGAAATCCTCTCGATGGGCTGGAGCACGGGCTTGGAAGAGTTCGTCAAGATATGCAGCATGTTTTCACAATCTCCTATTGCTGCCACCCACCCCCTAGAGCGTTGTAAAGTTCGACCAAACCAAGACGCTCACTGAGTTGCGCCCGAGCCAGGCCGATTTCAGCGTCAAAGTACCGCGTGTCGCTATCGAGTACCTCCAGATAACTCGTTACTCCACCACGATAGCGGCTCTCGGCAAGCCGGGTTGCGTCTTGTGCAGCATTCGTGAGTAACTCCTCCTGAGCGCGGAACTCCTGATTTTTGCGGTAGGCTATCAGTGAATCGGAAACTTCGCGGAATGCTTGCTGGATCGAGTGTTGGTAGATGAACACGGCTTCCTGCTGTTGCGCTTGAGTGAGTCTTACCCCGGAGCGGATTCTGCCAGCAGTGAAAACGGGCTGAAGTAAATCACCACCAAAACTCCAAATACCCGCCGGTCCTGTAAAAAGATTTGTGAGTGCCGCACTCTGATAGCCGGCCAATGCCGTTATCGTGATCTGGGGGAAATACGCAGTCCTGGCTACGCCGATTCGAGCGTTAGCGGCAATTAATTGCTGCTCCACGCGTTGAATGTCGGGACGCCGAGCGAGCAGAGAGGAAGGAAGTCCGGCCGGAACGGTAGGTGGTACAACATTCTCGACCAGGGGCTTGCCCCGAGTCACGGGTGCGGGATTTCTGCCGACAAGAATGCTAATGAAATTCTCCTGTTGCTCGATTTGCCTCTCCAGGTCCGGAATCGCTGCCGCTGCGGTATAAACCAGTTGCTCGGACTGACGTACGTCCATCAACGATGTGTTACCACCGCTTTGTCTTATCTGAACAAGGCGTAAAGATTCTTTGCGAGAGATCAGCGAACGCGTGGAAATTTCCATTTCGAGATCCAGTTCCAGGAGCTGGAAGTAAGCTGCGGCCACATTACTGATCAGGCTCGATAGCACTGCTTTCTGCGCCCAATCTGTGGCCAGCAGTTCGGCGCGTGCTGCCTCGGTGGAGCGGCGAAACTTACCCCAAAAATCAAATTCCCACGATAACGACAAGGTAGCTTGTATGGGACTGGTTTCGAACTCCGGCGTAATTCTTGTTCTGGGAAAACGTTGGCTTGTCGCACTTAGACCGGCCGCAATCGATGGGAACTGATCTGAGCGCGTAATACCCAACGCGGCTTGTGCTTGCAGCACGCGAGCCGCTGCAATTCTTACGTCATAATTTTGGACAAGCGCCTCGCGGGTCAAAGCCTGTAATTGGGGATCCTGGAAAACCGTCCACCATTTCTCATCACCAAGGGAAGCAGCCGTGGGCACAGCGCTATTTGGAGGCAGACCGCGATAGATATCGGGTACCGTTGTGCTCGGACGCTTGTACTTTGGACCTAGGGTACATCCGGTTAAGAGAAGCAGAGATGCAATTGCAATACGACTATATGCGATACGCATGACTAGTCCCCTTCCGAGGGTACTATCACCGGGACATGAGCAGGCCCAGGCTTCCCTCGATGAGCAATGCGCTCTACCAAATCGAAACTCACGGGGATGAGGAAGATAGCCAATAAGGAGGCGGCGAGCATGCCGCCAATCACGCAGGTGCCAAGCACTCGCCGAGAGATCGCTCCGGCCCCGGTGGCTGTCCACAGCGGCACACATCCCAGGATAAACGCAAATGCAGTCATCAAGATTGGACGCAGGCGCAATTTTGCCGCAATCAACGCGGCTTCTCTGGGCGATTTCCCTTTGTCGAATTCCATCTTCGCGAACTCAACAATCAAGATGGCGTTCTTCGCTGCTAGGCCAATGAGCATTACTAACCCAATCTGGGCATAAACGTTATTCTCCAGAGTTCGCGTCCACAAGAATACGAATGCGCCAAAAACCGCAACAGGAGTTCCCAATAAGACGCTGAAAGGCAAGGACCAACTCTCGTACTGCGCGGCGAGGATGAGGAACACAAACAACAGAGACATGCTGAAAATGATGGCTGGTGATACTCCTTCAGCGGCCTTCTTCTCTTGGTATGACATGCCCATGTAGTCGTAACCCACACCAGCGGGCATGGTGCTCGCAAATGTTTCTTCCAGCGCCTTCGTTGCTTGAGCAGAGCTGTAGCCCGCTGCTGCGCTCCCATTGATTTGTACACATCGATAAAGGTTATAGCGCAGCGTGAATTCAGGGCCGACCCTGGGCTTGATTGACGTTAGCGTGCTCATCGGAACCGGCTGTCCAGCACTGTTAGTCACGTAAAACTGTCCCAGGTTAGCCGCTCGAGTTCGATAGTCTCCCTCTGCCTGTACATACACCTGCCACTGGCGGCCGAAGCTATTGAAGTAGTTGATGAGCAGGCCACCCATGAACGTCTGCAAGGTTTTGTACACGTCGGAGAGTTGAACGCCCTGCGCAATCACCTTGGGGCGATCTACATCTACATAAACTTGCGGTACCGATGGCAACGCAGTCGTGTAGATGCTGCCCAGCTCAGGACGTTTGCGTGCTGCAGCCATGAACTTATTTAAGTTGTCATTCAGGAACTCCGGGTTCTTGCCCGCGCGGTCCTCCAACATAAAAGTAAAGCCGCCAGAAGCTCCTACTCCTGGAATCGCGGGAGGCGGGAAAGAGAATGCAACCCCTTCGGCGACATTTGAGAGTTGTTCGTTCAGGTGCTTCTTGATGGTGTCATATTGTTCCTCAGGCCCCTTGCGCTCTCCCCATTCCTTCAACGTGATCCAATAAAAGGAACTATAGGTGTTCTGGACCCCGCTCAACATACTAAAACCCAGCACGGCAGTCACTGAGTGGACGCCGGGCGTCTTCATAATCATGTCTTCGATACGCCGCGACGCGTCGCCATTCCGCTGTAATGAAGCAGCATTAGGAAGTTGCAGCCCGGCGAATACATAGCCTTGGTCTTCGTCCGGCAGAAAGCCACGTGGCAGGCGCGACCCGAACCACCCCGCAAGAACTGTCATTGCCAATAACAGGAGCATGCTTAGGCCAGCTTTGCGAATCAGGCTACCGCATAGGCTGACATAACCATCAGTCGTTCGGTTGAAAACTTGATTGAACCAACGGAAAAACTTTCCAAGAGGACCACGGGCCTCTTTTCGTGGCCTGAGCAGCAGTGCGGAAAGAGCTGGACTAAGCGAGAGTGCGTTGAAGGCCGAAAACATTACGGAAATCGCGATCGTGATGGCGAACTGCTGATACAACCGCCCTGTGATTCCGGGGATAAAAGCCGTGGGAACAAAGACAGCAGCGAGGATGAGCGCGATTGCAATTACTGGACCGGAAACTTCTTCCATCGCTTTGAATGCTGCATCCTTTGGCAACATTCCATGCTCGATGTGGTGTTCCACCGCTTCCACCACAACAATGGCGTCGTCGACCACAAGGCCGATGGCTAACACCAATCCAAAAAGTGAGAGCGTGTTAATCGAAAATCCGAGCATAGGAAAAACAACGAACGTTCCCACCAGCGAAACTGGAACAGCCAATAGTGGAATTAGGGTCGCTCGCCACCCTTGTAGGAATATGTAAACCACGAGTATTACCAGTACAATTGCTTCGAAAAGAGTGTGCTGGATTTCTTTTATCCCCTCGGTGACTGCCAGCGTTGTGTCCAGCGCAATGTCGTAGTCGAGATCATTTGGGAAACGTTGTTTCACTTCTTTCATTAACTTGCGGACTCCCGCAGCCGCCTGCACTGCATTCGACCCAGGAAGCTGGTATACAGCAATTACAGCCGCGGGTTTGCCGTTGAAACGGCCGGCCAGATTGTAAGTCTGTGACCCAAGTTCCAAACGAGCCACATCCTTCAATTGCAGGATGGATCCATCGGGATTTGCCCGGATGATGATCTTGCCAAACTGCTCGGCCGAGGGCAGACGCCCCTGAGCCAAGACCGCGTATGTGAAGTCCTGTCCTTTCGGAACGGGTTCGCCGCCAATCTGGCCAGCGGGATTGACGGTGTTCTGGGTCTGTATAGCTTTAACGATTTCGGGGACCGTGACGCCTAACTTAGCCAACTGGTCTGGCTTTACCCAGCAACGCATGGCATATTGACCGGCTCCGAAAATAGTTACGCTGGCGATTCCAGGGACACGCGTTAACTGATCGTTCAGATTGATGTAAGCGTAATTCGCCAAGAAAATATTGTCGTATGTGCCTTTTGGTGAATATAAGTTGACCAGCATTAAAGGGGCGGCAGTTGATTTCTGTACGGTAACGCCATAATTCACCACGTCTGCGGGCAATTGGGAGTTTGCCTGGTTTGTGCGCATCTGCGCCAGAATTTGGTCCGTGCTCGGATCAGTCTTAATATCGAAGTTGGCGGTCAAAGCCATTTGGCCATTGTTCGCGTTGTTCGAATACATGTAATTCATGTTGTCAACACCACTCATCTGTTGTTCGATAGGAGTGGCAACAGACTGCTCGACCGTTACTGCATCGGCTCCAGGATAAGTGGCTTTTACTTGAACTTCCGGTGGAGCAATGTTCGGGAACTGCGCCGTAGGCAGGCGCCGCATAGCAACGACGCCCATGAGAACCATGAGAATCGAGATCACAACGGCCACTATCGGGCGGCGAATGAAGAAATTAGCCATGGTTCATTCCTTCGCCGCAATTGGAGCGAACTGTCTAGGGCGAACAAGCATGCCTTCTTTGGCCTTCTGTATACCTTCTGCAATTACTTGTTCTCCCGGTTGTATACCCTCCGTTATGACCCACATCTGGCCCACGCGTTCGCCCATCTTCACCGGACGAATGCTGGCCTTGTTGTCTGACCCCACCACAACAACGCTATAGCTGCCTTGTGTCTCGACCACAGAACGCTGCGGCACGAGGAGAGCATTCTTCCCCACACCTGTGACTGCGCGTATGCGACCGAACATACCTGGGCGAAGAATTCCGCCAGGATTGTCGAATGCCCCAGCCATCCGAATCGTCCCGGTCTTAACATCGACTTGCCTATCCGCAAGTACCACCCAGCCTTTTCGGGGATACACGGTGCCGTCGGCTAACGTCAGCTCCAGCACCCTCTCCCGGCTCGCTTCCCGCTTACCTAGGGTGACCGCGCTAATTCTCTGAGCGAGCCGCAGGTATTCCTGTTCACTGATAGAGAAATTCGCTTTGATGGGTTGAACTTGTGACACCGTGGTGAGAACTGTCGAGGGTCCGACCAAATCACCAAGTTGTCCTTTGGCCAGCCCAGCAACTCCATCGATGAGTGAACGCACTTTCGTAAAGTTCAAGTTTAGCTGCGCCTGCTCCAGCTGTGCTTTGGCCGCGCTGAGCAAGGCTTCTGCGGCTGCATTGGCTTGTATGTCGTTATCCAATTGGGCTTGGGGAATTGCACTCTCTTTTGCTAGCGGGGTATCGCGTGCGACGTCGAGTTTGGTCTTGCCGAGTTGCGCTTGGGCTTCCGCTACTTGCCCTTGAGCCTGGGCGACCGCAGCCGCGAACGGTCTTGGGTCGATCTCGAAAAGGACGTCATTTTTGTGGACTAATGTGCCTTCTCTGTAGTTCTGTTTCGTCAGGTATCCAGTTACCTGTGGTTGGATCTCCCCGTTAACGTAGCCATCAAGATTCGAAATAGATTCCGTGTAAAGAGGAACATCTTGTTGTGTGACTGGCGCTACCTCGACCTCAGGTGCAGACGCTTCCGCCCGGACTTCCTTTTTGTCGCAGCCAGTGAGCAGTAATGTGAGGAGAATCGCAGCTGCTACCGGGAGTTGGTAACTACAAGGAAAGGTGAATCGCAACCGCTGGTGACAGAAAGCTCGTTGTGTGGCGAGCATAAGGCCGGGTACTTCCGGTTGCAGTCGCATGTAGAACTCCCTAAGAACACGAACTGAGAACCAATCGACCGGACAGCAGAGAGACAGCCCAGCCACATGGACCTTGATTGAAGCTAACTCAGAATTGCTCGCCAGCTGTCGACCTAACCCCGATAGCGAAGTACAGAAATCGTTTCCAGTCAAGAGTAAAAGGGCGCTGTATCTACCGCAAACTGGCAGAAGTAACAGGCGTTTATACTCGCGTACAACAAACAAGAGAAATGCGAGTGGCGTCGCAGAAGTGTGCGTAGGAATCACGAATGTGCTGGGTGCAATCCCGCTGGTCGGTTTAGGCAGACAGCCGCAATCATTAATTTGGTATTTATTCACCGAAGATAATCATGAATACTTCATCCGTTGCTAGCAGACTGTAATCGGTCAAGAGCGTTACCATTCTGTTCATGGCACGTGCCAGTGCAATTAAGCAGAAAAGCCCGATTGGAACGAAAAAGGCAGGGACAATTGCCGCGGAACACCGTCGTTCGGCCGAAGCGCCGCGCATCTTTTTGGTCGATGACCATCAAGAGGTGCTCCGAACAGTGTCAACTATACTGAAGGATCAATTCCAGATAGTCGGCCTAGCGGAAGACGGCAAGAGTGCTCTCCATCTGGTGCGCACGCTGAGTCCAGATGTCTTAGTAATAGATATTGTCATGCCGCTGATGAACGGTATTGAAACTGCATTGCGCATCAAAGCGTCTGGTTTACGACTAAAGGTGCTTTTTCTCACCGCGCATGAAGATCCAGATTTCATGGCAGCTGCGATGGCGACGGGTGCTCAAGGGTATGTTCTTAAACCACGATTGGCCATTGACCTTGTCCCGGCACTCTGGGATGTTTTAGCATGACGCACGTTTGTCTCCCTTCCATGCACCTCTAGTAAGGGATACCGATGAGGTCCGGAACTGACCTGCTCGGGCTTCCACAGACTGATTCGCTCTTTAACTTCGGATCGATGTGGGACTGGCATTCTTGCTAGTACATGCTGAACCCAATCTCACTAAAAGTTGATGTGTGCGGAGGAGCTAAATGAAAACAACTAGCGCCCTACATTATCTTTGCACATTGGGTTTGTGTGGCGTGCTCGGAGCATCACCAAAGCTGGTTCTGGCACAGAACGGGACTGCAAATCGAGTCCACGCTGGAGGAGCAACCTTTTACCGTGGACATGGCGTAGGCGGATATTACGGCGGCATTGGTAGGTACTCGTATTGGCATGGCGGCTACTACGGTTGGGGTGGCGGTTATCACCGCGGTTGGCGGAAAATTTATCAGAGTTATCCGTACTACCGTTGTAATTATCCTTATTCTGGAGACAGTGGTCGATTCAGTTTTCCGTTCGGCTTTACACCCCATTTTTATTGGCTCGCATATCCCTCTTGGTACGGTTATGGCGCTTGGATTCCTTCTTACTACCGTCATAATTATCGTCCTTGCGGTTATCGATACCCGTGTCAGTGCTTGGGGGACGCAGACAGAGATTGCGGGAGATATCGATATACCTGGCCGGCTAGTAACTCGGTTCCGCCCCCAGCAAGAAGCAATTTTGCTTTGGCACAATTCACCACCGTCGCGAACGAAACGGTCAGTACGCCTGCTGCCACTACCTCGGACAACCGTCGGCCGACAAACCCGGCTGTCAATGGACAGCCGCTTCGGCGAGAGGTGCAGAACGCGCTTTGCATGCTTCGCGGAATGCCTCCGAGTACCCGACAGCGCTGGATTGATTCTGGTCGGTTCGACCGCTTCTCGCCTGAGGAACGCGAACTTCTGAAGCAAATCTCCGACGATCGTCCGCTCGCAATTACACAGTGCCCAGGACCGTTTAATGGCCAACGCTAACCTGAGGTTGGGGCGTTCAGATAAATGCGTGTTGATGCAGAAATTGGCTTCGATTCGAAGTGCCAGTTCAGCAAATGATTGGGCAACAATCGATTAAACCAATTAACTCGCTCTCACCTTCACTCAGCCCTGACATGTCAGAACTGCCACTGGACATATCCGTTGCCGAAGAGCACTCTCGTTTCAACCTTGCTTCAAGATGATCTTCCGATTAAAGAGATCACTTTGTCGAAGCCTCCACGCAAAGAAGCCGTCCTGTCCGGGACGGCTTCCCTTTTCTAAAGCAGGCGTGAATCCTCCAAAGATCGTGGCCAAAATTATGCCAGTTTTGACAGTTCCTTGGATCACATGGCCATATATCGTGAAAAACAACCAATCATGAAATCTCATCCGGTGGACCCCCGATGATCACAGCGAAGCAAAGCAAAGAACGAGATGGAAGTAATGGTTCTCATCAGTTTGGCTGCACTCGTCGAAAACATAGAGGAAAAGCCCCGCCGTTAATGATAGGGTGCGCGTCAAGGCTGGTAATCTCGCAACTGAACTGGATGCCCTTTTGCCATTTCATGGCAAGGTAATGTGAACTCGCACCTCGAAGGAAAATCGCTGTTACATCGAATGGCGCGACTCCGACCGAGCGTAACGGAATAGCGCAAGCATGCGAATGGCACCTCGACGGGACCACCATCGAACAACACAGGAGCCGTATTCAAATCGCGAAAGTAATTTGCAGTGCACTGTAAGGCCGCAGGCCAATCACCCGCAGGTCCGTCAAGAGTAAAAACCCGCCGGAAACCAATACTGCTGCCAAAACCCAGCAACTCGGGTCCCTCGAGGATCGAAAAATATTTGTTCGCTTGATGGAGCAAACAAGAATACAATCAAAATGTCCGGTTTTCTCAATCGTCTCGCTTCGCACCCTTCCGCCCCGACCCGTAAATTCCAACGGTGACGGTTCTTTGCGAAACCGACAATCTCTCCTTTGTAACTATCGTGAAGCACGGGTGTTCTTAAGGTAAGAGGGGGCTGCCTTGGAAGGATCACTCAGTCGGATTGTTGTGGCGGATGACTCGCCTCCCTGGCGTCGTTTTCTGTTATCGACGGTCCAGAAATATCCGAAGTTGCGGGTCGTAGGCTAAGCGGTGGACGGATTGGAAGCCGTTCAGACGGTGCAACTACTACAACCAGACCTGGTCTTGCTGGACATCGGAAAGCCGAGACTGAACGGTATCGAAGCCGCACGTCGAATCCGAGAGGTTTCACCCAAGTGCAAAATTCTTTTCTTAAGCGAAGATCGATCTTGGGACATCGTAGAAGAAGGCTTGCGGACAGGCGCGAAGGGCTATGTCGTCAAATCGGACGCTGCAGGTGAGCTAATACCAGCTATGCAAGCCGTGCTTAACGGCAGTCGGTTCGTCAGTGCCAGGTTGTCTGGTGACGACCTTTCCACTTCCAAAAGTGAGCACGGCTCCGATCACGCTCAACGCGAAGGCTTGCCATCTTGAGTCGTCAGCCGGCATGACGTTGTATTTTATTCTGATGATGAAGTCCTGCTCGACTGTTTCGCGCAGTTCATTGGGGCTGCACTGCAAGCCGGTAATGCATCGATCGTGGTCGCCACCGAGTCACACCGGAATGGCGTTCTTCCACGATTGCGGGCTTATGGAGTGGATGTTGCTGCCGTGATTGTCCAGGGCGGCACCCTTAATCCAGGTCTATTTTCGAAAACCTGCGGCAATCTCATTCTGAGTACATTGCC
>Ga0136846_1221120_pt1 | contig 45947 bp, 43 predicted proteins | sample HopSoiMetagenom2_FD_96841 | JGI IMG/M metagenome (GOLD analysis project Ga0136846, IMG submission 96841) | Grasslands soil microbial communities from Hopland, California, USA - 2 Assembly 2016 (version 4) | ecosystem: Environmental > Terrestrial > Soil > Grasslands | place: USA: Hopland...
CGCGCGGGCGGGGAAGCTGGTGCCGATGGGCTGGCGACGGTGCGCCGTCTTCTCCGTCCGACTCCCCGACCGAGAGGAGATGGCAACGGTCCGCGGTTGGGTCTCCCATCCCTTCGCCTTCTACCGTGGCACGAACGCGGGGCCGGACCGCCGGAGCAGCTTCTATACCCTGGTCTACTTCCCTTCCGGGCGGATCATCGCAACCCTCCGATCCGCCGCCCAGACCCGTTCTCTCGCTTCCGAGCTGGCGCGCCTCTGGGTGCGTTGGGGTGGGAGCGAGCCCATCGAAGATCCCCGGCCGGCCATCGACCGGGCACAGCGGGAAGACGTGTAGAGAGTCATCGGGGCGGTCCCATCCGGGGCCGTCCTGTGTTATCATCTCCCCTATGTCGCTTGACCACGCCGTCACGGCGGTCTCGCTGGTGCTCGCCTGCTGGGGTCTCTACTTGACTCGGCTCCAGGTCTTTCCCCGTTTTAAAAAATTTTCTGAAATCTGCATTTGACCATTGGCTGGTCGGTGGCTCAGCCTGCTTCGAGCTCAAGGTGTGCTACCCTGGGGGCATGCAGAACCGCTCAAGCAAGCCCAAACGGCCCCGAGACTTCAACTCCCGCGCCTTTGACTCCGTTGCTCGGCTGACGGGGACGGCCCCGCCAGAGCCCGAACCGGAGCCTGAGGACCCGATTAAGGCCGCTGCCGCTCTCCTGGGGCGAAGGGGGGGCCTAAAGGGCGGGAAGGCGAGATCGGAGAAACTGTCTCCGGAGCGTCGTGCAGAGATAGCTCGAAAGGCTGCTCTCGCGCGATGGCCTCAGAACTAATTTACCGGCTCTTCGGTCGCTTCCAATCTTTCGGCAAACCATACCGCTACGGCGGAAGCATTGGTTGACGATCCCTCAGAAACTTCAAGCATAAAAGCGTATGCATCATCCGGAGATGCGTTTATGGTCACGTGAAGGTTCTTGAAAATCTCAATTGCTGCAAGCCAAGCAACCCGTTTATTACCGTCAACAAAGCAGTGATCTTTAGCAAGGTAGACGAGAAGGTAGGAAGCCAAGATCAGTCCCCAGTCTTCATCGCCTTCAACGCAATATGCGGCAGCGTTGACGGCCGAACCGATACGACCGTCTACGCATTCGACGTCCGTTCTGCGCTGCGTTGAGTCACCGCCGTAACGAGCGGCACCCTCGCGATGCAAAGCAAGTATTCTGTCAGGCGTTATTAAGCCTGCCCATTGATCGGGAGTCACTTGGCTAATCTCCGCAGGAGTTCATCCCACTTGCCAAAGATCAAATAGTCCTCCTGCTCTGGGCTCATGGGCGGCAGATCTTCTCCGGCCCTTCGCAGCCGCAACAAGCGAGCCTTTCGACCCTGTCTTACAATCAAGGCATTGACCGAGCCGAACCGAAGTTCAAGCGCCTTACCTACTTGTTCGATTGTTGCCTCGCATTGCACAGTCTCATCGATCCCCTTGAGGCGAACATAGCTCTCGCCCGGAGCAAAGCCAACGGCCACGATTGCATACAGTCGTTCGTGAATAACAGGCATTTCCGGAGGACCCTCCGGAAGCTCCATAGAGCCGATCGTGACTTCCTTGCTGTGGCCGTTCTCAGAATAGGTGTACTTCTGCCCCGTAAGACCTTCCGGTAGTGCTCGCAAATAATTGCGGACGGCGGCATTGCGAGCATGTCCGTTAGCCTCAGCCTCGATGTCTGCAAGAAGAGCGGTAGCTGCCCGCCCCGCCAATGAATCGAAGAGGCCGGCTTCAAATAGTTTCTGCTGAAAGATGTCCTCGTTCTCAATAATTCCATAAATTCCGCTAGTTATGCAGGCGGCAGATATACCGCTAGACCCTTCCTTGATCTCTATCAGTTCAAGGTCAATTGCCTTGGCAAAAGACCGCAGGCGCCCCGTGTCACTGGTCGCTTGGGCGAGTAGATTGTTCGCTATCCGCCGGTAGGCAACCAGTAGCAAGCTTAGCGCTTGGCCAAAGGCATCAAGGCTGAGGCGGTGCTCGGCAAGCCCTGGGACGCGACCGTCCCAGAATATCTCTAGCCTTTTGTCCATGGCAGGGTCTCCGGACGAGAGTAGCCTACTACTTTCAGCCTTGCAACATACCGCTTGACTTTCCTTCTCCGGTCAAGCATGATGCTCAGTATGGCAAACGTCCTCAGCAACGCCGACCGTACCGCCGTAGTCGCCGCCCTGGTAGAGGGTTGCAGCATCCGCGCCACCGCCCGCATGACCGGTGCAGCCCGCAACACGGTTACGAAGCTCTTGCTTGATCTCGCGAATGTTTGCGCGGCATACTCGGATGAGAAGTTGACGTGCCTGCCATGCAAGAGGCTGCAAATTGACGAAATCTGGGAATTTTGCTACGCGAAAGCTAAGAACGTGCCTCCCGCGAAGCAGGGCATCTTCGGCTACGGCGACGTGTGGACCTTCGTGGCGATCGACGCGGATACGAAGCTCGTGCCGTCCTGGCTCGTGGGCTCGCGGGACATCGGCTCGGCCACGGAGTTGATGCAGGACTTGGCGGCCCGGCTGGTCTCCCGCGTGCAAATCACGACCGACGGCCTCAAGGCGTACGTCTCCGCGGTAGAGGACGCTTTCGGCGGTGACGTGGACTTCGCCCAGCTCCAGAAGATCTACGGCAACGCCCCGAGCGGCCCAGAGACGCGGTACAGCCCGGCGGAGTGCATCGGGTGTGAGAAGCGGGCGGTGACCGGCAACCCGGATGAGCGGCACGTCTCCACATCCTACATCGAACGTCAGAACCTCACGATGCGGATGTCCATGCGGCGGTTTACGCGGCTCACCAACGGCCACAGCAAGAAGGTGGAGAACCACGCCGCCGCCGTGGCCGTCCACTTCGCCCACTACAATTTCTGTCGGGTTCATATGAGCCTGGGGAAGGGCCTGGACGGCAAGGGCCGGGCGCCCGCGATGGCGGCCGGAATCCAGACGCGGAAGCTCGAAATCGCGGACCTGATCGCCATGCTCCCGGACGCCGAAGTTAAGCCGGTGTCAAAATGAGCCAGTACCCCTTCTTGATCAAGAGCCGGCCGGTCTGCCCACTGTTCCCTACCTGATCTATCTCGAGGGCCCGGTCGATGAGTGCCAGGGCTGAGGGCAGGCGCCGCTGGCTTCTCCGGAGAGACGCCTTGAGGTCAAGCAGGCGCGCCTCGTATCCAAGGACGTTCCCCATGCTCGCGGCCGCCCCCCACCATTCGTCGGACTTGGCGAAGGCATCCTCGGCGCTCCGCAGCTCCCCCAACACCCGCCGGGCGTTGCTGAGGTGAGCCCAGGCGTAGGCGCGAAGCTGGAAAAGCCAGAGCTTTTCCGCCGGTTCGTGCTCCTTGAGCCGCCCGCTGCCGAGGACTGCCAGTTCCGCCGCCTGCACGGCCTTCGTCGCATCGCAGGCGGCCAGCCGCTCGCTTTCGTGGCACAGAAACTCGCAGAGGCCCCAGGAGCGGAATCGCTTCACGTCTCTCATCAGGCCCTTCTGTTTGTCGAAGGAGAATCCTTTGAGCTTCTCCCACAGGACTGGAGCCTCGGCCCGGGAGAGCTCCAGATCCACGTCCAGGGAGCTGAATTCGCTGTGGAGGAGCCCGGTCTCGAAGAGCTCGAGGAGCGGCCCTCCCGCAGGCCGGCAGCCAGGGCAGACCGAGATCAGGTGGAGGAGGATCTCGTTCTCCTCTTGCAGGCTGTGGTGTTTTTCCAGGAAGCGGCGCAGCTTCCGGCGGGTGAGGTGCTGGTCTTTCACGGGGATCGGGTTGTCTTGCATGCGGAGAGCCTCCTCTATTATGGAAAATGGGAAATCGTCCTGCAAGAGTGAGTGCTCTCCACCTCTCCGCACGCGCCAATCGGCTCGCCAGGAGAGAATCGAGCCATGCCGCTTGGCTATGAATGGAACTTTTCTCGGTGGCGGGCGACACTACCTCTCCATAGAGGCGGTGCCCCGCGGCCAGGCCGGCCCGGTGAGCGACCGCCTCCAGGGAGATTTCGCTATGACTCGCTCCGCTGTGCGCCGGACCGTCGCCTCCTTCCTCTTCCTCCTCCTCAGCCTGACCGCCCTGGCCGCTGCCGCGCCTCTCCGGTCCGCCGCTGGCCCGAAGGCGCGGCCCACCAAGAATCAGTCTGTCGTGACCTTCCTTTGGAATACCCTGGTTCACGTCTGGGAAAAGGAAGGTAGCTCGCTGGACCCTTCAGGCAAGCCGCAGCCGAACCCGACACCCAATGCGGGGAGCAGCCTGGACCCGAGCGGGGCACTGTCTGATAACGGGAGCTCACTCGATCCCAGCGGCGCGAAGTAAGCGGCGCTTACACTGCCTCCTCTCTGTACGCGGGAGAGGGGGCCAAATCAAGGACAGGCGGTGCCCCGCGACCAAGTCGGCCCGGTGCGCGACCGCCTTCAGGGAGATTTCGCCATGACTCGCTCCGCTTTGCGCCGGACCGTCGTCTCCTTCCTCTTCCCTCTCCTCAGCCTGGCCGCCCTGGCCACTGCCGCGCCCACCTGGTCTGCCACTGGCCCGAAGGCGCGGCCCTCCAAGAGCCAGTCCATCGTGTCCTTCATTTGGAACCACCTGATTGGCCTCTGGGAGAAAGAAGGCGGCTCGCTGGACCCTGACGGCAAGCCCTTGACGAACCCGACACCCAATTCGGGGAGCAGCCTAGACCCGAGCGGGGCACTGTCTGACAGCGGGGGCTCACTCGATCCAAACGGCGCGAAGTAAGCGGCACTTACCCGGCCTCCTCTCGTACGCGGGAAAGGGGGCCAATTCAAGGACAGGCGGTGCCACGCGGCCAGGCCGGCGCGCGACCGCCTTCAAGGAGATTTCGCCATGACCCGCTCCGCTTTGCGCAGGACCGTCGCAACCTTCCTCTTCCTTCTCCTCAGCCTAACCGCTCTGGCTGCCGCCGCACCCCCTCGGCTCGCCGCCGGTCCGAAGGCAGGACCTTCCAAGAGCCAGCCTGTCGTGTCCTTACTATGGAACACCCTGGTTCACTTCTGGGAGAAGGAGGGTAGCTCGCTGGACCCCAACGGCAAGCCCTTGACGAATCCGGCGCCCAACGGTGGGAGCAGCCTGGACCCGAACGGGGCACTGTCTGACAGCGGGGGCTCTCTCGACCCGGACGGCGCGAAGTAAGCGGCGCTCTTTGTCAGCTTGCGTAGTCGGCGGATAGTCAGGGACAGCAGGGACGGCAGGGACAAAGAAAGAGTCGAGACTGGGACCGGTCTCGTCTCTGCTGTCCCTGGAGTCCCTGCTGTCCGTGTTTCGGCTTTCTGCCGCGCAGGCTCCTGCCAAGGGAGACCGCCATCCCGATGCGGCCTGGCGCAAAGCGGTTTCGCTCCCGCGAGGCCACGCTGGCCTGGACGCCCTTCCTTGTCTAAGGTAAGCGGCATGCCGAAACGAGAAAAGACGCGGGCAGCCGACACGCTCCAGGCTCCCGACAGCGGCAACCCTGCGATGGAGCCGGCTCCGGAGGGTCCGACGTACTCGCTGGGCGAGCTGGCCGAGATCACGGAGATCCCCTACGGCACGCTCACCGCGTACCTGAGAGCTCACCCCGGGCGCGTCCCAGCTCAGGGCGTGGGAAAAAGGCGGCGCTTCCCGGCCGCGGCAGTCGGCATCCTCCAACAGATTCGCAAGGAGAACCACGAGAGGATCGGACAGCACTGGCGCAAGCGGTCCCGCCCGATGGCTCGCTGGGAGGAGCAGAGAAAGCTCGCCCACCTGATCGAAAAAAAGGCCGCGGAGCTGAATGGGCTGATTCGAGAGCTGCAGGCCACGGTCGAGCGGTCGCGGCCAGAGGGAGGGGAGGCGTGAGCGCGAGGTCCGAGAGCCCTCCCCTCTTTGCCGCGGAGAGCCCGGTCACCGCGATGCGCGCGGTGTTCCCTCTCACCGTGGGCGGGGACGGAATGGCCATCCTCCCCGGCGAGGTCCGCTGGGCGCTGGGGCTCAATCCGGGGGACCTGCTGTTCGCCGAGTGGGACGAGGAGAGCCGCTCTCAGCTCACGTTCCGGAGCTATTCGGAGAGGCTGCGGAGCGCCGTCGATACCTTCGACGTGCCATGGCCCTGGGTGGAGGAGGTGCTCGAGAGGCCGATGGCGGCCGTGGCTCCCGGGGGAGGTCTGATGCTGCCCAGGGCCGGTGCCGTCCTCCTGGGAGACCAGCCCGGGATCCGGCAGACGCTGCGGGCGTGGGTGGAAAGGGGGCAGCGCTGGTTCACCGTGAACCAGGCGGACGAGCGCCAGGTCCCGGAGGAGGTCTTTCTGGAGGCCCGCCATACCCCTGTCGTCGAGCCCGGGCTCCGGGTGACCCTGCCGGCGGACGTGCTCTGGGCGTTGTCGCTGAAGGATGGCGACGCCCTGGCTTGCGAAACCCGGCTGGCCACGGCCGTGCTCCGGGTGGAGAGGCGCGCGGGCGACCGGCTGGTGGAGGTCGAGCCGGGCGGGAAGCTGACGCTGCCGGATGCGATCTGTTTCCCCGCGCTCTCGAAGCCGGGTGCGCGGATTACTCTGGAGGTGATCCTCTCGCCGGCCGAAGCGAGCCTGCGTCTGGACTCGCGCCTCAGCCTGGCTCTCGCGCTCGTGGCAGACTGAACACGTGACCGATCGCGCGCCCGCCCTGCGGGCCGTCCTCCTGGGTGCCAGCAATCTGCGGGTGGCGTTGCCGCTCGTCGTCGACCTCCTGCGGCGGCGAGCCGGCGGACCCGTCGAGGCGCTGGCCGCCTGCGGTCATGGCCGGTCCTACGGCACCTGGAGCCGGTTCCTGTTCGTCCGCCGCCTGCCGGGGATCGCCGGTTGCGGTCTCTGGCCGGCTCTGGAAGCTCGGCCTCCACTCCCCACGCTCGCCCTCCTCACCGACGTCGGCAACGATCTGGTCTACGGCGCGGACGTCGACGCGATCGCCCGCTGGGTGGAGGTCTGTCTCGACCGGCTGGCGCGGCAGCAGGCCCGGGTCGTCCTCACCCTTCTGCCCCTCGCCCGTCTGGAGAGGCTCGCGCCCTGGGAGGTCCGGCTGGCCGTCTCGTTGCTGTTCCCCGGCCGCCAGGCTCCCTGGCCGGCGCTGCTGGAGCGCGCCCGCGAGCTCGACGAGCGGCTGCGCCGGCTGGGCGAGGAGCGCGGCGCCCTGCTGGTGGAGCCGGAGGCCTCCTGGTATGGGATCGATCCCATCCACCTGCGCCGGAGCCGTCGCCGGGAGGTCTGGGAACGTCTGGCCAGCGTTGCGGGATCGCCTGGATCGCCGGCGGCCGATCCCGTCGCTCCCGCTGGGGGAATCCGGCTCCCCCTGCTCGGTGCCGAGGAGCTGCGGCTGGCGGGCAGGACCCTCCGCACGCCTCAGCCCGCCGCGCGCCTCGCCGACGGAACAACCGTGGCGCTGTACTAGGAGCCTGCGCGGCAGAAAAGCTCGTAGGCAGCGTTGGTGCAGGACAGCAAGGACTTCAGGGACAACAGGGACAACAGGGACAACAGGGACATGAAATTAGTCGAACCGGAGATTTTTCTCCCTGCTGTCTCTGGTGTCCCTGCTGTCCCTGTCTTCGGTTTTCTGCCGCGCAGGCTCCTAGCTCTCAGCTCTCTTTCTGCCGGGGCGCGAGCTGGAGCCGCTTGAGGAAGGAGGTCACCCGGAAGACCAGCTCGGGGCTCACCCGCTCCTCCGCGGCGGCCTGCCGCAGAAAGGCCAGGGCCGCCAGGGCCTCGCGCTCGATCTGGCGGGACGAGAAGATGGGCAGCATCTCCTCCGCCAGCCGCTTGAGGTCCGCCGTCCGTCCCTGCCCGGCGTAGAGCGCCGCGAGCTCGAGGCAGACCAGGGCCGCGTCGAAGGCCACGCCCTCGGCGGCGAAGCCGTCCCGGGCGGCCCGCAGGTGGAGCTCGGCCTCCTGGAGCTGCCCGAGCCCCTGCGCGATCCGGCCCTCCACCCAGGCGCGGCGGTACCGGGTCCAGCCGTCGGTGAACTGGGCGTAGAGGGGCCGGGCTTGGATGAGCAGACCCTGCGCCTCCATGAAACGGCCCGTCTCCGCCAGGCTGGCGATGAGGTTGTGATGGGCCGCCAAGTGGGCCCGCGGCTCCTTCCCGGCGTCGAGCAGCTCCAGAGCTTCGTAGAGCAGGGGGATCTCCCGCTCCGGCGCTCCGGAGTGCTCGTGCAGGGTCGACATCTTGACCAGCAGCCGGCCGGCCCGGTGGGTCTCGCCGAGGTCGCGATAGATGCGCAGGGCGCGGGTCATCAGGCGCCGGGCGGCGTCGAAGCGCCGCTGATCGCGCCGCAGGGAGGCCTGAATGTCGAGGACGACGGCGCGCTCCAAGAGGTCCCCGCTCCCCCGTTTCAGGTGACGCAGCGACGCGGCGAACGCCCTTTCCGCTCCGTCGAGGTCCGACCGCAGCCGGCGCGCGTTGCCGAGATAGGCCCAGAGGCGGGCCCGGACGTCGTCGATGCGGTCAGGGCCGTAAAGCCCGGGGTCGAGCTGGTCCGCCAGGGAGAGGCCGAGGCGCGCCAGCTCTTCGCCGGCCCGCGGATCGTCGAAAGCCCGCTCGCGGCCGTGCTCCGCCAGACGCTCCAGGAGACCCCAGGTCTGAAAGCGGGGGTGGTTGCGCATCAGCATCCCCCGCCGCTCAGGCGTCTGCTCCAGCAGCTCGGCGAGTCGCGCCGGAGCCTCTGCCCGCTCCGCGGCGAGGGTGTGAGCGTGGCTCAGCAGCCCCTGCCGGACCGCGCCCAGGGCGCGGTCGTACTCGGGCTCGGTCGCCGGCCAGGGGAGGACGTCGGCGAGCCGGGCCGTCAGGGGGCCGGCGCGCTGGGTCCGCCGGGCGGCGAGTCGCTCGCGGCAGCTCTCGCACCCGGCCAGGTGCTGCAGCAGGTCCAAGTGCTCGCCGGGCAGCGCCGCGGCGAGCTCTTCCAGCAGGAAGTCGTGGGGATGGACCTTCATCAGTGTGCCTCCGGCTTCATGGCCGCTTCATGATACCCCTCCTCGGCAAGAAAGCAGGCCGGGAAAACCTACTTCGGCGGGCAGGGCACCGCCTTGCCATCCGGATCCATGCCGCACCCCGCCTTCGGCGGTATGCCCCGTCTCGCCGCCGGGGTTGCGGGCGGGGCCGCCCGCCGCGAGACGAGGGAGTCCAGCCAGTCCCAGGCCGCCGAGAGCAGCGGCTCGCTCGCCGGAACGGTGTGCGGCGGGTGGGCGGACGAGGCCGGGCGGGCCTGCGCGGCGCCGGCGGCCAGGAGGGCGAGGACGATCGCGACAGCGGTCCAGCGGGGGATACGAATCATGACTCTCATCTCCTCTCCGATGGGGTCCCCGCCAGCAGTCTCCATGACCGCCGGAGGAGACCCAGAGAGGAAAAGAGTGGCACGGACCCCGGGAAAAAGTGCGCAATCGGCCTTAGAGGTTCTAGGGGTTGCAAGATCGGACCCGGTTTTTCCGTCTATAGGGGGCAGGAGGATGAAAAAAGACCTATGGACGAGAGACACGAATCTGGATACCGGCTTCTCTTTTCGCAACCCCGAATGGTGCGGGACCTGCTGCGCGGCTTCCTGCACGAGGAGTGGATCGGCTGGCTCGACCCCGGCACCCTGGAGCGGCGGGCGGTCCCCGCGGCGGAGACCCCGCCGGACCCGCTCGCCGAGACCCTTCTCTGGCGCCTGCGCTGGCAGGGTGGATCGGCGGCGGTCTACCTGCTCCTCCGGCCGCTGGCGGCGGACGATCGCTTCGCCGCCGTGCGCCTGTGGGCCGACCGCGGCCTGCTCTATCAGCACCTCCTCCATTACCGTGAGGACAATCGCGAGGCGCGCCGGGGGAGGCCGCTGCCGCTGGTGCTGCCGGTGGTCCTCTACGGCGGCGGCTCGCCCTGGAGCGCGCCCCGCGACGCCTTCGAGCTCTTCCAGCCGATCCCCGGCCCGCTCCAGCGCCACCTGCCCCGGATCCCCTATCTGGTCTTCGACGCCGCCCACGACGCGCTGCCGCCGGCGGCCGGCGAGGACAACCTGGTCGCCCTCCTCTGCCGCCTGGAGCGCAGCCGCTCGCCGCAGACCCTGGACCCGCTGCTCGACCGGCTCGACCGGCTCCTGGATGCGGCGGGCGACGAGGCGCTGTGGCGGGCCTGGAGCGGGTTCATCGCGCACCGCTTCCCCGACGGCACAGAGACGGCGCCGTGTTGACGCTCCCCCTCCCCCCCGGTAAGCTCTGCCGGATGAGCGCCGCGACGGCCGAGCCCTTCCGGCTGACCGGATTGACCGGAGGGGCCGGACGGGCCGCGATCGGCGCTGGCGAGGGCGGCCACCGCTTCGTCGTCGAGATCCCCACGGCGAGCCCCCTCTTCGCTGGACATTTCCCCGGCCGCCCCATCCTTCCCGGCATCGCCCACCTCGCCCTGGCCCAGCGGGCCTTGGAGGACATCACCGGCCGGGAGGTCGCTCTCGCCGCCGTCCGCTCCCTCAAGCTGCGCCGGCCCCTGACCCCGGGCGACCGTCTGGAGCTGCGGATCGGCCCCCCTGGAGAGGACGGCGAGGCGCGGTTCGAGGTGCGCTGCGACGGCGCGGCGGCGAGCCAGGGTGTGGTCGAGGTCTGGAGCGGTCCGCGGCCGGCGGACGGCGACTCCGGCGCGGTGGATCTTCCGGCGGCGGGCTTCCTCCTGCCGGAGGCCCTCCTCCCTCACCGCCCCCCGGCCCTCCTCCTGCGCGCTATCGCCGAGGTCTCGGAGGGCGCCACGATCGCGGTTGCCGCCATCGCCGAGGTCTCCCCGAGCCATCCCCTGGTGGCGGACGGCCGGTTCCCCACCTTTCTCGTCCTGGAGGCCGCGGCCCAGGCCGCCGCGGCGCTGGAGGCGCTCGGCCGGCGCGAGTCCCCGGGCCCCCGGATCGGCTACCTGGTGGGGATCCGCGACGCCCGTTTCACCGTGCCGTGGCTGCCGGCGGGGCGCCCCTTGCGCGTCGCCACCCGGCTGGAGGGCGGCGCCTTCCCCCTGTCCATGTATGCGGTGACTGCCGGCGAGGTCGCGTCCGGCACACTCAGCACGTTCCTGCTGGCGGATCGGTAGGGGGACGGGGACGCCCTACTCGTGGCGGATCACCGCCATGGGATCGACCCGGGTGGCGGAGTACGCGGGCAGCGAGCTGGCGGCGAGCCCGACCAGGGCCAGCAGCACGGCGACGGAGATGAAGACGGCCGGATCCGTGGGCGTCACTCCGAAGAGGAGGCTCGAGAACACGCTGGTCGCCCACGCCGCACCCATGAGACCGAGGATCAGGCCGGTCAGGGTGAGAGCCAGGCCCCGGCGGATCACCAGGGCCATGATCTCCGAGGACCGGGCGCCGAGCGCCATGCGGATGCCGAGCTCGCGGGTGCGGCGGCTGACGGCAAAGGCCAGGGTGCCATAGAGACCGATGGCGGTGACCAGCATCGCCACCAGGCTGAAGCTGCCGAGCAGCCACGAGAAGAGTCGGGGCTGAGCCAGCGTGGCCTGGACTTCGGCGTCCAGCCGGCTCGCCTCGACGGCCAGGTTGGAGTCGAGCCGGTGGAGGATGGCACGGATCGGACCGACCAGCCGCATCGGGTCGCCGCCCGCCGCCTGCACCTGGAGAGCCATATCCGACTGAGAGCGTTGTGCCAGGGGGAGATAGAAGTACGGCTGCGCCGTCTCCCGGTTGCGGACCCTGACGTTGCGGGCCACGCCCACCACTTCCCAGGGCTCATTCGCCGGCGTCAGGACGACGCGCTCGCCGAGAGGGTTCCTGCCGGGCCAGAGGGTGCCTGCCAGCTCCTCGTCCACGATGGTCACGCCCGGCGCGCCGCGACGATCGGCGGCGGTGAAGTCGCGGCCGCGGAGCAGCGGGATGCCCAGGGTATGAAAGAAGCCGGGGGAGACGACGGAGTACTCCGCCGTCAACATCTTCCGAGCGGCCTCGCCGGCGGGCCGCAGATCGGCGAGGCCCCCCCTGCCGTTGGTCTGAGAGAGGGGTACGGTCAGCGTCAGCGCCGCCGATTGGACGCCGGGCAGCTTCTGGACCTGCTTCAGGAGCTGATCGTAGAGGGCGGCGCTCCTGGCCTCGGAATACCCCGGCCCCAGGAGGTCGATGCGCAGGTCGGCCACTCCGCCCGCGTCGAAGCCCGGATCGATGGACTGCAGGTTGAAGAGCGTCCGCACGAAAAGCCCCGTGCTGATGAGGAGCACCAGGGAGATCGTGATCTGGCCCACGACGAAGATTTCCTGCAGGCGGGTGCGACCGCGGTCGAGGACGCCGGCGCCCGCTCCCGGTCGCAGGAGTGGAACCAGCTCGCGCCGGGTGGCCCACAATGCCGGGACGAGGCCGAAGAGCACCCCCGCGGCGAGCGAGACACCGAGAGTGAACGCCACCACCCGGCCATCCACCTTCAGGTTGTCGATCTTGGGGAGATACTGTCCCAACGGCAGGCCATGGATGGAATCGATGGCGAAGAGGGCCAGAACGAAACCGGCGGTCCCGCCCAGCAGGGCGAGGACCAGGCTCTCGGTCAGGAGTTGCCGGACGAGCCGGCCGCGGGTGACGCCGAGCGCCAGCCGCACGCCGATCTCCTCCTGACGCGCCGCCGCCTTGACCAGCAGGAGACCACCGAGGTTGGCGCAGACCACCAGCATCAGGAGTCCCACCAGGACTGAGGCCAGCATCAGCGGGCGGGCCAGCTCGTCCAGGCCGCCCGGCCAGACGCCGAGGCCCGGGTAGACCTGGAGCCCGGACGGTTTTTCCGCCGCGGGCACCCCCTGGCCCAGCCGGCTCTCCAGCAGGTCCAATTCGGTCTGGGCCCGCTCCGCATCCACTCCGGGAGCCAGCCGCCCGAAGAACCACAACAGCCAGCCAGGTTTCGGTTTGTAGAGCGATTCCGGCGTCACCGTCGACAAGACCTGGGGCGCCGCCTCGACCGGCAGCCAGACATCCGCGGGATCGCTGTACAGCGTGCCCCGGAAACCCTCCGGCGCCACGCCGACGATGGCGAACACGCCGCCGTTCAGCCGCACGGCCCCCCCCACCACGGTACGCCGGAGGCCGAAGGTCCGCTGCCAGAGATCGTGGCTGATGACGGCCGGCATCCCCGCCGCCCGCGCTCCCTCTCCCGGCACCAGCAGCCGGCCCGCTGCGGGACGCAGCCCGAGGACGCTGAAGTAGTTGTCGGTGACCACCTGGCCCCGCACCCGGACCGGCTCTTCCCCGGCCAGCAGGTTCAGGGGCAGCGGCTGGTAGGCCGCGAGCCCGGAGAAGACGTGACTGGCTCCCCGGTAGTGCTGGAAGCTCGGATAGGAGAGGCCCAGGTTGAGACCCTCGGGAAATCCGTCGACGGGGGTTGGCTTGGTCCCCAGAGAGACGATCCGGCCCTGCTCCACCACCCCCGGCAGAGGCCGCAGCAACAGGGAGTCGACGACGCTGAACACGGTGATGCTGGCGCAGATCCCCAGGGCGAGACAGATCACGGCCACCGCCGTGAAACCGGCGTTGTTGTTCATCTTCCGCAAGCCGTAGCGCAGATCGCGAGGCATGCGAACGCTCACGCTCGAGAACGGTTGCTCCATAGGCTGAAGGATCGCCTCTCTTTGAGCCCGGACAACGCGAAGATTAGCATCTCCGCATGGCCATGAAAACTGGACTTCGCGGCGGCCGCGTTACTGCGGCTTCGCCGGTGTCACGCGCAGGTGCAGGCGAACGTCCCGGATCTGCAGGGTGCGGCCGTCCTCCAATGTCAGCGTGTCGGAGATCGACAGCCCCCGGCTGTCGTCGTTGTCCTTCCACTCTCTGGAGGTGTGGACCTTGCCCTCGTGCGGATACACCTCGACCCAGCTCTGCCCCTCCAGGTTGGCCTTCGTCTCACCCAGGAGCTCCAGGATCGCCCCCGAATCCAGATGGTAGCCGGGCCCCAGCCAGTCGATGACGTACGGCTGGTCGTTGAGCTTCAGCGTCCCCCCGACGCTCGCGGCAGACACCGCGGTGACGTGGAACGTGTCGCAGGTCGACAAGCGGTGGCCCGTGTCGCAAGTGCTCAGCGCGGTGGCGCCGGGCTCCAACTCCAGGGTCATCTGCTGGGAGCGCGAGGCAGTCGGGCTGAGCAGGAAGGCCAGGGCCAGAAAGAAAGCGGGGTGACGGTGGGAAGACATGGTTTCACTCCTTTCATAGGTTGAGATCGTCCGGATCGCCCGTCCGCGCGACGACCTGCCCCTACACCGGCCTCCACCATCAAGACGTCAAAGGAATGGGTCCATCTCGTATTGTACCTCTGTTTTCCTGTTCCAGAGCTTGCGGAAACAGAACCACTGATGGGGATCGTGCCGGATGGCCGCCTCCAGGTCGGCGGCGAAGCGCTCCAGGGCCGCCTCGAGGTCCCGCTGGCGGTCGGCCGTGTGGGCGACGCGGATGGCGGGCCGGATGACGCAGCGGTAGCGCCGCCGGCCCTGGCGGAAGACGAAGACGGGGACCAGGGGCGCGCTGGCCGCGCGGGCGAGGGCGGCGGGGCCGATGGGGAGAGTATAGGGACGGCCGAACAGCCGCACCGCCGCCGTTCGCCCGCCGGAGCGCGGACGATCACCCTGGAGGGCCACCACCTCGCCGTGCCGCAGGGCGTCGAGCAGGGTCATGCCGAGCTGGGGGTCCTCGGCGAAGTGAGTGACGTAAAGGTCGCCGCCGCAGCGGCGGATCAGGTCCTGGATGAACCGCTGCGCCCGCGGATCGGCCTCCGCTTCGCGGACCACGTGGATCCGCCGACGCTCCTGCGAGGCCGGGAGCATCGAGCCCACCTCCCAGTTCCCGAGGTGGGCGGTAACCAGGAGGAAGCCCTCTCCCGAGGCCGTGAGATCCCGCCAGTCGTCGAGCCCCTCGCCTCCCACCTTGAAGGTCCGGCGGGTGCTCAGGCGCTCGTAGCGCTCGGAGAGGCACCAGGCGAAGGTCCAGAAGGTGCGGTAGATCCGGACCTGGCGTTGCCACCAGCCGCAGGGGCCGAGCACCGCTTCGAGGTTGCCGGCAATGGCGTCGCGGATCCGCCGCAGGACCACCCAGAAGAAGGTGGTGAACAGGCTCACCTCCACCCAGAGCGTCCATCCGGGCAGGAGCTTCACCCCGAGCTGGTGGAAGCGGTACCAGAACACGCCGGTGACGTAGAACGGCCCCAGCAGCCGGCGGGCCCAGCCGGCCTCCGGCGCATGCGGCGGGGGCTCGCGAGGGACGGCAACGCTCATGGCGGAGAGCTCTCGTCCGCTCGCTTTTCCCACGCTCGGGTCCGCGACTGCCGGAGCCGTACGAGGAACGCCTCCAGGGCCGGCAGCACCAGGACGGTGGCCAGCAGACAGGCGGAGAGCCCCAGGGCAACGAGAATGCCGGCGTGGCGCAGCCCCGGCACTCGTGAGCCGGCGAGGCTGCCGAATCCGATCACCGTCGTCAGCGTCGCCAGGGTGAGCCCCAGGCCGATGTCCGTGGCCACCCCCTTGAGCCCCCGCTCCGGATGCAGGCGCCGCCAGTGCACGGCGTTCGCCCCCAGGGTCGTGCCGGTGCCCAGGAGCAGGGGGACGGTGAAGGCACACAGCAGGTCCAGGGGCAGGCCCAGGGCGCCCCAGAGCCCGAACGTCCAGAGGCACCCCAGGGTCAGGGGGAGGGCCGCGAGCAGGGCGTCCCGCACCCGTCCGTGAAAGGAGAAGAGCACCACCGCGCCGACGAGGATCAGGGCCAGGCCGCTCGACCGCGCGAGGTCCGACAGGGCGATGTCCCGCAGCTCCGCCCCGACCCAGGAGATGGAGGCCAGGGCGATGTCGCCGCGACGACCGGGAGCGAGGCGCGCGAGATCCCGGGACAGGGCTGCCGGATCGACCCTGGCCCCTGTTCCGAGGGGGAGCCGCACGTGTACGGCGACCACGGCTCCCGCAGGAGTCAGCCGCACCAGCTCCGACATCCAGCGCGGCCACTGGGCGGTGGACGGCGCGCCCGGGTCCTCCCCCCGGCCCAGGGCCCGCAGGTTGGCCAGGGCGGCGGCGAAGGGCTCAAGCTTGAAGCCCGCCGCGGTCAACTCGCGCTGGAAGTCGTCCGCCGCCCGCTCCAGGGGGAGCCCGCGCAGCTCCGCCAGGCGCTGCCGGAGCCGGCCCCCCAGCACCAGCCAGTCCGCGGGAGAGGTGATCTCCGCCCGCGGTCCCAGCCGCGCCGCCAGGACCTGCCGCGCCGCCGCGGCCCGGTCCAGGGCACTTCCCAGGTCGCGCCCGCGCAGCACCACGGAGAAGGTGTCGAGCCCGAGGGAGAACTTCTCCACCAGCAGCCGCTCGGCCGCCGCCGATGGGGCATCGGCCGGCCGCAGGGCCCGCAGGTCGGTCGACAGCTCCAGGCGCGAGATCCCCCAGGCGGCCAGCGCCGTGACCAGGACCGTCAAGGCCAGGCAGGCGCGCCACCGGCGGGCGGACAGCCCGGCGATGCCGCTGAGCACCGGCTGGCCGAACCGGGGCCACAGCCGCAGCGGGCGGAAGCGGGCGGAGCCGAGAGGGAAGCCCGCGAGCAGAGCGGCGCACAGGGTGGCGGTCGCGATCAGCGTCGCGATCACGCCCACGGACAGCACCTGCCCCAGCTCCCGCAGCAGCCGGAAATGGGCCACGCTCAACGCGGCGAGGCCCGCCGCCGTGGTGATGGCCGTGGTGGCGATCCCCGGCCCGGTCTCCCGAAAGGCCGCGGCCAGCGCCGGGGCGACCCCTTCGCCGCGCAGCCGCCGCTCCCGGAACCGGGACGAGCCGAGGATGCCGTAGTCGACCCCCATCCCCAGGAGGGCGGCGGTGAAGCCCACCCCCACCACGCTGATGCTGCCGAGCTCCAGCGAGGCCCCGGCCACCATCCAGACCGTTCCCGCGGTCACGGCCGCGAGGATGGCCGCGGGCAGGAAGAGCCCCTCGAAGCCGAGGACCATCACCAGGGCCAGCCCCACGACGGTGCCCGACGCCGTCTTCTCGAGATCGGCGCGGAAGATGGCCTCGTCCTGGGCGGCGTAGATCGGCCCCCCCACGGCCTGGAAGTCGAGGGGCACACCCGCCGACTTGCGCACCGCGCCGTAGGCCCCCTGGAGCGCGGCGAGGAGGGCCCTCCCCCCCTCGGGGTCCACCTCGGCCCGCGCCGGCGTGAGGATCACCAGGGCCGCCTCCCCGTCCGGGGAGATGAAGGCGCCGCTCAGGGGATCGATGGGCAGCGACGCCGCGGCGGCCGCCAGCAGACCCTCCGAGAGCCCCAGGGGATCGGCGGCGTAGAGCGGCGCGGCGATGGCGCCCGTCGGGCTGCGCAGAGCCTGCCGCATCTGAGCCACCCGAGCGTGGATCGCCTGCGGCTGCAGCCGGCGGGCCAGATCCTCCCGCCAGCCCGGCGTGTGGACGAGGAGCGGCATACGGGGGGCGACGTGGGTGAAGAAGAAACGCTCGTCCTCCTCGGTGAGGCCGGAGCGCGCGTCGGCCACCAGGGGGCTCTCCCGCATGCGGTCGGCCAGCTCGCCGGCGGCGTTGACCAGGGTCTCCGCATCAGCTCGTTGCCCGTTGGGGGCCCGCACCAGGACGAAGACCTTCTCGAATCCACCGAACGTGCGCAGGAACGTGCGGTAGCCCTCCGACGCCGGCGCCCCCTCCGGCAGCAGGGCCTCGAGCCGGGTCTCGATGCGGAAGCGGGAGGCCGGGACGACGGACGCCAGGGTCAGGAGGAAAGCGATCGCCAGCACGAGCCGGGGCCGGCGGGCGATGAATGCGGCGAGGGCGGATGAGAAGCGGGACAGCATGGCTCGCCTACGGGGACGCCGGCTCAGGCGGAGGCTCCGGCGTCCACCACCAGGGATTGGCCGGTAATGCCCGCGGCGCGGTCCGAAAGCAGGAACAGCACGGCCTGGGCCACGTCTTCCGGCTGCACGCCGCGCGCCAGGCACTCGCCAGCGCGGAGGTGGGCGACGGCCGCCGCGGGCAGGCCGGCGGTCAGATCGGTGGCCACGAAGCCGGGCACCACGGCGTTGACCCGCACGCCCCGCCTGCCCGCCTCGCGGGCGAGCGAGCGGGTGAGCCCCAGAATGCCGGCCTTGGCCGCGGCATAGGCCCCCTGGCCGGCCACGCCGTGGAGGGCGGAAAGGGAGGAGACGTTGACGATCGACCCCCGCCGCCGCACCATCAGCCCCCGCAGCACGGCCCGGCTGCAGCGGAAGAGCCCCCCCAGGTTGGCGTCCACCACCGCGTCCCAGTCCTCGTCCGAGGTCAGGGCCAGGAGCGACTCGCGGCGCAGACCGGCATTGTTGACCAGGCCGTCGAGGGGGCCGAGGGCGGCCTCCACCTCGGCCACCAGGTCGTCCGCGCGGGTGCGGTCGCGCAGCTCGAAAGGGAAGGCGCGGGCGCCGGTGGCCGCCTCCACCTCGCGGGCCGCGGCCTCGTTCGTGCTGAAGGTGAAGGCCACGCGAGCCCCGGGCTCGGCGGCGAGGGCCGCGACGATCGCCCGTCCCAGCCCGCGGCTGCCGCCGGTTACGAGGACCGGGCCCAACCCAGCATCTCCAGGCGGGCGCGGGCGACCGCGCCGGCGATCCGCAGGCTGTCGAGCAGCGGCCGGTAGTGGCTCGTCGTCCGCCCGTCGGCGAAGCCCAGGTGCACGGGCACCGTCACCACCTTGAAACCGCGCCGGGCGGCCCGCACCACCACGGCGCTCTCGGCCTCGAAGCGGGCCTCGGGAAAGCCCACTGTCTGGATGAGCCGGCGGGAGTAGAAGCGGAACCCGGTCTGGATGTCGGCGAGGGGCTGCCCGGCAAAGAAGGAGATGGCCTTGGAGGACAGCCGGTTGCTCGCCCGCCGCACGCCGCTCATCTTGCCGAAGAGGTGGTCGCGGATGCCCAGCACCAGATCACCCCCGGTCTCTTCGGCGGCCTGGAGGAGCCTGGGGATCTCCTCCGGCAGGTGCTGGCCGTCGGCGTCGAGGGTGATGACCGCGTCCACGGCGTCGAAGCCGCCGCGGCCGAACAGGTCGGCGAAGGCGGCGGCGAGGGCCGCCCCCTTGCCGCGGTTGCGGGTAAAGGAGATCACCCGCGCCCCGGCCCGCCGCGCCTCCTCGGCCGTGGCGTCCGTGGAGCCGTCGTCCACCACCAACACCTCGGGGATCAGGCGCAGGGTGCCGCGCACGACCTCTCCCACGGACGGCGCGGCCTGATAGGCCGGGATCACGGCGGCGATCCGCAGGCTCAAAGCGACTCCTTCTCCAGAAGATGCAGTTTTCCGGGGCGCACGCCTCCGGGTGGCGGGATTCTAGCCGACTTCTCTCATGGCTTGCCCAGCACCACCCACGCCCCCGCCCCACCCGCCGCGAGGCTGGTGGCGAGGACGACGGAGGGAGGCTCGGAACGCCCCCTCCCAAGACCCTCATCACCCCGGCCCTCTTCTCCCGCCCCCTCCCCACCCCCCTCCCCGGGAGAAGAGGGGGAAAGGCAAGAAACCTCCAGCCGGGTTCCCCTCTCCCGGGGAGGGGGGTGGGAGGGGGCGGGAGAGGGGACAGGGGTGAGGGCCTCCGGGTGGGGGCGATCAGCGCCTTTGGGCTCCCGAGGCGAGCCGCCGAGGGGACCGAGGGGAATGACACCAAGCTCCGGATCGGGCTCCCCGAAGCCGGGGGTGGGCCCCATTGGCGCGCCGGCGGCGGCCAGCACGGCCGCGGCGAGGAGGCCGCCGCCGTACTCCCCCGTCACCGCCTTGGGCGCGGCCACGGGCGGCAGGGGCGTCCCCTCCCAAACCGCACGGAGGACCTCCGCCTCCAGCCGGTCTCCGTCCCGGGCGCCCGAGGCGCCGGAGACGACGAGGTCCACGTCCGAGGGCCTGAGACCGGCGCGCTCCAGGGTGCGCCGCAGGCTCCGGGCCAGGGACCGGTGCCCCCGCCCCCAGCCCGACGGCGGCGCCGTGGGATCGAAGCCGCTCCCCCAGGCGAGGAGGTTTGCCAGGGCTCGGCCGCCTCGGGCGGCGAGGCCCGATTGACTTTCAAGGACCACCACGGCCGCTCCCTCCCCGGCCAGGAAACCGCTGCGCCGCCGGTCGAAGGGACGCGCGACCTCCTCGCGGGTCAAGGCGCCGAAGCGGTCGAGGATGGCGTGGAGCAGCGGGATCATCTCGTCCACGGCGCCCGCCAGCACCCGCCGGGCCCGGCCGGCGCGCCCGGAGGCAATTTCGCGGGCACCCAGGCCCAGAGCCAGGAGCGGCCCGGCCTCGCGCTGGCACACCGTAACGCTCGATCCGCGCGCCTTCAGAGCGATGGCGATCTGCGCCGCCGGGGCGTTGGCCACGCTCTCCATGAACAGGGACGGGGACGCGGACTCGGGCCCCTCCAGGAGGATCTGCTTCAGCAGCACCTCCGTGTGGGTGGAGGGGCCGAAGGCGGTCGCGATCACCACGGCCGCTTCCTCGACCTCGGCGCTGGTCAGGCCCGCGCAGCGCAGGGCCATGCGCGAGGCCGCCACCGCGAGCTTCGAAGGCGGGCTCATGCGGCGGGACTCAGCCGGAGCCAGCCAGCCGGTGAGCTGGCCCGGAGGCACCAGGCAGGCGCGGCGCGCGCTACAGGGGAGGTGATAGCCGGCCGAGCGGTCGACGTCAGAGGTGAGGGGAGCGCCCGCGGCCAGGGCCTGGGCCAGGCGGTCGGAGCCGCTCCCCCAGCCCCCCAGAGTGCCCAGGCCGGTGACGACGATCGGCTCGCCCGAGCGGCTGCTCAAGCCTGGCCCGTCCACCGCGAGAAGACGAGCGCGGCATTGGACCCACCGAACGCGAGGCTGGTGGAGACCGCCGTCCGCGCGCCGGGCAGGCGGAGGGGCTCGTCGAGGACCAGCGAGACCGGCAGCTCCGGGTCCGCCTCCCCATCCCTGCGCACCGGGTGCAGCTCGCCGTGATGAAGGCACAGCACCGTCGCCACCGCCTCGATCGCGCCGGAGCAGCCCAGGAGATGGCCGATCAGCGCCTTGGTGGCCACCAGCGGCAGCTCCCCGGCCCGGTTGCCGAAGACGCGCTGCAGCGCCTGCCACTCGGCGGCGTCGTTGAGCGGCGTGCCCGTGCCGTGGACGTTGACGAAGTCCACGACCTCTGGCGCGACACCCGCGTCCGCCAGCGCCGCCGCGACGGCCGCCGCCGCGCCCGCGCCGGTCGGGTCCGGCGCCGTCATGTGGTGGGCGTCGCAGGAGGAGCCGGCGCCGGCGAGCACCGCCAGCGGCTCGGCTCCCCGCGCCAAGGCCCGCGCCAAAGGCTCCAGCACCAGGACGGCCGCTCCCTCGCCGAACGACATGCCGGCGCGGCCGGCCCGGAACGGCCGGCAGGGGACCTCGTCCACCGAGCGCAAAGCGTTGAACCCCGCATAGGTGAGCTGGCACAGGGAGTCGGAGCCGCCCGCGATGGCCACCTCCACCTCCCCCGAGCGCACCGCCTCCAGGGCCGCGCCGAGGGCCAGCGCCCCGGAGGCGCACGCCGAGGAGAAGGTCACCACCGGCCCGGTCACCCCAAGCTGACGGGCCACGGCGTCGCCGGGGGCGTTCACCTGTTGAGAGACCAGAGAGGAGAGGCGCGCCCGCCGCGGCTCGCGCAGGAAGTCGGCGAAGAAGAGCTCGCTCTCATATATGCCGCCCGTGCTGGAGCCGAAGTAGACCCCCACCTCCAGGTCTTCATCCCTGCTGTCCCTGAAGTCCCTGTCGTCCCTGAAGTCCTTCGCCAGCCCCGCCTGCCCCAGAGCCTCCACAGCCGCAAAGAGGGCAAAGCGATCCGCGATCGACAGCCGGCGCCCGCCCGGCCCCACGCCGGCGAGGGCCTCCGCCTCGGGCGCCTCGGCAGCCAGGTGAGTGCGGTGCCGGGAATGGTCAAAGCGGTGGAAGGGGCCGATCCCCGGCCGGCCGGACCGCAGCCCGTCCCACAGGGCGGCGGCGCCCCAGCCCAGGCCACAGACGGCACCGACCCCGGTGACGGCCACCCGCCGCCCCTCTCCCGGGTCCTCTCGCTGCATGGGAGCTCCCAGAGGTGCCACCTCTCGGGTCTTACGTCCGGCCCTCGATGAACTCGGAGAGCGTGGAGACCGAGGAGAAGACCTCCCGGCCGATCTCCTGGCTCTTGATCTTGATGCCGAACTCCTTCTCGAGCGCCACCACCAGCTCCAGGGCATCGACCGAATCCAGGCCCAGCCCCTCGCCGAACAGCGGCGCCTCGTCCTCGATCATCTCCGGCCTCATCCCCTCCAGGTTGAGGCTCTCGACGATCAGACGCTTGATGCGGTCCGAGGTGGTGGCGACTTCCGACATTCTGCAAACCTCTGATGTCCGGCGGGCTTCAGTCCACCGTGCGGTCATCTCCGCAGGCTCTTTATGCACCGGTTCCTCCATGCTAGCAGTGCGACGAGGGGCTGGCAATCCCAACCCTTTCTTCATCAAGTCCTTACGGATGGACACTCCACTCTGCCGGACCGTCCTCTAGTATGATCTCGGCCCCCTCCGGGGGAGCCATGGAGAGGAGCAGAGCTGCACGCCTTGACGCCCCAGGACCCCATACTCCACGCGTTCGAGCGCATCGTCCGCCGCGACCCGCTGGCGCCGCTCGTGGTCTCGCCCGAGCGACGGGCCACCGTGGAGGACGTGGACGCCCTGTCGCGGGCCGCCGGCGCCGTCCTCGCCGTCTGCAAGGGCCGTGCCTTTGTGCCCGGCACCGCCGTGGGCCTCGCCGCCGCCAACGGCCCGGGCTTCCTCGCCTCGGTGCTCGCCCTGCGCCGGGCCGGGTTCGCCGTCCTGCTGCTGGACGCCCGGACACCCGAGACCGAGGCCCTGCGCATCCTCGGCTCCCTCGGCGCCCCGGCTCTCCTCCGCTGCCCGGCCGGCTGGCCCGCCGGACCGGCGGACTGGACCCTCACCACGACAGCCCCGACCACCCCGGGAGACGGAGATCTGGGGATTGAGGGCTCCGGCTTCATCAAGCTGACCTCGGGCTCGACCGGCACTCCCCGCGGCATCGCCACCCCCTCCGAGGCCCTGATGGCGGACGACGCCGCCCTCGCAGCCTCCATGGAGCTCGGGCCTGAGGACCGCCTGCTCGCCACCATCCCCCTCTCCCACTCCTATGGGCTCTCCAGCCTGGCCATGCCCGCCCTGGTCCGCGGCACCCGGCTCGTGATCCCCGAGGAGGGGAGCGTCTATGATCCGTTCGTCACCGCCGCGCGCCTGGGAGCGACCTTCTACCCCACCGTTCCCGCCTACGTGGACGCCCTGGTGCGCACCTCCGATCCGCCGCCCCGGCCAGACTGCCTGCGCCTGGTGATCACCGCCGGCGCTCCCCTCGCCGCCGCCACCTCGGCCCGCTTCCGCGAGCGGTTCGGCGTCCCCATCCACGTCTTCTACGGCTCCAGCGAGTGCGGCGGCATCTGCTACGACCGCGAAGGCGGCGCCGCCGAGCGGGGGACCGTGGGCTCCCCCCTCGAAGGAGTCAGCATCACTCTGGCGCCCATCGACCCCGAGAATGGCGAGGTGAACGGCGAGGGCGGCGAGGACGAAAGTGGGATCGGGATTGTCACGGTCGAGTCCCCCGCGGTCTCCCTCGGCTACCTCCCGAAGCCGGACGAGCGCCTCGGCGGCGGCCGGTTCCGGGCCGGCGACCTCGCCGCCTGGCGGGACGGCGAGCTGATGCTGCGGGGCCGGCTGGACGACGTGGTCAACATCAAGGGGAAGAAGGTCGACCCGCGGGAGGTCGAAGACGTCCTCGCCCAGCTCACGGGGGTCGACGAGGCCGCCGTGCTGGGGGTGTCCGCCGCCGGGCGCAACGGCGACGTGCTGCGGGCCGTGGTCGCCTGCCGGTCCGGCCGGCTCACCGCCGAGGACGTGGTGGCCTGGTGCCGCTCCCACCTCTCGGCCCACAAGGTGCCGCGCAGCGTCATCCTCGTCGCGGCCCTGCCGCGCAACGCCCGGGGGAAGCTGGACCGCTCCGCCCTCCTCTCGCTGGGAATCGATTCCCGTGTCTGACGGTCGCGGCTATCGCCCGCCGCCACTCCTTGCCGGCTCCCTCGCCCTCCACGCCGCCGGCGCCCTGGCCCTGGCCGTGGCTCCCCGGCACTGGCGGATCGTGGCCGGCGCTCTCATGGCGGACCACCTCGTGCTCGCCGCCGCCAGCCTCTGGCCGCGCAGCTCCTGGGTGGGCGCCAATCTCAGCGCCCTGCCCGCGGCCGCCGCCCGCCGCAGGGAGGTGGCCCTGACCTTCGACGACGGCCCCGATCCGGACGTCACCCCGCGGGTCCTGGACCTCCTCGACCGCCACGGCGCCCGCGCCACCTTCTTCTGCATCGGCGAGCGGGTGCGGGCCCATCCGGAGATCGCGGCCGAGATCGCCCGCCGCGGGCACCGGGTGGAGAACCACACCCAGACCCATCCCCACCTCTTCGCCTGCTACCCGGCGCCGGCCCTGCGGCGGGAGGTCGAGGGCGCGCAGGAGGCCATCGCCCGCGCCGCCGGCAGAGCCCCCCGGCTCTTCCGCGCCCCGGCCGGCCTGCGCAACCCTCTCCTCGACCGGGTGCTCTGCCGCGCCGGCCTGCGCCTCGTCTCCTGGACCCGGCGCGGCTTCGACGCTCTGGAGAAAGATCCGGACCGGATCGCCCGGCGCCTCCTCGCCGGCCTCGCCGCAGGAGACGTCCTCCTCCTCCACGACGGCGCCGTCACCCGCGGCCACGGCGGCAATCCCGTGGTCCTGGAGGTCCTCCCCCGGCTGCTGGACGAGCTGGCGGCGCGGGGACTGCGGTCCGTGGTGATCGCGGCGACCCCGGCGGACATACCGGAGGCCGCGGAGTGAGGTGGAAGAAGGAGCAGCTCACCAAGGGGCTGCGCGACCTCCTCTACCGGCTGCGCACGGAGGGGACCTCGCCGCGGCAGCAGGCGATCGCGGTGGCGCTGGGGGCGTTCATCGGCTGCTCCCCCCTCTACGGGCTCCACCTGGGCCTGTGCATCGTCTTCGCCCGGCTGTTCCGGGTGAACCCGGCCCTCGCCTACCTCGCCTCCCACGTGAGCCTGCCCGGGGTCTGGCCGTTCCTCATGATGGCCGAGCTGGAGATCGGGCGCCGGATGCGCGGCGAAAGCTACCTGCGAATTCACCTCCATAACCTCCGGGAGCTCGGCTGGAGACAGGCGGGGATCGACCTCACGCTGGGCACCCTGGTGGTCGGGGGGGGGGTGGCGGCGATCCTGGGCTTCTTCACCCTGTGGGCGGCGCGCAAGCGGCAGTTGAACCCCGAGCTCGCGGCCCTGCTCGAGGAGGCGGCCCGCCGCTACCTGGACACCGGCCTCCTCCACTGGGAGTTCGTGCGCGGCAAGCTCCGGCACGACCCTCTCTACTTCAATCTCCTGCGCCAGGGCTTCCTGCCTCCCGAGGGCCTGCTGCTGGACCTGGGCTGCGGGCGGGGGATCGCCTTCTCCCTGATCCTCGCCGGCCGGGACCTCCACCGCCGCGGGGCCTATCCTCCAGGCTGGCCGCCCCCGCCGCCACACCTCACCTTCTACGGCATCGAAGGCCGTCCCAAAACGGCCGCCGCCGCCCGCCACGCCATGGCGGACGAAGCGGACGCAGCGCAGATCGAGACGGCGGACCTGCGCACCGCCGAGCTCCCCAGGGCGGCCGCCATCCTGATCCTCGACGTCCTCCATTACCTCCCTCCCGCCGACCAGGAGGCCCTCCTCTCCAGGGCGGCCGCGGCCCTCGCCCCTGGCGGCGTCCTCCTCGTGCGCGACGCCGATGCCGCCGCCGGCTGGCGTTTCGCCGCCACCCGCCTCCAGGAGCGCTTCTCCTCCCTCCTCCGCGGCCACCTGCGCCCACGCTTCCACTACCGCAGCGCCGCCGAGTGGCAGCAGAGGCTCGCCGGGCTTGGCCTCGCCGTGGACGTCCAGCCCATGGGGATGGGCACCCCCTATGCCAACGTGCTGCTGGCAGCGCGGCGAGGGATGCCGCCTTGAATCTGATCTGGGGAGTGGCGACCGTCGCTCTCGCCACCCTCCTGCTCTCTCTGGCCTGGCGCGCCCACCGCGGCGGCGACGACCGGCGGGCGATCCTCGCCATCCTGGCGGCCGGCCTGGTGCTGCGCCTTTACGCCGGCGCCGATCTCTTCCTCCACACCTGGGACGAGCGCTACCACGCCCTGGTCGCCAGGCACCTGCTGGCCCATCCGGCGACCCCGACGCTCTACGAGCAGCCCGTGCTGCCTTACGACTACCGTGACTGGCGGTCGAATCACATCTGGCTGCACAAGCCGCCGCTCGCTCTGTGGTTGATGGCGGCGGGCCTGTGGCTGGGGAGAGCCGTGGTGGGGATGCAAGGCGGGGAGCTTGCGATGCGGCTGCCGGGCCTGCTCCTGTCCGTCGCCGCGATCTATTTCACCTACCGCATCGGCGCCCATCTCTGCGACCGGCGAGTCGGGCTGCTCGCGGCGTTCTTCCACGCCACCAACGGCTACCTGTTGCAGCTCCCCGGCGGCCGGGCGCCGGTCGACCACGTCGACAACGACCTCATCTTCTTCGTCGAGCTGGGGATCTTCCTGTCGGTGCTGTACCTCGAATCCGGCCGGCGCTCTCTGCTGCCGGCGGTGCCGGCGATCGGCGCCTCCGTCGGGCTCGCCGTGCTCACCAAGTGGCTGCCCGGGCTGCTTGCCGTGCCCGTTTTCGCGGCCCTCGCCTGGGGGCGGGAGCGGCCGCGGCGGATCGCCCTGGACCTCGCCGTGATCTGCCTCGCCGGCGCGGCCCTGGCGCTCCCCTGGCAGATCTACACCCGTCTGGCCTTCCCGCGCGAGGCGGTCTGGGAGTCGGCCTACAATCTGCGACATCTATTCGTGCCGGTCGAAGGGTTGGGCGGCTCCCCTCTCTTCTACTTCGATCACATGGCGCGCTACTTCGGCGAGCTCGTCTATCTCCCCCTCGCCTGGTTCCTGGTGAAGCTGGTGCGGGAGCGGCAGCCCATCCTGCTGCGGCTGGGTGTGTGGCTGCTCCTGCCGTATGCCGCCTTCTCACTGGCGGCGACCAAGATGGCCGGCTATGTCATGCCCGCCGCGCCGGCCCTCTTCCTGGTCGAAGCGCTCTTCTGGCTGTGGCTCCTGGACCAGGATCCGCTGCCGTGGCCCCCGTGGCGGCGGGGGCTGCGCTGGGCCGCCCTGGCGCTCCTCGTCGTGCTGCCGCTGCGCTACACCGTCGAACGGCTGAAGCTCTCGCCGGGTTACGACCGGAATCCCCCCTGGGTCCGGGCGATGCGGCAGCTCCCGTCCCGCCTCGGACCGGGCAAGGTGGTGCTGCTCAACGTCGACCGGCCCCTCGAAGTGATGTTCTACACGCCCTATATCGCCTACCGGAAACTGGCCACGCCGGAGCAGATCGCGCGCCTGCGGCGCGACGGCTTCCGCGTCATCGCCTTCGACGATGGCCACTTGCCGCCCGGGCTGCGGACGATTCCCGGCCTGGAGGTCATGCCGGGCCCGATCCCGCCCTCGCCCCTGAACGACGGCACGGGCCCACGCCTGCCGAAGCCCGACGGCTCGGACTCGCCGCTGGCCGGCATGACACACGATTTTACGGGTGCAGCTTCTCCTTCCTCTTCAACATCGCAATGAACTCGCGGATGCGCTTCGCCCGGGTTTCCGCCTTCTTCACCGTCTGGATCCTGAAGAGAATGGCATATCGATTCTGACTGTTCAGAGTGGCGAAGAAATCTTTCGCGTCTTGGTTCTTGTCCAGCTCCGCCTGAAGATCGGGCGGCACGGTCGCACGGCTTTGGGCGTCGTAGGCGGCATCCCACTGTCCGCCCTGCTTGGCGCGCTCGACCGCCTGCAAGCCCGCCGGCCTCATGCGGCCGCTGGCGGTGAGCTTCGCCACCTTCTCTCGATTGACCTTCGACCAGATGCTCCTCGGCCCGCGAGGCGTGAACTTCTGCAGCCACGTCTTCTCATCGTGACTTTTCTTCTGGCCGTCGATCCAGCCAAAACAGAGAGCCGTCTCCAGCGCTTCGTCATAGGAGACCGACGGAATACCCGATCCTTTCTTCGCCAGCCGCAGCCACCCGCCGGGTGAAGTGGCGTGATTTTCTTCGAGCCAGTCAGCCCAATCAGACGGCTGCTTGAATTCGAGGACCGGCAGATCGCGGGGAGAGCCCGGGATTGGTTTCATCGGCGACTCTGTCCAAGGGCGAAGTGTGCAGTACGTATCTTGTCGTGCCTTCACTCCGCCGCCGTCACCGCTGCCGGGGGCGGCGTCGGCACCGGACGGCGGCGGGGACGGTACGGGAAGTACCACACGAAATAGAGAAGCAGTACCAGCAAGCTCAAGACAGGGATAAGGCCACCGCTGAGCTCCACAATGGTGCCTATCGAGATCGTGATCGAAAAGAGAATCCACGCTCCCCATAAGAATCTGTTCCAACCGAGCAATTCCTCCACGGTGTAGCCGGTCACCTCGCTCAGGTCGGGCCGGGTCAGGCCGGAGAGCTCCTCCGGCAGATCCCGGGCGCCCTCTCCCGAGCGCCACCAGGCCGCGAGCGCCTTGGCAAGCCGTCTGGTGGACAGGCTCGCCGTGAAAACGGACCGCCCGCTCGCCTTGAAGAACAGCGTCCGCAGCCGGCCGTCGCCGTCGCGCCAATCGACGTAGAGGTTGGGCATCGGCGTCCAGGAGGGCAGTCCGCGGCCGAGCCGCACTCCGGCGATCTCTTCCCGGCGAAGACGGAATCTCGTCTGGTCGCCAGTGTAGGCCATGGCGTCCGGCCCGAGAAAAAGGAAGCCCACGTCCCAGACTCCGTGCGACTCGTAGAGGCGCGGAGCGCCGTGTGGGCCTAACCCCACGAAGCGGCCACCCGCTCTGTCGGGAGCGAGCCCTTCGCCCGCCAGCCGCGCCGCGAGCCGCCGCGCCAATCCCCCGTAGCCGGTGAACGAGAGGAGCTGGGCGGCTAGCGTCATCGCCAGGAGGGTCCCACCGAACGCGACGGCGCACAGCCCCAGCCAGGCCGGTCCCGTCGGGCCGACACGCCCGGCCCAGAGCAACACCGTCGTGGGGCCCGCGACCATGAGCAGGATCAGGGTCACGTAGATGAGGGCGGTCGTCGCCTCCTTGAACGCGGCCGTGAACACCCGCTCGGGCTTCTCGACGACCGGGGGCAGCTCGTAGTGCCCTTCGTCGATCGCCTGCTCGCCCAACCTCGCGGGGTGGATCGAGAGCGACTCCTCGAACGTCGAGCGCACGAGGCGGCGCGGGAGGACGGAGGCCAGCCACAGACCGGCCAGCACGAGCAGGGGAATGGGATCGAGCGGGATATCGCTCCCCGCCATGTCCCTCCCGAACCAGACGGCGACCGCGCCGCACCCGACACCCACCATCAGCAGCAGCTCGAGACGTACGGGACGGCGGCGGGCGAGCTCGCGGGTCAGCTCGGCGTCCACCTCCCGCTTCGACAGGTGGCGCAGCAGGAAATCGCTGATCAGGAGGTCGTTGCCGCTCGTCGCGATGACCTGGGCGAAATGGCTCCGCTTGGCGGGGAGCACGTAGACCTCGTTCAACTTGACGCCGATCCGGCGGGCGAGGTCGAAGGCCCGCTCCCGCAGAGGACCCGGGGGCACAGTCTGGGAGAGCCTGCGGGTGACCCACCGGCGGAACAGCGGCGTCCACGGCAGGAGGACAAGGGACGCGCCGAGCCAGGCGCCGCCCAGGAGCAGGTCGTCGCGCGCGATCACCAGTCCGAGGAGAAGGAGGGAGACCGAAAGAACCGGGAGGGAGATCGTGAACAGCAGGTCCCGGAACAGCGCGCCGGGCCAGAGGCCGATTTTCTCGAGGCGCTCGAACTCGTGAGCTGAAATGACCTGGCACGTCAGGGTGACCAGCGCCGGGGGCGCCACCAGGAGCGCGAGCAGGACGATCGATCGGCCGAAGCTGAAGGACGGGAAGAGGAAGCCGAGGTAAGACTCGAGGCGCAGGGTGTAGAAGGCGGCGAGCCAGAGGATCCAGACGAGTAGGAGGAGGCCCTGGTGGAATCGCCAATAGCGAAACCAGGCCGCCGCGCGCTCCTCTCCAGGCGCCGCTGCCAGAAGCTTGCGCCGCCGGATCAGGAGGAAGCAGACAGGAAGGGCGAGCACGGCGAGCAGGACCGCGGCGCGCCAGAGGAGGAGCACCTGGGCCGTACCAAGGGAGGATAGGGCGAGCGGCAACAACAGCGCGCAACACAATCTGGATGAAGGGAGGCGCATAGGCGTTATACCTCCTGCAACGATTATAATCCAGATCCTTGCTGCGCGCGCTGTTGAACGGCGAGACGTCAAGCCGGACTGCCGCTGGAGCTCAAGGAGGATGGGATTACCACGGGCTACGGGACCAGGAGCGGCGACACCCCCTTCTATAGAGGCCGGGATCCGCCCGGTCTGCCAGTCCTCGCAAGGAGCTGCCATGTCCATGATTCCTGCTCTCCTCCGCCGTCTGCCTCGCAGACTTGAGGTCCTCGCTTCCCTCGTCGCGCTGTCATGGGCGCAGGCGGCAACCGCCGCCACGCTGACCTCCATCACCATGACGCCCGCCAATACCTTTATCGATGCGGGCATCGGGCAGCAATTCACCGCGACCGGGCACTACAATGATGGGACCGCGAAAAACATCACATCCTCGGCCACGTGGTCCTCCTCCGCGGCTCCGGTCGCCACCATCACCAGCGCGGGCCTCGCGACCGGCAACGGCGGAGGAGTGACGACGATCGCGGCCACGCTCGGCACCGTGACGGGGAGCACGCCGCTGAACGTTCAGATTCCCGCGAGCTTCTTCAGCCTCTCGATCAATCAGATCAACGAGGCCTGGCCGACCACTCAGAACGTACAGTTCACGACCTTGCGTACGCTGGGCGGCTCCATCAAGTGGGCCGACCTCGAAACCTGCGAGGGGGGACCTCTTCCCACCAACCCCTGCTACGACTGGAGCCGCCTGGACACCTGGTTCGACAAGTTGCAGCCGGGGCAGGACGTGTTGTTCACGCTCTATGCGACGCCGAGCTGGGCGTCGTCGCGTGGCAACACCTGCCCGGGCGCGACCGGCTGCACGGGCAATCCCGACACCAACTGCGCCTTCCAGTCCCAGAACGGCCCCGGCATCTGCGATCCGCCCAAGGGGCTCAACGCGAACGGCACCGGCGACGATCACCTGTGGACCGATTTCATCAACGCGCTCTACACCCATGTCCTGGACCGCTACGGGGTGCAGAAGATCAAGGTCTGGGAAGTCTGGAACGAGCCGAACATCAGCACGGAGTGGAACCCGACCGATCCGGTCAACCACAAATACGACCAGCTCGTGACCATGGCGCGGGACGCCTACAACGTCATCAAGCCGCTGAGCTCGCAGCTTCTGGTCACGACGCCCGCGGTGGCGAACGCGACGCAGGCGGTCACCAATTGGCTGCAGCCCTACTTGAACGCCGGGGGCGGCAATGTCGCCGACGTCATCGCCGTTCACGGCTACATCCAGAACGGCGCGTGCCCCGCCAACTGTCCGGTCGCCGAAAACGTGGGCACCCTGATCGACAATGCCCGCTCCGTCATGGCCGCCACGGGCCAGCAGAACAAGCCGCTCCAGGATACCGAGGGAAGTTGGGGCTGTGCCGGCAAAGACCAGAACGGCGCCTGCATCTCCAGCATCCCCGATCCAGACCAGCAGGCGGCCTTTACCGCCAAGTACTACGCCGTCCAGGTGAGCAAGTCCATGGCCAAATTCGCGTGGTACGGCTACGACTTCAACGGCACCGGCGAATTCTGGGCTCCCACGAATGGACCGTTGACCCTGGCGGGAGTCGCCTACCAGCAGCTTCACCAATGGCTGGTCGGCGCCGTGCCCCTGGCGGCTTGCTCCGCGACCGGAACGGTCTGGACCTGCGACTACAAACGAGCCGCCGGCCAGGCGCACAACAAGGAGCGTCTCGTCTGGGACTCCTCCTGCAGCGACGTGACCTGCCACACGGCCTACTCCGTTCCCAGCATGTTCACGCAGTGCGTCAAACTGGATGGCACGGCCTGTTCGATCACCGGCGGAACCGCTCAAATCGGGCTCAAGCCGGTTCTGCTCGAAAACTGAGGGATGGACGCAGAGCCGGGCACGTTTCGGGTAGCTCCCCCGCGTCGGCCCGGGGTGGTCGGCGAGCACCCGCCTCAGGCCCGGCTCACCTTTTCGCGTTCATATCGCAGCACTCCGGACTGCACGTGCTCAAGACCGTACACCCCGGACTGCTGATGCTCCCCGTTATCGTTACCGGCCCCGCTGTGCCAACGTGTTGAAGAGTCTCGGAGCTGAGTCGCAGCTTCTTGGCAGTCTTCGGTTGCAGCATCGAAGGATCCTCCTTTCATTAGATTACGCAGACATTGTACCATGCAGGTGCGGGTGACCGCCTGTCTTTGACCTCGCGCTTCCCATGCGGCACACTGGTAGTCTCTGAAGCGGATTACCAACGCGCCGATCGCCGGTCGGCAGGGAGAGCCCGAATTCGTGTCTCAGACCAGGAGGCCAGGCCCCTCATCGAGCCGGATCACTCAGCTTCTCGTGGAGTGGCGCGGCGGCGACGAGCGCGCTCTCGAGGAGCTGGCACCTCTGGTCTACGGCGAGCTGAACCGGCTCGCGCGGCTCTACTTCAACCGCGAGCGAAAACGGCCGACGCTGGAGACGCGCGACCTGGTTCACGACGCCTTCGTGAGGCTGTGCGATCTCCAGACCGTCGACTGGCAGAGCCGCGTCCATTTCTTCGCGGTCGCCGCCCGCATCATGCGGCGGATCCTCATCGATCGCGCGCGGAAGCGTCAGAGCTCGAAACAGGGTGGCGATCTCGTCCTGCTGAGACTCGACGAGATTCCCGAGCTGGCGGTGGAGAGGAGCGCTGACCTGGTGGCGCTGGACGATGCCCTGACGGAGCTCGAGGCCGTGGACGAGACTCTCGCCAGAATCGTCGAGCTGCGGTTCTTCGGTGGCCTGGGCCATGATGAGATCGCCGCCGTCCTGGGCCTCTCCAATCCCACGGTGCGCCGGCACTGGCGGCTCGCCAAGAGCTGGCTTCATCGCCGGCTCAGTGGCGCCGTCACGGGAGAGATCCATGGCGGAGGCTGAACGCTTTCGCCGTCTGAGGGCGATCTTCGACGTCGTCGCCGAGACGCCACCCGGCGAACGGCAGCGTGCCTTGGAGGAGCTCTGTCGCGGCGAGCCGGATCTCCAGTCGGAGGCTGAGGCCCTCCTGGCAGCCGAGGCCGATGCCAGCGCTTTCCTGGCGGACCTTTCCCAGGCGGCCGGCGTCGCGCTGCCCTCTCTGCTCGGCCGTCAGCTTGGGCCCTACCGCATCGAGCGGAAGCTCGGCGAGGGAGGCATGAGCACCGTCTATGTGGCCGTGCGCGCCGATCTCGCCTATCAGCAACGGGTGGCGATCAAGATCTTCGGCTTCAGTCCGGATCGCGCGGACCTTCTTCTCCGTTTCCAGGCGGAGCGGCAGATCCTGGCCTCGCTGCGCCACCCGGCCATCGCGCGCCTGCTGGATGGCGGAGCCACCGAGGAGGGGCTCCCTTACCTGGTCATGGAGCTCATCGAGGGCGTGCCCATCGACCAGTATTGCGAGGAGCACCGGCTGACGACCGGCGAGCGCATCGACCTCTTCCTCAGGATCTGCGAGGCGGTGGCCTATGCGCACCGCAACCTCGTCGTCCACCGCGACCTCAAGCCCGCGAACATCCTGGTAGACGCGGAAGGTGCCCCGAAGCTGCTCGACTTCGGGATCGCCAAGCTCCTCGCCGGAGCACCGTTGCCGCTCGGACCGCAGGAGACGCAGACCGGCCAGCGCCTGATGACGCCCCAGTATGCGAGCCCGGAGCAGGTGATGGGAGGGCCCATCACGACGGCCACGGACGTCTATGCCCTCGGGGTCCTGCTCTACGTCCTGCTGACCGGCTGCCTGCCTTACCGGGTCGCCGCCGAGCGGCCGGGAGAGCTCGAACGGGTGATCGCCGAGCGGCCGCCGGAGCCTCCGAGCCAGGTGGCGCCGCCTGCGCTGCGGCGGGCTCTCAAGGGCGACCTCGACAACATCGTGCTCACCGCTCTGCGCAAGGAGGCGCCGCAGCGCTACCCGGCGGTCGACTCCCTGGCCGAGGACCTGCGCCGCCATCGGCAGGGCCTGCCCGTTTCGGCGCTGCCCGCCACCCTCGGCTATCGCCTGCGTAAATTCGTCGGACGGTACCCCCTGGCCGTCGCCGCCTGGAGCGCGACCTTCCTGGTGATCCTGGGGCTCGCCATCTCCATGACTTTCCAATCGGTCCGCCTGCGGCGTGAGCGGGACCGGGCCGTTCAGGTGACCGGCTTTCTGGAAGACATCTTCAAGAGCTCGGATGCCGAGGAGGCGCGAGGCAGGGAGCTCACGGCCCGCGAGTTGCTCGATCGCGGCGGGGCGAAGGTCCTGGCGGAGCTCAAAGGCCAGCCGGAGACGGAGGCCGCCCTCGCGCTCACCATCGGCAAGGCCTACCGCAGCCTCGGCCTTTACGACAGCGCCGCGCCCCTGCTCGAGCGCTCTCTGGCGCTGCGGCGGCAGCGGTGGGGAGAGACTCACCCCGAGGTGGCCGAGTGCCTCGACAACCTGGCCGACCTCTACCTGCGGCGCGACGAGATCTCCAGGGCCGAGGAGGCCGCGCGCCGGGCGCTCGCCATCCGCCGGGCGAGGGGAGGAGAGAGCGACCCGGCGATCCTGGAAAGTCTCAACGGGCTTGGCATGGTCCTGCTCACCAAGGCCGACTTCGCCGGCGCCGAGCCCCTGTTCCGCGAGGCTCTGCGGATCGATCGCCAGCATTTCGGCCGCGCGCACAAGGAGAGCGTGCCGATCCTCGCCAACCTGGCCGTCCTCGAGAAACAGAAAGGTGATCTCGCCGCCGCCGAGGGCTTGTACCGGGAGGCCCTTGCCATCGCGCGCCGCCAGTACGGCCCGGCGCATCCCTGGACTTCGATTCTGCTCGGCAACCTCGCCGTGCTGTTGACCCGCCGGGGGGATCTGGCCGCTGCCGAGGCGACCTACCGGGAGGCCTTGGCCGTGGCTCACCGCGCTTACGGGGCGGAGCATCCATCGATCGCCTTGCAGCTCAACAACCTCGGTTCCGTGCTCGTCGACCGCGGCCGAGGGGCGGAGGCCGAATCGCTGTATCGCCAGGCGCTGGCGATGCAGAGAAAGCTCCTCGGCAACGATCGGGTCCACGTTTCGTTGACCCTCAACAACCTGGCCGATCTGCTGTCGATGAAAGGAGACCGGAAGGCGGCGCGGCCGCTTTATGAAGAGTCCCTGCGGATCGTCAGAAAACTCTTCGGCGAAGAGCATCCGCGGGTTGCCGATCAGCTCGCCAACCTGGCCGTCTTCCTCGTCGGAGAGGGCGACTCCAGGGCCGCCGAACCCCTCGCCCGGGAGGCCCTGGCGATCCGTCGCAAAGTCTTCGGCGAGACCCATCCGTCCTATGCCGCATCGCTCGTCATCCTGGGCAACCTCCGCCTGGCCGAGGGCTCCCCGGCCGAGGCCGAGCCCCTGCTGCGCCAGGGCCTCGCCATTCTCCGGAAAAAGCTGCCGGCAAATCACCAGGACACCGCTGCGGCCGAGAGCCAATTGGGGAGCTGCCTGGCTGCCCGCGGTCGGTCCGCCGAAGCCGAGCCCCTCCTGGTCTCGGGGTACCAGACCCTGAAGAGCACGCTCGGACCCTCCCATCCTCGCACCACCGCCGCCCTGCAGCGCCTGAACGCCTTCTACGAGTCCACCGGCAAGGCCGGACGATCCATCCATCCAGCGCAGACCGGCCGGTGATCGCTTTCTCCCCCCTTTCTCGCTTCTAGGGAGTGTGCCGCCGGCACGCGCCGGCAATCGACGGCTCCCGTGCTCGACGTGTCGCTGCCGCGGGAGAAACGAAAACTTCCAGAGTCACTCTGGCGGGAGGTTCCCCATGGCGTTGCCCAGGTTGCGGCCGGTCGTCGTTGTTTCCCTTCTGTTCCTGTTCTCCTCCGGCGGGATGCAATCCGTCTACGGCTACGATGGCTGCTCGGTCCTGCCGCAAAGCTTTCCGGGCAGGGAGGTCCTGCAGGAGTCGCTGGATGCCATTCTCGGAGGGGCCTGTGGACGTCACGATACGTGCTACAGCACCTGCCTTGGAGGGGCTTTCCTGCAAAGTCGCAAGCATACGTGCGATCTTGTATTCTTGCTGGAGCTCGAGGATTGGTGCAACGACTCTTCGACCAGACAAGAGGTTGCCGCTCTCGGGATTTCTCCCGACGAGTTCGTGAGGGATTGCGAAGCGGCGATGCTGGCTGGCTACGCTGCGCTTCAGACCCCAATCGCGCAGGCGGCGTATGACGCCGCCCAGACTGCGTGTGATAACTGTGTGCGGAGCGGCGGGACCTGGGATCCCACGAACGACCTCTGCATCCCGTTCAACTTTGGCGACGGTGACGGCGGCAGGGGTGGCCTCGGCCGTTGTCCCGACGTCGATCCTGCGACGATCGCCAACTGTGAGCTGGGCGGGTGGTGGGAGGCCACCCTCTGTCTGTGTCTGGGGGACGGCGCCAGCCCCATCATCGTGGATTTGAGCGGCAACGGGTTCCGTCTCACGGGAGCCGGCAACGGCGTGGATTTCGATATCGATGGCGACGGCGTGAAGGAGCGGCTCGGCTGGACCCGGGCAGGTTTCGACGAGGCTTTCCTCGTGCTCGATCGCAACCAGAACGGGAAGATCGACGACGGCACCGAGCTGTTCGGCAATTTCACGGTCCAACCCGCTTCCCGGACGCGCAACGGCTTCCGGGCCCTGGCGATGTTCGATCAGCCGGACATGGGAGGCAATGGCGATGGCAAGCTGACGGCCGCGGATCTCATCTTCCCCGAGCTCGGGCTCTGGACCGATCTCAACCACGACGGCGTCGTGGGCCCCTTGGAGATGTGGTCCCTCGCGGACTGGGGCGTGGTCGAAATCGATCTCAAGTACAAGCGGGAACGGCGCCAGGACCAGTACGGCAACCAGTTCCGCTACAAGGCCGGCGTCACCTTCGCCGACCACCGCCGGAGCTTCGCCTATGACGTCTTCCTGGTGGAGGGCAACCGATAGCGGGCGGGCAGCGAAATCCGTCGCTCGGCTGGGGTTGACCCTTCTCACAAGCTCGGACCGGGTCAACCCCGCCATCTCATGTCCCTCCTATCCCGGTCGGCCTGCTCGGGGAACCGCCGGTAGTCACCTCTGGGCATCTCCCGGGCATCTGGCACGCATGGACGTTACAGGGGGACTCGTGGTATCCTTCCAGCATGACTATCAAAGCCCGAGTTCACAATGGCCGATTCGTGGTGGAAGAGCCGGCCTCGTCTAGCGGCCAATTATTCCTTCTCGATGGCTTTACGGCCCTGTGCCGCTCCAACCCAACGTGTGTGTTACCAGCCTGTCGTGCTCGTCGAAATAGAATCTCATCATCAAGCTCCATTCGATAACCCCCTCGTGCTCGGCATTGCGTACTCTGGCGGGGATGAAGCTCTTTAGGGTCTGGTCTTTGCCAGGAAAGCGCAGCTTCTCGAAATCGGAGTCCCGTTTGAACGCCGCAGGCCCCCTGTAAAGCGATCCATGCTCGATCTGATGAGTGGTGAGGAACTTTTCCACCTGCGTCACGCTCGAGCCCATGGGGACCTCGCTTTGAATGAGCCGCTCGTATTCGGCGAGTTTGGCCGCAAACGAGCCAGGATTTGGATGATGACCGTCGCTTAAAGGGCTGTCGCGGAATTGCCAGAAGACGTACGCGACGAATCCGACCGCCCCCGTGAGCAGTATGGCAGAGACGATCAGGAAAAGGTGGCGCAGGTTCATAGATTAGACGTTTTCAGAAACACTCGGCACCCGCTCTTCATCCGAAAGACTCCGTACTTTAGTGCCATCAGTTGAGCGGCCGCGTTAGCAGTCCGCTCGAGCCGCTGTGTTACCCCCGCTTCGGGCCAGCTGCGCCTCCGCTATTCCGCGCGCTCAGGTATGCAGATATCTATGGCACGAACCGGTCGGCCTGTCAAGAGGCCTCTTGACATTTCCCGGCCCTATGCACGACTATGCCTTGGCTGGGGGGCGCATGACAGCGAGAAACACCGCGAAGCACACTCCCGGTCCGCTGCGCTTGCGTATAAGGAACGAGTCGCGTATGACCTCATTCGAGTTGCAGGTCACCTCATCCGCGGGGCGAATGACCTCATCCGCGTTGCAGGTCATCTCATTCGCGGGGCAAGTGACCTCATCCGAGTTGCGGATCATCTCATCCGCGGATTGAGTGATCTCATCCGAGTTGCGGATCACCTCATCCACGGATTGAGTGATCTCATCCGAGTTGCAGATGACCTGACTCGCGGGGCCGCCGCCACGCTACTCGAACGCGGCAGGCCTATGCCGGCCACGGGCTACGGGACAAAGAGCGGCGACACGATCATTCCTCGTACTCGTCCGACCCCTGAACCCAGAGGAACGATTGGATGTCGATCATGTCTCGCGGCCGTAAGTCGCGCAAGTCGCGCCGCACGACTGCGGCAAATTCGAGGAGGCTCGTATAGGTCTCCCACGAGGGCCGGGATTTGTATTGAAGATCGAAGCCGTATTCGCGCGCTGCGGTGCGAGTGACGGTCGGTTTGAAGAAGATGTGCGTGTCCGGCTGCGCGATGAAGCCGAAGACCGTCACCACCGGCCACGTGAGGACTCGCGTCTGCTTGCGTGGCAAGGCCCCGACCGTCTCGCACCAGCGCTCAAACCTGCGTTCCGTGTTCCCTGCACCGAAAAGAAAGCCATATAGCCCCTCGGCAAACAACCGCGCTCCCTCCGGCGGCTTCACAGCGTCGCGCAATGCCATTTTCTCGAAAGAGAAGAGGAGATTCGTCCGCGACTCGATCCGCACGGCGCGCGCCGCGATCTCGGTAAACTCTCCCTCCCGCAGCAACGAACGAAAAGCAGCGCGTCCGAGCAACTCGTTCCACTGCTCGTGCGCCTTCCACTTGTAATTCCGTTCCCAATCCAGGTAGATCTCATCCCGGAACCCCTGAGGAAAAAACCGGAGGAACTTGCGGCGACACTTTGCGGCCCCTGAGGAGGCGTGACGACGTTCCCGGAGGGGGGAGTCAATGCTCTCGGTGCCGAGCTTGCTGGCTTCCACGGTTCGCATCTCCGCTTCAGCGCCGAATACCGTCTGCTTCCGCGGTGTCGGCGTACCCGAGCTGTCCTTGCAAACCTTGATCCAGGTTCGGTCCAGCCCTCTTCCGGGATATGTCGTAACGAAATCGGCCGAGACCGCGCCTATTCGATCGTACAGAGGCGATTCCGCCTCGGAAAAGGAGTTGGATCATGGCCGTGACAGTGCCTCAGCTTACACGCAACGCTATCTTTGTCTTCGTCTCGCCCGGAGTGCTGGTGGACGGAGGCGGTTTCTACGTCGATGCCAACGGGCACATTCATCGTATTCCCCCATGGGACCCGCAGGTGCGGGCGGCGCTCGACGCCGCGTCCGCACTCTTCGCCCATGCCAGCCTCGTGAGAGACCCCGAGATCGGTAAGCAGCTCTCGGCCCTGGGGGAGAGCATCGTCCAAAAGACCGTCCCCCAACTCGGTAAGATTGCTGGCGGAGGCGCCGGCTAGGATCGACCCCACGAGCCGGAGCTCAATTCGGCGGTTTCTCCGGACGGCGCGGCTCTGGCTGCGGACTGGGAGCTGCCGCCGGCCGAGCGGTGGGAATGGGAGCCGGGACTCCCGCCTGGGCAAGGAAATCGAGCACGTCCGGACCCCAGATGGCGATGCCCTCTTCCCAGCAGGCGAAACCGGCATGCCCTTCCTGGTTGGTGGTGCCGAACGCCGGGTAGACCTTGGCCCGGTTCAAGAAGCCCTGGGCGCGGATCACCGGGCCCAGGACTTCACTCGGGCCCAGGTTGTAGTCGTTTTCAGCCTGAATGAGGAAGACCGGCGCTTTGGCGGCGTGGACCGCCGTGAGCAGACGGTTCCGGAGCTCGACGTTGGCCCACGACATCGCGCCCGGCGCGAAGGAGACGAAGGCGCTGACCCCCAGGTTTTGCTCGGCCGTCAGGAGGGTCTGGATACCGCCGTAGGAACAGCCCGTCACGACGATGTGCTTGCGGTCGACGAACGGTTGCTCTTGGATCCATCGGATCGCCGCCACGACGTCCTCGTTGTAGACGTCCTGGAGCTCGACCACCTTCTTTTGAAACGACGTTCTGTCGTGAGCTTGGGATTGATATCGATCGATCACGTCTTGAATGTACTCCCCGGGCGACGGCTTGTGGCCATGGCGGACGGGGAGGAAGAGGACGAATCCATGACTCGTGTAGAACTTTCCCAGGTCCGGGTGCGCGGTCGGCTCCTCCTCGCTGCCGTGATTCCAGACGACGGCAGGGAAGGGGCCCGTTCCCTGTGGCTTGTAGATCCAGCCGTGCAACATCAGCCCATTGCTCGGAAATTGAACCGGGATGGCCGTCTTGCGGAATTCCCGGAGCTCTGCGGACAGCTCCAACCGCGGCTTGACCGGCGCTACTTTGGCCGGCTCCGGTTTCCCGGCTGGCTGTGGAGCGGGCTGGGCGGCGAGAAGACTCGCCGCCAGAGCGGAGGACACGGCGAACAGCAACAGGTTCAGGCGCATGGAGGGCCTCCCATTCAAGGTTTCGCCGGAGAGCATACCAGAAGGGACCAGGGACTAGCACTAGCGGGCGCCCCGCGACACCCTGGCGCTGGCCGATGTCTCCCCGGCAGGGCACCTCTGGCTGGACGTATGAGCGGCCAACCTAGACGCCCTCAGGAGATAGACCAGTAAGCTGTTGTAACGTACTACAGGAAACGGCTTCTAATATCTAGGAGGTAGAGCCATGTCATCCGACAATCAATACACCGCTTTAGGCCCGGCGATCATTGGATTTCAGACCGACGCTACAAGAATAGATCGTGGTGCCGACATATTTGGGAACGAATTCGGGATTCGGGGAGCCAGCGCCAATGGAGCCGGAGTCATAGGAGAGTCTGAAAATCAAGTGGGGGTGGAAGGAAGGGGAGAAACTGGGATCGTAGGACACGGTCTTAGAGGCCCCGGCGTAGAAGGCATCGGCGGCAATTTTTTTGGCCGCGAACCTGAGGCGGGCATTATCGGGCAGGGAGGCAGAAGGCGGCCTGATAGGCCTGAAGAGGCCCGGAGTCTACACGGGCCCGGGGTGGTTGGCTTGGGAGGAAGCCGTTCTCGAGAACTATCGGATGCCGATGAAATTGCCGGAAGCGTCGGAGTTTTTGGCCAAGGAGCGGAAGGCGAGGCGGAGAGAAGACCGGGAGCGGGGGTCGTCGGCAGAGGAGGAGCCATCAGCGGAGGTGCTGTCGCGCCGGGAGTTGTCGGCCTCACGCGCAGCGCACTCGATCTCGGGGTCATGGAACCCCGCGATACTGGTGTGTTTGGCCGGGGCGCGACCGGAGTGACTGGACAAGGTACCACCGGCCCTGGCGTTCACGGTGTGGGCGGACCGGGCGGCCTGGTCGGGGAAGCGAGCCCGGAAACTCTCCAGGCGGGTGTCGTCGGCGAGAGTGGATCAGCACTGGCCCCGGGTAACGGTGGGATCATCCACGGCGCAGGCGTGATTGGTCTCGCAGGCGACCTACGCCCTCTCTCCTTCGCCGAGACTGGCGAAACCGGTGTTTATGGCGCGGGCAAGACCGGCGTGAAAGGTGTCGGCTCTGAGGGGCGCGGTGGGGTATTCGTGTCCGAACGTTCGGCGCAGGTTCAACTCATTCCCACGCGGGGGCCTCGAATCGTTGAGCAAGCGACGTTCATTCCTACCGTGGCGACAGAACCCGGTCGTTTGGGTCCCCCGCTGCCGCGGGCAGGGCGTGGCGGAGATCTGATGACGATTAGCGATGACCAGGGACAGTGCACCCTATGGTTCTGTGTGCATGACGGTACCGGGAACAGCCCAGCACGTTGGACCCAGGTATTGCTCGGCCCTGCATTCGACGGAAGGGGTTAACGGATCATCGTCACTACGCCCAACACGGGGCTGTAATGGGGCGGATACGGGTGGCAGCCTCACCCGGCCTCCTCTGGCAGATCAGAGCCTGGTGCCTACATGCTAGTATCGCAAAGGTTGTTCCGTGAGGGCAGCCGGGTCGATGAAGAATCGGCCTTTGAGGTGCTTGAGCCGTATGCGGGGAAACTCGTACGTACGGTTCTTAGAGGGGCTGGGGGCTCGTAAGGGCCCCCAGCCTACTCGGCGGCTGCATAGAAAGGAGGCGCGAAGCAGTGCTCAAGCGACTCATCAGCGTGTTCGCCGTCTTGATTGTGGTGCTAATCGCAGCGGCGGCGTATTTTCTCTACGCGCCCAAGCCGGCGCTGCCATCAGGCCCGGCTGAGGCGTCGACCGTGGAAGTTGGGGGCCGTCAACGGCACTACCTCGTTATTACGCCCGCACGTCTTCAGGCTGGCGCCAGCGTTCTTCTTGTCTTTCACCCCTCGCTAAGTAGCGGCGAAGACATGCGTCGCATGGTGGGCAGCGCGCTTGAAGGCATCGCGCAGAGGGAAAACGTCGTTGTCGTCTATCCAGACGGATATGAAGGTCACTTCAACGATTGCCGCCGCGTGGCTTCTTTCAGTGCCCGCAAGCTCAACATAGACGATGTAGGTTTTAGTAAGCGCATCATCGAACGGCTCGCTGCGGAGAAGAAGATCGATCCAGAGCGTGTCTATGCCATGGGAGTCTCCAATGGCGGTCATATGGCGTTACGGTTGGCGCTTGAAGCCCCTGAGTTGGTCAAGGGTGTAGCAGCTATCGCTGCCAATCTTCCTGCCCCGGATAACATGGACTGCAAGGTCGCTCCCTCCCCCTCGCGCTTCATCGAATTTGTGGAGGGCACGAAGGATCCCATCAATCCCTACGGAGGAGGCCAGGTCACGCTGTTCGGTTTCGGAAATCGGGGCAATGTGCTCTCTGCGCAGGAAAGTGCGCAATGGTTCGCCCATCGCTTGGGTCTCGCCGCGACCGAGCCCCAGACTCTGGGGAAGGAGGTGTCCGGTATCTCGGCGCACCAGCAGGATTGGCGCTCAGCCAACGGGCATGTTCGCCTCGTCACCATCGAGGGAGGTGGACACACCGTTCCGCAGGCTAGTTATCGCTCCATGCGCATTCTTGGCGCTACGTTTCAGAGTGATTCAGTGTTGGAGTCTATGTGGCAACTGCTTGCAGAAAATAATCACTGACCGCGCCAGGGCGACGACGAGCGCGTCGACCGCGGAGCCTCGCCGTGCCAGCCTCCGCAACAGCGCAGCTCGCCGCGCCAGCGGTTCGGCGACCTCCTCCATGATGTCGCATGTTTTGAGACACTCGACGCCTGCATGCAAGCCGGTGAAGACCACGCGACCCGCAGTCTTGCGCATCTCATCGAGGATCTCATGGACCGGGCGTCCGAGGCGGAGCGTCGCCCACACCCGGCTCTGTGGCGCGCAAGGGTCTTGTCACCTGTGTAGAGACGGGTTACACTGCCGAGGTGGCGATCCGCGGCTTCCGGCACAAGGGATTGGAGCTGTTCTTCACCGCCGGCAAGACTTCCAAGATCCAGGCCCAGCACGCGGAAAGGCTTCGGCTCATCTTGGGCCGTCTGAACGTGGCCACAGAACCGCGGGACATGAACCTGCCGGGACTTTACCTGCATCCGCTCAAAGGAGATCGCCACGGCACGTGGGCGGTCCGGTTGAGCGGCAACTGGCGGGTGACCTTCGTCTTTGTAGGGAAGGACGTCGATCGCGTCGACTACGAGGACTACCACTGAGGCTCAAACGATGAAAATGCACAATCCACCTCATCCGGGCGAAGTGCTGAAGTCTCTGTGCCTGGAACCGCTCGCTCTGACGATCACCGATGCGGCCAAGGCGCTGGGCGTCAGCCGCAAGACGCTGTCGGGCATCGTCAACGGACGTGCGGGAATCAGCCCAGAGATGGCCATACGCCTTTCACTGGCCTTCGACACCTCGGCGGAGAGCTGGCTCAACCAGCAGCTTCAGCACGACCTCTGGCAGGCCGAGAAGATGCGCGCTGCACTGAGAGTGAAGCGGCTCTCGGCCGCTTAGATATAGCCGGGCACGTTTTCGGGTAAGCTCCCCCGCGTCGGCCCAATTCGGAGGGAGAGAACCATGGCGAGCCCGCGCGTAGCAACGTTCGGATGTCTCCTGGTAACGGCGAGCGCACTGCCAGCGGCAGCCCAGGCCGCTCCGCCGCCCATCGAGCAGGTGCTCGACACCGTCACGGCCGCCGAGACCTTCCGCGGCGTGGCCCTCTCCCCCGACGGCGCGCGGGTGGCCTGGATCGAGGCGGTCCGCGACAAGGACGGACGGCCGACTCAAGCGAGCGCCGTCTTCATAGCCGACCTCACGCCGGCCGGAGGGGGCGCAGGGAGCTCCCCGCGCCAAGTCACCGCCCATGCCGCCAATCCCGCTGATACCGCCGCAAACCTGCGGATCGCCGAGAGCGACCCCGCCTGGTCCCCGGAGGGCCGGCGACTCGCCTTCGTCTCCGATGCCGTGGGCGGCGAGGAGCAGATCTTCATCGTCGACTTCTCCCAGCCCGAGCCGAAGCCCCGGCAGGTCACCCAGCTCCACGGTCACCTCTCCACCCCGCGCTTTTCGCCCGACGGCCGCTCCGTCGCCTTCCTCTATATCGAAGGACGCAAGGGGCCGGCCGGCCCCCTCCAGGCCACCGCCCGGGACGCTGGTCGGCGAGCACCCCGAGGAGCAGCGCCTGGCCGTCGCGGATCTCGCGAGCGGTGACGTCCGCACCCTCTCCCCCGCCGACCTCTACGTCTTCGAGTACGACTGGGCCCCGGACGGCCGGAGCTTCGCCGCCACCGCCGCCCACGGCTCGGGGGACGACAACTGGTACGTCGCCGAGCTCTACTCCCTCAACCGGGAGAGCGGCGAGATGCGCTCGCTCTGGAAGCCCCCGATCGACGTCCAGATCGCCGTCCCCCGGGTCTCTCCCGACGGCCGTTCCATCGCCCTGATCGGCGGCATCATGAGCGACGAGGGGGTGACCGGGGGCGACGTCTTCCTCGTGCCGGCCTCCGGCGGTGAGGCCCGGAACCTGACCCCGGGCCGACCGGCGTCCCCGGCCTGGCTCGCCTGGACCTCCCCCACTCGCATCCTCGTCGTCGAGCTCGCCGACCAGGACACGGCTCTCACCGCCCTGGACCTGCCGGACGGCAAGGCCTCGGCCCTCTGGCACGGCCCCGAGTCGCTCTCGGACGGCCAGGGCCTGGGGATCTCGCTCGGCCGCGACGGCCGGACCTCGGCGGCCATTCGCCACGACTTCGGCCACGCGCCCGAGGTGTGGGCCGGGCCGATCGGCGCCTGGAGGCAGGTGTCGCGCTCGAACGCCCGCTTCGCCCCGGCGTGGGGCGAGGCCCGGAGCCTCCACTGGACGACGGATGCCGGGAAGGTCCAGGGGTGGCTCCTCGCCCCGCCGCGGGTCGAGCCGGGGAAGCGCTACCCGCTCGCCGTCGTCGTCCATGGCGGGCCGGCCTCGGCCCACCGCTCCGGCTGGCCGGTCTCCTCCGGGGTCCTCGCGAGCCAGGGCTACTACGTCTTCCTCCCCAACCCGCGCGGCAGCTACGGCCAGGGCGAGGCCTTCACCCGGGGGAATATCAAGGACTTCGGCTACGGCGACCTGCGCGACATCCTCGCCGGTGTGGAGGCCGCCGTCCGCTCGGGGGCGCCTGTCGACTCAGGGAGGGTGGGGCTTTACGGCTGGAGCTACGGCGGCTACATGGCCATGTGGACGGTCACCCAGACCGACCGCTTCCGCGCCGTCGTGGCCGGGGCCGGGATCGTCAACTGGCAGAGCTACTACGGGCAGAACCGCATCGACCAGTGGATGATCCCCTACTTCGGCGCCTCGGTGTACGCCGACCCGCTCATCTACGCCAGGAGCTCCCCCATCACCTTCATCACCCGC
>Ga0136846_1221526_pt1 | contig 45842 bp, 54 predicted proteins | sample HopSoiMetagenom2_FD_96841 | JGI IMG/M metagenome (GOLD analysis project Ga0136846, IMG submission 96841) | Grasslands soil microbial communities from Hopland, California, USA - 2 Assembly 2016 (version 4) | ecosystem: Environmental > Terrestrial > Soil > Grasslands | place: USA: Hopland...
GACTCCACCGCGAAAATCACCTGGCCGAGCCCGTACCCGCGGAACGCACCGGACGGCACGTTGTTGGTGTACACCGCCTGCGCGTCGACGCGCTTGTTCGGGCAGCGGTAAACCGACATCGATTCGCTGCAGCCGTGATACATCACGCCGGGGCTGTGGTTGCCGTACGCTCCGGCATCCATCAGCACCTCGACCGCGAGTGCCGTCAGCACCCCGTCCGCGCCTGCGGCGGCCGTCACATCCACCCGGTACGGGTGTCGGCACGGCGCCATCGCGAATTCGTCCGAACGGCTGAACTCGTAGCGCACCGGGCGGCCGAGCCTCAGCACAGCCAGCGCCACCAGGTCCTCGACGAGCATCTCCTGCTTGCCGCCGAATCCGCCGCCCACCCGCCTGGTGAACACCTGCACCTGGTCGCGGCTCAGCCCGAATACATGGCACAACTCGTCGCGCACCAGGAACGGCACCTGGGAGCTGGTCCGAATCACCAACCGGCCCTTGTCGTCTCGCCACCCGGTGCATCCGTGCGTCTCCAGGTGCACGTGCTGGACCCGCCGGGTGTTCCACCGTCCACGCACCACTTCGCCGTCCGCGGCCAGTGCCGCCGCCACCCCCGCCTCGACATCGCCCACTGCTCCGTGCAGGTCGGCGACGACGTTGCGCGACGAGTCCGCGACGCCGACCTTTCCGTCGTGCAGCAGCGGCGCGCCGGGCCGGCGTGCCTGTTCGGGGTCGAACACCGCGGGCAGTTCTTCGTACTCGACACTAATTGCCCGGCACGCCTTTTCGGCGGTCGCGAGGCTGTCGGCAACGACGGCGGCCATCCGCTGACCGACGAACCTGACGGTGTCGTCCAGCACGTACGTGTCGTCGGGGTCGTCGCTGCGGTTCTGGTGGCGGCCGGTGGAGAACGCGACGACGGGGCTGTCGCGATGTGTCAGCACCAGATGCACGCCGGGAATCGCTGCCGCGGCCGAGGTGTCGATCGACACGATGCGCGCATGCGGCAACGGGCTCGGCAGCACCGCCAGATGCAACAGGCCGTCGGGAGCACAGTCCATCGTGTACTGCTCGGCGCCGGTGACCACCGCGACACCGGCGGGAGCGCCGACCGAATGACCGGCGCCGGCGGGCTTTTCGATGTTGACCTTGCCCTCCATCGCATCAGCGATGGCCCGATATCCGGTACACCGGCACAGGTTGCCCTTCAGGTGCTCCGGCAGGTCCGCCAGCTGTTCCGCTGTGAGCGCCGATGCCGTCGTCACGATCCCGGCCGTACAGAAGCCGCACTGAAATCCGGCCGCCTCGACGAACCGCCTCTGCATCGGGTGTAGATCGTCCGCCGTGCCCAGCCCCGCCACCGTCGTCACGTTGCGCCCGTCGGCCCGGAAGGCGGGATACACACAGGAATGCACAGCGGCACCGTCGACCAGCACCGAACACGCGCCGCAATCGCCAGCGTCACAGCCCTTCTTCACCTCGAACCGACCGTGGTCCCGCAAGAATGTGCGCAGGCACTGTCCCGGCCGCGGATCGCCTTGGGTCGCAACGCCGTTGACGATGATGCTCATGTCAGCTCCGCGCGGATCTGCTGGGCCAGCAGTAGGGTCATCGCCCGTCGCCAGTCCGGGTCGCCGTGCGGATCAACGGTCCACGCATCGTCGGGAATCGTGGCGTGAGCCGTGCGTAGCGCCTCGGCGTCGGGCAGCGACGGAAAGTCGAACACGAACGGCCGCGTCGTGGCCGCGGTCACCGACAACACGAACCGGCCACCGTCGCCGGCGGCGTCGCGACGTCCGATGACCACCACACCGGACCGACCCAGCGGCGAGGGCGCCAGCTTGCGAAACGCCGTGCGCGCCCGCATCGCGTGTGCCCGCAGCCGCACCGACCGAAGCACGTCGCCGAACGCCATCACGTTGGTCGACATGCCGGTGACGAATGCGGCGACAGGCACCTCGTAATCGCCGCCGTCGGCACGCCATACTCGCACGCGACCGTCGAGCGCCGAGGCGAGCGAGATCATCGCGCCGGCCGGGAACGACAGGCAGATGTTGCCGCCGATGGTCGCGCTGTCCCAGATCTTGAACGACGCCAGCAGCGCCGTGCAGCACCGGCGCAGCAGCGGTGCCGCAATCCAGTCCGCGGGCAGCGAGGCCGACAGCCTCGACACCTCCGCGATCGTGCACGTGGCGGCCAGCTCGATACCGTTGTCGTCCAGCACAATCGGGCGCCAACCGAGCCCGGTGATGTCTACCAGTCTGCGCAGATGCGGTTGGGGCTCGGAAAACAGCCACGTGCCGCCCGCCAGCAGCGCATCGCCGGGGCCCAGCGGCCACAGCTCCTCACGGCTTGTCGGCGTGCTGACCACCTCGACCGAGTTGAGGTCCACCGATCGACGGTAATCAAGCGGCCCGGCGCCCGCACTACAACCAACACAACAGGCGCGTGGTCACCGCCGATTTGTCCGAATAACGAATGGCCTCGTCTGCTCCGATGCCGCACTGATCTTTGCCGGGCTAATCTGCAAAACATGACCGATGAGCTGGCCGACATCGAGGGGCAAGTGCCCGTCGAGCATGCGCTCGCGGGGGGCGAGCCCCAGCGCGTCGGTTGGTTCCGGTTCTATTTCGCCGACGAACGCTGGGAATGGTCACCGCAGGTCCAGCACATGCACGGTTACCAGCCCGGCACGGTGGACCCGACCACCGACCTGGTGCTTTCGCACAAGCACCCCGACGACTACGGCCAGGTCGCCGCCACGCTGGACGAGATCCGCCGCACGTCCGGAGCATTTTCCACCCGGCACCGCATCATCGACACCCGAGGTGATGTTCACCACGTGGTGGTGGTCGGCGACCAGCTCTTCGACGATGCCGGCCAGGTGATCGGTACCCACGGTTTCTACGTCGACGTGACACCGTCGATCAAGGAGGCCCACGACGAGAGCGTCTCCGAGGCGGTGGCGGAGATCGCGCAGGCCCGCAGCGGCATCGAACAGGCCAAGGGCATGCTGATGCTGATCTACCGGATCAACGCCGAGTCCGCTTTCGAGCTGCTCAAATGGCGCTCTCAGGAGACCAACACCAAGTTGCGCGCGCTCGCCGAGCAGATCGTCAAGGACTTCCTGAAGCTGCCTTACGACGACGTGTTGCCTGCCAGGGCGGTGTACGACAGGTTGTTGCTGACCGCGCATACCCGTGTCGGACCCTGAGGTTTGTTCGCTCTGCGGATAGGGAAATCTCCCGACGTCCAATCACGCAGCGAATTCGGGAGCTTGGGTGAAGGTGGCTGGGTATCAGAATCACAACGACTTGCGGCACGACGACGTCAATGTCCGCGATGCCGTGCGGTTCGGCCTGGTCGTCGCGGTGCTGGCGGTGGCGTTCCTTGCCACCGCCGCCGTGTGGGTCAGCACATGTGACGGCGCAACCGTCGACACCGCGGCCTGCGGCGTGCCCCAGCGCGCACTGCTCGCCCTCGGCGCGCCGGTCATTCTGCTGATCGGGGGCCTGCGGGCCTTTGTCCGCACGTATCAGACCTGGCGCAATCACGAGACGTGGTGGGCGTGGCAGGGCGCAGGCTGGTTCCTGTTCACGTTGATGCTGCTGGTGCTGACCATGAGCATGCCGGCGCTGGCCGGGCCTGCTGTGTTCGGCGGATGAGCCCGCCGGCCTAAAGCGCAACAAAACGGGTATGTCGCTCCGATGAGGCTCGGAGTGCTGGATATCGGCTCGAACGCGGCGCAGCTGCAGATCGTCGACGTGACGGCCGGCGGGCCACCGCTGCCGGCCCAGGCAGTCAAGGAGCCGACCCTGCTGGGCGAGGAGATGCTGCCGGACGGGCGATCGGCCATGTCGCGGTCGAACGCGTCTGCGCAGCGGTGTCGCGCGCGGTCGAGATTGCCGAGCGGCAGGCGATCGACCAGTTGTACGCATTCGTCACGTCAGCTGTGCGCGACGCGACCAATCGCGACGACGTGCTTGACCGGATCGAGCATGCCGCAGGAATCCGGCCACAGTACTTGTCGGGCGACGAGGAGGCCCGGCTGACCTATCTGGCGGTGCACCGCTGGTACGGCTGGTCTGCGGGCCGACTCCTCTTGCTCGACATCGGTGGCGGGTCGATGGAGATCGTGCTCGGGCGAGACGCCGAACCGCAGCTGGCGATATCGCTTCCCCTCGGTGCCGGCAGGCTGACCCGCGAGCTGCTTCCCGACGACCCGCCCTCGCGAGCCCAACTGAAGGTGATGCGGCGACACATTCGCGAGACACTTCGGGAGATCGCGGATCGGGTTCGCTGGGGAAGGTGATCCGCGCCGGGTAGTGGCGACGTCCAAGACGTTCAAGCAACTCGCGCGGCTGTCGGGTGCGGCGCCGCAACGCAAGGGACCGTTCGTGAATCGCAGACTGGCGCGGCGCGATGTGCAGACGTGGATTCCGCGGCTGGCCAAGATGCCCGCCGCTGACCGCGCGAAGCTGCGCGGCATATCTCTGCCGCGGGGGCGCCAGATCCTCGCGGGCGCGGTCGTCGCGGACCTGACAATGGCGACGCTGGACATCGATTCGATGGAGATCTGCCCATGGGCGCTGCGCGAGGGAATCGTGTTGCGCCATCTCGAGTCGATCGCCCAGGAAGCCCCGTTCTCACTGCAGCCGGTGCGCCGCACCACAGACGCCGGCGCGACCGTCATGTCGTTGAGATCCGGTGGGTGATCCCGTCCGAGCTGTGAACCGTTTGGCCGGCCATCAGCGGGGTAGCACTAGGCGCATGGCTGATATTCGTGGAGGTCCGCTGCGCGCTGTGGCGCTGGTGTGCAGCCTCAAACACAGCCCGGCGCCGTCCAGCAGCGCGCTGATGGCCGAGCACGTCTGTGAAAACCTGCGCGATGCGGGGGTGAAGACCGAATCGCTGCGGATGGTCGACTACGCGATTCTGCCCGGCGTCGAAGCCGACATGGGCGACGGTGACGAGTGGCCGAAGATTCGTCAAAGCATCATGGACTCCGACATCCTCGTGCTTTCCACGCCGGTCTGGGTGGGCCATCCGTCCAGCATCGCGCAGCGTGTGCTCGAGCGCCTCGATGCCGAACTTTCCACCACCGACGACGCCGGACGCCCGGTGATGGTCGGCAAGGTGGCGATCGTTGCCGTGGTGGGCAACGAGGATGGCGCACACAAGATCATCGCCGACATGTTCCAAGGCCTCAACGACATCGGCTTCTCCATCGCCGCGCAGGGCGGCACGTACTGGAACGGCGAGGCCATGCAGACCAAGGACTACAAGGACCTCGACGAAGTCCCCGGTCCGGTCGCCAAGACAACCGCGGCGGCTGCCCGCAACGCCGCGCATCTCGCGGGCGTGCTGCGTGGCGACCAGTATCCGCCCTACCAGTGACGTCACGTTTCCGTGACGGTTTCTCCCACAACGGTGTCGGGTAGTTCTACCGTTGAAACCAGCCCCATTTTTGGCGGGCGTAGGTATGCCGAGAGAGGAGTACCGATGAAGGGCCCGAAGGATCCCGTCGACCACGCGAGGACTACTCGGCCGCATGCCGGCGAGTCGATGAAGGACAACAAAGTCATGCCGGGGCTCATCGTGATTGGCGTCGCCCTGGTGCTGTTCGTGTCGTGCCTTGCGGCGTTCGGCACAAGTCATCCACACGTCGGTTTGACGCTGGCGACACTCTCAGGTGCCGGGTTCATCATGGGCGGGGGGTGGCTGCTGATCGAGCACCTGCGAGTGCGTCGTATTGAAGATCGTTGGTACGCAGAGCATCCCGACGCGCAGCGGCAGCGGCCCAGCAGTTGACACCACAACAAAAGGCCCAGCGGGTTCTCCCGCTGGGCCTTTTCTATAGAACGGTTACGGCCGCTGCTGCGCCTCCTGGCGCTTTTCGGCAGCCTTGGCGCCTGAGCGGGCCGATTCGGCTTGCGCTTCCTTCTTGGCGACGTCCTGCTGGGCATCGGCCTTGTCCTGCTGAGCCTTGCCCTCGCGGACCATGTCGTCGCGACCGGTCACTGTACCGACCGCTTCCTTCGCCTTGCCCTTGACGTCTTCGACGACGCCCTTGACGCCCTCTTCGGGGCCGGTGTTCTTCTTCTCGGTCATTGGTTACCTTTCCGCTATTGCAGTGGATCGGTCTGCCCACTTCTTGAGCTTCGGGGCGTTGCGAGGGGGATTTCCCCACGCAGTCATGGGGTTCCCCTGGTCACAGGTAGCTAAACGCGAGCATCAGTCTGTGCTGTACAACACGGCTGAATAGCGGGTGTAGCCGGGACGCAGCCTGACCAGGTCGGACCCCACCCGGGCGACGTCGTCCCAGGCCGCGAGGAAGGTGCCCCGATGCCACCAGCGAAACAGCGTCGCGAGCATCACCGGTGCGTTGGCGCCGGATCGTTCGTATCCCAGAAACGAGGTTTTGGTGCGGGGGCTGATCACCAGGCCCAGCACCCGCGGCGCCGCTGGATCGTGCTCAGGATCACCGGTCATGGTGAGCCGGACGTCGACCACCGTGCCCACCGGGTGCTGGGCGGCGTCGATGACTCGTAGGCCGAGGAATCTACTCAGCTGCATGCCGGCCCCCAGGGATGTGTTTGATGATCCGGTCGCGTAGCCATCGCTCGACCCAACTCACGTCGAACGTCATGTCGGTCGGCTTGAGCTTCACCACCGCGTCGACGGAGGCGACCAGGTTCCACGGAATCTCCTGCAGCCGTGACCGGGGCGGTTCGCCGCCGAGGATGCGGGTGGCCAGGACCTGACCGGACAGCAGCCCGGTCACCTCGGGAGCCTCCGTGCCGGGTGGGATGTCTTCGTCCAACTCGAAATCGGTCAGCTCCAAGTCGTCGACGATGCCAACGGGATCGTCGGTGTCGTCCAGCAATTGGCGATCCAGCAGATGCAGCCGCGCGTCGAGCAGTCGACCGCGGTGAGGTTTGTTCGGCAGGTCCGTCATTGACCGGCTCCAGTCACGATCATCAGCGGGATCGCCGCCAGTGAAGCCACCAGGATGATGACCAGATACACGGAGGCAAGCATGTTCGTCACTCTCCCGTTGGTCTCGTCGCCCATGTACTCAGAGTCGTTGGCTACGATGAGAATTGGCAGATAGGTTAGTGGCAGCGCGATCGCGGAGAAGACCACCGAGTACTCGGTGACCATGATCGGGTCGACGCCGGTGTACAGCACTGCGGCGCCGGCCACGATCGTCACGATCATCACCACATGGAAGCGCGCTGCTTCGGCGGGACGGCGGAACTTACCCCATGGCCAGCCCAGGAATTGGGCCAGGATGTAGCCGCCTGACAACGCGGTCTCCAACGCGGCGCCGAACGTCGCGGCGACGATCCCCACGATGACGAAGGCCAAGAAGAGCTTACCGCCGGCGGCGACGACGGGCATCACCGTCTCCGATAGTGAGGTCACCTCGATCTGACTGGGCAGCAGGACGATCGCTGCGCAGGCCGCGATCGACACCGATAGAATTCCCCCGAGCGGAAAACCCACCATCACATTCAGCCGGGACGTGCCCAGATCTTTGGTGGTCCAATGTTCTTCCACCGCACCCGATGAGAAGAAGAACACCTCGTAGGGTGTCATCGCGGCGCCGAACAAGGCGATCGCGAAGTACCAGTAGGTCGCGACCGATTCCTTTTCCGGAATGGCCGGTGCGGTGGCCTGATGGATGAGGTCGCTCCAATTCGGATGCAGCGCAAAAACACTCACTGCGAAGACGATCAGGAGCAGGCCCAGCAGCCCGGCGACGTTCTCCATGATGTTGAACTTCACCCTCCAAATCACCACCCAGACGGCGAACGCGGCGACAGGGATCCACATCATCCGGCCGACATCCGTTGCCAATTGCAAAGCCAATGCGACACCACCGATCTCGGCGGTCAGCGTCATCAGGTTTATGAAGAATGAGGCGGACAGATTCGCCGCCGCGGTGCGGGGCCCGAGGCGCTCGCGGATGATCTCGAAGGTGGCCCGTCCGCTGACGGCGGCCACCTTCCCGGCCATGTTCGCGTAGAGGCAGATCCCGATCACGCCGACAATGACCACCCACACCAATGCCAACCCGAAGCGGGAGCCGACCACGGAATTGGTCACGATATCGCCGATGTCGACGAATCCGCCGATCGCGGTGAGGATTCCCAGTGCTACCGAGAAGAGCTTTCCCATCAGCGATATCCGCTCTCGAGCGCATCGGCCGACGCGCGCAGGTCGTCGCGGGCTTTATCCGGAGCAGGGTCTGCGGTGATGTGGCGGATCGTCCCGGCTGCAGCGTTGAGCTGCCCGACGATGGAGGTCATGGCTTCGGTCAGCATGCGCTGACGCCCGATGTCAACCGGGTCTTCGCCCCGCAGGTCGGCGATTCCCTTGTAGGCCTTGACAACTTCGTCCCGGGCATCGGTGAGCTGAACGCTGGTCAGCTGGTTGGTCGAGCGTTGCTGAATCCAAAGATCCAAGGCCAGCGCACCGCTGCGCGCGGCCGTCACGGTCTCGTCCATCGAATTGGCCAGCTGGCCGGGCATGCCGTCCCTGTTCGCCGGGCACTGCGTCAACAACAGTCCGAGCCCGAGGATGATCACCGCAAGCGGAGCCAGCGACCGATAGCGTTGCAGGCGTTCGCGTCGCTTCTCCATCGCCGCTCCTGTCAGCCGGGAAGCGTCTCACCCCCAATGGGGGCAAGCACCTCACCGCTGTAGTACGACGACAACTGCGCCGCTGCGAAAAACACATAGGATGGCGCGATTTCGTCGGGTTGGGCGGCGCGCCCGAACGGCGTGTGCCCGCCGAAAGAGTCAACTCTGTCAGCGTCCATGGTCGCGGGGATCAGCGGCGTCCAGACCGGTCCTGGTGCCACACAGTTGACCCGGATGCGCCGCTCGCTCAGCGATTGAGCGAGCGAATACGTCAGCGCCAGCACCGCGCCTTTCGTCGATGAATAGTCGATCAGTGTCTTGTTTCCGCGCAGCCCGTTGATCGAGCCGGTGTTGATGATCGCTCCGCCGTCGGGAATGTGCTCGAGCGCTGCCTTGGTGACATGGAAGAAGCTGTCGATGTTCACCGCGAAGGTGCGGCGCCACTGCTCGTCGGTGATGTCGGTGAATTTCTCGGTCGGATTCTGATATGCGACGTTGTTCACAAGGATGTCGAGCCCGCCAAGCGTGTCGGCGGTGCGCGCGACGACCGACCGGCATTGCTCGGCCTCCGCAAGATCCCCTGGCAGCAACACACAACGCCGTCCCGCCTCTTCGACCAGCGACGCGGTGTGCGCGGCGTCGTCGTTTTCCTCCAGATAAGCGATCGCGACGTCGGCGCCCTCCTTCGCGAAGGCCACAGCCGCCGCGCGCCCGATGCCGGAATCGCCACCGGTGATCAATGCCCGCTTGCCTGCCAACAGGTCGCGGCCGGTGTAGTCGCGCATTTCGTCGCGGGGTCTGTCCTCCATCTCGGAGGTGTGCCCGGGATAGGGGATCACGCCGTCGGGATCGGTCATCGCTCGAACTCGTCCGGTTCGGGATCCAACTCGACAACCTCCAGCTGTTCCTGCCAGTCCGCGGGTGCTGCCTCCAGCGGCATGTCATCGGGCGGCTCGGCGGTCGCCTCTTCGTCGGGAACCGGTTCACTGGTTGTCCGCTGCTGCTCGACGGCATCGGCGACGGGGACATCGTCGGGAAGTTCCTCGCTGTCTTGCATGCCGGCCCGAATACCCCCTGAGCGGCGGCTGAAAACAGATTGACGCCCCCGTCATCCCGAATGCGAATGGGGTGAATCCACTATGCGAACACTCGACCGCTCGACCGTTATGCGGGAAATGACTTCGGGTAAGCGATTCGCATGACGGGATCCACAGCCACGCGCTCGGTGTTGGTGTGGCACGTCCATGGGTCCTGGACGGAGTCGTTCGTCGCCGGCCGGCATCGCTGGGTTATTCCTGTGAACGAGGACCGCGATGCCTACGGCCGTGGTCTGTGCGGCCGCAATTGGACACGCGCTCAGGAGGTTCCGTCGTGGCGGCTGCGCGACGAAGACATCGACCTGGTGGTGCTGCAGCGGCCTGCCGAGATCGAGCTGGCGACTCGTTGGCTCGGACGTCGGCCCGGCATCGACGTCCCCGCCGTTTACGTCGAACACAACACGCCGCGGCCCTTTGCTGTTGACAGCGTCCACCCCCTTGCGGGGCGTGACGACATCCCGCTGATCCACGTCACCGACTTCAACCGGTTGATGTGGAACAACGGTTCGGCCCCCACCCGAGTCATCAATCACGGCATCGCCGATCCCGGACACCTTTACACCGGGGAGGTTCCGGCCGCCGCGACCATGATCAACGAGCCTTGCCGGCGGTGGCGCACGGTGGGCGCCGACTTGCTGGCGGAACTCGGATCGCATGTCCCGATCGACGTGTGGGGCATTGAAACCGAATTGCTCAACGACCGGTCAGGGACCGGCCACGTGCGCGGCAAAGGCGATGTAGGAGCACCCCGGCTGCTGCACCAGGTGGCGCGGCGGCGGGTCTACCTCCATACCGCACGCTGGACATCGCTTGGCCTGTCTCTGATCGAGGCCATGTTCATGGGCATGCCAGTGGTGGCGGTCGCCGCCACGATGGCTCCGCTCGTGGTGCCCGCGGAGGCTGGTGTCGTCAGCGCGGACGTCGCCACCCTGGCATATGCGCTGGAGGGATTCGTCACCGATCTGGCGGATGCCTCGGCGGCAGGTAAGGCGGCGCGCGACTTCGCGATGGCGCACTTCGGGCTCGAGCGGTTCCTGCGCGAGTGGGACGACGTCATCGATGAGAACTGCGGACAAACTTGAAAGGAGGTTTCCGATGAAGATCGCCATGGTCTCCGAGCACGCCAGTCCACTGGCAGTGCTTGGCGGTGCCGACGCAGGCGGACAGAACGTACATGTCGCCGAACTGTCGGCAGCGCTGACCCGCCGTGGTCACGCGGTGACGGTTTACACCCGTCGCGACGATCCGGATCTTCTCGAGCGCGTCGAAATGCCGCAGGGCTACACCGTAGTTCACGTACCCGCCGGGCCGGCCGAGCACCTTCCCAAGGACGAACTGCTGGCCCATATGGGACCCTTCGCCCAGTTCCTCGACGCACAGTGGAGCGCCGACCGCCCGGACGTCACGCACGCACACTTCTGGATGTCGGGCATCGCCACACAATTGGCGGCCAGGCATCTCGATTTGCCTGCGGTGCAGACGTTTCACGCCCTCGGCGTGGTCAAGCGCCGCCATCAGGGTGCCGATGACACCTCCCCGAAGGAGCGGCTCCGGCTCGAGGCGACGGTCGCCCGCACGGCGACCTGGGTTGCAGCCACCTGCACCGACGAGGTGTTCGAACTGATGCGGATGGGCCGGGCTCGCGCGCGGATGTCGGTGGTGCCCTGCGGAGTGAACCTCGATCTGTTCACTCCGGACGGGCCGAAGGCCCCTCGTAACGACCACCATCGCATCGTCAGCGTTGGAAGATTCGTGCCGCGCAAAGGCTTCGACGTCGTCGTCCGGGCGCTGCCGGCAATGCCCGACACCGAACTCGTCATCGTCGGCGGACCGGATGAATCGCAGCTGGGCTCCGATCCGGAAGCGTGCCGGTTGCTGACGCTGGCCGAGGAGCTCGGCGTGGCGGATCGGGTGCGGCTGTACGGATCCGTTGCGCGCGAGAACATGCCAGTCATTCTGCGGTCCGCAGATGTGGTGGCGTGCACCCCCTGGTATGAGCCGTTCGGCATCGTGCCGCTGGAGGCCATGGCGTGTGGCATTCCCGTGGTGGCCTCCGCCGTAGGCGGCATGCTCGACACCGTCGTGCACGATGTCACCGGCCGGCTGGTGAAACCGAAGTGCCCAACCGCGGTGGCAGACGCGATCAATCAACTGATGCGCGACGATTTCCTGCGTCAGAGCCTCGGTGCCGCCGGGCGGGATCGCGCAAGGGCGCGCTATTCGTGGGACCGGATCGCCGCGGACACCCTGCGGATCTACGACCGGCTGGTGCCGGCCGAATATCTGCAGTCGGCGGTGGCATCGAACCTCTCGTCGGGATGAGCGGCTCAGCGCGCCTCGAGTACCGCGAGGTCGTGTTCGACGTGGGCGGGCAATGGCCTGCGCGCGTTGACCACCTCCGGCAGCCGCAGAATCGCTTCGGCCGCGCCGCGGGCGTGCTCTCGATCGCGCAGTGCGGCCCACAACAACTCGCCAGTTGCTTTAAGGCACAGCGTCATTGGGCGCCGCATCCATGTGGTCAACACCGCGTTGCGCAGCCCACGAGCGTCCTGCGCCGCCGTGGTGGCGCGCACCGCGGACGGCTGGTGGATCGCGATCAAGTCCTGGCAGTAGCAGAGGTCCCAGCCGAGCGCCGCCATGTCGACAGCCAACAGCTGCTCCTCGCCGCGGAAATGCAGGATCTTGCTGAACCCGCCTGCCGCCTCGAACGCCCGCTTGCGGACCATCGCCGAACAGCACATGAAGCCGAGGATCGACGGCCCCGGCAGATCGGGGCGACGGCCGAGCGCGCTGTTGGCAAGCTCGGCGGCAAGCGGGTCCTCACGCCGCTGCGGCCAGACGATCGTCCGCGCCGCCAGCAGACCGAGCGAAGGGTGGCGTTCGAAGAGGTCCACCCCGATCGCGGGCGCTTCCGGCGTCCACCACGAATCGTCGTCGCAGAACGCCACATACGGAGTGCGGGTCGCCGCGACCCCGACGTTGCGCCCTACCGCGCCCCGGTTGGTGTCCAGTTCGATGATTTGCAGGCGGCCACCCGACCGTGCGGCCATCCGTTTCATGACCGTCACCGACTCGTCTCGAGAGCCGTTGTCCACAACGATGATTGGGTACGGCGTGCTGTCGAGCAGTCTTGCGACCGTCGTGGCGAGTTCGTGAGCGCGATCGCGGCTGGCGATCACGAACGACGTTCTGGCCGTGGCGTCCATAACGATGCCGACTACCCGCGAACGGGAAGGGCAAACACCGATGCATGAACTCAAACGGGTCCTGGTGACGGGGGGAGGCGGGTTCCTCGGCGGCCACTTGTGTGAACGGCTGCTGGCTGACGGCGTGGAGGTGACCTGCGTCGACGACTTGTCGACGAGCGCACCCACGGCGGCGAATCTGCTGCGCGGTCGACCGGGTTACCACTTTGTTCGCCACGACATCAGCGAGCCCCTCATCGGTAGGCATACCGACGTCGACACGGTGTTCCACCTCGCGTCGCCGGCCTCACCCGTCGACTACCTGCGCCTGCCGGTGCAGACCCTGCGCACCGGCGCGCTTGGCACAGCCAACGTCCTCGACATTGCCGAGCGGTGCGGCGCCAGGATGGTGCTGGCCTCCACCAGCGAGGTGTACGGAGATCCACTGCAGCATCCGCAGGCGGAGACCTATTGGGGAAACGTCAATCCGGTCGGTCCGCGCAGTGTTTACGACGAGGCGAAGCGCTTCGCCGAAGCGCTGACGTTTGCGTATCGTCGGGTGCGGTCCGCCGACGTCGGGGTGGCGCGCATCTTCAACACGTACGGCCCACGGATGCGCGCCGATGACGGTCGCATGGTGCCCACCTTCTGCAGTCAGGCGCTGGCCGGCGAGCCGATCACGGTGACCGGCAGCGGTCAGCAGACCCGCTCGCTGTGCTACGTCGATGACACCGTCGACGCATTGGTCGCGCTCGCCCGATCCGACTGCGCAGGACCGGCAAACGTCGGCAACCCCGTCGAGCTGTCCGTGCTGCACATCGCCGAACTCATCCGCGACCTGGCGGGCAGTGAGTCGCCCATCCATTTCCTTCCGGCGGCCGAGGATGATCCGCAGCGCCGCTGCCCGGACATCACGTTGGCACGCGATCATCTGGGCTGGCAGCCGCGGGTGAGCTACCGGGCGGGGCTGGCGGTCACCGTGGACTGGTTCCGCGCTCAGGTGCGCGAGGCCACCGCCACATCCGCTGCGCTACAGGGAAGTTAGGAGACTTGGTGCGCATTCTCGGAGTCAATGCGGTGTTCCACGATCCCGCCGCGGCCGTGGTGGTCGACGGGCAGATCGTCGCGGCCGCCGAAGAGGAACGGTTCACCCGGCGCAAGCACGGCAAGCAAGCGGTGCCGTTTTCCACCTGGGAGCTGCCGGTCGAGTCGGCGCGCTGGTGCCTCGCGCAGGCCGGGCTGACTCCGGCAGACCTGGACGCGGTCGGCTATTCATACGACCCACGTCTGATGGACGACACCGCCGCCGAACTCGATGGCCTCGACCGCGACTGGGAGTACCTGCGCACCATGTACGCCGAACGGGCGCCCCGGTTCCTGCAGTCCGCGCTGCCAGGTTTGGACCCAGCGGTCGTGCGGTATGTCCGCCACCACGTCGCGCACGCCGCGTCCAGCGCACTGGCCTCGCCGCACCCCGACTGTGCGGTGTTGGTGGTCGACGGCCGCGGCGAGCGCACGTCGATGCTGGCAGGCAGCTATCGCGACAACAAGATCGACGTGTTGGCCACGCAGTCGCTGCCGCATTCCCTGGGACTTCTGTACGAAAGCCTCACCGAGCATTTGGGTTTCAAGCGGTCAAGCGACGAGTACAAGGTGATGGCGATGGCGTCGTACGGGACGCCGAAGTTCGCCGACCGGTTCCGGGAGCTGATCTATGCCTTCGGCGACGGCGGGTTCCGCACCGAGCCGGTCGACTGGAACTCGTTCACCCCTGCCCGTGAGCCCGGCGCGGGGAAGGGCCACGCGCTGACCCGGCCCGAACCCGAGCACGCCGACCTCGCGTGCAGCGTGCAGCGGGTGGTCGAGGAGGTACTCCTCGACCTGGTCGGCTGGCTGCGCCAGCGCACCGACCACGAAAACCTCTGCCTTGCAGGCGGAGTCGCCCTCAACTGCGTGACCAACTCCAAGCTCTACACGCAGGGCGGATTCACCGACGTGTGGGTGCAGCCGGCCGCTGGAGACGCCGGCACAGCGCTGGGCGCCGCGCTGGCGCTGGCCGGAGAGGCCGGCGAGCCGATCGCCCCGATGCCGACGGCGCAATTGGGCCGCGGGTTCTGCGCCGCCGAGATCGAGGCGACGTTGCGCGAGGCCGCTCTGCCGTACGAACGGCCCGCCGACTATGCGGCCGCAGTCGGCGACGCCCTGGCCGAAGACCAGCTGGTGGGCTGGTTCCAGGGCTGCGCCGAATTCGGGCCGCGCGCGCTGGGCGGACGCTCGCTGCTGGCCGATCCGCGCCGCATCGATAACCTGGAGCGGCTCAACACCGTCAAGGGCCGCGAGCAGTTCCGACCGGTCGCGCCCATGGTGCTCGCCGAACGGGCCGACGAAATCTTCTCTGGCGGACCGATTCCCAGCCCGTACATGCTGTTCGTGCACGACGTCGCCGACGACTGGCGCGCCAAGATCCCGGCCGTCACCCACGTCGACGGCACCGCGCGCATCCAGACCGTCGACCGCGGCAACCCGCTTCTGCACGCCACGATCAGCCGCTTCGCCGATCGCACAGGCGTGCCGGTGATCGTCAACACGAGCTTCAACACGTCGGGCCGCCCGATGGTCGACAGTCCCCGCGACGCGCTGGAGTGCTTCGGCAGCGCACCGATCGACGTGCTGGCGATTGGGCCGTTCATTGTGAGGCGGCCGCGGTGACTTCGGAGGACTTCGCGATCGTCGTGCCGACCATCGGGCGGGCGTCGCTACACCGCCTGTTGGCCGAGTTGGACGGATCGTCGGGTCCGCGCCCGTCGGCGGTGATCCTCGTCGACGACCGCGCCGATCCGACACCGCCACTGCACGTCTCGACAAGTCTGCCCGTCAAGGTCCTGCACAGCGGTGGCCGCGGACCCGCCGCAGCCCGCAATGTCGGCTGGCGCGCCAGCCGCGCATTCTGGATTTGCTTCGTGGACGATGACGTTGTACCCCAGCCGAATTGGTTCGCCGCGCTGGCCGACGACCTCGCCGACGCCGAGGCGGCCGACGCCGCGGGCTCGCAGGGTGTCATCGAGGTGCCGCGGGTCGCCGGGCGACGGGCCACGGACGACGAACGTCGGACGCAGCGGTTGTCCGAGGCCAAGTGGATCACCGCAGACATGGCCTACCGGCGGGCTGCCCTGGTGGCCGTCGGGGGCTTCGACGACCGCTTTCCCCGTGCCTACCGGGAAGACTCCGACCTGGCGCTGCGGATCACGTTGTCCGGCAATAACATCGTTCAGGGCTCGCGGCGGTGCAGCCATCCGGCGGCGAAGGCGACGGTGCTGACAAGCGTGCGGGCCCAGATCGGTAACCGGGACAACGCCCTCATGCGCCGCAAACACGGCAGGGCGTGGCGGTCGGCCATCGGCGAGGACCGCGGGCGACTGCCCGCGCATGTGTTGACATCCGCCGCAGCGTCCGCCGCGCTGGTGGCCCTTCTTGCCGGCCGGTGGCGCGCGGCCCGGTGGGCGGCCGTGAAGTGGGCGGCGCTCACCGCGGAATTCGCGGTGCGGCGGTTCTGGGCGGGGCCCCATACCCCGGTCGAGGCCGGGCGAATGCTGGTGACCAGTGCCCTGATTCCGGCGGCGGCTGTGATGCACCGCATCCGTGGCGAATGGACGTTCCGGTCGGCGCGCCGAGATCCGCCGCTGGCGGTGCTGCTGGATCGCGACGACACGATCATCGAAGACAGTCCGTATCTGCGCGATCCCGCCGGGGTGCGGCCGGTGCCCGGGGCGGTCGAGTCGTTGGGCCGGCTGCGCGACCGGGGACTGCTGCTGGCAGTGGTCACCAACCAGTCGGGCGTGGCGAAGGGGCTGATCACTACCGATGAGCTGGACGCCGTCAACGCGAAAGTCGATGCGGTGCTTGGGCCGTTCGACTCCTGGCAGATCTGTGTGCACGATGACGGCGACCGCTGTGGGTGTCGCAAGCCGGCGCCGGGAATGGTGCGGGCCGCCGCCGACGCGCTTGGCGTTGACACCACGCGTTGCGTGATGATCGGCGACACCGGGGGCGACGTCGAGGCCGCGCTGTCGGCGCGCGCCGACGTGGTGCTGGTGCCCACGGGCCGGACGCGGCGTCAGGAGATCAGCGAGGCCAGGGTGCGGGCCCGGGTGGCCGCCACGCTGGAGGACGCGGTGTCGCTTGTGCTGAAGGACTGCCGATGAACAGGGCAGTGGTCGCGAGACTGGACAGCGCCGGTGACGTGTTGATCACCGGTCCGGCGGTGCGCGCCGTCGCCGCTGCCCATGACGGCGTGACGTTTCTGGCCGGGCCGCGCGGCCGCGCCGCCGCAGAGTTGTTGCCTGCGGTCGATGAGATCATCGAATGGCAGGCGCCCTGGGTCGATTTCGACTCGCCGGAGCTCACCGGGACGCATGTCGAGTCGCTGGTCAAGCAGCTGCGCGACGTCGCCCCGAGCCGGGTGTACATCTTCACGTCGTTTCATCAGTCGCCGCTGCCGCTGGCGCTGATCTGCCGATTGGCGGAGGTGCCGTGGGTCGGCGCGATCAGCGAGGATTACCCGGGCACACTGCTCGATCTTCGTCATCACGTCGAGAGCGGAATACCGGAGCCGCAGCGGGCGCTGTCGCTCGTCCGTGCGGCCGGCTGCGAACTGCCCGCGGGCGACGATGGTGCGCTGCGCGTGAGCCGAGTGTCGCCGCTACCGCGGGACATCACCGAAATACTCGGTACCGCACCATTTGTGGTGTTCCATCCAGGCGCGGCGGTGCCTGCCCGCCGGCCGACGACCGCACGCAGCGCGCAGATGGTCGCCGCCCTGACCGCAGCCGGCCATCGCGTGGTCGTCACCGGCGATGCCGCAGAACGCGGACTGACCGCCGCCGTCGCCGGGTGCGACTGCGTCGACATCGGCGGGCGGACCACGTTGGCCACCCTCGGCGCCGTCTACGCGGCCGCACGGGTCGTCGTCGCACCCAATACCGGACCAGCACATCTGGCCGCTGCCGTCGGTGCACCGGTGGTGTCACTGTTCGCGCCCGTCGTTCCCGCTTCGCAATGGAGCCCGTACGGAAACCACGTCATCCGGCTCGGGGATCAGGATGCCCCGTGCCGAGCAACCCGCGCCCGCACCTGTCCGGTGGACGGCCATCCCTGTCTGGACGGCATAACCGACGCCGAACTGCTCGCCGCGGTCGATCGATTGGGAGGGAAGCCATGATCGACAGTCACATCGGAGCCTTGGCGCAAGCCGTGAATCGGATTGGTGCGGAGGCACCGCGCCTTCAGACCTGGGGCAGCCGGCTGGCCGAGGTGCTGACGGACGGCGGCCGCCTGCTGGCGTGCGGTAATGGCGGCAGCGCGGCCGAGGCTCAACACCTCACCGCCGAGCTGGTCGGCCGGTTCCGTGAAGAGCGAATACCGCTGTCCGCCATCTCCTTACACGCCGACACCTCGGCGCTGACCGCGATCGCCAACGATTACGGCGCCGACGAGATGTTCGCCCGCGGTGTCCGGGCACACGGACGGCCAGGCGACATCCTCGTCGCGTTGTCCACCAGCGGTACCAGCCCCAATGTGCTCGGTGCGGTCAAGGCCGCCCACGAGACCGGGCTCACCACATGGGCGATGGCCGGTCCGGCGCCCAACCCGCTGGCGGCCATGTGCGACGACGCGATCTGTGTCGAGGCCTCCACCACCGCCACCGTGCAGGAGATTCACTTGTTGCTCGTGCACTCGCTGTGCATCGCGCTCGACGGTGCCTTGCCGAATCACGGCGGCCTGCTGGGGGCCCGTCATGCGTAGGCCGTTGGTGATCGTCGGTGACTCGATGCTCGACGTCGACATCGAAGGCAGCGCCACCCGGCTCAGCCCGGAGGCCCCGGTTCCAGTGGTGGACGCCGACCGGATGTGGCGCCGTCCCGGCGGGGCGGGCCTTGCCGCGGTGCTGGCCTCGCGCACCGAATCCGATGTGGTGCTGGTGACCGCGCTGGCCGACGACGCCGACGGCCGTGCGCTTGCCGACCTGCTCACGTCGGCCGGAGTGAAGCTGGTTGGATTGCCGATGTCAGGTAACACCGTGTGCAAGACCAGGATTCGGGCCGCCGGTCAGTCCATGCTGCGGCTCGATCACGGCGACGGCGCCGCAGCCGGTGAGGAACTGCCCGCCGAAGTCGCGGGCGTCCTCGACGATGCGAAAGCGGTGTGCGTTGCCGACTACGGCCACGGCGTCGCCGCGCATGCCGGTATCCGAAAGCTGCTCGAGCGCGTCGCCAAGCAGACTCCGGTCGTCTGGGACCCTCACCCTCGCGGCGGGGCACCGACACCGGGCTGCTGGCTGGTCACCCCGAATCAGGCGGAGGCCGTTCACTTCTCGCGGCACGACGCTGGCGACGCGCACTCGGCGTTATCGCTGCGCAAGAGGTGGCGAGCCCGAGCGGTGTGCGTCACGCTCGGTGCCAGGGGAGCGGTGCTGGCCACCGCGGATGGAAGCACGCATGTCGCGGTGCCTGCGTCCGCGGCCGGTTCGGGCCGAAGCGACACCTGCGGTGCGGGCGACCGCTTCGCCGTCGCCGCCACGGTCGCGCTTGGCGCCGGTAAGGATGCGCAGACCGCGGTGACCGCAGCCGTCGAGGCGGCCAGCAGATTCGTGGCAGCCGGCGGTGCAGTGGGGGTGTCCAGCGCAGCGTCGGTGTGCGATGGTCCCTCGGCCACAAGCGAATTCGATGCGCTGACCGGTGAAGTCACCGCGGTGCGGGACCGGCTGCGCCGTCGCGGCGGCACGTTGGTGGCGACCGGAGGCTGCTTCGATCTGCTGCACACCGGCCATGTGCGGCTGCTGCGAGGTGCGCGCCAGCTCGGCGACGCGCTGGTGGTGCTGCTCAACTCCGACGTCTCGGTGCGGGCGCTGAAGGGCCCCCGCCGGCCGGTGATGGCCGCCGAGGACCGCGCTCGCGTGCTGTCCGCACTGGCCTGCGTGGACGCCGTCGTCATCTTCGACGAGCGTTCGCCGGAGCGGGCATTGGAGCAATTGCGTCCCGACGTGTGGGTCAAGGGCGGCGACTACGCGGAGGCCGATCTGCCCGAGGCCGGTGTCGTCCGCCGCCACGGCGGTGAGGTGGTGCTGCTGCCGACCGTCGTGGGCTACTCGTCGTCAAACTTGATCGCCGCCGCGCGGTCGTAGCCAACGAAAGGAACTTCCAATGGGATTGGGCAACGTCATCATCACAGGCGGAGCGTCGGGGCTCGGTGGTGCCACGGTCGAATCCGTCACCCGGCACGGCGGTACCCCGCTGGTGATCGACAGGAACGAGCCGCGCGCCGACGTCGCGTTCGCGCAGGCCGACCTTGCCGACACCGAGGCCGTCGATGCCGCGGTGCGGGCACTAGCCGAACGTGTCGACGGTCAGATCCACGGTGTCTTCACCGCTGCTGGAATCGACTCGTGTGGAAAGCTCGGCGACGTCGCGGCCAAGGACTGGGAACGCGTCATCCACGTCAACCTGCTCGGCACCGCGGCGGTGATCCGCTCGGCGCTGCCGTATCTGAAGACCACCGGCGGCCGGATCGTCACTTGCGCGTCGACGCTGGGAATCAAGGCGGTCAGCGACGCGAGCGCCTACTGCGCATCCAAATTCGGTGTGGTCGGGCTTTCCCGGGCGCTGGCCGCGGAACTGGCGGGTGAGGTCGGCGTGACGACGCTGATTCCCGGCGGGATGTACACGCCGTTCTTCGATGGTCGCGACGAGCAGTACAAACCACCCCCGGACGCGAAGCTCAACAAGCCAGAAGATGTGGCCGAGACCGTGGTGTTCGCCCTGTCCCAGCCCGCGGGTTGCGAGGTGCGCGAAATGGTGGTGTGCGCGTCGACGGAGTCCTCGTGGCCGTAACTTCGCCGAGGGACACCATCCTCGTGCTGCGAGCGCTGGGACTCGGTGACCTGCTGACCGGCATACCCGCGCTGCGCGGCCTTCGCCGGGCCTATCCGGACGCGCGCATCGTGCTCGCCACGCCCGAACGGTTCCGCGAGCTCGCGATGCTGTCCGGCGCAATCGACGAGGTCGACCCCACACCGCGATTGGGCCGGCTGCAGGCCCGCCGTGAGCCGCCCGCGCTCGCGGTGAACCTGCACGGCAGCGGTCCGGAAAGCATCACGGACCTCGTCGCGCTGCAGCCGCGGGCGCTGCTCACTCACCGGCACAGCGCCTATCCTGGCCTGCCAGGCCCGCCATGGCGCGCCGACCTTCACGAGGTCGATCGCTGGTGCCAGCTGATGGAGTGGGCCGGAATCCCATGTGATCCGGACGATCTCGGCATTCGGCGGCCACAGGGCTATCCCGACCGGTCCGGGGTGGTGGTGATCCATCCCGGCGCCGCATACCCGGCTCGACGGTGGCCGCCGGAGCGGTTCGCGGCCGTTGCCGCCGCATTGCACGACGCGGGCCACGAGGTCGTCGTCACCGGCGACCGCAACGAGATCGACCTCGCCCGCTCCGTGGCAAATGAGGCCGGTCTGCCGCAATCCGCGGTGCTGGCAGGAACTCTCGGACTGCTCGGCCTGGTCGCCCTGGTAACCGACTGCCGACTGCTGATCTGCGGTGACACCGGCGTCGGCCACATCGCCACCGCGACGGGCGCCCCGTCAGTGCTGTTGTTCGGTCCGACGCCGCCGAACCAGTGGGGTCCGCGGGGTCTCGGCCCGCACATCGCGATGTGGGCAGGCGACAAGGGCGACCCACACGCCGACCGCCCGCACCGCGGGCTGCTGTTGCTCACTGTGCCGCGGGTGCTGGACGCCACGCAGACTCTGCTGCGGGACTGCGCATGACTGTGTTACGCGCTGCAGTGATCGGCGCCGGTTACGTCGGCCTCACCACCGCGGTGTGCCTGGCCGAGCGCGACCACGACACGGTCTGCGTTGACGTCGATACCGACCGCGTCGAGCAGTTGACACAGGGCGTCGCGCACATTGACGAGCCAGGTCTCCCGCTGCTGCTTCAGCACGGGCTCGAGCGTGGAACCCTGCGGTTCACTTGCGATTACGCCGACCTGGCCGATCGTGACGTGGTGCTCGTCTGCGTGCCCACCCCAAGCGGTGCCGACGGCTCGGCGGATCTGGCCGCGGTCGACACGGCCGTCGACCAGCTCGCGTCGGTGCTGCGCCCCGGTGCCGTGCTCGCGGTCAAATCGACCGTGCCGGTCGGCACCACCCGCCGGATGGGAGATCGGCTGCGGCCCACCGGCATCCGCGCGGTGTCCAACCCTGAGTTCCTGCGCGAGGGCCACGCCATCTATGACTTCCGCCATCCCGACCGCATTATCATCGGCGTCGACGACGGCGGCGATGCCGCCGATGTGGTGAGCGCCGTGTACGGAGCCGGGTCGGCGACCCTGAAGATGAGCCCCGAAAGCGCCGAACTCGCCAAGTACGCCAGCAATGCCTTTCTGGCCGTGAAGATCTCGTATGCCAACTCACTGGCGCGGTTGTGCGCCCGGGTGGGGGCGAACATCGACGACGTCACCCGCTGCATGGGCGCCGATGTGCGGATCGGCCAGCACTTCCTGCAGCCCGGTCCGGGCTGGGGCGGTTCGTGTCTGCCGAAGGACACCGCCGCACTGCTGCACACCGGCCGGCTCAACGATGTCCCGCTGCCCGAGGTCCAGGCGGCCAGGGTCACCAACGCCGGGCAGCCGGGCCGGGTCGCAGAAACCCTGAATCGAACCATGGCCACATCGTTGCGACGCGCACGGGTCACCGCGCTCGGGTTGACGTTCAAGGCCGGCACCAGCGACGTGCGGGATTCACCCGCGTTGACCATCTGCGCCGAACTGGCCCGCACCGGCGCACAGATCACCGGCTACGACCCCAGGCTCGCCGCCATCGACCACGAACCGCTGCGGCGGTCGTCGATCGTCACCGTCGACGACCCGTACTTAGCGGCCAAGGATGCCGACGCCATCGTGGTGCTCACCGAATGGCCCGAGTTCCGCGAACTGAACTGGCCGCTGATCGGCGAGCAGGCGCCGGGCGCGGTGGTGGTCGATACCCGCAACCTGCTCGACGCCACGACGCTGCGCGATGCCGGGTTGACCTACCTGGGCAACGGAACCCCTTCGGGTTTCTAACTCTTGGCCACTCTGCGGATCAGCCGAGCGGTACAGCGCTCCAGGATCGCCTGTCGCTCAGCGGGTGCCTTGGTGCGCTGGGCCCGCCGCGCGCCCGCCGCGATCGTCAGCCCGGATTCGTAACCCTCGACCACCCGGGGATCGACGTACGATGAGCGGGCCACCGCTGCAGTGTTGCCCAGCTCTTCTGCAACCTCCTTCATCACCGCGGACTCCACGCGTTTGATGACGGTCCTGTTGACCGGTGGATCCGCGTCGACGAACGCGGCGGCGGCAAGCACCGTGCCATGCCAGGTGCGTAGGTCCTTGACGGTGTACTCCTCACCGACGAGCTCCTTGAACCGTGCGTTCAGGTCGTCGGCGTGAAGGTCGGTCCAGCCGGCGCCGTTGCGGCACACCAGGAGTCGCTCGCTGCCGTCGCGGCGGCGCATCAGTGCCCGCACGGAGCGGACCACCTCAGGATCGTCGATCAGCAGCGTTCGGCGCACCCCGCTCTTGGCGGGGTAGTCGAACTCGACGGCCTGCTTCTGCAGCGCCACGTGTTCGCACAGCAGCGTGGCGATGCCATACGAGTTGTTCTCCTCGGCATACTGATCGCTGCCCGCCCGGAAGTAGCCGAGGTCAAGCAGGTGCAGGGCGAGCGCGAGCACCCGGTCGCGGTCGAATCCGCGGCGGCGAAGGTCGGCCGCGATGCGCTGCCGCATATCGGGTAGTGCGGCAGACATCTCGAGCACCCGGTCGAACTTCTCCTCGTTGCGCTCCTCCTGCCACTTCTGGTGGTAGAGGTACTGGCGGCGGCCTGCTGCGTCGGTTCCGACGGCTTGGATGTGGCCATTGGGGTAAGGGCAGATCCATACCTTCTTCCACGCCGGCGGGATCACCAGGTCCTTGATGCGTTGGAGCGCTTCCGGGTCGGTGACTGGGGTACCGTCCGGATTCTGGTAGGAGAAAGCGCGTCCGCGGTGCACCCGGCGAATCCCGGGTCCGCGGAGGACGCTACGGCGAAGTCGCATGTTTGAAGGGCGACCACGCCGGGGTACTGAACGTGGACCATGGTGAAGAGGACATCAACGGGCGCGGCGCCCGGATACTTGTCATTGCCGTTGTCACTGCATCATCGGCGCCAGCATGATGAACGCTCCGGCGTATATCGCAACCGCCACCAGGATCAGGACGGCAAGCACCAGCCCGACGGTGATGAGTATCCGGCGCAGCGGCGTTGTTTCGGCTGCGCCGTCGACCTGGCTCCGTCGCGCAAAGTCCTCCATGACAAGGGGTTACCCCACCGGCACCATTGCCACACGTCTGCGCTCACCGGTCATCGGAGCGCCGGTGGTTAGCTGGGAACCGACGTGGGGTAGTCTCGCGAGGATAGTGCCGGGAGGTCACATGGCCGACGTCGCGAACAAGGACAACGGGCAGCTGCGCAGCGGCCGGTCGGTCGAACTCCGGGTAGCGGCCAGACTCGAGAATCTCGCGGTATTGCGCACCCTGGTGGCCGCCGTCGGCACCTTCGAGGATCTCGATTTCGACGCCGTCGCCGACCTACGCCTGGCCGTCGACGAAGCGTGTACCCGACTGATCCGGTCGGCTGTTCCAGATTCGATGCTGCTGCTCGTGGTTGATCCGCGAGAAGACGCGGTGGTCATCGACGCATCGACCACTTGTAAGAGCCCAGACATCCTGGCCCCGGGCAGCTTCAGTTGGCACGTGCTGAGCTCGCTGACAGATGAGGTGCGCACCTTCCAGAATGGGCACGGCCCCGAGGAGGGGCAGGTGTTCGGGATCTCCATGACTACGAGGCGAGCGAGTTCGCTGCGGTGACCCCGTCGTCGGCCCAGGGTTCGTCGTCACGATCGAACTCTGAATACGCGGACGTCGCTGACATGTTCCGCGAGCTTGAGGATGTGCCCGAGTCGTCGGCGCAGTTCCAGCGCCAGCGTGACCGAATCGTGGAGCGCTGCCTGCCGCTGGCCGACCACATCGCCCGCAGATTCGACGGACGTGGCGAGCCGCGCGACGATCTGGTGCAGGTGGCCCGCGTGGGTCTGGTCAACGCGGTGATCCGGTTCGATGTCAACGCCGGCTCGGACTTCGTGTCATTCGCGGTGCCGACCATCATGGGTGAGGTTCGCAGGCACTTCCGCGACAACAGCTGGTCGGTCAAGGTGCCGCGCCGGCTCAAGGAACTGCACTTGAGGTTGGGCGCCGCGACGGCCGAGCTGTCCCAGCGTCTCGGCCGCGCGCCGACCGCGACGGAGCTTGCTGCCGAGCTGGACATGGACCGCGACGACGTGATCGAGGGCCTGGTCGCGGGCAGCTCCTACAACACGCTGTCTATCGACAGCGGCGGCAGCGGCAGCGAGGATGCGCCCGCGATAGCCGACACGCTCGGCGATGTCGATTTCGGCCTGGATCAGATCGAGAACCGGGAAGCGTTGCGGCCCTTACTCGCTGCGTTGCCGGAGCGGGAGCGGACCGTGCTGCTGCTGCGGTTCTTCGAGTCGTTGACGCAGACACAGATCGCCGAGCGGGTCGGCATCTCGCAGATGCACGTGTCCCGTTTGTTGGCGAAATCCCTAGCGCGACTTAGGGACCAGTTGCAGTAGCCGGCGCGGCTCGCCCTGCACGGCCGCAAGCGCCGCGTCGACACTCTCGCAGATCGGCAAGGCCGAATCCGGATCGCAGATTCGCAGCAGCCGGCTGACGGCCGGGCTGGGCGCCAGCGCCCATTCGATCTTCTCCGCGGCGCAGCGGACATTGACGGTGTGCAGGGCTGAAAAGCCCGCGGTACCGAAGAAGCCCACGCCGGTGAGATCCAGCACCAGGCGATCGGTGTGGGGCGCGTGGCGCAGCGCGTAGTCCACGAATTCCTGCGCGTTGGCCGCGTCGAGTTCGCCGTGCGCGGTGATGACTGCCATTGATGGTTGCAACCACCGGGTGGCGAAATGCGCCGTGTGGCAGTCGGTGGGTTCTATGAGGGACTCCGGCGAAGCCGGATGACCATGAGAAGGGGTAGACATTGTGACTCCATCAGTCGGAATACTCGATTTCGTACTGTGGCTCACGTCAAAAAAATCGGCCCTGCGTCCTCAAAGCCTTCGCTGCAGGGCGGGAGTTCTGCCCTGCACGTCGCTTGACGTTTCCAGCTGGCTGTGAACTCAACCTGTTTTGAACCTTACGCCGGAAGGCCCCGTCCCGGCAATCGATCTTAGAGGATTTTCATCCGCCCAGCTCAGGCCAACCAGCCACGTTGGCCGTCCCACGCGGGACCCGGGTCCGGGGCATCGTCGCGGGTCACGGTCGCCTGTATCAAACCGTACGGACGGTCGGCTGCGTGGAACACTTCGTTGTTGTTTTCCAATCCAAATCGCGACAGGTCGTAGCGGAAATGGTGCTTATTGGGCGCTGACAGGCGCACCTCTGCGATCACCGGGTACTGCTCGAGCACGGCCTTGCCCATTTCGTACAACGTCTGCTGCAGGGCTAGCGAATGGACCACGGCGAACTGCTTCACCATCTCGTTCTTGACGCCGGTGTAGACCGCGTCCCAGTCGATGTCGGTTCCCCTGAACCGCCACTGGGCCACCAGGGAAGTGGCCATCACGCGATCGTGGGTGGGTTCGAGCACGGTGTACGGGTCGGTGAGAAAGCCGGCGAACTCCGAGCCCGTGGACTTCAGGATGACGAGATCCTTCAGCCCTCCCACGACCCATTCGCCCTCGTCCTCAACAGTTACCGCGGCAGTGCGGATCTCTTGGCCGGTGCGGATCCACGTGTGGTCGTGCTCGACGCCGTCGACAACGACTCGCTGCCAAGCGAATTCGTCGATCTCGATGCGTGCGCCCTGGACGGGGCCGATGTCGTCAACGAAGTGACGGGCAAGCTCGAGGCCGTAATTCTCGATCGACGCCAGGCCCTTCTCCTTGGCGTACGCATAGGCTGTCTGCTTCTGCGTATCGGTGGGCAGCACATCGGACTGGTCGCCGGCCAGGTATGCGGCGCTGAAATCACCTCGCAGGCAGGTGGATACGCTGATGTCGCGGATTTCGTGACGCGGCGAGTCGCGATAGATACGCACGACGTGGTTCTCGGCCTTGCCGTACTGGGTGTTGCCCAGGATGATGCCCGACACGTTCAGCTCCCTCGGTAGGTCGAATAGGCGTAAGGCGACAGCAATAGCGGAACATGGTATTTGCTTGCCGTCCCCGCGATTTCGAAGGCGACCACGACTTCGGGGTAGAAGCCGGTGATGTTCTGGGCGACAAAATACGTTGCGGTGTCGAAACGCAGCCGGTAGACGCCGGACAGTTCGCCGGTGTAGAGGTCGTCGATCCGGCCGTCCTCGTCGGTGAGTTCTTCGGCGAGGGCCGTCCCGTCGGCGTCGGTCAGGGTGACCGGCACGCCTGCGGCGGGCAGGCCGCTGCTGGCGTCCAGAACGTGGGTGCTGATCTGCGTCATGGCCTCTCCTTCGACAACAGCCCTAGCAGGCGCTGCCGGTTGATTTTCCTCAGCTCGTCGCGCATGACGCCGCGTTCGGTCTGGGGATCGTTGTCCATCCTCTCGGTCAGCTTCTCCAGCAGCTCCTCGGCACTGCGGCCGCTTGCGCACACCAGGTAGACAAAGCCGAACTTGTCCTCATACGCCCGGTTTTTGTCGGCCAGCTCGGCGCGGATGGCGCCGTCGGCACCCACCACACCGGCCTGTTCGCGCGCAGAGGACGGGTTGTCGACCGCGCCGCCGATACGTGGATGGCCGGCCAGTGCGGCATCGATCTCGGCGTCGGGCAGCGATGCGAGCACCCGATCGGCCTGCTCGAGCAGCGCATCGACGCCCGCGTACGGGGCACCGGCCGCGACCCGCTGCGCCCATATCGGCGACGCGCACACCTCGAGCAGCTGGTCCACGTCCAGGCTGGGCATCGATCCAGAATCGGGCAGGTTCACACTGTTCGCATGTCGAATGGCGCCACTGTGGCCGGTGTGCTGCTGGCCGCCGGGGCAGGGACGCGCTACGGCATGCCAAAAGTGCTTGCCCACGACGGCCGATGGCTGCGTGCCTGCGTGACGGCGCTGGCCGACGGAGGATGCCACGACGTTGTCGTGGTGTTGGGCGCGGCAGTGGTCCAGGTGCCCGCGCCGGCGCGGGCCGTCGTCGCAGACGATTGGGCGCGCGGGCTCAGCGCGTCGGTGCGCGCGGGTGTGGCGGCCGTCGATGCCTCGTACGTGGTGCTGCATACGGTGGACACCCCCGACATCGGCGCCGAGGCGGTACGCCGGGTGCTCGATGCGGCGCGCACGTCGGCGTCGGGACTGGCTCGCGCCAGCTACGGTGACCGGCCCGGGCATCCCGTTGTCATCGCGCGGCGGCACTGGCCGAGTCTGCTCGACGGGTTGCGTGGCGATGAGGGCGGCCGGGCATTTCTGCAAGGGCGCGACGATGTCGTCATCGTCGACTGCGCCGATCTCGCGACGGGCCGCGACATCGACAGCGTCAGCTGATCACCGCGAGGGCGTCGATCTCGATGAGCATCTCCTCCCTCGGAAGGCCCGTGACCACCGTGGTGCGGCAGGGCAGCGGGGCGGCGCCGCTGTGTTTGGTGACGAAGTCCTGGTAGGCGTCGTTCATTTCGGCGAAGTCGTCTCGAGTCGTGAGGTAGACGCGAAGCATGACGATATCGGCGAAGGTCACGCCGGCGGCTTCGGCGATAGCCAGGACGTTCTGCAGCGTTCGGTGTGTCTGGCCGGTGAGGTCGCCCCGATGGACGTACTCGTTGGTTGCCGGGTCCACCGGACCCTGCCCAGAGATTTGAACGATGGGGCCCTTGCGGATGGCCTGCGAGAACGAGTGCGCCGGCGCGGGAGCGTTCTCGGTGAGGATCGCGATCTTGTCGGTCATGGTTGAGCCTCCTCATGGTTGGTGAATCGTGCTGTCGCCCATTCGCTTTCGGTGAGCCCGAGCAGCCGGTTGAGTTCGCTGGGCGCAGGTTTGGCCGCGTCGTCGGGGCTCGACAGGGCAGTGGCCGCGCAGATGTGTCCCATCCGCAGCGCGTTTTCTGTCGTCATGCCGGTGACGATGCCGGTGAGGAATCCGCTGGCGAATGCGTCGCCTGCACCGATCTTCTCGACGATGTCGACGGTCAGTGCGGGGACTTCGGCAGCGTCGTCTTTGTGAAAGCCGGTGACGTGGTGTGAGTCGTTCTTGACGACGAGGTATTCGGGTTCGGGAAACATGGTGCGGATTTCGCGCGGCGAGGTGGCGCCGAAAGCGGCTGCGGCTTCGTCCATACCCATCAGCACGATGTCGCTGGCGCGCACACAGTCGTCTAGCACGTCGGCCGCGGTGCGGGGGTCCGGCCACAGCGCCGGCCGGTAGTTGAGGTCGAAGCTGCACCGGTGGGGGCCGTGCATCAGCCCGGCGACCCCCTGTCGCGCGGTGGCGGACAGCGCCGGCGTGATGCCGCTGACATGCACCAGATCCGTGCGGCGAAGAACCTGCTGAACCTGCGGTGTCCGCAGATCCTCGCCGGCCAGTGCGGCGCCGGCCGATCCGCGCCGGTAGTAAAGCATTCGCGATTCCCCTCGGGGCAGGTCGCCGGGGTGGGTCGACCCGCCGCCGAGTTGTTTGATGTAAAGGCCGGTCGGCCGCGTGGGATCGACTATGACCGCCGACGTGTCGACGTTGGCCTCGGCGAGGTGTGCAGTGAGATAGCGTCCGAATCCGTCGCCGCCGACCCGCGTGATGACCGACACCGAAATGCCCAGCGCCGCAAGGGTAGTCGCGACGTTGACCTCAGCGCCTGCGGCGCCCCGGACGAAGGATTGCGCGGTTTCCAGTGGCCCCCGTTCGGCCGAAAGGACGATCAGCGCTTCGCCGACGCATGTGATGTGTGCCATCCGTCAGAAGAACGTGTGGATGAGGTCGAACACGGGCGGATCGGGGTGGTTGTGGTCGGTGATGACGGGGATCAGGCGCCACTTGTCGAATGCGGTGCATGGGTGCGACAGGCCGAGGCGCACGATGTCGCCGATCCGCATGCACCTGGTCTGCTCGCCCCTCACGAACGTGTGCTGGTCGTTCATCGCGGCGACCGGGTCGTGGTCCAGGATCGGCAGGCCTTCGTCGTACGGCAGATCGCGCTTGCCCGCGTCGAGCAGCGCCAGGTCGGGCTCGGGGGTGGAGATGACGCGTGCCCAGCCGTGGATTGCCGGCTGCAGATGGACCGGATTGTGCGGCTCGACGCTGTCGGCGAACGGCGAGATGTGGGCATAGAAGCCGTCGTCGTGGGCGATATAGGCGCCGGAGCGCAGCACGACCCTGGCGCCACTTGCGGCCGCCTCTGCGAGCCGCTCGGCGACGAGGTCGGGGTAGGCGCTGCCACCGGCAGTCAGAAGCGACCCGGACGGCAGAATATTTTGTAGCCGGCGGTGAAGGCTCGCCAACCCGTCGAGGTAGGTCGTGATTCTCCTCAGCGCGCCGGGGGAGCGGTCGTGGCCGAGGGCGCCCTCATAGCCCGCGACACCGGCCAGCGTCAGGTTCGGAGATTGGGTGATGGCTTGGGCGACCGCAACCGCCTCGTCGATGGTGCGCGCGCCACAGCGCCCACCCGGGAAGCCGAGTTCGACGAGCACGGCGACGGGGCGGGTAGTCGTGTCGAGGGCGCTTGCCATCAACTCGACCGTCGCAGGTGAGTCGGCCCAGCAGTAGAACTCGAAATCGGGATCGTCGGCCAACTCATCGGTCAGCCACGCCAGGCTGACCGCGTCGACCACCGCGTTGGCGAGCATGATGCGGCCGACCCCGAAGCGTCGGGCGATCTGGACCTGCCACGGGGTGGCCAGCGTGATCGCCCACGCGCCCGCCTCGAGCTGGCGTCTCCACAGCTGCGGGGCCATGGTGGTCTTCCCGTGCGGAGCGAGCACCATGTTGCGCTCGGATGCCCAGCGCGCCATCGCGGTGATGTTATGGCTCAGACCGGTTTCGTCGAGGGTCAGCAGTGGGGTGGCGAACTGGGATAGGCGAGGTTTGGTGGCCAGGAACTCGTCGACGGTCATCCCCCATGCCGCCGGTGGCACCGATTTGTGCTGGGCTCCCAGCACGGTGTCCCGCAGATCGTTGAGAAGTATCGGATCCATCGCTAGTCCCCGCCTTGCCCGCTGATGGCCGCGACGAAACCTCTGGCTCTGTCGGTGATCACCGTCCAGTTGGCCGCGTCCACCAGCTCGGGTGCGACGACGTCGGTTCCGGCGGTCACTGCGGTGGCTCCCGCCGCCAGATACGATGCGGCGTTTCCGGCGCTGATGCCTCCCGAAGGAATCAGTGCAACCCCAGGGAACGGCCCGCGCAGATCGCGCACGTAATCGGGTCCTCCTGTGCGGGCGGGGAAGATCTTGACCGCGGCCGCTCCCAGGTCGACGGCAGCCATCACTTCCGTCGGGGTGTAGGCGCCCATGATGACGGGCACGTTGCGGGCCGCGGCCACCCCGGCGACGGCTTCGCGAACCGCGGGCGTCACCAAGAACCGCGCTCCGGCATCGATCGCGGCTTCGGCGTCCTCGGCGGTCAGCACGGTCCCGACCCCGATCACGGCGCCATCGTCGATGCTCGCGCCGCCCAGCCGCGCCAGGATGTCCGGCGTGGTCAACGTCAGCTCCACCGCACGAAGTCCGCCAGTGGCCAGCGCTGTGACCAGCGAGCCGACATCGAACGGTTGCGGCGCGCGTACCACCGTGACCGCACGGTCCTCGGCGATCACTTGCAGCGCATCCGCGGTCACTGGTCGGTCACTTTGCTCAAGAACTGGATCGTCTTGGGATGCTTCGGATTACCGAACATCTGCTCAGGTGTGCCCTGTTCGGTGATGACACCGTCGGCCATGAACACCACCCGGTCAGCGGTGCGACGGGCGAACCCCATCTCGTGGGTGACCACCACCATGGTCATGCCGTCGTGGGCCAGACTGCGCATCACGTTCGTCACCTCGCCGACGAGTTCGGGATCCAGCGCCGACGTTGCTTCGTCGAAGAAGATGATGCGGGGATCGACGGCCAGCGCGCGGGCGATCGCCACCCGCTGCTGCTGGCCGCCGGACAGCTGGCTGGGATAGTGCTCCGCGCGATCGTCCATCCCGACGCGGGCCAGGACCTCCAGGCCCTTCTTGCGGGCATCGTCTTTGGACATCTTGTACACCTTGCGCAGTGCCAGGGTGACGTTGCCCAGAGCATCCAGATGCGGGAACAGGTTGAACTGCTGGAAGACCATGCCGACGTGGCCGCGGATCTCCAGTGCCCGCTTGGGTTCGTGCATGGGCACGCCGCCGACGACCACCTCGCCGGAGCTCGCGGTTTCCAGGCCGCTCATGATGCGCAGCAGCGTGCTCTTGCCCGAGCCCGATGCGCCGATCAGCACGACCACTTCGCCATCGGAGACGTCGAGGGTGATGTCGTTGAGGACAGCCACGTCGCCGAACGCCTTGGTCACAGCCGACAGGCGGATGTCGCGGCCGATGTTGGTTCCGTTGAGAGTTGAAGTGCTCACTGGGCGAGGGCCTTTCGTTGTCTGCGCGTGACCCACACCGACGGTGGGTAACAAATGGCGAAGTAGAAGACGGCGACGATGAGGTAAATCGACACCGGGTCGCTGGTTCGGTCAACGATCGACTGACCCACCTTCATCAGTTCGACAAGCCCGATGATCGAGGCGATCGAGGTGTCTTTGACCAACGAGATGTACTGCCCCACCAACGGCGGCAGGGCGATCTTGACGGTCTGGGGAAGCACCACCCAGCTGAATGTCTGGAGTGGCTTGAGTCCGAGGATCTGGGCGGCTTCGTGCTGGCCGGCCGGGACCGCCTCGATGCCCGAGCGGATGATCTCGGCGACGAACGCGCTGTGGTAGACGCTCAAACCGACTGCCGCGGCGACGAATAGGTTCACGCTGTATCCGAGGTACAGGGCGGCACCGAAGTAGACGAACAGCAGGGTGATCGGGATGGGTGATCCGCGGAAGAGTTCGACGTAGGCCCGCGCGAACCCTGGAATCAGCGGGAGCCGCGAGGTTCGCAGCGCCGCCACGACCACGCCCAGGACCGTGGATCCGGCGATCGACACCGCCGAAAGGCCAAGTGTCAGTAAGAATCCGCTCCACAGGAAGGGCAGGCTCTGCGAGATCAACGAGAAGTTCACGGTCGTGCCCCGATCAGATTGAGCACTGTGGTGCGCTTGCGGGTGCGTCCTGTCGCCGGCGCCCGGAACGCCAACCGCTCGATGAGCGCGGCGAGGGCCGACAGCCCGTAACTGAGCAGCAGGTAGAGGGCGACGGCGATACCGAATACCTGGACGAACAGCAGTGTGCGTGCGTTGATGACGGTGGCGACACCGGTGATCTCCGGCACCGCGATCGTCGAGAGCAGCGAGGTGCCGAGCAGGACCTGCACCAGGTTGTTCACCAGTGCCGGGTAGACGTTGCGCAGCGCCTGAGGTGCCACCACGTAGACGAATACGTGGGCTTTACTCAGCCCCAGGATTTGAGCGGCCTCCAACTGTCCCTTGCCGACCGAGGAGATGCCGGCGCGAATCACCTCGGTCAGGTAGGCACCGACATTGACGCCGAGCGCGATCGTTCCGGCGGTCACCGCCGAAAGCCGAATCCCGAAACTCGGCATTGCGAAGTACACGATGAAGATCTGCAGCAGCACCGGAGTGTTGCGGATGGCCTCCACATAGCAGGCGGCAAGGATCCGCAGGATCCGCAGCGCAGAATTCCTGGCCAAGGCCGCGATCATGGCCAATGCGAATGCCAGCAGGAAGCCGAGCACCGTGATGCGCAGCGCCAGCACGGCGGCGTTCAGATAGTCCGGGAGATAGGCGAGAACTGTTCGCCATTGATATTCAATCCACATGTCGGGCAACCGAACTCAGAAGGCGGGCCGCAGCGGGAAGCGCGGGTCGGAGCCGAACCACTTGCGGTAGAGCTCGAGGTTCTTGCCGGAGGTATTGAGCTCGAACAGAAATTGGTTCAGATAGTCCAGCCACACCTGGTCGCCCTGCTTCACGCCGAATCCGTTGTACTCCAACGGCACCAGATTGCTGGTGACGACCTCCAGACCCGGGTTCAGCTTGGCCTGGTATTGCAGATAGTTCGAATCCTCGACCATCGCGTCGGCCTGTCCCTGCTTGACCGCGAGGACAGCGGCCTGTGAGCTGTCGAACTCGGCGACCTTGACGTCGACTCCACGCTTACGCAGGACATCGGCATTCGTGCTGCCCTTGACCACAGCGACGGTGCGGCCCTTCATCGACTCCAACGATGTGATACCGCTGCCGCTGCGGACCAACAGTCCTTCGGTGGCTACCACATACGGGTCGGTGAACGAAATCTCCTTGGCCCGCTCCAGCGTTCGGGTGAAGTTGCAGAACACCACATCGACCTTGTTGGTCTGCAGGTTCGGGATGCGGTTCGACGAGGTGGTGTCGACGACCTCCAGCTTGACGCCCATGTCCTTGGCGAGCTCGTTGGCGATGTCGACGTCGTAACCGTCCGGTTGGCCCTGCTGATTGGTGAAGCCGAACGGCGTGAACGACAAACAGGTGGCCACCTTGACGGTGCCCGTCGTGAGGACATGTTTGAGCGCCGAATCGGCGGCGACCGCTCCGGCGCCCGAGGGCATCGGGGTGCACGCGGCGGCCACGAGCACCAGGCCTGCTGCGGCGAAGGCGGCTACCACCTTTGAGATCGATCGTTTGGATTTCATCGCTAACTTTCTTGTGAGTGGTGTTGCAGGACAACGCCTTCGTGGCCCAGCTCAGCCGAAATCCGCGCAGCACCGGCCACAATGAGGTCGGTGTAGGTATCGCGGTTGGCGGCCACCAGCTCGGCGGGTCCCGAAAGGCTGATGGCGCAGACACACACGCCCGCATGGTTGAACACCGGCGCAGCCACACACCGGATGCCGTCTTCGTTCTCGAGGTCGTCGTAGGCGCAACCCTGCTCGCGAACCGTTGACAAGTGCTCGCGCAGTGCCGACGGATCGGTGATCGTCGCCGCGGTCCGCGCCGGCAATCCCGACGCGATCACTCGCTCGAGCTCCTCGTCGCCGAGAAACGCCAGCATGGCCTTGCCTGATGCGGTTGAGTACGCCGTGCCCGTATCGCCGATACGCGAAGCCATCTGGATCGGTGACGCCCCGACCACCTTGTCGACGTAGGTCACCCGACCCCCGCTGTAGACCAGCAGATGAACGGTCTGCCCTGTGGCGTCAGCGATCTCGCGCAGCGTCGGTTGGGCCGTAGAGCGAATGTCGAGATCCGTCAGGCAGGCGCTGGCCAGCCTGAGCGTGCCGACTCCCATCCGGTACGTGCCGTCGGCGTCCTGGCGCACCAGGCGCTGCTCGATCAACGGCGCGATCAACCGCAACACCGTGCTCTTGGTTGTCTCGACGCCCTCGGCCAGCTCGGCCAGGGTCACGCCCTTGGCTCGACTGGCGGCGGCCACCAGATCGAGGATCGCCAGGGCCCGTCGCAGCGATGAGGAGTTGTTGCGCATTCTCACCTTCGTTGTGCAATGCAAAATGCTGTTTCGTACTGCAGTTGGAGAATACGACGTGAAGGGTGTCACCGCTAGGGGAAGCGAGAAATGAAGACCGCAGCGCTATTCGGAGCGCGTCGGCGAACCGCCGCACGGCATCGCCTGCGGCCTGCGCGGCCTCGGCGTGGCCCGGTCGTGCGCGCAGGTCGATCAGGCCAGTTCTCGGGTGCAGCGTCACCTCGGCCAACAACTCGCCGGTCGTCGGCTCGCACACCGCCCACGAGTACGTCGTATCCGAGTCCCACTGGGCAGCTCGCTTCTCGACATAGCCCGCATCGGACTCGCCCATTTCTGCCAGTGCGGGCCGGTCGTCGATGCGGTCATCGGCGCGCAGGGCCCGCAAATACCAAGCGCCTGCATTTATTTCGACGGGCTCCACGCTGTGATGGTAGGCATGCCACATGAAGATCACAGTTATTGGCGCGAGCGGTCTGATTGGTACGAAGGTCGTCGAGCTCCTGACCGCCGGGGGGCATGACGTCGTCGCGGCGTCGCGCGCGTCGGGAGTCGACGTGATGACCGGTGATGGCCTTGCCGAAGCGCTGAGTGGCGCCGACGCGCTCGTCGACGTCGTCAACTCGCCGTCGTTCGAGGACGATCCCGTGATGGAGTTCTTCACCAAGTCGACCACCAATCTGGTGGATGCGGCGAAGCGTGCCGGCGTCGGCCACTATGTCGCGTTGTCGATCGTCGGCGTCGACGGGTTACCCGACAGCGGCTACATGCGGGCCAAGGTGGTGCAGGAGAAGATCATCACCGAATCGGGCTTGCCGTACACCATCGTGCGGGCAACGCAGTTCGCCGAGTTCACCGATGCCATCACCGACTCGATGACCGTCGGCGACGAGGTGCGGGTCCCCGACGCGTTGATTCAGCCGGTCGCCGCCGATGACGTTGCTACCGACGTCGCCCGCGCGGCCGTCGCCAAGCCGCTCGGTGGCATCGCGAATATTGGTGGGCCGGACAAGATTTCGTTCGAACAGATGGCTCGTGACGTGTTGACCCGGCGAGGCGACGGGAAGACGGTCGTCGTCGACCCGCAGGCCGGTTACTTCGGCACGCGGCTGGCCCAACGCAGCCTGGTGACCCCCGACTGACTACTTGATCTCGGCCAGCACCGTGCCCTGGGTGATCGCGGCGCCCGCCTCGACCGCGAGCCCGGTGATCGTCCCGTCCTTGTGGGCGGTGACGGGGTTCTCCATCTTCATGGCCTCGAGGACGACGACGAGATCGCCGGCCGACACCTGCTGACCCTCTTCCACGGCCACCTTGACCACGGTGCCCTGCATCGGGGCGGTCACCGCATCGCCGGACGCGGCCGCGCCGGCGAGGGCGCCACGCTTGCGCGGCTTGGGCTTCTTGTGAATGACATTGGAACCGGAGCCGCCGGCACCACCGGATCCGTTGCCGATCGCGAGGTCGCCGGGCAGCGACACCTCGAGTCGGCGGCCGCCGACCTCGACGACGACCGTCTGCCGCGGGATGGTGTCCTCTTCCTCGATCGGATCTCCACCGGTGAAGGGCTCGACGGTGTTGTTCCACTCCGTTTCGATCCAGCGGGTGTGCACCGTGAAGCCTTCGCTGTCACCGATGAACGCGGGGTCGGACACGATCGCGCGGTGGAACGGGATCACCGTGGCCAGGCCCTCGACGTGGAACTCGTCCAGCGCGCGGCGGGACCTGGCCAGCGCCTCCTCGCGGGTACCGCCATGCACGATCAGCTTGGCCAGCATCGAGTCGAACTGTCCACCGATCACCGAACCGGACTCCACGCCGGAGTCCAGCCGCACACCGGGGCCGCTGGGGGCCACGAACTTGCTCACCGGCCCGGGCGCGGGCAAGAAGCCACGACCGGCATCCTCACCGTTGATGCGGAACTCGATCGCATGTCCGCGCGGCTCGGGATCTTCGGTGATGTCGAGCTTCTCGCCGTTGGCGATCCTGAACTGCTGCAGTACCAGGTCGACTCCCGCGGTTTCCTCGGTGACGGGGTGCTCGACCTGCAGCCGGGTGTTCACCTCGAGGAACGAGATCAGCCCGTCCTGGCCGACCAGGTACTCGACGGTGCCTGCGCCGTAGTAGTGCGCCTCCTTGCAGATCCGCTTGGCCGACTCGTGGATCTCCTTGCGCTGCGCGTCGGTCAGGAACGGCGCGGGCGCCTCCTCCACCAACTTCTGGTAGCGGCGCTGCAGCGAGCAGTCGCGGGTCCCTGCGACGACGACATTGCCGTGCTGGTCGGCGATCACCTGCGCCTCGACGTGGCGCGGCTTGTCCAGGTAGCGCTCGACGAAGCACTCACCGCGACCGAAGGCGGACGTCGCCTCGCGGACCGCGGAGTCGAACAGCTCCGGGATCTCTTCCAGGTTGCGGGCCACCTTCATGCCGCGGCCGCCGCCGCCGAACGCCGCCTTGATCGCGATCGGCAGGCCGTACTCGTTGGCGAAGGCGACCACCTCGTCGGCGTTCTTGACCGGGTCCGGGGTGCCGGGTACCAGCGGCGCCTGGGCGCGCGCGGCGATGTGGCGGGCGGTCACCTTGTCGCCGAGGTCGCGGATCGACTGCGGGCTCGGCCCGATCCAGATCAGGCCGGCGTCAATCACCGCCTGCGCGAAATCGGCGTTCTCCGAAAGGAATCCGTAGCCGGGGTGGATCGCGTTGGCGCCGGACTTCTCGGCCGCGTCGAGCAGCTTGGAAAAGTCGAGGTAGGACTCCGCCGAGGTCTGGCCGCCGAGCGCGAAGGCCTCGTCAGCGAGTCGTACGTGAGGCGCGTCGGCGTCGGGTTCGGCGTAGACGGCCACGCTTGGAAGCCCGGCATCCTTGGCCGCCCGGATCACCCGGACCGCGATCTCCCCACGATTGGCAACCAGCACCTTGGAGATCTTCGAGCTGGCGTGACTAGGCACTTCGCCTCCTGACGGCATGTTCTCTAAGAATCGTCTTTAAGAATGTAGCGTCTCGCAGTTTAAGGGCGGCGCTGGAAGCGGTCCTACTCGCCCCGTAGTCGACGCTTGATCCGCGCCAGCATGGCCGACATGCCGCGCAGTCGCAGCGGACTGATCAGCGCCGCCAGACCCAGATCGGCATAGAAATCGTCGGGCACGGCGAGGATGTCGTCGGCCGGCTGCTCGTCGAGGCCCGCGGCGAGAATGGCGGCGAATCCACGTGTGGTCGGCGCTTCGGCCGGCGCGCTGAAGTACAGCCGCACGCGCTCAAGGTCGGAGGCGTCGACGTGCAGAAAGAGCGGCGACTGGCATTCGGGCACCGGCTCCATTGCCGCCTGCTCCAAATCGGCGGGTATCGGCGGCAGCTCATTGGCAAACTCCAGCAGCAGCTGCAGCTTGTCCTGCCCCTGCACCTCCTGGAAGTCCGATACCACCTCGGCCAGGGGCGCCGGCATTGACCTCATGCGGAGCCAGGTGCCTCTCCTGGTTCGTACCCGACGGCGACGGGGACGCGGACCGCGTTGCCCCATTCGGTCCATGAGCCGTCGTAATTGCGCACCCCCTGCTTGCCGAGCAGGTGGGTCAGCACGAACCAGGTGTGGCTGGACCGCTCACCGATGCGGCAGTACACGACCGTCTTGTCGTCGGAACCGAGGAAGCCGTACAGCTCGTCGAGTTCTGCGCGGCTCCGGAACCGGCCGTTGTCCTGGGCGGCCTTGCCCCACGGGATGGACCGCGCGGTGGGAATGTGGCCGCCGCGCAGCGCGCCTTCCTCCGGATAGTCGGGCATGTGCGTGCGCTCGCCCGTGTACTCCTGCGGCGAGCGGACATCGATCAACGGCTGCCTGCCGAGGATGCCCAGCACCTCGTCCTTGAACGCGCGGATCGGGGTGTCATTGCGCTCGACGACGGGGTAACCGGTGGTCTGCTTGGACGGCACGTCCAGCGTCGTCTCGCGACCGTCGGAGATCCACAGGTCGCGTCCGCCGTCGAGCAGCCGTACGTCGGGATGCCCGAACAACGTGAAAACCCACAGCGCGTAGGCCGCCCACCAATTGCTCTTGTCGCCGTAGATCACCACGGTGTGGTCGCGGGAGATGCCCTTGCGGTTCATCAGGTCGGCGAACTGCTTGCCGTCGATGTAGTCGCGCACATGTGGATCGTTGAGGTCGGTATGCCAATCGATCTTCACCGCGCCGGGAATGTGGCCGGTGTCGTAGAGGAGCACGTCCTCATCGGACTCGACGATGGCAAGCCCCGGCCGGCCCAGGTTCCCCGACAGCCAGTCTGCGGTGACCAGTCGTTCGGGATGGGCATACGTCTGCAGGGCGGGATTGGGATCGGCAGGCAGCGGCACACCACGAGCCTACTCAGGCGGCGGGTTAGCCTTCCACAGCTCGGCGATCGACAGCCCCACGTGTTCGAGCAGCCTGCGGGTCAGTGGCAGGCCGATGCCGATCACGGCCGACGGATCGCCGTCCACGCTGTCGATGAACCAGCCGCCGAGACCGTCGAGTGTGAAGCCTCCCGCAACCGTCGTCGGCTCACCACTGGTGACATACGCGTCCAGGTCGGCCGGCGAGGGGACGCCGAAATTGACCGTGGTAGCAGTGGCGTCGGCGGCGCGATAGGTGATTGTGTAGTCCTGCAGCCGAATTACGCAGTGCCCGGTGTACAGCGTTCCGGACGTGCCGCCCATCTGCTGCCATCCGGCGCGTGCCGCGGCCTGAGACGACGGTTTGCCCCGCAGCTCGCCGTCGCGGTGCAGCATCGAATCACAGCCGATGACAACACAATCGGTGGTTACCTCGGGATCGAGGACATGTGCGACGGCCTCCGCCTTGGCGGCGGCCAGCGCGGTGGTGACGGCCCCTGGCGTGGCGTCGGGATCCAGCCGCGCAACAACCGCATCCTCGTCGACGTTTGAGACGACGACGAGCGGATCAATTCCGGCCTGGCGCAACACTTTGCGGCGGCCCGGCGATGCGGACGCAAGCACCAACCGGGTCATTTCCGCATGTGTGTCCGCTCCAGCAGCGTCACCCGCTGCCAGCTGAAGGTCGTGTAGCGGAGCCGGTCCACCGGATGGCCCCACAGGTTCTGCTCGGCTTCGCGCGGCTCGGCTGGCGCGCTCGACGCGCTCGCCAGCACGGCGATCACCGCGGCCAGTTCCTCATCGGTCGGCTCGCCCCGCAACACCTTGATGTGGGCCTCGTGGTCGTCTGTCACAGTGGAATGTTCCCGTGCTTCTTTGGCGGAATCTGACTGATTTTGCGTTCCAACAGCCGCAGCGCCGTGCCCACATAGCCGCGGGTGTGCGACGGCGGGATCACCGCGTCGACATAGCCGCGCTCGGCGGCAATGTACGGGTTGACGAGGGTGTCCTCGTAGTCCTGCTGCAACTCCAGCCGCAGGGCGTCGACATCCTTGCCCACCTTGGCGGCTTCCTTGAGCTGCTGGCGGTAGACGAAGCCGACGGCGCCGGAGGCGCCCATGACGGCGATCTGCGCCGTAGGCCACGCGACGTTGACGTCGGCGCCCATCTCCTTGGACCCCATGACGCAGTACGCGCCGCCGTAGGCCTTGCGGGTGATCACGGTGACCTTGGCGACCGTGGCCTCCCCGTAGGCGTAGAGCAGCTTGGCGCCGCGCCGGATGATGCCGTTGTACTCCTGGTCGGTGCCGGGCAAGAAGCCGGGCACGTCGACGAGCATCACGATCGGAATGTTGAAGCAGTCGCAGGTCCGGATGAACCGGGCTGCCTTCTCCGAGGCGTTGATGTCCAGGCAGCCGGCGAACTGGGTGGGCTGGTTGGCGACGATGCCCACTGGGCGGCCCTCCACGCGACCGAACCCGACGATGATGTTGGTCGCGTAGCCGGCCTGCACCTCGAGGAACTCGTCGTCGTCGAGGATGCGGGTGATGACCTCGTGCATGTCGTAGGGCTGGTTCGGCGAATCCGGGATCAGCGTGTCGAGCTCGAGGTCCTCATCGTTGAGGTTCTCCTCGATGCCACCGGCCGGCACCGGCACCGGATAGCGCGGCGGATCGGAGTAGTTGTTGGAAGGAAAGTAGCTCAGCAGCTCGCGGACGTAGTCGAAGGCGTCCTGCTCACCGGAGGCGACGTAGTGGGCAAGGCCTGACTTGGCCATGTGGGTGTGTGCGCCGCCAAGCTCCTCCATCGTCACCTCTTCGCCGGTGACCGTCTTGATGACGTCCGGCCCGGTGATGAACATCTGGCTGGTCTGGTCGACCATGACCACGAAGTCGGTCAGCGCGGGGGAGTAGACGTGGCCACCAGCCGCGGCGCCCATGATCAGCGAGATCTGCGGGATGACGCCGGAGGCGAGGATGTTGTTGTGGAAGATCTTGCTGTACAGGCCGAGTGAGACCACGCCCTCTTGGATGCGTGCGCCGGCGCCGTCGTTGATGCCGATCAGCGGGCGGCCGGTTTTGATCGCGAGTTCCTGCACCTTGACGATCTTCTCGCCGTAAACCTCGCCGAGGCTGCCGCCGAACACCGTGGCGTCCTGGCTGAAGATGCAGACATCCCGGCCGTCGATGGTGCCGTAGCCGGTGACCACACCGTCGCCCAGCGGCCGGTTCTCCTGCAGGCCGAAGTTGGTGCTGCGGTGCCGGGCCAGCGCGTCGAGCTCGACGAAGGAGTCCTCGTCCAACAGCGCCAGAATGCGCTCCCGTGCGGTGAGCTTGCCCTTGGCGTGCGTCTTCTCGACCGCCGCCTCACCGACCGGGTGCAGGGTCTCTTCGGTCCGCTTGCGCAGATCGGCCAGCTTGCCCGCGGTCGTGTGGATGTCGATCTCGTGCCCGGCGGCCGGTTCGGTAACGCTCGTCATGGGTGTCGATGGTATCGGCAGGGTCGTTGGCCCACCCGGTGTGCCCGTCGAACAGGCGGTCAGCTGCCGGGGGCCAACATCGGCGGTGCGAAGGCCTGTCTGCTCAGCGGTCACCCGCCCACCGGTGTAAACACGCCAATGCCTGTCGAGCGGCCTGGAAGTAGGCTGCGGTTCATGCACCGCGGCACGCTTCGGGTTCCGTTCGTTGCGGAAACATTGCGTCAGGGGCTGGTCTCACCCTGGCGCCATCTGGAGCTGGTCGAGGAAACCGGTTCCACCAACGCCGATCTGATTGCCCGTGCGGCCGCCGGGGAAAACATCGGCGGGGTCGTATTGATTGCTGAACATCAAACGGCCGGCCGCGGCCGCAGTGGCCGAAGCTGGTCGAACGTCCCGCGCGCACAGGTCACGATGTCGGTCGGGATCGATGTTCACGACGTTCCCAGCGAAACATGGGGATGGCTGCCGCTGGCGGCCGGTGTGGCGGTGGTGGACGCCGTCGCGGACGTGACCGGCGTGCGCGCGGGCCTGAAATGGCCCAACGATGTACTCGCCGGTGGTAACGGCAAGCTGGCGGGCATCCTGGCCGAGGTGGCGGCCCCAGCGCCGGTCATCGTCATCGGGATCGGCCTCAACGTGTCGTTGCTCGCCGATGAGCTGCCCGACCCGGTCGCCACATCACTCGTCATTCTCGGGGTGCAGGACCCCGACCGCAACGAGTTGGTGCGCGCGCTGCTGCAGCAACTGGACCGGCGCATCGGCAGCTGGCGGGCCGCCGTGGGCTCCGATGCGGCGCTTTCGGCCGATTACGCCGCGCGCAGCCTGACGATCGGCTCGCGTGTACGCGCCCTGCTACCGGGCGGCAACGAAATCGTCGGCGACGCCCGATCGGTGGATGACCAGGGCCGGTTGTGCATCGCGACCGGGGACGGGACCGTCGCCGTGTCGGCCGGCGACATTGTGCATTTGCGGCCCATCGACGAAGGCGGGTCTGGGTAAAGTCGCACCGTGGGATATCCCGACAACGTGCTGGCCGCTGACGAAAAGGTGGTGCTGCATCGCCATCCGCATTGGAAGCGGCTGATCGGCCCTGTGCTGATCCTCTTGGTGGTAACCGCGGCCGCGGCGTTCGGCGCTGGGTTCGTCAATCAGACCGACTGGCAATCCACCGCGAAGAATGTGGTGTTGCTGGTCATCATGGCCGTGTGGTTGGTCATCGTCGGGTGGTTGACGGTGTGGCCCTACTTGAATTGGTGGACAACGCATTTCGTCATCACTGATCGACGGGTGATGTTTCGCCACGGGCTGTTGACCCGATCGGGTATCGACATACCGCTGGCGCGGATCAACAGCGTCGAGTTTCGGCACGGGTTGCTGGACCGCGTGTTGCGCACCGGCACGTTGATAATCGAATCAGCTTCGCAAGATCCCCTCGAGTTCCACGACATTCCGCGCGTGGAGCGGGTGCACTCACTGCTGTATCACGAAGTCTTCGACACCCTGGGCTCGGAGGAATCGCCGAGCTGAGCCAGCCGGCGCATCCGCCGGGTGGGGCGACGCAGCGGCGTCACAGTGCCGCGTTCGTATTCGTCTTCGATGGTCTCCGCGATTCCGCCTGCGGTGAACGTGGACTCGATCGCCCTGTCCGGACTGCGGCCGAACTCGTCCGGGAACACCCACCGCCGGAACGCCCAGAACCGGAAACCCATCTGCAGCAGGTTGCCGATGATGTAGGCGGAGACGAAGTCCGCGATGTTCTCCACGCTCAGCGATACGTCCGGCACGCGCAGCAGCAGGACATAGCTCGAGATCCACAACGGGGCCATGGACAGCAGCACCCCGACGCCGCTGAACGCGAAAAACAGCAGCGCCTCATGGTGGCGCTCGCGGCCGCCGCGGTTCTGGAAGCTCCATTCGCGGTTCAGGATGTAGGACGCGATCACCGCGACGATGCCGGCGATGATCTTGGCCGTGACGGGCTTGGGCTCCAGCACCGTGAGCTTGAGCGTGTAGAACACCGCCGAGTCGATGATGAAGGTCGTCGCGCCTACGATCGCGAACTTGATCAGTTCGTGGTGCCGCTCGAAGTAGGGCCGGATCGCGCCGGGCAGCCTGGCGATCGTGGCGTCGGTGAAGGACACAACAGCGCAGTGTACGGAAATGCGGCAGGCTACGCGTACCCGTGCTGGTCACGGTCGGTCAAAGCGCCTGTTCAAACCATGACAACATATGTCTGTGCCACGTGACCCCAGCGCGCCTCCCGGCGGACGTGAGGAGCACGAAATGCCTGTGGTGGCCATGGTCGGCGGCGGGCAGCTGGCCAGGATGACCCATCAGGCCGCGATCGCGCTTGGTCAGACGCTGCGCGTGCTGGCCGCCAGCCCGGACGATCCGGCCGCGCAGGTCACCCCCGATGTAGTGATCGGAGCGCACACCGACCTGGATGCACTGCGGAAGGCGGCGGCCGGTGCGGACGCGCTGACCTTCGATCACGAGCACGTGCCGACCGAACTGCTCGAGAAGCTCGTGGCCGGCGGAGTGAACGTGGCCCCGCCGCCGTCCGCTCTGATCCACGCCCAGGACAAGCTCGTCATGCGGCGGCGCCTTGAGGTGCTTGGCGCGCCGGTGCCGCGTTTCACCGAGGTGACCGACGTCGCCGACATCGACGCCTTCGCCGCGCGCGTCGCCACCGACATCGTGGTCAAGACCGTGCGCGGCGGCTACGACGGCCGCGGCGTGACGCTGGCTCGTGACGTCGCCGAGGCGCGTGACGTCGCGGGCAGGTACCTGGCCGACGGCGTAGCGGTCCTGGTCGAGGAGAAAGTCGCCATGCGGCGTGAGCTGGCGGCACTGGTGGCCCGGTCACCGTTCGGGCAGGGCGCGGCATGGCCGGTGGTGGAGACAGTGCAGCGCGACGGCATCTGTGTCGAGGTGATCGCCCCTGCACCGCGGCTGGCCGCCGAATTGGGCAGCGCCGCATGGCAGCTCGCGTTGCGGCTGGCCGACGAACTCGGCGTGGTCGGTGTGCTTGCGGTCGAGCTGTTCGAGACCGTCGACGGCCAGCTCGTGGTCAACGAACTGGCGATGCGTCCGCACAACTCCGGGCACTGGAGCATGGATGGCGCCCGGACCGGTCAGTTCGAGCAACACCTGCGGGCGGTGCTCGACTATCCGCTCGGCGACACCTCACCGATCGCGCCGGTGACCGTGATGGCCAATGTGATTGGCGCCCAACAGACTCCGGCGGTGAGCATGGATGAGCGGCTACATCACCTGTTCGGCCGGATACCGGACGCCAGGGTGCACCTGTACGGCAAGGGCGAGCGGCCCGGCCGCAAGATCGGTCACGTCAACATCCTCGGCGGGGCACGCGGCTCGCTCGGCGACGAGGCGTACGTCGCAGATGTGC
>Ga0136846_1232362_pt1 | contig 45827 bp, 40 predicted proteins | sample HopSoiMetagenom2_FD_96841 | JGI IMG/M metagenome (GOLD analysis project Ga0136846, IMG submission 96841) | Grasslands soil microbial communities from Hopland, California, USA - 2 Assembly 2016 (version 4) | ecosystem: Environmental > Terrestrial > Soil > Grasslands | place: USA: Hopland...
CACCTGCATCATCACGGATCGTCGACGGTGAAGTACGGCCGCGGGTCGGTGCTCACCATCGACCTGACCAATCGCTGCAATATGATGTGCGATCCGTGCTTCATGGACGCGAACCAGGTCGGCTTCGTCCACGAACTGACGTGGGAAGAGATTAAGACGATGCTCGACAACGCCATCACCATCAAGCCGCGCCGCCAGATGTCGGTGCAGTTCTCCGGTGGTGAGCCGACCTTGTCGCCGTACTTCCTCGATGCGGTTCGCTACGCCCGCAAAGTCGGATACAACTCCGTGCAGGCAGCGACGAACGGCATCGAGTTCGCGAAGAGTTTTGAGTTCGCGCAGCAGGCGGTTGAAGCCGGAATGCGCTATGCCTATCTGCAGTTCGACGGCATCGGCAATGCCGCGAATGCGCACCGTGCTGTCGGCAACCTGTTTGATGTGAAGCTGAAGGCGATCGAGAACCTGCACAAGGCCGGATGCGAGATCGTTCCGGTCATCACGATCGTGAACGGCATCAACAACGAGCAGGTCGGACGCATCATCAAGTTCGCCCTCGATAATCCGAAGACGATCAGCTTTCTCAGCTTCCAGCCCGTCAGCTTCACCGGGCGCGACGAAGCCGTGACGGACGAACGCCGCCAGGCGCAGCGGTACACGCTGAGCCATCTGGCGCACGACGTAAAGAATCAAACCGGCCTAGGCGAGCCCGCGCGTGACTGGTTCCCGATTTCGTTCATGGGAACGTTCAGCGACTGGGCCGACCTGATGCACGCCAACGATCCGAATAACGACTGGGGCCAGCTCAGTTGTGGCTGCCATCCGAATTGCGGCACTGGCATGGCGGTGATGATCGACAAGGAAACCAAGGAAGCCGTGCCGGTTACGGCGTTCCTGCATGGCGACCAGCTTGCGAAGGACATCGCAAAGGTGAACGATGGATCACGCGGAAAGTTTTTGACCGGGCTCGGCATGGCGCTGTGCCTGATGAAAAACTACGATCCGTACCAGTCGCCGACGCACTTCAAGCTGATGGATCTGCTGAAGAAGTTCGACAAGAACTATCACGTGACCGGAAAGGACTACGGTAAGGTTGGTCCGGACCGCACGATCGACGACGTGATGAAGCGGCGCACGCAGGACCGCTGGAACTTCCTGTTCATCGCAGGCATGTGGTTCCAGGACCTGTTCAACTACGACTTCCGGCGTACCGAGCAGTGCATCATTCCGTATGCGACGCAGGAAGGCGAGATCTCATTCTGTGCGTACAACACCGGCGTGGGATGGCGGAACATCATCGAGAAGATGCACATGACGGCCACGCTCACCAAGTGGTACGAAGAGCATGGACGCCACGAAATTTTCGCCGGCGGCAAGAAAGTGAAGATGGACGAGCCCGCGACGGCCACCGAGTATCTCAATCTGCGCGAAGAGATCGTCACCAACGAATTGCAGCGCGATCTCGATAAGCTGGGCATCGCTAAGACGGCGCGCGAAGAGAAGAAGCGTGCACGCGACGCGAAGGCAGCGGCGGGCGAGGCTCGCGGTCCGGAAAAGAACGATGCGGCTTACAACGCGCGTATGGCGTCTCTTTATCGCGAAGTCGTGCTGAAAGAGAAGCCGGTGCAATCGCAGGACGGTTTCATTCCGCTCGGCGCACTGGCGAAGCCGAATGGCAATAGCAACGGGAATCAGGCTACAGAAGAAGCGAAGCCGGAGCTGGCCGAGCCAGTAGCCGGAGACTAAGCTGCAAATCCAACGTTCTTAATGCATTACGCGGGCCGCCTTATGAGGCGGCCCGAGTTTTTTCCGACCTGCAACTTCGCGCGCCGACTCACGCCATCAACTCTAGCGTCGTTTTTCGCATCGAAACCACGGAATCAAATACATTTGTGCGGCGAGGCTCTAGTGACGGGCTTTTTGCGTCGAACAAGTTTCTGTGCACTGCTAGCGTTATCCACGGCTTTGATCAGTTGCCAAAACGGCAGCTCCGTGCAATCCGCCTCACACAATTCTCAGCAAGGAAAATTCACAGGCGTCCTGATGTGGAAGGGAGATTCGACTACAACGGGTGCGTACACGAGTGAACTCGCGCTCACTCCGTCGAACGTAAACGCCACCCAGTTCGGCAAGGTGGACACCTTCCAGGCGGACGGAGTAGTGATGGCTCAGCCTCTATACGTTTCCGGTCTGAACATGCAGGGCGCGACGCACAACGTCATCATCGTCGCAACGGAGCACGATTCGGTGTATGCGGTTGATGCGGACGCTCCGAATTCCGCGCCGCTGTGGGAGCGGCACTTCGTGGACGACGCGAACGGGGTTACAACCATGCCCGACAATTTCGGTGGACGCACGACGCTCGGCGGGGAAGTCGGGATTACTGGCACGCCCTACATCGACTCCGCCACAGGCGCGCTTTACTTCGTGACTGCACTGGCGCGAAATGGTGTCCCCGAACAATGGCTGCGCGCTGTGGATATCACATCCGGCCAGGACTACGGTCCGGGGGCTGTACAGATTCAGGCGAGTGTGCCGGGCGATGGTAGGGGCAGTGTTAACGGGAGCGTCCCGTTTGATCCGTCGATTGAAAATCAGCGGCCGGGATTAACCGAGACGAACGGCTCGCTGCTCGTGGGATGGGGAGCGTTCTCGGATTGGGGTGTGTACCACGGCTGGCTGATGGCATTCGATCCCGCCACCCTGCAGATGAAAGCCGTCTTCAATCCAACTCCGGACTTCCAGGGTGACGATGCCGCAGACGGCCCGTCGGATCACGGAGGCGGTGGAGCGTTCTGGCAGGGAGGAGCTGCGCCGAGCGTAGATTCAGATGGCAACATCTACGTGAATGCATCCGATGGCAGCTTCGATGCGGATGACGGCGGAAGGAACTACGGTGATACCCTGCTGAAACTAGCGTTGAGCGGTAACGCGTTCCAGGTTCTCGATTCGTTTACGCCGTCGAATGCAGACTGCATCGACCTGCATGATTTGGAGCTTGGCTCCGGAGGTGTTGCGCTGATCCCGACCGACGTTTCGAATGGAATTCCGCTGGCTGCCGCGTACAGCAAGGAAGGACGTTTGTTTCTCGTCAATCGCAGCAAGCTTGGTGGCTTCAATCCCCTCGGGGACACCCAGATCCCGCAGGAGTTCATGGTAGGCGATCATTCCTGTTCCGATTCGATCAGCGGGGACGTGGCAGAAGGTCCTGACTGGAACCGGCTTTATGGGACACCGGCGTATTGGAATGGGAATCTGTACGCAGCCGCTTCGAACCTGCCTTTGAAGCAATATCAGTTTCAGGGTGGAGTGCTCAACTCAACGCCGTTTGCAATGGCGCCTTCCGTGTATGGTCTCCGCGGCGGCAATACGGTGATCTCTGCCAACGGTACCCAGAATGGAATCGCCTGGGTATATGAGAAGGCGGCAAACTCGCAAGGAATTCTGCACGCCTACGATGCCACGGATGTTTCCAAGGAATTGTGGAATAGCAATATGAACGGATCGAGAGACGGGATGACCACAGGCACCGGCTTCGGAACACCCGTAATAGCAAGTGGTCGCGTGCTAGCGCCCTCTGACAACATCGTGCATATCTACGGGTTGTTGCAGTAGCACCATCTCTCGGGCCTCGCTGAAAGTAGACACGTCCCGAGTGTGTTCGAAGTCCTCGCTGTGGGAGAGCGAGCCGGTGGACCCGGGGCTCTAAGGCTCAATTCCCGCTGCATTCGAGGCGATGCATCACGGCGGTCAGCTAGAACTACCCCCACTTTGCGCAATTACCTCCGTAACGTTTAAGCCCTTACCTTTTCGCTTTACCCTTGAGATTCAAACTGGCGGTTTCAGGAGCTTGTTATCACTGGCATGAACATGTCGCAAGTGCGCGCCGCGTCTGCGCGGGCCTTCGTCCATAGCCTCAACATCCTCATCAAGTATGCCCGGATGTACGGCTACGAACATAAGCGCACCGCGGCGCAGTTCGAAACCACTTGGAACGAGCTGCAAAATGCGCTGCCCGCAGGCGGGGAAGGCGGTTTCCTGCTCGGTGTTTCCGATAACCGATTGCTGCTGGACGGCATCCCGCTGGAATCGGGACAAGCCGAAAAGAGCTTTGCCACGCTTCTGACCACGGCCGGTCTCGCCAGTCTCCACTTCTCCAAAGACGTGACGGAAGAAGATTTCGTACGCCTGGTGCGCGCGTTTACCGTTGCCGGCTCCAAGGCAACTGACGTGGCGAAGCAGATCAAGGATGCTCTTGGGACGGGTAAGACCAACAGCATCAAGATCAATGAAGTGAAGTTTGTGGCGGCCGATCCGCTGACCGGAGATGTCAGTATCGCCGCGCAAATTGCCGCCCAGACGTTGGGGCCCGAGTTCAAGCAGTGGCTCAACGATCCGCAGAAGCTTTTGCAACTGATTGCCGCGGCAGAGGGTGCCAGTTCCGGTGGGGGTAGAGGACCGGGCGATGGCACCCCGATGGTACCGCTGGGAAGCGTCCCAAACATTCCGCTGGGAGGTGGACAAGGTGCGGTCCCCGGCAGCGGCATCGCACCTGGAGGGAAGACGGGCGCTGGTGCTGGAACGGGCGCTGGAGTAGCTCCTGCGTGGACTGGCGGCATGGTTCCGCTGCAAGAGCAGGAGGTGATTCAGGCCATCCGGCTGCTTACCCGCTTTGGACAGGTGCAGCATGACCCTGCGGTGAAAGAACAAGACCTGCAGAAGGAGTTGACCGCGGTCGATCCCAATACCCGGTTAAACCTGCAGCAATTGCTCGGAAGCCTGGCCGCTCAGGCGGCATCGGCGCAAGAGGAAGACACACCACTGCTGATGAAGGCCGCCGAGCACATGGCCATTCGCTTTGCCCTGGAGCGCTATTCCAAAGGTGAAGTGAAGGTCAATGCCGTCCACCAGATGATGGAGCACATGAGTCGTCAGATGGATTCGTTGCGCCAGATTCTGAAGCTGCAAGAAGAAAAGATGAGCAAGGCCGGGATTCTCGTGGAGTCCCACGCCGATATCCTCGACCGCATGTTCTGGGCCGAGGTGCCCGAAGCCGGCAAGAAGAGTGTGCTGCTCTCGCACGAAGCGCCATGCGTTCCTCCACGAAACCTGCGGCAGTTTGTGGAATTGCTGCTTGAGCGCGACGACAAGCAGTCCGCAGCCGACATTCTTAACAATTACTCGAATTGCCTGAGCGTGAAAGAGGTGGAACCACGCCGCCGGACGGCGATCGGCCTTAGCCAGATTGCGGATCTCTACGCGCGGCTCGGGGGACAGCCGATGGCGCAGGCAGTCCGCAAGCTGAGCGAGCAGATCATCGCGGAAAAAGACGCAGAGTTGCAGAGCTTATACAGCGCGGCATTTGTTCGCCTGAGCCAGGAGGCTAGCTCAGCGAAAAATTATGCGGCGGTCAACGAGGTTTGCGCGGGCATGGAACTGATCAGCGTCGAGCGTCCAGTGCTGATCAGCGATCTGCGGCCTCGGGTTGGAGTCGAAAACCGTTTGCCGGAGTACATTGAAGAAGCCATTGGCATGGAGCAGATGCCCGCCGACCTGCTGTCCGTATTGCGGCGCACTAGTCAGCCAGCATCCGAACATCTGGCGGATCGCTTCTTTCGCTGCATGCGGCGTGACGAGTGCGACCGCATGATCGATCTGGTAAAGGAGCTGGGATCGCCAATTCTGGCGCAGTTGCGCGAAATACTGCGAACCGGCCAGCCTCGTCAGGCCTCAGGCGTTGTCGGCTTGATCAGCCGCCTTGACGTGGGAACACTTTTAGAACTCTTGCCGGCGCGCCTGCCGGAATGGAATCGCTTCTACCATGATGTTGTAGTACGGCAGATTGCATATGGAGCCGCCTCCGATCGTGGACGCACGCTGCTCGAACTGGCGGAAGTACTGGATCAGGCTGTGCTGCCGGAAGCCGTCGACGAGATTGGCATGAGCGGCGACTGCAGTTCCGTCCCGCCCCTGATCGCAATGGCAAAGCCGGGAGAGGCCGCGTCGCGTTCCCCCTTCGTTCAGTTGAAGGCCCTCGAGTCACTTGGCCGATTGAGGGACACGGAAGCGGTGCAGATGCTCCGCGAAATTCTAGAGTCGAAGAAGACATTCGGCTGGCTGCATCATCGTGAATTGCGTATTGCCGCGGCGCAGGCCTTGTCGAAAACCGATCCACGCTACAGTTCACAAGTGATGTCCGACAGCGGAATTGAGCCGGCTGAACTCGCCATCGCACCTCTCGATATGGCTCCGGCGTGCCCGTGGGTACGGCAGCGCCGCTATGAACGCATGATACTGGCTAAGACCGTCTTGGGCACCCTCGGCAGTTCGTGGGGCAAATCCAGAATTCTGATTCGCGAATTGAGCCTGGGCGGCGGTATGGGAACGAAGGAAGACAATCTTCGCATCGGCAGCGAGGCGGATCTGGAAATCTCGGTTGGAATGCGCTCGAAGATACGGGCGCACGTCCTGTTGCGCCGCGCCCGGGTGAACGAGGTCGGATTCGAGATCGTCAACACCGATCTCGAAAGCCGCTACAAGCTGCGTCGCCTACTCGTGGAAGCTCTGAATTCCGCTCCTCAGAATAAGGGGCACGAGTGGAGCGGGGACCGGAAGGTTTAGAAAAGTCCCAACCTTTCAAGGTTTGAAAATTTCAAACTCTCAAAGTTGTAAGGCCCAAGAAGGAAAATAGCAAAGCCTCCGCGAGTGCGGAGGCTTTCTCCTTGAAACCTTCAAACCTTGAAACCTTCCTACTTCACCTTCAAGAAGATGATCGCCAGGGTATACAGGGCCAGCGACTCGATCAGGACCAGGCCGAGAATCAGGGCGAACTGAATTCCAGGGCGGGCGGCAGGGTTGCGCGCCAGCGATTCGGTTGCGGAGGCGACGGCCTTGCCTTGGGCCAGTCCACAAACCGCGGATGCGATCGCCATAGAGAATCCGGCAGTGATCGCGACCCAGTTGGTTTCGGCTGCGCCGCCGCCCTGAGCGAACGCGGGCAAGGCGAAGCAGAGGGCCGAGAGGGCCATAAAGATACGGCTGAGTGTACGCATGGTGTTGCTCCTTGTATGAAGTTGCCGCCAGGAGGTGGTTGACGTCATACCGTGCAGACGCCCTCACGCTGGAAGCCAGTACTCAGTACTCAGTACTCGGTACCCAGTTAAAACCGGGTGAGTGCTGACCACTGAATGCTGCCTTTGGCCTTACACGCCTCTCATCTTTACTGCTGGAACCGAGGACTCGTTACTAGTGCTCTTCCGAGACCGCTCCCGACACATAAATGATTGCCAGCAGCATAAACACGTAAGCTTGCAGAACGGCGACTACGATATGAAGTCCGCTAAATACAATCGGGACTCCGATCGGAATCATCGAGAAGAAAACAAGTGTGATCAGATCGCCGGCAAAAATATTTGCCCACAAACGAACGGTCAGCGAGAGCAGCCGTGCGAGATGGCTAATGATCTCGATCGGCAACATAAGGATTGCGAGCGCCGGGATGGGTCCAAGAAAGTGCTTCAGATATCCGATGCCAGCGTGCCTGAATCCTTGCGTGTGATAGTAGAAAAACGCGCAAATGGCACAGCCGAGCGGCACAGAAGGAACGCCCGTCGGCGATTCGAAACCAGGAATCAGTCCGATGAGATTGCAGACGAGAATGAAGATAAACAGAATCGAGAAAAACGGAATGTAGTGCTCGACGTGATGCCCGATGATCTCGTGGCTCTGGCCGAGCACGAATCCTTCGATACTTTCGAAAGAGTGCTGCAATCCCCCGGGCGATTCCACTGACAGGCGCGAACGGACCAGCAGAAACACTACGAGCAGAAAGATGAAAACCAGCAACTCCATCGAGAACGCATTATTGATCGGAGCCGCAGGGTACTTGGGTTCAATGTGCAGCATCCGCAGCAACGCGCTGACGGGTCCGGCAAACAGATGATTCAGAACTTCGGTAAACCAGAGTTGTTCGGGCATGTAAGACAGTCCTACTGCTAGCTCTTGGTTTTCGCTTCAGATTCCGCGCCTGATTCCCGCGTAAAGCTCGTAGACCGCTTCGCAGGCAATTGCCCCCACGGGCAAAAACAGGCCCGCGAACAGACCCCTGAGGCTCGCGGGGAAACTGGTTAATATAGCATACGCAGCAGCTCCCAACAACGCATAACGCAGCAGGAATCGTGCGATTATCCCTTTACCGGGCTGAGACTTACCCGTATTCGTGACCTTGTCGGCAAGCCCCGCAACGCCGCTTTTCAGCCAATGGAAGTTGAGATAGGAAATCACGCACCCGAGCATGAACCCGAGCGCTGCATGGCGTCCGAACTTCACGGCGGCTATGATGGCAATGACCGGCGCGAGAGCGAGCATGAAGTTGCGGATGCGGGTGAGCGCTCCCGAGTAGAAAGCCTCGCTCGCACCCGGCGTCGCGTTTTCCATGGAATTCTGCTGGTCAGGATTCCTCATGCTACCGGCATCCGGAAGGTATCATGCGCTCGATCTCGGGTGCAGCTTGCTTAGCACATCTGACGCAAGCTTCCGAGTGAATTGATCCGCCGGCATTGACTGTGCAAGTCCCGCTGCCTGACCGGCCCACATCTGCATGTAGTCCACTGACCCCGCCCGCTCGGAAGCGGCGCGCAATGGTGCCACCAGTTTTGCCGCGTAGGGGAACGCCGGTGCCGCGTCCGACATCGGTCCTGACTCCTGAAGGTACCGGTTCAGAATGCCGCGGGCTGGGCGTCCACTGAAAAGGTTAGTCAATGCCGTCCCGTGATCCGCCGCCTGCTCGAGCGCCCGGCGGTATAGAGGCGAAACATTGGCCTCCGGACAAAACAGGTATGCAGTGCCCAACTGAACACCGGATGCGCCGAGGGCCAGCGCGGCAACAACGCCTCGCGCGTCCGCTATGCCGCCCGTGGCAATGACCGGAACCCGGACCGCATCCTTGATCTGAGGCAGCAACGCGAATAGTCCCAGTTGCGTCGCGATGTCTGTTTCAAGAAACATGCTCCGGTGCCCGCCCGCCTCAATCCCCTGGGCGATTATGGCATCGCAACCGCGCGACTCCAGCCATCTCGCCTCCCTTACACTGGTGGCCGAGGAAAGAATTTTGATGCCATGCCCCTTGAGCCGCTCGACGAAAGCGGGGGCGGGCAGCCCGAAATGAAAGCTCACGATCTCCGGTTTGACTTCTTCCACAACGGCGCACATCTCTTCATCAAACGGAAGTCGAAGCCGGGTTTCCGGCACGTTCTCCGTGTCGAGGCCCAGACGCTCATAGTGCGGTCTCAGGACTTGCTTCCACTTCTCTATCGCGGCAGTATCGGGCACTTCCATCCTGTGGCAGAAAAAGTTCAGGTTGAAGGGCTGCGTCATTCCGTCCCGCAGCGCACGGACTGCCTTGCGGATATCATCGGGGCTGAGCAGCGCACAGGCCAGCGAACCGAGCGCGCCGCAGGATGACACGCTCCGCGCCAATGCAACAGAATCAGAGCCCGCCATCGGCGCTTGCACGATCGGAATTTTGATTTTCAGCAGATCGAGAAGACGGCGATCAGGCCAGGAACGCGTGTTGATGTCGTCTAGCATGAAATCAGGAAGCACCTAATCTTCTTACGCCGGAGTCTGTTCCGAGCGCAGCCTACTCGGTATCGCGCGATATCGTTCGGATCAATTCAATCAATCCGCCTACACTTCCCAGCACAAGCCCAAGTGCGCCGATCCAGGATTTATGTAGCCACCGGTCGAGCAATGCACCGATTAAATATCCCGCTACTGTCCCGGCAGGGAGCATAAACGCAAGCTGGCTGTAGCGTCCGAACTGCACCCACGGGCTCTTCTTGCGGTTTGGATCCTGGTCGGATGGCATGACGAAGGTAGATTCTACGCCACTGTTAGCGCCTGGACGGACTTCACGAAGGGGAACAACTGTCTCATGACAGTCGATTAGTGGATGATTTGTGCGACATTGCTGCTCTGCGCGAGTCCCAGTGCCCAGTTCACCAGTTCGATGAAGCGGTTCGGCATGATGCCGATGTAGAGCGTGGCGAGTCCGGTCAAGGCTAGTGCGGCGCGCATCGCATAACTCACCGGCAGCTTCTCCTCACCCTTTTCCGGCTGCCGCATGAACATTGCATTCGCGATCTTGAGGTAGTAGTAGAGACCGAAGACTGAGTAGAGCACGCCGAGTGCGGCCAGTACGTAATGTCCAGTCGAAATCAGGCTGAGGAAGATGAAGTACTTGCCCCAGAATCCTGCGAGCGGAGGAATGCCGGCCAGCGACAGCATGAACACGAGCATCAGCACGGCTTCGATCGGCGCGCGCGAATAGAGTCCGTTGAGGTCGTCGAGCTCGTCGCCGATCACGTTGCGGTGCCGCAATGCCGTGATGACGGCGAAGGCACCGAGATTCATGAACGTGTACACGAGCAGGTAAATCAGGATTCCCTTAACACCATCAGGGTTCAGTTCGGTCGCGGTGCCGGCGATGAGGCCGAGCAGCATGTATCCCACGTGAGCGATAGAGGAATAAGCCAGCAGGCGCTTGGTATTGGTCTGCGTTAGCGCCGCGAAGTTCGCTCCGGTCATAGTCGCAATCGAAACGAAGACGAGCAATGGCACCCATATCGGGCGCAGAGGAATGAGACCCACAATGAGGATGCGCAGCAGCATTGCCCAGCCCGCGGCCTTTACCGCGACCGACATGAATCCCGTGATGCTGGTGGGCGCGCCTTCGTACGCGTCCGGCGCCCACTGATGGAATGGGATCGCCGCAATCTTGAACAGCAGGCCCGTAAGCGTGGCGACCAGCGCAATAACGGCCATCGGCTTGTATTGCGGATCGAGCACCCGCTTCATCAACTCCTGATGGATGACGCCCAGGTTCGTGCTTCCGGTCAGGCCGTAGAGCAAGGAAAGTCCGTACGCAAAAATCCCCGAAGAGAAGGCCCCCAGCAGCAGGTATTTCAAAGCGGCTTCGTTGGAGCGCCGGTCGCGGCGCAGAAATCCCACGAGCACATACGTGGAAATCGCCATCAATTCCAGGCCGATGAAGATCAGGACGATATCAAGCCCGGACGCCATGCACATCATGCCCGCTACGGAGAGCAGCATCAGCGCGTAATATTCGCCGTGATTTTCGTGCTCGGTCTCGAGGTAACGAACCGACATCAGGATCGCGATCGCCGTGGCGGCCAGGAATAGATAAAAGAAGTAAAGCGCAAACCGGTCTACGAGCATGGTGTGCAGCATGCCCTGCGTGCCACCCGCGCTGCCCAGCCAAATCTGAATTTTGTACACTCCCGCGGCCGAAAAGCACACTCCGATAAATGCGGTGACGGCGTTCGCCCACTTCATGTCATCCGGCAACATGAAGTCAATCAGCAGGATGCCAAGTGCAAACAGCACGAGCAGCGTGATCGGAAGCGCTAGCAGATAATCGGTCCAGACCACTATTTCTTCCCCTTCACAGGAACTGTTGCAGGCGGTTCCGTGGCCTTCTTATCCGTGCAGCAAACTTCGGCAGTCTGCGTCGGAGCTGTAGCTTCCAGTTTCGCCGATGCGTTGACGCTTGCATTCGGCTGCGGATAATCCGGCCGCGCCAGCGCGATCGTGTGATTCACCGGCTGATCGAGAATCTCGAAGAATGGCTTGGGATACAGCCCGATCCAGAATGCCATGATCAGCAGTGGCACAAACGTCGCAACTTCGCGTGGCGTGAGATCCTGCAGCTTTTCATTCTTTGGATTGGTAACCGTGCCGAAGAACACCCTCTGGTACAGCCACAGCAAGTAAGCTGCAGCCAGAATCACTCCGGGGACAGCCCATGCGCCCCAGCGCCAGTTCTCCATAAATGTTCCTTGCAAAATCGAGAACTCGCCGACAAAGCCGTTGAGCAGCGGCAGTCCCATCGAAGACAGGAACATGATCATCGTGATGGTGGCATACACCGGCATCACATTCGAGATGCCGCCGTATTCCGCAATCTCGCGCGTGTGACGGCGTTCATACAAAATGCCGACAATTAAGAACAGCGCTCCCGTAGAGATACCGTGATTGATCTGCTGCAGCACGGATCCGCTGAGCGCCAGCGGGGTCAGCGCAAAAATTCCCAGCGTGCAGAAGCCCAGGTGGCTCACGGACGAATACGCCACCAGCTTCTTCATGTCCTTCTGCATCAGGGACACGAGCGCGCCATAAAGAATGCCAATGATCGAGAGCGCAATCATCCAACTGCGGACTTTCGTATGCGCCAGCACATCAGGAAAGAAGGGAAGCGAGAAGCGGATAAAGCCGTACGTCCCCATCTTCAGAAGAACGCCTGCAAGGATCACCGATCCTGCCGTCGGCGCTTCCACGTGCGCGTCCGGCAGCCAGGTGTGGAACGGGAACATCGGAACTTTGATCGCGAACGCGAAGAAGAAGCTCAGGAAGAGCAGCGTCGCCGCGTACGGACCGTAGTCCGTGTAAATCTTCGGCGCAGTCTGATACAGCGCTTCCAAACCGAATGTGTAGGTGCCCGTGACGTGTTGATGGTGGAAGTACAGGAACAGAATCCCCAACAGCATCAGCACCGACCCAGCCAGCGTGTACAGGAAGAACTTGATCGCGGCGTAGAGCTTGCGAGGACCGCCCCAGATTCCGATCAGCAGGTACATCGGCACCAGCATCGCTTCCCAGAACACAAAGAACAGGAAGAAATCCAGCGCCATGAAGACGCCCAGCATGCCCGTCTGCAGAAACAGAAACCAGACGTAGTATTCCTTCACGCGGTTCTCGATGGCGGTCCAGGACGACATGATAGAGATCCATCCCAGCAGCGTGGTCAGCATAATGAGCAGGAACGAAATGCCGTCAATGCCAAGGACGTATCCTGCGCCGATCGAAGGAATCCAATTGTTCGCGGACCCCTCCATGAACTTGAAGCCGGGCTCAAAGCGTTGCACCCAGAACATCGGCACAAGAGGCAGAGAAATCAGGAATCCGCCGAGCGCGAAGATGTTCGCGATCCAGCGAATCGCATCCTTGTTCTCTTTAGGAACGAACAGGAGCAGGATCGCGCCCAGCAGCGGCGTGAATAGAACGATCGAGAGAATGTGAGATTCCATAGAAGTTCTTGTGCAGCGCCGCCGTCCTCGGCGGCTGTCGCGGTGGCGTGTCGCCGCCGCTGCGAGGGCAAGACGCCCTCACGACAGCCGGCAACATGCCGGCGCTACTTGTACACGTAATAAAACACGAACCCGACCAGCCCTGCGGTCATTACCAGGGCATACCACTGCACCAGCCCCCACTCGAACAACCGTGCGGGATAACTCAACATCCGCGCCAGGATCGCAGGGCCGTTCACGCCAATGCCGTCGATGATCCACTTGTCCCACCAACTCGAAATCGTGGCAGTGAGCCGAGTCAGCCAGCCGGCGGCGTTCACCGCGCCATCGATGATGTGGGAGTCAAACCATGAACTCGCTTCGCCCAATCCCATCGTGCCCAGGCGCACCTTGCCGAGCTTGCGCCGTCCGGTGAATAGGTAGTCGTAGCCTTCATCGACGTAGTACTTGTTCAGCAGCGTGTTGTACACGGGAGGCGCAGCGACCGCGATCGGCTCGGCGTAGCCTTTGTCGGCATCGCGATAGGCTTTCCAAGCCAGGCTTAGACCGGCGACGGCAGCACCAACAGACAAAATCATCAGCAGATACTCCGTCGGGCTGGTATGCTCCTCTTCTTTTTCGCCGGCAGCGAGTTGTCCCGCTTTGCCTTGCTCAACGAGCACTTGCGCTTCCCCGCGCGCGAACACCGGATCGAGATACTTCGCGAACCGATCGGAGCCGCCAAGACTATGCGGCCACCCAAGGAATCCCGCGAAAATCGACATCGCCGCGAGCACGATCAGCGGCACCGTCATGGAAGCGGGCGACTCGTGAATGTGGTGCTCGACATCATGACTCATCCGCGGCTTGCTGTAGAAGGTGAGAAAAATAAGGCGGAACATGTAGAACGCGGTCATCAGAGCGGTGACATAACCCACCACCCAAAGGATGCGATACGCACCGCCTTCGCTAGTCCACGTTTGCCAGAGAATCTCGTCTTTGGAAAAGAATCCGGCAAAGGGAGGAATGCCGGCGATCGCCAATGTCGCGATGAACATCGTCCAGTAAGTCTTCGGGATGCGGTCCCGCAGCGCGCCCATGTTGCGCATGTCCTGCTCGCCGCTCATGGCGTGAATCACCGATCCCGCGCCGAGGAAGAGCAGTGCCTTGAAGAACGCGTGCGTGAAGACGTGGAACACGCCGGCAGCAAATGCTCCAACGCCGAGCGCCAGGAACATGTATCCAAGCTGCGAAACCGTTGAGTAGGCGAGCACGCGCTTAATGTCGTTCTGCACCAGCCCAATCGAGGCCGCAAAGATGGCCGTAAGCGCGCCAACAATGGCGACAACCAACATCGATTTCGGAGCCAGAACAAATAGCGCATTCGACCGCGCGACCATGTACACGCCAGCCGTGACCATCGTCGCCGCATGAATCAGCGCGCTGACCGGAGTCGGACCTTCCATGGCGTCCGGCAGCCACACATAAAGAGGAAGCTGCGCCGACTTGCCGCACGCGCCGACAAAGAGCAAGAGCGTTGCCGCGGTGATGATCGGGTCGCCGATTGCGAAGTGTCCGGAGCGCGCCGCGGCATTCACGTCGATGTAGCGCAGCGACCCCATGTACCAGGCGATGAAAAACATCCCGAGCAGAAAGCCAGCATCGCCGATGCGATTGGTGATGAATGCCTTATTCGCTGCATCGCTCGCCGACTTGCGATGGAAGTAGAAGCCGATCAGCAGGTACGAGCAGAGTCCCACGCCCTCCCACCCGACGAACATGAGGACATAGTTGTTCGCCAGGATGAGGGTGAGCATTGAAAACATGAACAGGTTCAGGTAGCCGAAAAAGCGGTAGTAGCCGCCTTCATGCGCCATGTACCCAGTGGAATAGATGTGGATGAGCATGCCGACTCCCGTAACGAACAGGAGCCATATGGCGGAGAGCGGATCGATGAGAAATCCGGCGTCGGCCTTGAACTGAGCCTGCGAGCCGCTGTGAGTTACGAAATTCAGAAGGCCCGTATCGCTGCCCAGCCAGGTATAGACGACTTTTTCAAACGGTTGATGGTTGTGCGCGTCCGCCCACGCGTTGTACTGCAGAACCGTCCCACATGCGAAAAGAAACGCAAGCACAACGGCGCCGACGCACACGGCGTTGATGCTGGATTTCTGCAGCTTGCGGCCGAAAAAAAACATCAGCGCCGCGCCCAGCGCGGGCAGCAGCGGGATCAGCCAGATGTGTTCAAGAAAGAACATTCAGTCTTCAGTTTCGAGTTTCACGTTTCATGTTTCGAGTAAGACGGGTCCGCCCGCCACTCGAAACCAGAAACTCAAAACTTGAAACTGCCTTTCACCACTTCAACAAATTCACTTCGTCCACATTGACCGTCTCCTTGTTACGGAAGAAGGCGATCAGAATGCCGAGCCCGACCGCAGCTTCCGCCGCCGCGTCAGTGATAACAAAAATCGCGAACACCTGGCCGTGCAGCGCGGCGGGTCCGTGGATGCTCTGCCAGTAGCGCGAGAAAGCAACCAGGTTCAGATTGACCGCGTTCAGGATCAGTTCAATCGACATCAGAATGATGACAACATTCCGCCGCGTGAGCACCCCAATCACGCCCAAAATGAAGAGCGCTGCGCCGAGCACCAGGTAGTGCAGTGTCGAGATGTGGAGCAGAGTATCCATCAAGCTTTCTAGCTTCTTTTTTCAGATTCTCTTCTTCGCCATTACCACCGCCCCGATGATCGCCACCAGCAGCAGCAAGGAAGCGATCTCGAAGGCGAACATATACTGTCCGGCGCGGCGGTCGAACAGCAGATCGGCGATGGACTGGGTGTTCTGATTCTCTACGTAGCTCATCCGTCCCTCGACGAAGAGCGTGATTCCCCGGCTGGTCTTCGTATATACGGCGACAAACAGTGCGCCCAGCGCGGCCGCCGCCGCAAGCCCGACTAACCACTGCTTGTTGAACTGGCGCTCCCTCATGTTCCGCTCAATCGAGATCAGCATGATCACGAACAGGAAAAGCACCATGATGCCGCCGGCATAAAGAATGATCTGAACGCCGGCAACGAAGGGCGCATAGAGCATCAGGTACAGCGCGGCCTGCGCCAGCAGCGTAGTGATCAGTGCGAGCGCGGAATGCACCGCATTCTTGCGGGTGATCACCAGTATGCCGCCGATGATCATGATCAGCGAAAGGCCATAAAAGAAGAATGGAGTCGCAACCGGAGGATTCATGGGCGCACACTGCCTCCAGTAAGCTGCGCCCACAGCTCCATGCGCATGGCGACGATCGCGGTCACGATCAGCAGCGCGAGCCCTGTCGGCAGCAGCACCTTCCATCCTACTTTCATCAGCTGATCAAACCTGTAACGCGGGAACGTGCCACGATACCAGATATACAAGTACATGAACCCGGCAACTTTCACGGAGAACCAGTAAATGTCACCGACTCTGTCGCGCACGCCGGGAACAAGCAGAATCAGCCCGATTACGGCCAACAGAGCGCCGAATCCGGCAAGCCCTATGGTTTGAATCTTGAACAGAGGATGCTTCGGCATGCGGGCCGTGCTGAAAAAGCACATGCCCGCGAGCAACAAGAACGTCAGAGCCGGGAACAGTGAGAAGATCAGATTCGAAGTCGGGCCGCTCAACAGATTGGGGAAGGGCCGTAACCATCCGCCCAGCCACAGCGTCACAGCGATGGATGAGACCGCAATCATTGCCGAATACTCCGCCAGGAAGAACAAAGACCATCGGAAGCCGCTGTACTCGGTATGGAATCCGGCGGTCAGCTCCGATTCAGCTTCCGGCAAGTCAAAGGGCGCGCGGTTCGTCTCGGCGACCATGGCGATGGCGAAAATCCCGAACGCGATCAGCCCCAGCGGGAAGAACTTGAACAGGAACCACATCCCCTGCGACTGCTGCGCTCTCACAATCTCGATCATGTTGAGAGTCCCGATGCCCTCTTCGTTCATGCTGGTCATCATGATCGCCGAAATGACCGCGAGGCCCATCGCCACTTCATACGACACCATCTGCGCGCTCGAACGTAGTGCGCCGATCAGAGGATAGTGCGAGTTTGACGACCATCCGGCTGTGACGATGCCAAGCACCGAGAGCGACGACACCCCGAGCATGAACAGGATGCCGATGTTCATCTCAGTAATCGCGTGTGTCGGTCCGAACGGAACGACGACGAATACCGTGAACGCCGCAAGCACAACGATGAAGGGCGCAATCCAGAAGACAGTGGCGTCGGCTTCCGCGGGAATGATGTCTTCTTTCAGTAGCAGTTTGAGGGCATCGGCAATCGGCTGCAGCAGTCCGTGAGGGCCCACGCGCATCGGGCCAAGCCGCACCTGCATATGCGCCAGGATCTTCCGCTCCAGCCAGTTCATCGCGATCACGGCGATCGACAATCCCACGAACACGAGCAGGATGTACACCGTCGCCCAGAACCAGTTGCCAGCCGCGCCGGGCGTCTGATCGCTGCCGAGATAACCCTGTATGTACTGAATAAGATCGTGCATCAGCGGTCCACCTCGCCGAGTACGATATCGAGCGTACCGATCACCGCAATCACGTCGGCGACAAGCTGGCCGCGGCACATCAGATCAAGCGCCTGTAGATTCACAAAACTCGGCGGACGCACGCGCACCCGGTAGGGCTGTGTCGATCCGTCGCTCACAATGAAATATCCCAGCTCGCCCTTCGGGGCCTCGATCGAGTGGTAAACCTCGCCCACGGGAGGCTTTATGACCTTCGGAACCTTCGCCATGATGGGGCCTTCAGGAATACCTTCGACGGCTTGCTCGATGATGCGCAGCGACTGCCGCATCTCCATCATGCGGACGATATACCGGTCATACGTGTCGCCGTTCTGGCCTGTGGGAATGTCGAACTCGAAATTCTTGTAGTTCGCGTACGGCTGGGCTATGCGCAGGTCCCATTTCACGCCGCTCGCGCGCAGCACAGGGCCGGTCACGCCGAGTGCGATGGCATCTTTGGCCGAGATCGTCCCCACGTTCTTGGTGCGCTCCAGCCAGATACGGTTCGTCGTGAGCAGTTCTTCGTACTCGTCGATCTTCGGCTTTACGAACTTGCAGAACTTCTTAACGTCGTCTTCAAAGCCGTCGTAGGCCTCATATTGCAGCCCGCCGATGCGGAATGCGTGCGTGGTGAGCCGCGCCCCGCAATACTTCTCGAAGATCTTCAGAATTTCTTCCCGGTCGCGGAAGGTATAGAACAGTGGCGTGATCGCGCCGATGTCGAGCGCGTGCGTGCCCAGCCAGAGCTGGTGGCTGGCCATACGGTTCAGTTCGGTCAGAATGACGCGGATGTATTGCGCCCGAGGCGGCGCTTCCACGCTAAGGAGCTTCTCGACTGCCTCGCAGTATCCCAGCCCGTTCGAGACCGCAGCAACATAATCCATGCGGTCCACATACGGATTGAACATCGTGTAGGTGCGATTCTCGGCAATCTTCTCGACGCCGCGATGCAGGTATCCGATGACGCACTCGAGTCCGAGAACCTTCTCGCCATCCAGCCGCAGAATCACGCGCAACACGCCATGAGTTGCCGGATGCTGCGGCCCCATGTTGATGACAAGCTCGTTCGCATCGAGAAACGGCTTCTCGGGCGTTTCGAGATCGAGCGGCGATAGTGTTTTGGGGTCGGTCATCGAAGCTGCTGGTCTACTCTGTGAACCTCTGGTGAGCTTTTCACTGCCCGCTCTCAATCCCTAAGTTGATCTGCACCCATTCGTTGTCCTGCTGCAGAATGTCGTAATCCTTGCGGAGCGGGAATCCCTTCCATCCATCCGGCAACAGAATGCGCTTCAAGTCCGGATGTCCATCGAACTTAATCCCGAACATGTCGTAAACTTCGCGTTCCAGCCAGTTCGTAGTTGTCCAGAGCGGCACCGAACTCGGCAGCGATTCGCCCTCGGCAATCTGCGTTTTCACCCGAATGCGCTCGTTGCGTGCAAATGAATACAGAACCCAGATCACATCGAACTGCTTCTCGCGTTTCGGATAATGCACCGCGGTCACATCCACGCAATAGTCGAACTCTTCCTCATCCCGCAGCCGCTGCAAGAGTTCTGGGATCAGCGACCGGTCCACCACCATGTAGTTCTGTCCAAGGTGCGTCAGCGGCTCAATGCCTGATCCGTACTCGCGCTTCAACTTCGCGATCATCGGCGAATCCCACGGAGTCGGTACCGGTGCTGCCGGCTTGGCAGGCGCTGCTGCGGGCTTGGCGGCAGGAGCAGCCGCCGTAGGCTTCGCCGGGGTTGCAGGTGCTGGAGGCGTAGCGGGTGCAGCAGGTGTGGCCGCCTGTTTTGGGGGACTCGTTGTCTCGGAAGGTGGAGAAGGCTTGCTGGGAGTAGTCGCCGTATCAGATTGAACCGATCCGGAGGGTGTAGATTTCACCCCGCCCGGGGGGGGCTGCTCCGCCGACGGCTTCGGCTTCTCATTTTCCGGCGGCGGCGTCGAGGGGGATTTGGTTTCGTCCGGCATAAGCGACGGCCCAAAGGCTCCGGCGCGGGCATTCGCGAAGAACGTTTACTTTTATCAGCTTGAGCAGGTGGTGTCAACGCGCGCAGACACGCGAATTGTAAAAATCTCGCGCTCTGCAAATCCTGTTCACAGTGAGTCGTCCTGAGCGGAGTTGGCGCGAGCATAGCGAACGACAACGCACTCGAAGGATCCCTTTCATTCGATGCTGCCCGGGTCTATCTAAGGCACTTCGCCAACGGTTCAGAACCATTCCACGCGAAACGGCTAGCCCTTGCCCTGCATCTGGTAAGTCTCAATCAGGTCCCGGATGCGTTGCGCATCCTTCTTCGAATGGCCATGGCTGGTGATGGGATCGCTTCCGCCGGTGGACTCGATGACGATCTCCGACCAGACGACTCCGGTCGAGATGTGCACCGACGCGACCTTCGAAATCGGAATACTCTCCTCATTGCTGCCGAACAGCCGCGACTTGATTCGAATCACCCGCTGCGGACTGACGACGAGCTTGGTAGGGAAGAAGAAGTTCCCCTTCGTCCATCGCGAGGCCATAAAAGTCTCGGACGGCGAAGAATCCATCGCATTCAAAGATTCAGTCATTGGAGCCATCGAGTCATTGCAGTGATTGAGTGAGTCATTGACCGATCGAGTGATTGAGAAGCACACCTTAGGTTACTAGTTGCTAAATGACTCAATGACCAAACTCCTAGACCCATTCAAGCGCGCCCTTCTTCCACACCCAAATGTATCCCACGATCAAAATTGCCAGGAAGATGACGATCTCCAGCAGTCCGAACAGGCCGAAGACCTTGAACTTCACCGCCCAGGGAAACAGGAAGATGGTTTCTACGTCGAAGACCACGAACAAGATGGCGATGATGTAATAGCGCACGGTGTACCGCCCACGCGCATTGTCCACAGGATCGATGCCGCATTCGTACGGCATCAGCTTGGTCTTGTTCGGATTGTCCGGACGCACCAGCTTCGCCAGAAGCAGGGTAATCGGCAGCAACGTGCCAACGATTGCGATGAAGATAAAAATGGGAACGTAATTTTGCGGCATGAATACGGCTCCCTCGATCAGAGAAGCAGGCCATCGTAGCGCGTCCTGCGGGGGACTTCAAGCGACGCCCGTCAAGCAACCCCATAAGTCAAGCAGCCACAAACGAACGAAGGACGCAAAGGTACCACGAAGGACAGCTTTGCATTGCTTTCCTTCGTGAACCTGAGTGTCCTTCGCGGTTGAAGCCCTTTTATGCGAACCCGTTTCGTGAAATCGGCAACTCGCGAATACGCTTCCCGGTTGCAGCGTAAATCGCATTGCACAGTGCCGGAGCAAACGGCGGCACGCCGGGTTCGCCCACTCCCGCAGGCGGCGCGGAACTCTCCACGATCTGCACATCCACATGTGCCGGAGCGTCATTCATTCGAGCCACCGGGTAGTCATTGAAGTTTGATTGGTCAATCGCTCCGTTCGTGGCTGTGATCGCGCCCGAACGTGCCAGGCTCGTGCCGAACACGGCCGCACCCTGGAACTGCGACTGCACCATGTCCGGATTTGCGACAATCCCCGCATCCAGAGCGGTGTAAACGTTCGGAATACTCACCGCCCCTGAGCCATCGATTTCGACCTCAACCACGGTGGCAACGTAGGTGAGGAAACTGCGATGCGCCGCAATCCCGATGCCCCATCCGTTGCCCGGCTTCTTCCTGCCCCAGTTCGCCTTGCTGGCCGCGAGTTCCGCCACATGCCTTAACCGCCGCGTGTCATATGGATATTGTTGTCCCAGTTCCGGCTCCTCTTGCGGCGGGCCGGAGATCGTTTGCCCAGGCCCGATCAGCGCCATCAGGTAGTCATACGGATCCTGATTCGCTGCATACGCCAGTTCGTTGGCGAACGACTGCACCGCGAATGCGTGATAGATATTCGCCACCGACCGCAGCCATCCGATGCGCACGTGGTTCGCCGCCGGTCCATTCTCCGAGCGGAAGTTGGGGACGGCGAACGGAATCACGTCCCAGCCGAGAGACATCTCTCCCGCGCTGCCATACGTCGCATCCTTGTCAAACGTGGACGAGATCGGCGGAAACACCGATCGCTGCATCCACGCGGTAGGCATGCCCTTCCCATCGACCGCAGCCTTGATGTACATCGCAGCAACCGAATGGAAGTAGTCGAACCGAATATCGTCTTCGCGGCTCCACACCACCTTTACCGGCTTGCCGGTTTTATTGGACAGCACAGCGGCCTCAACCGCGTAATCCGGCTTCGACTTGCGGCCGAAGCCTCCGCCGAGAAAGGTCACGTGGCAGGCAACATCTTCTTTCTTAAGTCCCAGTGCCTTCGCAACTTCCTCCCGCACGCCCATCGGATTTTGTGTTGGCGCCCACACCGTCACCTTCTCGCCTTTCACGTCAGCGACCGCCACCGGAGGCTCCATGGAGGCATGCGCCAGATGCGGAGCGTAGTACTCCGCCTCCATGATCTTGCCGCCCTTCGCGAACTCCGCATCGGGATCTCCAACATGATGCACGACCTTGCCCGGCTGCTTCGCCGTCTGCTGCAACTCCTTTTTGTAAGCCTCGGAGTTGTAGCTCGCGTTTGCCCCGTTATCCCACTCGATCTTCAATTGGTTGCGCCCCTTGAAAGCGGCCCACGTGTTATCGGCGATCACCGCCACTCCACCCAAGGGTTGAAACGCGTGAGGAGGAGTAAACGGATCAATCGGAATCGTCTTGCTCACGCCCTTAACTTTGAGGGTGGCAGAATCGTCCACCGACTTCACCTTCCCGCCCAGCACGGGCGGATGGGCAACAGCGGCATAGAGCATTCCATCAACGCGTACGTCCATCCCGAACAACGGCTTGCCGGCGCAGACCTCGCTGACGTCGTAGCCTGGCGCCGGCTTTCCGATGTAGCGCCACTCCTTGGGCGACTTCAGCTTGATCTCATCCTTCTTCGGCACGGGCTGCTTCGCCGCGAGTGCCGCCAGTTGGCCGTACCCGACGTTCCGGTTCGATGCTTTATGCGAAACGACATGCGGAGGATCGGCGACACACTGCTCCGCCGGCACGCCCCACTGCTGCGCCGCCGCGCGCACCAGCATCAAGCGCGCCGTGGCTCCTGCCTCGCGCAAGGTGTCGAAAAAGTCGCGTACCGAGTGCGAACCATCGGTGTCCTGCGATCCATATTTCTCGTCGCCGTCGCCCTGAATCACCGTCACGCGTGACCAGTCGGCGTCCAGTTCATCAGCTACAATCCTCGGCAGGCTCGTTCGCACACCGTTGCCCATCTCCGTGCGGTGCGACACGATGAACACCTGCCCGTCGGGCTGAATCCCGAGATACACGCCCGGATGAAACGCGGTCGAGTCCACGGTCGGAGTGGCTAACGACATGTTTACTGCACTGGACGAACTCGCGCCGTTTCCCGCCGCTCGCGCGAGCAATGGAGATTTGCTTACGCAGATAACAAACGCCCCGGCCGACAACATGCCCTGCAGGAAACTCCGGCGGTTTGGGCTCTCAATCACAATTTCTTTTGTCTCATGTGGGCTCATGCAGTCTCCTTCGCGGCTTGATGAATCGCCGCCCGAATGCGCTGGTAGGTTCCACAGCGGCAGATGTTGCCGGACATCGCGTCATCGATGTCGGCGTCGGTAGGATGCGGCTTCGAAGACAGCAGCGACACAGCCTGCATGATCTGCCCAGTCTGGCAGTATCCGCATTGCGGCACGTTGACCTCGGCCCACGCTTTCTGCACCGCATTTGGACCGTGCGCCGAGACGCCTTCGATCGTCGTGATTTCGAGCCCCGACACCTTGCCCATTTGCGTCTGGCACGAGCGGACCGCTTTGCCATTCTGAAGTACCGTGCACGCTCCGCACAGTCCCATGCCACAGCCGAACTTCGTTCCCGTGTACCCGAGAATGTCCCGCAGATACCACAACAGCGGCATCTCAGGATCGCCATCAAATGTTTGAGATTGCCCGTTGACCTTAAATCGAACCATGGAGACCCCCATGCAGCCGAGAGGTGAAAGAAATTCGTTTCATTCTACTGCGGGAGGATAACAAATGCACTCGTAGAGACTTTGCTTGTAACGTCCCTTTACGTAAGGCGATCCATAGCGACGGTGCCGGCAGAGACGTAGCAAGCTATGTCTCTAAGGAAGGTTTTCTTCGCATCTTCGAAACCTGAAACTCGAAACTTGAAACTTGAAACTTGAAACTGCTTTGCCCTACTTCTCCCAATGCGTCTCCGCAAACCTGGAAGCGTCCCACGTGCCCGGATCCAACTTCGCATTTGCCTGAATATCTGAATAATCCTCCGAAAACACCTTCTTCCCGCCGGCATACACCTCGACTCCAGCCGCGATCCACGCGCCCGCCAAGGGTTCATAATGAATGAAGCGAATATCCTCGACCTTGCCGGGATCGCGAGGCGAGGACTCGATATCGCGCACAAACAGGAGCGAGTCCTTCATCACCCAGAACTGTTTCGACTTCAGGTCGCCTTTCTCCGCGCCGACAACGTATGCAGGCTTGCCCTCCCACGTGTCCTCGTGCAACTTCGCCAGGTCATATCCCTCGGCCTTGGCCACGCTGGCTGTTGTCTGGGGATCCTGCCGGTACACGTCGAAGCCAAGCACCAGCAGCATGTTCACGTCATGCCGCGTGTCCGTCACTTTGTTGGCTTTGACGATCGTGATGTTCCCATCAGCAAAAATGTAGCCGTTCCCGTTCTCCTTTGGACCGATGTCGATTCTCAGCTTCCCCGGAACGGACGCAGCCTCGTGCCATGTCTCCGACGAACTGGTCCCATCTTCTTTGTAGGTGGTGCTCTTCTGGACGAAGGTCACCGTCTGATACCACGACGACTTATAACGCTCGTGCATGGCGCGCAGCAGGTCTTCGCCCGTGCGAATGCTCTGGGCGTTCGCGAACGAAGATGTAGACAGAAGAGTGGCGATCAGGGCGGGTCGGATCAGTCGCATGTCGGCCTCGTGTACTCCGCGAATTAGACGAGGCACGATGATAAACGACAGCACCCCCGAAATCGCCCCCGGGGTTCGGAGGTGGGTGCATCGATGACGCATCGCAGCCCGGGCCCCGGGGACGCATCAGTTCTGGCTTCGCAGATGCTCTTCAATCTGCCGTTTCCAGTTCTGCATCCTGGTTGCATACGCGCTTTCGGAGAACGTCTCCAGCAGGGAATAGCCGTGCTCCGTGAACGCAGTAATTCGGTATTCGACATGTACCTGGCAGCGCTCGGACCCCACGGCCTCGATCTTGACCCACAGATGCGCAGCATGCGACGCAGGCGCGACGCGCACATACTCCGCCCGGTGAGAGTTCCAGTCCACGTCCACGATGGTCCACACCGCAGACGCATCTCCCTCGCCCTGTCGGAATACGGTATCGGCTCGAAATTCAATCGTCTCCGGAAATATCGGATGCGGATTCCAGTCCTTGATCCACGCGCGCTCCCCCTCCGGACTGAAAAGCGGAAATGCAACCTCAGCGCTGCACGGCAATTCGAACTCGCCCGAACGCATCACCTGTTCTGCCACTTGAGCCGTCGTAGTCATAAGCTTTCCTCCGTGTACCTCTCTGTCCCTATGGTCAATGGTTCTAGCCTCTATTTACCCGACGCAATGGCAAACGCGGCTGCGGCATAAATGACGAGATTGCCAATCCCATACATTCCATGCAGCAAATGAATCAGGATCGCCATCACGAATACCGCAAGCAGCAGCCACGCTCCTTTGATCACGGTCTGCGGAACCAGCAAGAGAATGCAGCCGAAGATTTCTCCAAAACCGAGAACCATGCGCACGAACCCGTGCATATGCGTCCGCGCAAATGAATGCGCTGCCCCAGGCAGCACAAACATCACAGCCTCAATCAGGATGACGATTCCTAAAGCCCTCCTCAGCACAGTCAATCCAACCTTTGTTTGCGAAGCGCTCATGGCTGTCCTCTGTGTAGCTCCCCTGTGTAGCCCTGCGTCCTCTGTGTTGAACGGTTACCTTTTTGCTTCGCGCCGGGAACGAGCCTTGATCTCCTTCAGCCGATGGCTCGCGCTTGAATCCAGGTCAAGCCCGTAGAACTCCTTCAACTGCCGGATTCGCTCCAGCGAAGCTGGGCTGAACGGGGTCTTCCCGTCAAAGGCGTGCAGCACAATGCCCTCCAGCACATCACCCAGGGTCATGTCGTGGTATTCGGCAAAGCCCTTCAAGACTTTCAGAATGCGCTTCTCAATGCGCACTCCGGTTTGCACCCGCTCAATTTCTAGTCTGGGATCCTCTGTCATGCGTACCAATGTACTACGGTACCAAAAGAAACGCAACTCTGATCGCCGTGCCAGCCCAGGCACGTGCATTGGCATTCCCCGGCCCGGCGCACATTACGACCGTCATAGCTGACCCCCGATTTCGGTTGCTCCGCGTTGTCCCGGACCGTTCCAATACTCTGGGGGCAACTATGAAGAAGCTGTTCTGGCTCGGGGCGGTTCTGCTGTGCCTAGCGGGCATCTCTGCCGCGCAAGATAGGGTGTTCGAGTGGATCAAGGCCAGCGACGAAGCCGCGCAGCTCGATCCCATGGACTACCATGCCGGGCGCGTGTACCGCCCCGCTAGTGGCGGGGGCAATATGCACATCGACATTCAGTCGAAGCTGCCGGTCAACGTCGCCATGGCGCCCAACGATCAATGGATCGCCGTCACGCAGCACCCGGAGGTTCCGCCGCGACTCGACTTCATCTGCATGCGCGAGCACGTCGTTAGCACAACCTATGAATGCCATCTTCCGGACGGCCGCCAATGGGTTCTGCTGATCCGCGACGAGCGCATGCCCGACCGCGTCGTAGTGCAAAGCATCGTGGCCGTGTTCGGCCATGGTGCAAGAAGGTTCGTCTCGCCCAACGACCTGAAGATCACGTACTACCGCTGGGACTGCGTGCAAAACTGTATTCAGCCGGAGTTCGGATGGTCGGTGCTGGTCAAGGAGAAGTATGAGCTCTCAACCGCCCCAAAGGTGTACAACCTGATCAACCCCGATCGCGATGCACAGCCGGTCTGGATTCGCATCAAGGCGCCCATTCCGATGACCGTGGCGCTTGTTCCCTCGCAACTTGCGGACAAGATATACGACGATCCATCGGCGCTGTCGTCAGCGCTTGCCAACACGAGCTGCAAGCAACGTGGCGTGCAGTCGCTCAGCTTCAGTTGCAATGTGAATCTGGCGGATGGACGTCAGTCGCTCGTCGTGCTCCCGGAATCGCGCGGCAGCATTCCACACAAGAAGGCCGAAATCGAAATGCAGGCAAACGAGTGCACCGCGAACTGCAACCTGCTGGACAAGCAGTAGCTCTTCCCTCTGGCACGGGGAATGTGGCGAGGGAGCTCCCGCAACCGAAGTTGTCTAAGCCGCGCGTGCCCGCTCAATCGCGTCGTGCACGCCTTTTCGGTCCTTGTGCTTGCTTTCGTAACTCTCGACCTTCTTCAATTCTGACTTAGAAAGATCCTCGATCTTCTTCTTCACCTCAGACATCGTCAGGTGCTGATAGTTGCGGATCGGAAGGTTGCGGTCCGGAGACTTGCCTTCGCGATCTTTCTCTTTCTCGCCCTTGGTTTCGCCGTACTGCGCGCGCTGTTTATTCACAATTCGCGCCGCCACTTCCTTGGCGCGTCCCTTATAGCGGCCGGACTTCTGGAAGTTGTTCTTCAACTCTTCGTACTCACGTTCGCGCTTCGGACTTGCTCCTCGCGGCATAATTTCTGACCTCCTCCTGAACAGTTTCTTATTGATTGCAGGCCCCATCCGTTCGAACCCGTCCCGCACATCTTCCAGGCGGGACACGTGGTTACGATGCCCGAAGGTACGTCTGGGGTTTGTGCGGAGCGAATGTGGGGACAGCCGCCGTCGGCTGTCCGGGCGAGCGTACCTCGCCAGGATCAATCTCCAGAATGGAATGGGTAAAGACGTTGGGCCAAACGTCTCTTTGGCCGGATGATTAAACGAATCAAGCGCGACGGCTCGATGTGAATTGCCGCCGAAAGATGGTCCTACACAGGTCCTCGATATTTGCGCAGCCGCACTGCTGCTGCCAGAAACATGACAGTCACCAGAACTCCGCCCCAGAAGCCTGCCGTCAGAAGCAGGTGCATTGGAGTAATGTGCGTCATCGGGCTGGTCGGAAGCAGGTTCGGGCCACTGGTCGCGGCAGCGTTCGCGCTGCCGATGAGGCGGGCACCGATGAGCGATGCGAAACTCGAACTCCGAAAAAGCAGAAGTTCGAATACAGAGATCGCCACTACGGGCAGGGCTGCCCAGAGCAACACCGCGCGCCGTGCCCAGCCTGACACCAGAATCAGCCAGGCATACACCGGCGCAGGCCACAATGCATGTGCGGTCATGATGTGATACAGCAGCAGTCCCCACATTTGCAACGGCGAGAGTTCAGACCAGAACCGCGCCACACTAAGCCCACTTCCCAGTAGCACTGCGCTGCTCAGCAATAGCATGACGGCCTGTAAACAGATTCCAACAGCGGTCGCGATAATTGGGACCACAATGATCGGTATCGTGGCCTTCGCCAGCACGGTCGTCACATCCGACACCGGCATCGACTTCCAGAAAAGGATGCTTCGATCGCGCCGTTCCCCGTGCAGTGCGTCCATGCAATAGAACACGCTGACAAGAATGGCCATCAGCATCATCACCGCTCCCGAGAGATCGTAGAGCCGGCCGATCGCATCCCGGTACTGCATGGAATCCAGCGCGGAAGCGGCTCGCACCTGCTGCGGCAGATGGCTCATGGTGATCACGAAGCCCACCAGAAACACCGCAGCAACCCCCAGCGGAGCAACATAGATCCACCGGTTCTCCCACAATTCCCGCCGCACGGACCAGTAGAAGGGCTGCGTCGTTCTCACGACCTCCCCAGCGGCCCGCGCCGAGCCGAGAGATTCGGGCATAGCATTCGCCTGCGTATTCATCGTCCCGCTCCTTGTGCGCCCGCCTGATTACCCATCATTGCAACGAACAAGTCGGCGATGCTCGGCGTCCGCACCTCACCGAAGCCCCCGAGTTGCTGCCGATCGCCGTGATCGAATAAGAAAACGCTGCGCCCAATGGTTGCTCGCTCGTACATCGGCTTCAAGCCTCGCACCGCATCCGCGCGTTCCGGATTCACCATCACCTCCAGATAGCGCGACTCGAATTCCTCCATGCTCGACCGGAGCACAATCCGCCCCCGATCAATGAACATCAGGTCGGTAAGCACGTCCTGGATCTCATCCACCTGGTGTGTGCTTATTACGATTGTCCGGCTTCGGTCGAAGTAGTCGTTGAGCAGGGAATCGTAAAACTGTTTGCGATACAAAATGTCGAGCCCCAACGTGGGCTCATCCAGCACCAGCAGCTTCGCGTCGATCGCCATCACCAGCGCGAGATGCAGCTGCGTAATCATCCCCTTCGACAGTTCGCGGACTTTGCTGGCGTGCTTGATCGTGGTTTTGGCCAGGAACGCCTCAGCCTTCGCGCGTTCAAATCGCGGATGCACTCCGGCCACGTATTCCAGAGCCTGCGAAACCCGCATCCAACGCGGCAAGACCGCGACATCTGCCATGAAGCAAACATCGCGCATCAATACGTCCCGCTGCTTCCAAGGATCGTGCCCCATCACACGGAGCTCGCCCTGATACGGAGTGAGACCAAGAATCGCGTTCATCGCGGTCGTTTTGCCCGCGCCGTTTGGTCCGATGAGTCCCAGAATGCGTCCTTCTTCGACTCGCAAATCGATACCGTCGAGCGCGACCGTCGCACCGAACGTCTTCCGGAGACCTCGTGCCTCAATGCATGCCATAGGATCAGCGTTTCTCCTTGCGACTGGAATCTGGGGACTTTGCTTTCTCCTCGCGACCGGCCGCCTCTGACGACCTCTTCGATCCCGCGCCGTTCAGCAGTTCGTCCGCGCTCAGTCCCAGCCTCTGTATTCTTTCCTTGATCCGCGGCCACTCTTCCGACAAAAACTTCTGCCGTTCCCCTCCCAGCAACAGCCCGCGCGCACCCGCGTTGATGAACATGCCTCGCCCCCGCCGCGTTTCAACCAGTCCCTCATCCACCAGTTCCTGATAGCCCTTCAGGACCGTGAGCGGATTCACCCGATATTCCGCCGCCACCGTGCGCACCGAAGGCAACGGATCGCCTTCTTTGAGCACGCCATCCAGAATCATCGCGACCACGCGATCGCGAAGCTGGCGGTAAATCGGTTGACTGTCGTTCCATTCACGGTCCATCCGGATTTCCAAGGGTCCTTTTTCGAGTCAGCCGTCACTTTACACGTTGCAAGTCCATGTGCGCGTGCATCGGTTTGTCGCCGGGCATCATGTAGATCCAATCCTCCACGTGATGATTGGCGTCGTTGCTGGTGAATGCAGCATGATCCATATGTCCGCGTTGCGTGCTGCCCGACACATCCACGAAAGCAAATTCCAGAGGCTTTCCATCTGCCCATGTTTGCGCGGCCATTCGCGGCCGGTTCCCAGCATCGCAGTAGTGCGTCAGCAGCAGTCGGTCGCCGTCAACATAAAACATCGTCACCGGATGATCGTACTTTGTCGGATCATCGGGATCTCCGGCTCCCTTCATCTCATGCACGAGTGCATTTCCCTTCGACGTTATGCGCAACGTGACCTGTACGCGCGCATTGCTTCCCATCCCCTCCATCGGCGGATCGGTAGTCACCTTCCCCTCCCATGTCCCCGCGAGAGTCTTCATCTTGTCAAAGGATTTTTGTGCATCCGACTGAGCCAAAGCCGCAGTCGCCAGCGAAACCAGAGCAACAACCAGCACTACGCGAAAAAACTTCATATGTCATCTCCTCGAAATCTCCATTTGTGTTGCCTGCGCGGCAGAGTCCCCCGGGCCCGGGTGCTGCGGCCTGCCACTCAGCAATCTAGTGTTATACTTAACTATAACACTGTGCTAAATGCAAGCGCTTTTTTCGAGATTCTGGCGAAAGCTGAGGACAGGGCAGAAACGTAGCGCCGCCGTCTCTGCGGCTGTCATGGCCGCGTCTCGCCGCCACACCCAAAGCGGAAGAAGATCCGGAGAGTTTTCAGTGGACGAGAGGAGCACAAATCCACTGTCGCTTGGACGCTATTCTTTTATTTCCCACCCGCGCGCGGATACCCCTGCCACAAATACTCCAGCGCCTCCGGCAACGTCTGCTGCCGAACGGCGCGATCGACGTGAACGGCATTGCGCGCGAACACGAACTGGTAGTGATATCCATTCGCCGCGAGCACCTTCGCCATGCGCTCATTCGCGAGCACCCAATCGTGCATGTCATCGCGCATGACGTTCGGATTCAGCAGGTCCTTATCCCCCACTTCCATCCAGATGCGAATCGGCTTCGCCGGATTGTCGGGAATGAGATGCTCGTGAAACTCCCACGCCCCATGGGGCGTCTCGGGGTTCCACGGCCACTGTTGATTTACGAATGTACCGGAATATGCCAGCACTCGGTGATAGAGTTCGGGATGGTACCAGGCCATAATCAGCGCACAAGCTCCGCCTGAGCTATAACCCATCGTCCCCCGCCCATCCGGATCTTTCGTCAGCCTCACATGAGCTGCCGCCTCAACTCGCGGCAGGATTTCCTGCTCCACGAACTCGGCATACTTGCCCGACATCGTGTCGTACTCCAATCCGCGCTCGCTCCCCTGCGCATCCCCGCCGCCATTCGCAATCGACACCGCAATCATCACCGGTAGCTTGTGCTGCGGAATCAAGTTGTCTAGAGCCGAGAACAGCATTCCGTCCGGCCCATCCGCGCTGACGAGGAACGGTGACGCAGTGCCGGGCACGTATTGCGTCGGCACATACACCGCAACTTTGCGCGTGTACGGTGCCGGATGACTCGTGGTGACGATCAGCTTCGCGGGATTCTTCGGATCCGGAGTTCCGAACGTCCCCGCCTCGCGCGCAATCCCCGGATAGGTTTTGCTCTCCGGGGAACTCATCGTGAACTCGATGACTTTTCCATTGACCACCGCGCCTGCGCCCGACAATCCCGGCGCCGGATTGTGCGTCGGCCCGATGATGAAGTTCCCATCCGCAGTGCCCGGAGGCACAGCCCCATTGGGCAGTTCCTTCGCCTCGACATACCCAGCCGTGTGGGGATCTCGCGCGGGCGGAACCGGTCGCTCTTCGTGTTTTGCTGGCGCAGATGTCTGCGCAATTCCCGGAAGCGCGCTCGCGCACAGGCCAATTGCCATAATGTGAAACCGCAGCAGTGAACTCATCACGCCATTTTGCAGGATTGCGATTGGTATGAGGAAAAAACTTCGACTCGGACGACGAGCTAGCGCTATGAGCTCCCCTCTCCACCAGCGTCCGTTTCCGGACATCGAATTCCACCCCCGCACACGCCGCGGTCCAACCCTCTTCCACGAACGCCGCCCAATCGCCTGAAACAAGGCATCTGCGTAGCTTTCCAACTTTGGCCCACGGTATGCACTGCCATGGGCATGGAAGCCGTAGCTATGCAGGAACCTTCTCGCTTCGCTCAAATCGACGCCGGCCGCGTGCTCATTGCCGATGACCAGCCGCACATCCTCGACGCCCTGCAGATGCTGCTGCGAGGAAACGGCTTTTCCACGCAAGTGGTCACCCATCCTGCGCGCCTGCTGCATGCTCTGGAGACGGAACAATTCGATGTCGTGCTGATGGACCTTAACTACACTCGCGGCAACATGGAAGGCACGGAAGGTCTGGACCTGCTCTCAAAGATTCGGGCTATCGACAGTCTGCTTCCCCTCATCGTGATGACCGCATGGAGCAGTGTCGATCTGGCGGTCGATGCCATGCGCCGCGGTGCCTCCGATTTCATTCAGAAGCCCTGGGACAATCACGAACTCCTCCTGAAGTTACAACACCAGCTCGCTTCCTGCCGCGCACAACGCCGCGAGAAACGGCTGCACGAAGAGGAATTGCAGGAAGCGCGCGACATTCAACAGAGCCTCCTTCCCAGAGAACTACCCACCATCCCTGGTTTCGAGATTGCGGCCATGACTCAGCCGCTGCGCTTTGTTGGCGGAGATTATTACACCGTCGCCCAAGTGAGCGATCGCCACACTGTTTTTTGCATCGCGGACGTTGCCGGCAAGGGATTGTCCGCCGCGCTTCTCATGTCGAGCCTGCAGGCGGCTCTCAAGCCGCTGACGGGAAAACTGCCGCCCTACGAACTCTGCGGCCGGCTCAACCGCATCCTGTGTGATCTGACTCCGGTCGGCAAGTTCATCTCGTTCTTCTACGCTGTCCTCGATACGTCCGAAAACCGCCTCGAGTATTGCAACGCCGGACACAATCCCCCAGTCGTCGTTCGCGCCGACGGTTCTTCAGCCGAACTGCAGTCATCTGGAGCGGTATTCGGACAATTTCCCGCATGGCCGTACGAGCAAGGCGATGTGCAACTTCATCCCGGCGACACTCTTCTCGTCTTCACCGATGGATTGATCGAAGCCTTTGATAGCGAGGGGCGGGCATTTGGCGAGGAGAACCTGATCGGAACAGCGCGACAAAATCGAAATGCGACTGCCGGTGATCTGCTGAATTCGCTGCTCAATGCAGCAGCCAATCACTGCGGCAATCACTTTCACGACGACGCCAGCCTGATCGTGGTAAAAGCAACCGAAGAGATCGTGTGAAGGCCGGCGCTCTTTGTGAGGAAATCCAGATCTTAAGGCCGTTTACCGGCCGTGTGGCTGGGCAGCGATCTGACGTTCGATGAACGCTTTCCACAACGGCGTCGAACGACTCCACCTCCCGGCATAAGCAGCGTCCCAAACCATTCGGACATTTTCTGGTCCGAATTGATCGTTTCGGCCAGCCAGATGCACAGATCCGGGTCCGCCTTCCTCATCAACACAGTACCGCATGCCGTAAATCATAGTCAGGCCGTCCCGATCGTAACGAGTCGGCGGTTCAATGCCCCGTTTGAAGAATAGAATTTCGTACTCCCAGCCCAAACGCCCGTCGGAGAGCGGCTGATCCCAATCCAAAAACGCCGCACTCCAAGGATTGAACTCCGTGAGCAGTTCAGGATCCGTTATCTCGACCGGGTGTTCAAGTTCGCCGCCGCTGATCAGCATCATGTCCGGCGTCTGTTGCTGCTCGCTTAAGGAGACGGCCTCGCTCATCAGGGAATCCCATGCAGCAGTCGCAGGGTGCCATTTCCCAGCTGCCTCACCACGAATAATGGTGCCGCCATTTTCGCCAAAATAACGCTGCCCGCGGCCAGGAAGGTAGACGTAACCAACTGACCCGGTGGAGCAATAACGTGTCGCGTAGATCATCTTCAAATCGCCGCGGTCTAAAGAAGAAAACCGCCCGGGCCACTTCATGTAGAAAAAAACTTCGAAGGAGCGCCGGAAGCACGGTGCGTCGACAAGCGGCTTCGCTCGCCAATCGGCAAACTGCCCTATCCAAGGCGAGAATGATCTCAGCGTCTCCGGGTCACTAATCTCGATCGGCTGGGCGAGACCGCCGCCCGAGATCAGGATCAAGTCAACAGGTCCCTTGCCGAATGCGAAAGGTACGCCGGACAAAAAAATGAGCAACACGAACCAGAGGTGAGTTTGCATGATTCATTACTCCGTTCCCTACAATGAGAAGGACGTCGTTCCCACTCGACCGTTAGCCAAACCCTGTGTTCTCTGTGCCCTCTGTGGTGAGCTTTTTCTTCCTGAACTGTTTCCGTAAAGTTGGTGCGAAAACCTACTCCCCGTTCTTCGCCACTTCCGTCTTCGCGTTCTGCAACTCCGGACGTTCCGAATGCTTCCCGCCATCGCAATTCTTCAACAACTGGCTGTAATACGTATTTGCCTTCACCGACTCATGCGCGACCTCGGCTGCTTGCGCAGCCCCGGCCAGACCGTTGAACCGGTTCGGATCGATCTTCATCGACTTCTCGTATTCCGCGAGCGCATTCTCCGGCTGCTGCAGCTGCAGCAACATGTCGGCCAGCATTTCGCGTGCCGGGATATCGACCTCTGCCTTTCCCGTCTGATCCTGATGATCGGCCACTCCGCGCATCAGCTGCACGGCTTCATCGTTTCTGTGCTCGAGCAAAGCCACCCAGGCATGCACTTCGTCATGTGCCGAAGACGATTTTCGCCCCTCCAGCGTGTAGGCGTACTTTGAATGCCGCACGGCATCCTCCGCATCATCGAACAGCTTCACATTGCGCCGCGTAGCTTCCACGTCGCCCATGCGCGCGGATCCAATTACCCGTGCCCAGTACGTAATGGTCTGCAGGTGCGGAGGCGCACTCGCCGCCGGTTCCAGCGCCGCCGCATCCGCCCAGTGATGCATCTCGAGTGCATACAGAGCAGGGAAGTGCGCCGCTGCAAAACCCATGTACTCCAGCATCCCGGTGTCGTCCATCGTCTTCGCGCCCGCCGTAATCTCCTTTGAATTCTCCACAATCTGCTTGGCGGCTTCATCCTGCCCGGTCTGCAGATACGCATAGAGCAGGAAGTGCATGGCGTGCAATTCATGTCCCCGCATGTACATTGCACCCGACTTCTCCGTCAGGTTGACCGACTTCAGGTTCGCGTCGATGTCTTCCTGCCATAGTCCAAGGCGGGCGAAGATGTGCGACGGCATGTGCACCGCGTGCGCCGACGACGGAGCGATCGCTGCATAGCTTCGCGCCGCCTCAAGGCCGGTCTGTGCCATGTCCGGCGAATCGCAGGAATGAATAATGTAGTGTGCCAGCCCCGGATGCTCCGGCTCTTTCCGGAACAACGGCATCAACACTGTGACCGCCTTCTTCTCGGCCGCATGCGATGTGTCTTCGGGATGGGCCGCAGCTAGCAAGGACAAGGCGTAGAACGCTCCCGCCTCCAGATCGGTGGGATACTTCTCATACAGCTTTCCCATTGCGTCCGCGTAAGCAGCCGCCTGCTTGAGATAGTGATCCTTGCTCGTGTCGCTGTAGAACGCACCTAACGCTGAGATGTACCCGCGTTCGCGCTCGCTCTTGGCTCCGATCTTCTGTGCTTTCTCAATCTCGTGGTGCCCGCGCTTCAGCGTCCCGTCCTCGGGCCGCTCCCATATCTGATGGAACAGGCTCATTGCGATTCCCCAATGAGCCATTGCACAGCCGGGGTCTGACTTGGCCACATCGCTGAACTGCTCCTCCGCCTCCTCATAGCCGAACGAGTGCAGCAGTGCTACGCCGCGTTCAAATCCGCTTTGCGAGCCAGGCGCGCAAGAAATCGGAAACGAAACTTTCCCCAGCTTCTCGTTGGCATCGTGATGATGATGTCCCATGTCATCATCCACCGCTAGCGCCGAGGTAGCCATTCCAACACCCAGCAACAAACACATGAGCGATTTCATTCGAACCATCATCCCTCCCCACAAAAAGGCTGCTCTACTCTAGCCGAGTTTCCTGGACACCACCACGGCCACATCCATCGCTTGGACGACATGACTGCTATCCCCAAAGTTTTCCACAGCCAAAGGGTCGTTTCTTGTGACATATGACCTTTACTCAGGGGATGGAAACTGCCGACAATGGAGCCATGCTGCGATGTGTACAAGGGTCGCTGACATCCGGAACCTGCAAGTGTGGGCTCGGCAGCCGCGTAGCCGACGCATGTGAAGGCCTGGCATGCAAATGCCCCGTCACCAGGAAAGACGGAACCGCAGTCCGCAGCGGACACGACAGGTCCGGACAGTTCGTTCTGCTTAAGTCCTTATTCTGGAATATTTTGCGTGTAAGTCATTTAGATGCAAGATTTTGCGGCCGCAATTGGTGTCTCCCGACCGTAAGCCCCTTTGCAATCTATATTTTGCGAATTCAATCCAGGAAAAATGATGCGGACGGGACCACGAAAACCGACATTCAGACGCCCATTTATAATCACCCGTTCCATCGCTAGCACCTAAAGGACTCCTTTGGCACTCGACGAGAACATCTACGAACTGCGGCGCGAAAAGATAAAGAAGATTGAAGCGCTCGGCCAGCCCACCTACCGCAGCAAATTTGAGTTCACGCACACGGTCGAACAGATCCTGGCCGATTACTTACCGAAGACCGCTGAGGAACTCGAGCAGTCGCGCGTCAACGTCCGCGTCGCCGGACGCATTATGGCCATCCGCCTCATGGGCAAAGCTGGGTTCGCCCACATCCAGCAGGGCGGGAAGAAACTGCAAATCTACGTCAAGAAAGATGCCGTTGGCGAAAAGGGATTCGAACTCTACAAGTTGCTCGATCTCGGCGACCACATCGGCGTCAGCGGATACCTTTTCCGAACGCGCACCGGCGAACTCAGCGTTCACGTGGAAGACCTCACCTTCCTGAGCAAAGATCTTCTGCCTCTGCCGGAGAAGTGGCACGGATTGACGGATGTCGAGTTGCGCTATCGCCAGCGCTATGTCGATCTGTTCATGAATCCCGAAGTGCGTGGCGTTTTCCTGAAGCGCACGAAGATGATTCAGTCGTTCCGCCACACTTTCGACATGCGCGGGTTCATTGAGGTCGAGACACCGATGATGCAGCCCATCGCCGGGGGCGCAGTCGCGCGCCCGTTTGTCACGCACCACAACACGCTCGATATGGACCTGTACCTCCGGATCGCTCCCGAGCTTTACTTGAAGCGCCTGGTCGTCGGCGGCTTCGATCGCGTGTACGAGATCAATCGCAACTTCCGCAACGAAGGTTTGGGATGGCGATGGAATCCCGAATTCACCATGCTCGAGGCCTATCAGGCCTACACCAACTACCAGGGCATCATGGACCTCACGCAGGAATCCATTACCGCAGCTGCGAATGCGGTGAACGGCAGCTCGAAATCAAATTGGACGAGAACCGTTGACGGCAAAGAAGTCGTCGAAGAACTCGATTGGTCCAACTGGCAGCGACTGACCATGCGCGAGGCAATCATCAACTTCTGGCCCGAAAAAGCTGGAGCAAAGCCCGAGATGAGCGATTTCGCCAGCGCTGAAGCCGTGAAGAAGTTAGTGGACCGTTTCAACGCCGGACATTCCCACATGCCCTATGACGCGAATGCTCCAACAGGGAAGACCATCGCCGAGCTCTTCGAAGCCTGTGCCGAAGAGCACCTCATGCAGCCGACGGTGATCTACGAATTTCCAACCGCGGTCTCGCCGCTCTCGAAGCAGAAACCCGACGAGCCCGACTGGACCGAACGCTTCGAAATCTTCGCCGGCCAAATGGAGATATCGAACGGCTTCAGTGAACTCAACGATCCCGAAGATCAGCGACAGCGTTTCGAAGCACAGCTGAAAGAGCGCGAGCGCGGAGACGAAGAAGCGCACCAGATGGACGAAGACTATATTCGTGCGCTGTCGTATGGCATGCCTCCCGCGGGAGGCGTAGGCATCGGCATGGACCGGCTCTGCATGCTACTCACGGACCAGCACACGATCCGCGATGTAATCCTGTTCCCGCTGCTGCGTCCGGAAAAGCAGTCAACCGCAGAGCCCGCAGAGAACGCCGAGGAGAAGAACTAATCTTGATTTGTGCCAAGCGACAGATTTGTATCAGGGCGCGACTTCAATCGTGCTGCCTGGTGGGGGCATCGGAGGGGCTTTAGCCGCTGAGGCTCGCTTCCTGATTACGTTCAGGGTATTTAGTCCCCGGTACCTGCGCATGCACTATTACTAGTGCATCGTGCTTTCTATACTGACCCACAAGTTTGGACTTTGCATCAGCGGCGCTACCGTAATGTCCACAAGGGGGGACATTGGGTCGGTAGCGCTTTGCACTTCTATCGTGATGTCTTCGCAATCCTCGCGGCCGTGCGAGGCGGCTGGTAGGGCGGTTTCTCCGGGCTGAAGTTTGTGCTGAGGTAATCGATCAACGCGTCGCGGTCGCTAGCATCGACCACTGCCCCCCACTTGATCATCTTGTCCACTTCTTTGGTCCATGCAGCCTTACTCAATCTCTGCTGCAGGATGATGCGCGCTTCGTGACATTCCGCGCATGCCGTCGTCGCCTTTGCTTGCATGGCGCCAGCCGGAAGATCTTCTGTTGTCTTCCCCGCGCTCTGCGCGAGAGCGCTTCCGCCTGTCACCAATCCGAGAATCGCAACTCCGAGCAGGGTCAGGAGATGGTGGCTTCGTCTGCCGCAGAATTTCAGCACAGTCGCTTCTAAATTGTTTTCAAGCCACATGGATCCTCACCTGATCGAAAGCGTTGTACAGATATCCACTCGGATTCCACACCGGCTCATTCGGCTGCACTCGGCCTTGCGTGTCAGTCGCGCGAGAAAGGATCGAGTAATCTCCCGGTCTTGCTTTCCACTCGTACTGCCACAAGCGCCACGCATAGCGGGCTTGATCATGGCCAAGCCTGGCGGGATTCCAACTTCCGCCGCCATCGGTTGAGATCTCTACTTTTGCTACGTCAGCTTCGCCGGCCCACGCCGCGCCGTGAATTGAAATCTTTCCCGTTCTCAATTTCGATCCGTCCAGCGGACCGGAGATCACCGACTTCACGTTGAGCGCAGTGACCACGTGCGTGTCCTCGGGCTTCACTGCTTCCCCAGGCTTTCCCGGTTGGTTTGGAAAACGATAGCCCGGGCTCATGAAGTTGCCGACGAATTCCGATTCCATGATCTTGATTTCGCCAAGCCACTTGCACGATGCCGCGCCAATCCAGCCTGGCACCAGCGAACGTGCAGGGAATCCATGATGCTTCGTCAGCGGCGCACCATTCATGTGTGTGGCGATGAGCGTGTCTGCATCGATTGCCTTCTCTATCGGAATGCTTCGAATGAATGCAGGGACTTTGCCGGGTACTTCGTCAAGCCCGCGAAACATGACGTGCTTTCCATTCGGCTTGACTCCGGCTTGCTGCAGAACGTCGCGCAGTCGCGGGCCACTGAAGCTCGCGGTGCTCACGGCCCCTTTGCCCCACTGAATTCCAGGAACCTGCGGACGATGAAGGCTGCGTCCATTGCCCGCACACTCGAGCGTGTTCACGACGGAGTGAGACGCGAGTCTCGAAAGGTCACCCAACGTGAGCGACAGCGGCGTGTCCACTTCACCGCCGACGGTGAGCTTCCACGTATCCGGACTGACCTCACTCGGCTCATGCATGTGATTGCGAACGAAGAAGTGCGGCACAGGAGTGAGCCACGTGTTGAGGTACTCCACTGGGGTCTCGAGGTCGATGAAGCGGAAGGAGCGGACAATCATTCCGTCTTCGCCCGGGACATCGATGGATCCATTCTCAGATTGCGGTAGAGCCCAAGCCGAAAACAGCGGCGCTGCTCCGGCGGCGAGCGCTGCCCCGGAAACTTGCTTTAGAAATGTCCGTCGCGAATTCATAGGGGAACTCTTATTGTCGAATGCCTGTAAATTAACACCGCCGGCCCGGAAAAGGAGAGTGGCCAAAACCGGGCCGGCGGAGATCCTGAGAGGACAGCGTGCGCCCCTCAGAAGCTGTAGATGAGGTCGAATTGCTGACGCTTGAGCAACGGTTCCTTCGCGCCTGCCGCGGGTATCGTCTTGTTGATCGAGGCAGCGTTATTCTCCAGGCCCGTGTTTAAGGTCCGTCCAAACCACATGGTGTACTGCGCAAGCACGTTCTTCTGCAGTCTCCATCCGCCATAAATGCGGTTCTGCAGAATGTTTGTCGGTGCCCGCTGATCGCTCTCGCCCCATGAGGCGAGGATGGCATCCTGCTCAATACGCCACCACGAATAGCCGACTTGGACTTCGTTCTTCGCCTGTGTCGTAATGCCCTGGCCCAGGCTGAAGTCGAAACCGTAAGCCTTGTCCTGTTTACCAAGACTGGTCGCGACGCCGGTCGTGGTCAGTGGATTCGACGCGGCATTCAAGTTCTGCTCGTACTCCGCCACAAGATTCAAAGGCAAGCGAGCGATACCCGTCTTCACCTGATTGTTCAGAATGAAATCGGAGTAGAGGAACTTCGACAAGAAATGCGCGGTCGGAACTCCTTTCGAGTCCACCGTTACGAACGTGGAGTTGGTCATGCCATTCGCCGAGAACGGGCACGGTGGAAACGACAGACCAGAAGGGCTGGGGACGTTCTGAATCGCGGCGCAGCCCGGACCTTCTCCGGGTGTATTTCCGTTGTTGGTATTGGTCGAGTTCGAACCAGTGGAGTTGGCCTGCACGGCAAAAGCTGAGGCGGCCAGCAGAGCATCCGCGCCATGCACGTTCAGGACGGTGTAAGAAGGAGTCATCAACCACGGTCCAAACTGGAGTCGCACCGAAGTGTTTCCGCCGGCGATGTAGGAGTCAGGACCCTTGGTGACCTCGCTGAAAGGAAGCCACATACCCTGGGCCGTGAAATTCCTGATCGGACCATGGTGGGTATCGAACGAGACCTTCGCATCGAATCCTTCCGGATTGATATCCGGATCGAAGGTTAAAGACGAGCGCTGCCAGGTGAACGCGAACTTGCCTGCCGTAAGCGAGAGCCAGTGGACCGCTTTCGGATTGTAGGTAATGTAGCCGCGATCGAGGCCGATTGTCTTGCGGTCAAAGAAGTTGGTGAACGTCTCGTTGGTCGTGGTGGGATCCCCGAGGCTGCCGGTAGCGATGTATATGCCGCCGACGAAATCATCGCTGAGGCGTCCATCAACGCCGAAGCGGGCGCGAACGCGAGCACGGTTGCGGTCAGGCACTCCCTGTTGCAGGATGTTTTCACCGCGGACCCGAACGTCTCCACCGAAACGGAAGCGGCCGAAGACCGATTCTAGCGCGGAGAATTTCTTCTGCTCGTCCTGAGTGGCGACAACGCTATTGGTGACGCTCGTCTTCACATCGGCGACATCAGTCGAGAGCTTCGCTACGGCGTTCTGCTGCTGATCAGTGACGGCTTGAATCGAAGATGCCTTCTGCTGGGCATCGGTAGCGGCCGACTGGCTTTGCTGGATCAGTTGTTGAGCCTGCTGCCAGTTTTGCTGGTTCTGCTGCAATTGCTGCGTGAGTTGCTGAATCTGTTGCTGCTGGGCCGCGATTGCGTCTTTCAAGGCCTGAACGTCTGCGAGGGTAGCGGCGGGTGGCGCGGGAGTTGCCGCGACGGCGCGCCTCCTTTTCGGAGCGTTGCTGGTTTGTGCCCACGCGCTAGCCGTCAATGCGGCGAGCGACACGGCTGTGAGTAAGAACTTGCTGGTGGAATTCATGGTTGGACAGTCCTCTCCTTTTCAGTGTCTATCTTCATCAGTGCATGTTAGTGCGAGTAGGGGAGACAGCCGGAGAACCCTTGCAGAGCGAGAGTCTCCTAAAACCTGGGTGACCTTGAGCGATACTATGCCAGACGATGCTTATATTAGTTATGGAATCGACTTACTAGACATTACCAGAACAATTTACCCAATGTCATTAAGCCGGTGTCAATTCTTCAGGAACATCTCGGATTGGCTGAGCGCGACGTCGGGGTTGCGCTTTAGGATGCTGGAGTCAATCCCCACTTATTTTGCAAGTGCCGTTCCATGCCTTTGAATACGACGCCATCGACGATGTAGCCGATTGCGATGATCAGCAGCATGACCGCGATGACGGCGCTCATGTCGTTCAGGTCCCGGCCCATCATAAGTACCTGGCCCAATCCAAGGCTGAGATAGAGCATTTCAGCGGTGATGAGCGAGCGCCAGGCGAAGGCCCAGCCCTGTTTCAGGCCGGACACGATGAACGGCAGACTTGCGGGCAGCAGCACATACCAGAACAGCTTGAATCCCTTGGCGCCGAGATTGCGGCCGGCCTGGCCGAAGATCCTCGGCATCTGCTTACGGCCGTCTTCCATAGCGAGCGTTACCGAGAGCAGCGAGCCCATGATGACCACGAAGAGAATCGCGTTCTGATTCAAACCAAACCAGAGCAGAGCCAGCGGCCACCAGCAAATACTGGGAAGGCTCTGCAAGCTGACGAGCAGTCCGCCCATAGTCTCTTCGAGGAACTTGTTACTGGCTACTCCGAGTCCGAGGATCATGCCGAGCACGACAGAAATTCCGTATCCCAGTACCACGCGCGTCATGCTTACCCGGATGGCGATCCAGTATGTGTGGTCGGCGAAACCGTTGTAGATAGCCTCACCCACTCCCCACGGAGTAGGGAAGAGATACGGTGGCCAAATTTTCAGTTCGGCGAGCAAGGTCCAAAGCCCGAATAAAGCAGCATAGAAGATGATGAAGCGTGCAGCGCGTTTCATGCGGACACCCCCGGTTCGATGTGCGGCTTCACGCCGACACTGTATTCGGCTTCGAGGGAGCGGTTAATTTCTTCGCGCAATTCGTTCAGCACGTCGCGCGCAGTAAGAGCAACTTCGGGATCTTCCAGGTGACGCGGGCGAGGCAGATCAATCGGAAACTCGCTCTTCACGCGGCCGGGACGGAACGTGAGAAGCACGACGCGGTCCCCGAGTCGAACGGCTTCGCGAACGTTATGCGTTACGAAGATAATGGTGCGTCCGGTTTCACTCCAGATGCGCTCAAGTTCGTCGTGGAGCAAGTCGCGCGTTTGTGCATCGAGTGCTGCGAAGGGCTCGTCCATCAGCAGGACATCGGGTTCGGTAGCGAGCGCGCGGGCTATCGCAACGCGCTGGCGCATTCCGCCGGAGAGTTGATGAATGTAGCTCTTCTCAAATTTTGCGAGATGGACCAGGCGCAGGTAGTCCCGAACCTTCTCTTTCCGCTCGGCCCTCGGCCGTCCCTTCATCTTCATTCCGAACTCGACGTTCTCGCCCACTGTGAGCCAGGGGAAGAGGGCGTGTTCCTGGAAGATCAGGATGCGGTCGGTACCAGGTCCCTGCACGGGGTGGCCATCCACCAGAATCTCGCCCGAGGTTTGCGAGTGCAGGCCCGCGACGAGGTGCAACAAAGTCGACTTCCCGCATCCCGAGGGCCCCACGATGCAGACGAATTCTCCGGCGCGGACTTGAAGATTGATGTTATCGAGAGCGAGCAGGCGTTCACCGCTCTGCGTCCGGTAGCTGAGTGAGATTTCGCTCAGTCCGACTTTGGGAATTTCCAAACTTGCAGTTCTGGAATCGCCGACGGCAACCAACCCGAGTGACTCATACCTCTTGTTGCCGCGGGCGGGAACACGAGGAGTGGCTGGAACCGGGAACTGTTGCGGAACACTGTGTGTACTCATTGGATCGCCTTTCGCTTCTTCTCCGCGAGAACTTGGTTCAGGATGGTCAAGTCATACAGGTGGGAGAGGTCGGGCATCTGGCGTCCGAGAAAGCCGTCTTCGAAGGCTTGCTGGGCGGCGGTGGTAAGAGCGGCGTGCAGGGGATCATAGGTCACCTGCAAGCGTGAAAAGGCTTCATCAAGAATCTGCTGCGACAGAGGTTTGCCGGTCTCGCGCTGGATCTGTTCGTTTAGCAATTTCTTGGCCTCGGCCTGGTGAGCATTGATCCAGTCCGTCAGGTCCATGTTGGCGCGGATCCAGTTCTTTACCAGATCCGGATGTTCGTTCAGGAATTTGGTGTTGACGACCAGGAGGCCGATGACGAACTGTCCGTTGGGCCAAAGCGAACGCTCGTCTACCAAAAGACGTCCATTACCTTCGTGGATCAGTCGAGTCGCCCAAGGCTCGGGAGCCCATGCCGCGTCCAGATCTTTCTTCAGGAAGAGTGTGAGTTGGTCGGGATTGGCCATGGGCACAATCTGAACGTCGCCACCCTTGTCGTTGGTTTTTATGCCATTCTTCTTGAGCCAATTGCGCAGCGCAACGTCTTGCGTATTACCGAATTGCGGAGAAGCGACACGCTTTCCGTGGAAGTCTTCAGGCTTGTTGATGCCGGCATCGTTGCGGACCACGAGCGACGCTCCGCCGCTGGCCGCGCCGGATACTACACGCAGTGCTTCGCCATTGGAGCGGACGTATCCATTGATCGCGGGATTCGGGCCGACGTACGTCATGTCGATAGCGCCAGCGAACAGCGCCTCAATGGCTGCAGGCCCGGCGTTGAAGCTGGTCCATTGGACCTTTACTTGGGATCCCATGGCTTTATCGAAAAAGCCGTTCGCCTTGCCCACCATGGCTTGCGCATGCGTGATATTGGGGAATGCACCGACGCGGACCGTGGTCGCAGGTCCCTGGGCCCATGCAGATATAGCCGCGACGAAAAGCAGAAATGCAGCGAACGAACGCTTAATCACCGTTATGCCCTCCAACCACCATGGGGAGGATGCTCGCGAATGATTTTTTCTGACGTTTGCCGTTCTTGCTGATTGAGCCGCCCCGGGAAACAAGGTCGGCCAAAGTGGTGTGATCGAGAATTCGCGCCGCCGCATCGCGCACATCGAGGAATACCTGATACAGCGCGCGGTGGGGAAGATCGCGGTCGATCAGCTCGCGAAGGTGTTCGGCATCGCCGAACGGGGCCAAGGGTCCGTCGATCAGCCGGATGATCTCGCTCAAAGCGACATCGGCCGGATCGCGGCGCAACTGGTAGCCCCCTTTGGCTCCGCGGATACTCTCGACCATGCGGGCATTCTTCAGTTCGAGCAGGATCAGCTCGAGAAACTTTTCCGGAAGGCCCTCTTCGTACGCGATGTCGCGGATTTTGATGGCGCCCTGCTGACGATGGCGGGCGAGCATCATCATGGCTTGCAGAGCGTAGAGTCCCTTTTGTGAAATTTTCATAGCTTCAGGCGAATTAAACCACAAACTCCATCGAAATAATAGACATAATTACCATAGGAGACTTAGCAAGCTAAACACCATCTCTCAGCGAGGGTACCGTTGCGCAATCGTTCATGGAATCAACAACCTGGGAGCTTTCCGCCGTTGTCGCAGCTGAATGTGATGTGAATCACATTGCACTTCCGGGTCAGAAAAAGTCATTCGTAAGCTGTGGAAAACATGCAAGTTTGCAGGATCTTGCACACTGGTGCGAGGGGGGAACGGACTAGCGGGAGGAAACGCGAAGGACGATCACGGTCACGTTGTCGGGGCCGCCACGTTCGAGCGCCAAGCGGACCAGTTTCTGACAAGTGTCGGTAGGGGAGTTCGCGCGGGAAATGTTTGCAAGTTCTTGCTCGGTGACCACGCTCCACAAGCCGTCAGTGCAGAGAATCAGCGTGTCACCGTCAGAGATTGAAACAGGTTGATCCGGGACATGAGGCGTAACCTCATGACCGGAACCGAGCGCTGCGGTCAATATGTGTCGTTGCGGATGAGACTCGGCGTCCTCG
>Ga0136846_1228945_pt1 | contig 45565 bp, 36 predicted proteins | sample HopSoiMetagenom2_FD_96841 | JGI IMG/M metagenome (GOLD analysis project Ga0136846, IMG submission 96841) | Grasslands soil microbial communities from Hopland, California, USA - 2 Assembly 2016 (version 4) | ecosystem: Environmental > Terrestrial > Soil > Grasslands | place: USA: Hopland...
ATGCTGGTATGGGAGACCTGTGCCCGTTGAAAGGGTTGGACTATGAAGATCGCCCACACCGCCGCCTACGAACGCAACGGCGAGCCGGTCTCTGCCGATGCCTTCTACGCCATCGCCTGCGACCCACGGCGCAGCGTGGCGGTGGAAGCCTGCGCCGGCGCGGGCAAGACCTGGATGCTGGTCTCGCGCATCGTGCGGGCCTTGCTCGACGGGGCCACAGCCGCACCCGGGCAGCAAGTGCTGCCGCATGAAATCCTGGCCATCACTTTCACCAAAAAAGCCGCCGGTGAAATGCGCGAGCGCCTGGACGACTGGCTCAAGGCCTTCGCCCATGCCGACGACGCCACCTTGCTGCATGAACTGCAAATGCGCGGCGTCAAGCTCGATGTTTCAAGCCAAAAAGGCCTGAGGGCCGCACAGGACGTGCGCGAGCAGCTATCAAATTTATACCGCTCCATTCTGGCCAGCGGCCGCTCGGTGCAGATCCGCACCTTTCACAGCTGGTTTGCCGCCTTGCTGCGCAGCGCGCCGGTGGCGGTGCTGCAGCGGCTGGAGTTGCCCGTCAACTACGAGTTGCTGGAGGACGATGCGCCCGCGCGCGCGCTGGTCTGGCGGCGGTTTTATGCCGCGGTCGCGGCGGATGCATCGCACCGGGCTGACTTCGAAGCCGTGGTGCTGGCGTACGGGCGCTTTCAAACCGACAAGGCCCTGCAGGCCGCGCTCGACAAACGCACCGAGTTCACGCTGGCCGACGAAAAGGGCGTGATCGACGCGTCGGTGCAAGCCTTCGCGGCGCAATTCACCGAATTTGGCGGCCTGGATGAACCGGAAGAGCTGCTCAGCAGCAACCGCTTTCACCGGCAAACCCTGAGAGACGCCGCCGTGGCGCTGGGCCGCGCGAGCGCGCCGACTTTTTCGGCCAAGGGGGTGGAGCTTGAGCAGGCGCTGACGGCGGGCGACATCCCGGCCGCCATTGCGGCCCTGCTGACCGAGAAAGGCACGCCGCGCAAATTCGGCGAAAAAATCGTGGGTATCGAGCAGGTGCGGATTGCCCAGGACCTGGTGTTGCGCGTGGTAGCGGCTCGCCAGCAGCATGACGCGTGGCAATACCAGCAGCGCATGGCGCGCCTGACCCGTGTGCTGATCGCCGAGTTCACCGCCCTGAAGCGCGACCGCGGCTGGGTCGACATGAACGACGTCGAACGCGCCGCGCTGCTGATGCTGGCCGACCCGGTGTTGTCAGGCTGGGTGCAGGAGCGCCTTGACGCGCGCATCCGCCACCTGATGATCGACGAGTTCCAGGACACCAACCCGCTGCAGTGGCAGGCGCTGTATTCGTGGCTCATCGGCTATTCGGGTGCGGGCACGGCGCCCAGCGTGTTTCTGGTGGGAGACCCCAAGCAAAGCATTTACCGCTTTCGCCGCGCCGAGCCGCAGGTATTTCGCGCCGCCCAGGCCTTTGTGGTGCACGGCCTGGGCGGCGACTTGCTCAGCTGCGACCACACGCGGCGCAATGCCGAAGCGGTGATCGACACCGTCAACGCCGCCATGGCCACGGCGCGTGAAGCCGACGGCTATGACGGCTTTCGCGAGCACACCACGGCGTCTGGCCTGGCCGGCGCCGCGGGGCGCCTGCCGCCGATACCGCGCAACAAGGACGAAGAAGAAGCCTCGCCGCTGGCCGCCGGCTGGCGCGACAGCCTCACCATGCCGCGCGAGCTGCCCGAAGAAACCCTGCGCACGCGCGAGGCCCGACAGGCCGCCGCGTGGATTTCAGAGCAGGTGGCCGGCGGCCTCAGGCCGCAAGACGTGATGGTGCTGTCGCGCAAACGCGCAGGCCTGCTGCCGCTGCAAGACGAATTGCGCGCGCTGCACATCCCTGCGCAGGTGGGCGAAAAAACCGAGCTGATCGACTGCTGCGAAGTGCTGGACATCGTGGCCTTGCTGGACGTGCTGGTGTCGCCGCAGCATGACTTGTCGCTGGCGCGTGCATTGCGCTCGCCGCTCTTTGGCCTGGGCGACGACAGCCTGGTCCAACTGGCCCTGCTGCACCGCGAGCACGGCATGCCCTGGTATGAGTTGCTACAAAAAGAGGAGCTACTCGCCCATGATCTGATTGGGCTGGGGCCTATTTTGACCCGATGGAAAGGCTGGCTGGACAGCCTGCCGCCGCACGACGCGCTGCAAGGTATTTACGACGACGGCGACGTCCTGGCGCGCTTTGGCGCGGCCGCGCCGGCTGCCGAGCGCGGTGCGGTGGTTGCCAACCTGCGCGCGCTGCTGGGTGTGTCACTGGCGCTGGACGGCGGCCGCTATGCCACGCCCTACAGCTTTGTGCGCGCCCTCAAAGCGGGCGGCACGCAGGCCCCCGCCACCGTCAGCACCGAGGCCGTGCGCCTGTTGACGATTCACGGCGCCAAAGGCCTGGAGGCCGAGGCCGTGCTGCTGTTGGACACCGACACGGTAGAGCGCAACGCCGACAGCATGGGCGTGCTGGTCGACTGGCCCGGCGAGGCCACCGAGCCGCGCAAGTTTGTTTTCCTCGTCAGCGAAAGCCGGCCACCCGCCTGCGCGGCCGAAACCTTGGCCAGCGAGCAGGCCGCCCGCAAGCGCGAAGAGCTCAATGCGCTGTATGTGGCGCTGACGCGTGCGCGCCATACCCTAGTGATCTCGTCGATAGAGCCGCACCGCGTGACGACCGAAAGCTGGTGGCAGCGCCTGCAGGGGCTGCTGGGCGAATTGCCCGCGCCGGTGGCGGACGAATCCGCAGGCGCCCATCTCGACGCGGAGGATGCCGGCGTGTTCTACCTGCCCGAGCTGCCGGAACTGCCCGAAGCACTGATGCCGGCCGAGCCCGCCGGGAAGCGGATAGACGAAGATTCCCTCAAGGCGCGCGTCGGCAAGGCCATGCACCGTTTGCTCGAGTGGGGAGGTTTGCTGTCGGCCGAACAGGTGAAGGCGGCGGCGCGCGAGTTTCGCCTCAGCCCTGCAAAGGGGCAGGAGGCGGCCGAGCTGGCGCGGCGCATTCTGACAGGCGAGGGCGGCTGGGCCTGGCGCCGTGATGTGATCGCCTGGCAAGGCAACGAGGTCGACGTGGTGCACGCCGGCCAGGCGCTGCGGCTGGACCGCCTGGTGCAGCGCAAGGACGCCGGCCATGAAGGCCACTGGTGGGTGCTGGACTACAAATCCAGCTTTGCGCCGCAGGAGCAGCCCGAACTGGTGGCCAAGATGCAAAGCTACCGCGCGGCGGTTCAACTGATTTACCCCGATGCGCAGGTCAAGGCCGCTTTTCTGACCGGGCAGGGAACTGTGGTCGAGGTGGATTGATCTCACCCCGTGCATCTGGACCCTAGCGGCAGATTTCGGCAGATTTCGACTGATTTCAATTTATTCCGGCCCATCCCGGCCAATCCCTTCGGTCACCGACCTGAAAGAGAGCACCCCCATGTTCAAGCACCTTGCCGTTTCTCTGGCCCTGGCAGCCGCGTTGCCAATCGCCCTGGCACAAACCCCCGCGCCCGCCAGCTCCACGCTGCGCCTGCGCGCCACGATTGAAAAAATCGACGCCACCAGCCTGACGGTCAAAGAGCGCAGCGGCGAGGTGATCACGCTGGTGCGACCCGCCACCATGGATGTGTCTGAGGTGTACCCGCTGGCGCTGGCCGACATCAAACCCGGCAGCTACATCGGCACCGCCGCCATGCCCCAGGCCGACGGCAGCCAACTGGCGCTGGAAGTGGTGGTGTTTCCAGAGGCCGCGCGCGGCACCGGAGAAGGCCACCGCCCCTGGGACTTGCGGCCCGAAAGCACCATGACCAATGCCACCGTGGCAGACCTCGCGGCCGCGCCGTCATCAGTGCCCGGCGGGCAAAAGCTCACCCTGCGCTACAAAGACGGCGAGAAAACCGTGATCGTGCCGCCCGGCGCGCCCGTGGTGTCGTTCAAGCCCGGCAAGGCCGATGAAAACGTGCTGCTGGTGCCGGGCGCCAAAGTGATGATCACGGCGCAGGAGCGGGAAGGCAAGCCGACCGCACTGCGTGTGATCGTCGGGCGCAACGGGTTTGCGCCGCCCATGTAAGGCCCGGTTGGCTCCTGGCCGGACAGGACCAGTCGTCGAGGTCTTAAGGGCCGGCCGTGGCTTTGGGGAGGTCGCAGGCCCCCATCCCTGCCTTCCCCCAGCGGGGGAAGGAGCAAGACAAGCTATCGGAGATCGCCAACAAAGACCGCGAGGGCATTTAATTCCCTCCCCCGCTGGGGGAGGGTTAGGGTGGGGGCCAACCGGCCTCACCCCAAAAGCAGCCTTTTACAGTCGCGTCAGGTCCGCAGCCGCCCGTCAAACCTCACCACACCGACATTCCTAAACGTACCGCCCACGCGATTGCCGTTACCGTAGTTGCGCGTATGCCGTCCACCGCATTGATCAGAAATTCCCGCGTCACCTTGGAGCTGCAATGCATGGTGATTCACTGCCGATTTGCCGCACCTGCAATAATTGCAGGCTCCCGATGACCCGCAACGCACCAGCGCTCGCCGCCGTGTCTGCATAAGCACCGCGGACCTGCTGGTTTCGGCTTTGCCAGCTCCTGCCTCCAGGCGCGACGCCTTTTTCTTTGTTTAACTTGTGACCCGCAACAGGCGGCAACCCCATTGACCTCTACCGCCGCTTCCTCTCAACCCTCTTCGACCCGCCCCCTGCGCATCGCCGTGATCGGCGGCGGGCCCGCCGGCCTGATGGCGGCCGAGGTGCTGGCCGGTGCCGGCGCTGCCTTGTCGGTGCAGGTGTATGACGCCATGCCCTCGGTGGGGCGCAAGTTTTTGCTGGCCGGCATCGGCGGCCTCAATCTCACGCACTCCGAGCCACCGCAAATTTTCATGAGCCGCTATGGCGAGCATGCCGCCCACCTGCAGCCCTTGCTGGCGGCCTTCGGTGCGGCGGAGCTGCGCGCCTGGGCCGAAGCGCTGGGCATTGAAACCTTTGTCGGCACCTCAGGCCGTGTATTCCCCAAAGATATGAAAGCCGCGCCGCTGCTGCGCGCCTGGCTGCACCGCCTGCGCCAGTCCGGCGTGCAGTTTTCCATGCGGCATCGCTGGCTGGGTTGGGCCGACGACGGCGCGCTGAAGTTTTCAACGCCCACCGGCGAAGTGCTGGCTGAGGCCGACGCCGTGGTGCTGGCGCTGGGCGGCGGCAGCTGGGCGCGACTGGGCTCTGACGGTGCCTGGGCGCCGCTGCTGGCAGCGCGGGGCGCGGCGGTCGCGCCGCTCTTGCCGTCCAACTGCGGCTTTGACGTGGCCGCCCGGCCCGACAGCCCGGCGCAGATTCAGGAGGCCGCGGCAGAGCCCGGTGAAACCCGCCGCGAATTCCTGCAAGAACTCATCGGCAAATCCCCGCAAGCCCCCGCCGGCTGGACAGAACACTTCTCCAGCCGCTTCGCAGGGCAGCCCTTCAAGTCAGTCGCCATCCATTTCACCGATTCACGCGGCCGAAGCTTCAGCCGCAAAGGCGAGTTCATCGCCACCGCCACCGGCGTAGAAGGCAGCCTGGTCTACGCGGTATCAAGCCTGCTGCGCGACGAGATCGCCGCCCACGGCAGCGCCACCTTCATGCTCGATTTGCTGCCCGACAAATCGCCCGAGCAGGTGCTGACTGAAGTGCGCCACCCGCGCGGCTCACGCTCGCTCTCCAGCCACCTGAAGAGCCGCCTCAACCTCGACGGCATCAAAGCCGCCATGCTGTACGAACTGCTGGGCAAAGACGCCATTGCCGACCCGGTGCGCCTGGCCGCCGGCATCAAGGCGCTGCCGGTGCGCGTCACCGCCACCAGGCCGATTGACGAAGCCATCAGCACGGCAGGCGGCGTGATGTTTGAAGGCCTGAGCGCCCAGTTGCAGCTTGGCGCCGCGGCAACTGTGCCCCAGCCCGTCTTCTGCGCCGGCGAAATGCTGGATTGGGAAGCGCCCACCGGCGGCTACCTGCTCACGGGCTGCTTTGCCAGCGGCCGCGCCGCAGGGCAGGGCGTTATAAGCCATTTCGGCCTCTAGCCCAATCAGGGCATTGGCTACCAGCTATTGATTTGATAGCATTGGCGTAGAGCCAGCACAGCGCACCTTGCAAGCAACGAGCGCTAAATTCACGAAGGAACAACCATGATCGTCCGTTTCAACATCGACCCGATGATGCAGGAAGAGTTTGAATACCGCGTCAGCTACGAAGGCGAAGAGCTCTACGGCGACGCCGGCCTCGACAGCGTAGAAGCTTGCATCATCGCCGCCACCGAAGGCCTCGGCCAGGACGCCATCGCGGCAGAAGTGGCCTACAAAGGCATCATCAGCGGCACCTACGCGCTCGCATCGCTCGCGCTGGCGTCAGCGCAGATCGCGCAGCATGCAATGCAGACGACTGAAGCGATCGAAGAGGCGGCCCAGTAACCCTCCAGCGTTGAACAAAGGGACAGCGATATGCAGCCATTGAAGTTGACGCATTGTTTGTTGGCTTTGGCGTTTGTTTGCACGCCTGCCCTGTCGCAGCAAGAGGAGCCCATTCATTTTCAAGCGCAGCCTTTCGTGCTGGAGGTCAGGGAAGGGCACGCTTGCGATCTGGGAAATCTGGAGTCCGATCTTTTCGACTCGGATTACCAGGGAGAGAAGCTGTGCAGCGTGGTCAGCCAGACGTCCATCCCGGGCGAGGCACGCAAGGCATTGTTTTATACCGTTGCGTCAGGGCCTGAATCATTCGGAATACTCGACCTAGTCTTTATCCCTTTTCATGGGTCCAGGCGTACGCACTTCTACCACTCGGGCCCACCGGTCAAGTCGAGGCGAATTGCGATTTGTGTAACCGCTTCCGCACCATTCGGGGAGGGCCTGGGTGTTCTTCTCCGGGCGGCGGTGGACCCCAGAGAAGATCAAATTTCGCCCTTGTGCACCTTCTCGGGGAGTTACATCATGTCCTTTCTAGCCAGTCCAAAGACACCTGTGAGGTGGACCAATCTGGCGCTGGGTGCACGCGCACTGGACGACTCTGCCGGCAAGGTTCCTTATCTGGTTCAGGTGCGCGTGTTATTACCTGTACCGAAGCCTTGAAGCGACGCCATGGCAGCGAGCTACTCCATCCTCTTCGTCTGCATGGGCAACATCTGCCGCAGCCCCACGGCCCACGGCGTGTTCCTGCAAAAAGTCAAGGACCGCGGCCTGTCCGATCAAATCCAGGTCGACTCCGCCGGCACCCACAACTATCACCCCGGCAATCCGCCCGACGAACGCTCACAGGCTCATGCCGTCAAACGCGGCTACGACCTGTCAGCTTTGAGAGCCCGGCAGATTTCGGACTCGGATTTTGAGCGCCATGATTTGATCCTGGCCATGGACTGGGACAACCTGGCTTTGATTCAGGAGGAATGTCCTGCTGAGCACCTCGGCAAAGTACGCAGGCTCACGGAGTTCTGCCTGAAGCACGACAGTCCGGTTGTGCCTGATCCTTACTACGGCGGCAAGGATGGGTTTGAGCACGTGCTCGACCTGGTGGAGGATGCTTGTGAGGGGCTGATGCGGTATGTGGAACGCCAGCTGAAGCCTTGAGTAAGACAGACTTGATTATTTGCGAAGGATTGCGTCTCTAAGTGAACCTCGCCACTGACGGTTGTGAATTAGACGTGCGTCGTGTAGGGAGCCGTCGAGAATTTGCTTCTTCGTCAGCATAGTTAGCCGGGCCCAATCATCTTTAAAGATATAGGTAGCATTCCCGTGCACCGGGCTTTCAAAGATGTACTTCCCGGACTTAGTGAAACCAAAGACCACGTAGTCTTTAAAGCCACCCATGCCTACTGCGAGAAAGTCGGGATTGTGTTGAGTGATCGATTTAATCCTCTCTTCGATCACAGGAAGGACGTTGTCGGGCAAATCCCTAAAGAATTCTGCTAAGGCAGTTTTAGCTCGCGCGAATGGATACGCCCCTTGGGGCAGAATTTTCCAGTTAAGGCGATGAACCTTAATAGCCTTCTCCAGCTTCAAATTGACAATGTCTAGCGCACCGAAAATTTCCAAGAACAGATTCAAGACATGAACAATTTCAGTCTCTGAATTTTTGCTTAAGGCTAGCTCACGTGAGCAAATCATCGAGCCGCTGGGGCCGTTAATTACCGTTAGATATTCCTCAGGCGGCGCCACTAATTCCCGTTGATAAATCTGCATGGTGCGAATCTGTGTTCCTGAGTGCTCCTGCCCGTGCCAATCCTTCCAAGTTCGATAGGTCATGTAAGACTCAGGTATCTTTGGCAGGTCTCTCCGTATCACAACCTTTCCATTCGCATTGAAGCTGGCAACCGCGCCATCGGGAGGGGGCAATATGGAATCTCCTTCGGTAGGAGGGCCTGCAAAACCAAGAGCCTCTACTGCTGCAGCCAGTTGCGGTAACGGGTGCACTACTCGGAATGTCCCCAATTTGGCGATTACTGCGGCATACGTAGAAAGGCCGCGAAGTTGTTTTGGCTTGGGCATCAATCCTCCCCGTGGTTGAAGAATGAGTGTGGGGGCAGGAGCTTAGGCACCCAACAGGGTTAACTAGTACTTCAACTAGAGGGGAACGAGCGCTGCTGCGTTAACTTTTAACTGCGCTTGGCGAGCAGCTCTAATAGGCTGGGAAATGGAATGCCTTCATCCTTAACAATCCCGTCACCTGAAGGGCGAAAGATTGAGGTGAAAACTTGCTCCATTGCCTCAGCTTTTACGCCTTGTTTTCTTATAAGGGCAAGGTATGAAAGAATCATTGTTCGCCGCTCGGCCGCATCCAGGGCGAGATGGGCATGACTGAGTACGAATCTCAACAGCGAGCGTAAGGTCCACAGGTAAACAATGCTTCCCAGTGCAAATGAAATTGCCTGTAGCCACGTTGGAAGTGTGCCCACAGGTAGGGCACCAAAAACCCCCACGGCCAACTGATAGAGCCCGAATGCCCCGGCAATGGCTGTCACCGACGTGAGCAGAGAAAGACCGCCAACCCAGTTTGCGTGATTTCGCCTCTTGATTGCCCAATAATTCGCAGGAGCCTTCAGGGCTAATTGTGCGTCATAGGTGGCAGTCAAGGCTTTCCATTCGGCATTGAGACCGGCCTTAGTGCTGTCAACCTCAGTTCGTAGCTCACCCCTTAGAGCATCATTTTCAGCTCGCAATGTGACTAAAAGCTGTGCGAGCGTTGCTCGTTCGGTCCTGTCTAACTCTTCAATACTCTGCGCCACGGATTTTGCGTTCGACTGAAGCTCTCTGATTTCAGCAAGTGAAGCGGCGGCTTCTTCCGCTGAAGTACGCGCTGCGGCTACCGAGGCTGCCGCTTTTTCATTTTCCTTCCATCCCTCTACATATCCCATTCCGAGAGCAATTCCAGACGCATAGCTAGACTGTGCCCCGTGGTTGTCAGTAAAACGCTGCAGTGCCCCCTGTTTCTGGAATACCGTGGCAAGAAAATACAGCGCCTCAAGTGGGTCCTCCTTCGACCGTTTTTCCAACCAATTTCTTAAGGGTGATTTGGGATGAACCGCCGGAACGATATTGAAATAGGATTGAACTTGAGGCGTCAACGCTGCAAGAATTTCGGGCGTCGGTTGTTGGTCGCGGAGATATCCAAGCGCGTTACTAAGTGGCGTAACGATGTGCTGGTAGAGCTGTTGTGCTGGATTGTTATTGGTGAGGCTTGATAGCCATGCCCAAGCTGAAATCTCGCTGCTGACAAAGTCCTGCAGCTGTTTCGTATCTACAAAACGAAAAGCCGTGCCGTCTGAAGCCCTGAAAGAAATCGAAGCCATATGCCTCCCCCAGAATGTCGTTTTTAAGGTGCCACTTGTGCAACTGTTCCATATAAAGAATGGGTTGCTTATTTTTTAGGCAAGATCACTGTACAGCAGAAATACTAGAAGTGAAAGTCCGAATGTTCGCTCTCAGATTTTCTGGACAGAATAGGTCCGCATCGTCGTTGATGCAGTGCGAGAGGTTCCGCAGCGACATAGAGTTCAAGCAACATCAAAGGGAGAAGCTATGCAGTCAGACTTTGAAAAAAGGAAAAAACTTAAAGAGGCAATCTCTTCGCTGCTTTTTTCGCTAACGCTGGTCATATCTGCAGTCGTTGCAGTGTATTCGTTTAACTTTGGAAAACGAATCACAGTCTCTATCCAGCCGCCGAGCCAGCCACCCTCAGTGCCGGCGTTTGAGACTGAGATGGTGAAAATTCGAGCCGACTTAGACCGGTTAAAAGGTGCTGCGCAAGCGCTTCCAACGGGTACGCCAAGCCAACTGGCGCTAGAGGTACAGCAGGCTACTTCAAATATTAAGGCACTGGATTCTAGGCTTGCAAGCTTGGAAACTGCCATCCTTGCGAACCCAGCGAAAGCGCTTCAAATTCCGCTCATCCAGAGAGACATAGACGGACTAAGGTTGTCGCAACAGGCTGCGAGCACTTATCTGAAGGAGTCAGTCGACCGAATTTACGATCTAAATAAATGGCTGTTGGGTGGACTTGCGGTGAGCATCATTACGCTGGCGCTTAGTACGTTTTTCCGCAGTAAAACCAAGAGCAGTGAGTAAAAAGCGCGAAATTCAGGCGCGCACGGCGGAAGCCAGTTGCCTCGAAATTCAACAATTTGCGTATTCGGCCTCTTGAAGGTCAGAGAGGACTGCTACGGGACTGCGCCGATGGAACAGTCCGGGGAGTTTTGTCATGGTGTTTTTTGTCACCATGTCTTGCAAGCCGCTTCGGCACGAAACCCGCGAGAACCGCGGATTTGAGATGAATAAGGTGACGAGCCTTGACCCCGGCACTGACTCCACAGTTAGGGCTGCTTGGTTCCCCACCTGACCCGGTTGGCCGCTTTACCATGCGGGAAGGCCCGTCACCCTCGATTGTAAGGGACTTGGGAATGACCCTTGTATCAACGGGAACATCGCCTGAAAACACCCCCGAAGCATGGGCCGTCGGCAATTTAGAATGGCTGGATGTCCTATCTCGTTCTCGCCCGCAAATACCGCCCCAAAAATTTCTCTGAAATGGTGGGGCAGTCGCATGTGGTGCAGGCGCTGGGCAATGCGCTGGCTACCAAGCGCCTTCACCATGCCTATTTGTTCACCGGCACGCGGGGGGTGGGCAAGACGACGATTTCGCGGATTCTGGCCAAGTCACTGAATTGCCTGGGGCCGGACGGGCAGGGCGGCATTACGGCTACGCCTTGCGGTGTGTGCCAGGCCTGTACCGACATCGACAGCGGCCGATTTGTGGACTACACCGAGCTGGACGCGGCATCCAACCGAGGTGTCGATGAAATTGCTCAATTGCTGGAGCAGGCTGTTTACAAGCCTGTCGTCGGCCGCTTCAAGGTCTTCATGATCGATGAGGTGCACATGCTGACGAACACGGCGTTTAACGCCATGCTCAAGACGCTGGAAGAACCGCCTGAATACCTGAAGTTTGTGCTGGCCACGACTGACCCGCAGAAGGTGCCGGCTACGGTGCTGTCGCGCTGCCTGCAGTTCAACCTGCGGCCCATGGCGCCTGAGACGGTGCTGGAGCATTTGACGCAGGTGCTGGGCGTTGAAAACGTGCCTGCCGAGCCGCAGGCCCTGCGCCTGCTGGCGCGTGCGGCGCGGGGCTCGATGCGTGACGCGCTCTCGCTGACCGACCAGGCCATTGCCTTTGGCTCGGGCTCGCTCGAAGAAGCCAGTGTGCGCACCATGCTGGGCAGCGTGGATCGCAGCTATGTGTACCGCCTGCTCGATGCGCTGGCGCGCGGCGATGGCAAGACGGTGGTAGAGACGTCGGAGGCGCTGCGGCTCAATGGCCTGAGCGCGGCGTCTACCCTGGAAGAAATGACGACCGTCTTGCAGCGCATGGCGGTGCTGCAGGCTGTGCCTGAGATGGGCGCGGGTGACGACGGCGCCGACCCGGATATCGCCGAGACGGCACGGCTGGCGCAGGCGATGCCTGCCGACGAAACCCAGCTGCTGTACAGCCTGTGCCTGCATGGGCGCGGCGAGCTGGGCCTGGCGCCTGACGAATACGCGGGCCTGACCATGGTGCTGCTGCGCCTGCTGGCCTTCAAGCCCTCGGCTTCCGGCGCACACCCCACCATGGGGAGTGCCGCCGAGCCCGGAAAAAAGCCTCAGCCTGAGGCGGGCCGGGCCAGCGCGCCTGCGCCGGCTGCGGTGCCTGAACGTGTTGCGGCGCCGGCCCGTGCGCCCGCGCCGGAACCCGTTGCGATGCGCGCACCGCCTGCAGCCGCGCCGCAAAGTTATGAACCAAATCGGCCTCCAGTCCAGGCGGCGCATGGGCAAGCCGCTCCTGATTCGATAGCAAACCCCGCGGCCATGCCTGAGCCTGCACCTGTGCAGGCGCCGCCGCAGGCTCAACGCCCGCAGCCTGCAACGGCCTCTACAGCGCCTGCGCCGCTGGTGCCTGTCCCGCTGGGCGAATCCTGGAGCCAGATTGTCAACCAGATGGTGGCCGCCGAGGCTGTGGCGGCCCTCACGCGTGAGCTGGGCTTGCAGTCTGAATTGCGCAGCCAGGCTGAAGGGCTCTGGACGCTGCGCGTGGAGCGCGAGTCGCTGAACCAGACGGCCGCGCGCGAGAAGCTGCAGACTGCGCTGCAAACCCATGTGGGCGATGCGGCACTCAAGCTCGCGGTGGAGGTGGGGCCGGTGACCGACACCCCGGCGCGCCGCAACGCCGCCGCGCAGGCCGAACGCCAACGCGCGGCCGAAGAAATGATCCAGAACGATCCCTTGGTGCAAGACTTGATGCGCGACTGGGGCGCCAGAATTGTCCCCGGCAGCATCCGCCCGCTGGCTGCCAAGTCGATATGATTAAAGCCAGTCGTTGAGACGCAAATTTCATTCGCCCAGTCCGACACAAAAGCCCCCCAATTTCAAGTTTTAAAGGAAACACCCATGTTTAACAAAGGACAACTCGCAGGCCTCATGAAGCAGGCGCAGGCCATGCAGGACAACCTCAAGAAGGCCCAGGACGAGCTGGCATTTGTGGAAGTCACCGCTGAAGCTGGCGCCGGTCTGGTGAAGGTCACCATGACCTGCAAGCACGACGTCAAACGCATCGAGATCGACCCCAGCCTGCTGGCCGACGACAAAGACATGCTGGAAGACCTGGTAGCCGCCGCCTTCAACGCGGCGGTGCGCAAGGCCGAAGAAGTCAGCCAGGAAAAATTGGGCAAGCTCACGGCCGGCCTTCCCCCCGGCATGAAGTTGCCGTTCTAAGCGGCTACTGCGCGGGCTCATGGCGGCGTTGCGGGTCCCGATCGGCCATCCTCATGCACCTTAAGTGCATTCCGGTGGCCTGACACCCGCGCCTAGCCCTGAACCCGCTCGCTACGCCTCTACTCTTTATTTTTTTACGCTGCTTTCTTAACCCATGGCTGACTCCAACGCTCTCGAAGGCCTCACCCTGGCCCTGCGCAAGCTGCCGGGCGTGGGCGCCAAGTCGGCTGCGCGCATGGCGTTTCACCTGCTGCAGCATGACAAACCGGGCGCCTTGCAAATTGCACGGGCCATGGAGCACGCCGTCAACAGCGTGAAGCACTGCACCCTGTGCAACACCCTGACCGAGCAAGAGCTGTGCACCACCTGCGCGAATCCGCAACGAGACCGCAGCAAGCTGTGCGTGGTCGAGACGCCGGCGGACCAGGCGGCGCTAGAGCGCACGCTGGCCTACAAGGGCCTTTACTTTGTGCTGATGGGCAAACTCAGCCCGCTGGATGGCATAGGCCCCAACGACATTGGCCTGCAAAAGCTGTTTGACCGCGTGGTGCCCAAGGACGAGCGTGGTGAGGCGCTGCCGCCTGCGTCACGCGAGGTGCAGGAAGTGATTCTGGCGACCAACTTCACGGCCGAAGGCGAGGCCACGGCCCACGTGATCGCCCAGGCATTGAAAAGCCGCGGCGTGCAGGTTACGCGCCTGGCGCGCGGCGTGCCGGTGGGCAGCGAGCTTGAATACGTCGACCTGGGCACGATTGCCCACGCACTGGTGGACCGCAGGTGAGCAGGGCGTTCTTCGCCTTGCCTGGTCCAAAAAAAGAACACTGAAAATCGAAACTGAGAATTGAAAAGCTGAGCGCCCGCGAGGGCAACCATCAACAAACAAACGAAAGAAAGATGAGAGGGATTCCACCATGACATTCGCACGCTTCACCATCGCCTACTGGTGTGTCCTGATCATGGCCTTGATGCCCATCATCTGCGCGGCCATCGCCAAGTACGGCATGATGGGCAAGCCCCGGCGCGACGGCGGCTTTGACAACCACAACCCGCGTGACTGGCTGGCGCGGCAAGGCGACTGGCGCGGCCGCGCCAATGCGGCACAGGCCAATACTTTCGAATCGCTTCCGTTTTTCTTTGCAGCCGTCATCATTGCGCACCTGCTGCAGGCAGGGCAAACCAGGCTGGACATCCTGGCGCTGCTCTTCGTTTTCTTGCGCATCGCCTACGTCATGATGTATGTGGCCGACCTGGCCAAAACACGCTCCGCCATCTGGGCCGCTGCGCTGTTCATCAACATCTGCATTCTCTTTTCAGGCTATCGCTGAGAAGCTGCTGATTGCTTTCTGCTCGCTTTCGAATCGCCCCGTGACCGGTTGCGGTAACCATTGGTAACCACAATCCTCACGGTAAAAACCCGCACGGGATGATACCGATGCGGGTTTTTTTACGCCTCGATAAGCTTGCGGCAACTATAAAGAGAGGCCTAGCATGAACCGCCACCCCCTGATTTCCCGCCGGAATTTTGCCGGTGGCACCGCACTGGCTGCGGCAGCGTTGGCACTGCCGGCCCTTCGCGCGCAACCCAAACTTGAGAAGACCAAAATCTCGATCGCGGTTGGCGGCAAGGCGGCGTTTTACTATCTCCCGCTCACCATTTCCGAACAGCTGGGTTACTTCAAGGCCGAGGGCCTGGACATTGAAATCAGCGACTTCGCCGGCGGCGCGCGTGCCTTGCAGGCGGTGGTGGGCGGCTCTGCAGATGTTTGTTCGGGCGCGTATGAGCACACCATCAACCTGCAGTCCAAGAACCAGATGTTCCAGGCCTTTGTGTTGCAGGGCAGGGCGCCGCAGATTGCCTTTGGGGTTTCCACCAAGAACATGCCCAACTACAAAACCGTCGCCGATTTGAAGGGCAAGAAGATCGGTGTGTCGGCGCCAGGCTCGTCTACCAACATGATGGCCAACCTGGTGCTGTCGCGGGCCGGACTCAAGCCCACCGATGTGAGTTTTATCGGCGTGGGCACGGCGGCAGGCGCGCTGACCGCGCTGCGCTCAGGCCAGATTGACGCCATGAGCAACACCGACCCGGTGATGACGATGCTCGAGCAAAAAGGCGAAGTGAAAATCATCAGCGACACGCGCACCCTCAAGGGCACGGTGGAAGTCTTTGGCGGCACGATGCCGGCAGGCTGCCTGTATGCACCGCTGGATTTCATCCAGAAGCATCCCAACACCTGCCAGGCAATGGCCAACGCCATCGTGCATGGCCTGAAATGGCTGCAGACCGCAGGCCCGGGCGACATCATCAAGGCCGTGCCTGAAAGCTATCTGCTGGGTGACCGCGCGCTCTACCTGGCGTCCTTTAACAAGGTGCGTGAATCGATTTCGCTGGACGGCGTCATCCCCGACGACGGCGCACGCACGGCACTGAAGGCGCTGGCGAGCTTTGACCCCACGGTCAAGGCCGACAAGATCGACCTGGCCAAAACCTATACCAACGAATTTTCACGCCGGGCCAAAGAACGTTTCAAGGCATAGGCTGTGGGCCCCCACGCTTTTCACTTCGTGTAATGCGCTGCCCCCCGAGGGGGCGCTGCGCCTGCGGTCTGGCAAAGCCAGTCCCGCGGCCCCTGCTGGCGAAGATTGAAGCCCGTCGCTGCGGTCGTTGTTCCCTAAGTCCTTTGGCGTTGAGCTGCCTCCTCTAGGCTGCTTGCTATAAGCTTCTGTTATGCCTGAACCCGACAACACCTGCGCCCTCGAGCTGATCGACATCAGCTGCACGTTTCGCTCTCGTGACGATGCGGGCCAGCGCTACACGGCTGTCGCCAACACCACGTTGCGCATTCAGGCCGGTGAATTCGTCTCGGTCGTCGGGCCCACGGGCTGCGGCAAATCAACCCTGCTCAATATCGGCGCCGGCCTGCTGGAAGCCTCCTCGGGCGAAGTGAAAGTTTTCGGCACGCCGTTGGCCGGCATCAACACCCGCGCCGGCTATATGTTCCAGACCGAGGCCTTGATGCCCTGGCGCAGCGCCATCGCCAACGTCATGATGGGCCTGCAATACCGCGGCGTTCCCGACGACGAGGCGCGCCGTCAGGCGCAGGCCTGGCTCGAACGTGTGGGCCTGGGCGAATTTGGCGACCGCTATCCGCATCAGCTGTCAGGCGGCATGCGCAAGCGCACCGCGCTGGCCCAGGTGCTGGCGCTGGACCCGGACATCATCCTGATGGACGAGCCGTTCAGCGCGCTCGACATCCAGACCCGCCAGCTGATGGAAAACGAGGTGCTGGACCTGTGGGCTGCCAAGAAGAAGGCGGTGCTGTTCATCACGCACGACCTGGACGAAGCCATTGCCATGAGCGACCGCGTGGTGGTGCTGTCGGCCGGCCCGGGCACACATCCCATCGGTGAATTTACGATTGACCTGCCGCGTCCGCGCGACGTGGCAGAGGTACGCAGCCAGCCGCGTTTTGTGGAGCTGCACAAACAGATCTGGGATGTGCTGCGAGATGAGGTGCTCAAGGGTTATGCGCAGCAATTGAAGAAAGCTGCTTGATCATGTGGCGCCGTCTCAAGCCTTCTGAAAGAAACCTGCGCGCATGGCAAATCGGCTTGCTGGTGTTCATCCTGATCGGCTGGCACCTGGTGTCGCGCGACCAGAAGATCGCTTTTTTCCTCGGTGAACCCATCAAGGTAGCCGGCAGGGTGTGGAGCTGGTTCATGCCCTTTGGCTTCGGCCCGAGCGGCCTGTTCCCTGATGGGCTTTCAGGCAACGCCGACATCTACCTTCACCTGGGCACCACGCTGCTGGAAACCGTGCTGGCCTTCGGCATAGGCACGGCGCTGGGCCTGGCCTGCGGGCTGTGGCTGGCCTTGGCCCCTACGGCCAGCGCGATCCTGGACCCTTACATCAAGGCCGCCAACTCGATGCCGCGCGTGATCCTGGCGCCTATCTTTTCGCTGTGGTTGGGGCTGGGGATCTGGAGCAAGGTGGCGCTCGCCGTCACGCTGGTGTTTTTTATCGTGTTCTTCAATGTCTACCAGGGCGTGAAAGAAGTCAGCCCGGTGGTGCTGGCCAATGCCCGCATGCTGGGCGCCAACCAGCGGCAGCTGCTGCGCACCGTGTATTTGCCCAGCGCCACCAGCTGGGTGTTTTCCAGCCTGCATACCTCGGTAGGGCTGGCCTTTGTGGGGGCGGTGGTGGGCGAATACCTGGGCTCGGCGCGCGGGGTGGGTTACCTCATCCTGCAGGCGGAAGGCACGTTTGACGTCAATACCGTGTTTGCCGGCATCGTGGTGCTCACGGCATTTGCGCTGGTGCTGGACGGCATTGTGGGCCGGGTGGAAAAGAAGCTCATGAAGTGGCAGCCCCGTACGGGAGAAACCGAAAAACTGTGATTTCAGGACGTCAGGGGAGCGTTCTTTACCTCGGGTTAACACTACGATCACGTATCATTTCGTAACCCCCAAAACCCGGAGCTGACGCCTCATGTCCATGGTCCAGTTGGCGCTGCGACGCCCCTACACGTTCATCGTGATGGCCATGCTTATCGTGCTGGCCACGCCGTTCGCGCTCAAGAACATGGCGACGGACATCTTCCCCGAGATCAACATCCCGGTGATCAGCGTCATCTGGAACTACAACGGCCTGCCGGCCCAGGAAATGGGCCAGCGCGTGGCGGGCCAGACAGAGCGGGGCCTGACCACTGTGGTCAGCGACATCGAGCACATCGAGTCCACGTCGCTGGCCGGCGTCAGCATCATCAAGGTTTTCTTCCAGCCCGGCGTCAACATCCAGACGGCGATTGCCCAGGTGGTCGCCTCGGTGCAGACGCAGGTCCGGCAGTTGCCGCCCGGCATTACGCCGCCGCTGGTGATCAAGTATTCCGCGTCCAGCATTCCTGTCATGCAGCTGGCGCTGTCCAGCGCGACGCTGCCGGAAAACGCACTCTTCGACACGGCCGTCAACGGCCTGCGACCGCAGCTCATCACGGTGCCGGGGGTTGCCTCGCCGTTTCCGTATGGCGGGAAGGTGCGCGTGATCTCGGTGGACCTGGACACCCAGGCGCTGCAGGCGCGCGGCCTGTCGCCGGCCGACGTGGTCAATGCCGTCAACACGCAAAACCTGATCCTGCCCTCGGGAACCGTCAAGTTCGGTGAAACCGAATACACCGTGCGCATGAACGGCTCGCCCGACGCACTGGCCGGCCTGAACGAGCTGCCAGTGCGCACGGCCAACAACGTCACCACCTATCTGCGCGACGTGGCTTATGTGCGGGACGGCTTCCAGCCCCAGACCAATGTTGTGCGCCAGGATGGCGCGCGCGGGGTGCTGGTGTCGGTGCTCAAAAACGGCGGCGCCTCCACGCTGGACATCGTGGCCAATGTGCGGGCCCTGTTACCGCGCGTGGTGCAGACCTTGCCGTCCGACGTCAAGGTCACGCCGTTGTTCGACCAATCGGTTTTCGTGAAGGCTGCCGTGGTCGGCGTGGTGATCGAGGCGCTGATCGCCGCCGCGTTGACGGCGTTGATGGTGCTGCTATTTCTGGGCAACTGGCGCAGCACGCTGATCATCGCGTTGACGATTCCGCTGTCCATCCTGACATCCATCCTGGTGCTGTTCGCGCTGGGTGAAACACTCAATTTGATGACTTTGGGCGGCCTGGCGCTGTCCGTCGGTATCCTGGTGGACCAGGCCATCGTGACCATCGAGAACATCGAGCGCCATCTGCACATGGGCAAGCCGCTCAATGACGCGATTGAAGTCGGTGCGGGTGAAATCGGCCCTGCGGCCTTTGTCGCCACGCTGTGCATCTGTATCGTGTTCGTGCCCATGTTTTTCCTCTCGGGTGTGGCGCGCTTCCTGTTTGTGCCGCTGGCCGAAGCCGTGGTGTTTGCAATGATCGCGTCCTACATCCTGTCGCGCACCCTGGTGCCGACGCTGGTGATGCTGCTGATGGGGGGTGTGCACGAGGCCGCGCAGGCCGAGACCAAACCCGGCCCGCTGCAGCGCCTCTACCGCAGCTTTGACTCGCAGTTCGAGCGTGTGCGCCGCGCCTACACGCTGGCGCTGTCGGCGGCGCTGTCGCACCGACGGCGCTTCGCTCAGCTGTTCCTCGGCTTTTGCCTGCTGTCCTGTTTGCTGTACCCGTTTTTGGGCCGCGACTTTTTCCCGAGCGTGGACGCGGGCCAGATACGCCTGCACATGCGCGCGCCTACAGGCACCCGCATCGAGGAAACCGTGCGCATCGCTGACGCGGTGGAAACCGCCATCCGCGAAATGGTGCCGGCCGACCAGCTGGAGACCATCCTCGACAACATCGGCCTGCCCAATAGCGGCATCAACCTGTCGTACAGCAATGCCGGCACCATAGGCACCATGGACGGCGAGATCCTGATGTCGCTGAAAGAAGGGCACAGGCCGACGGAAGGCTTCATCACCCTGTTGCGGGCCGAGCTGCCCAAGCGCTTCCCCAATGTGGAGTTTTTCTTCCAGCCAGCCGATATCTCGACGCAGATCCTTAACTTTGGCTTGCCCGCTGCCATTGACGTGCAGTTCACCGGCAACGACATCAACGGCAACATGGAACGCGCGGCCGAGCTGACCAAAGCCATACGCAAGATACCGGGCGCGGTGGATGCCCACGTGCACCAGCGCCTGGACGGCCCGGTGGTCGACCTGCGCATGGACCGCACGCGGCTGCAGCAGTTCGGCTTGGGCGCGGCCAATGTCGGCCAGAACGTGCTGATCGCGCTGTCGGGCAGTTCGCAGACGGCGCCGGCCTTTTGGCTGAATCCGCAGAACGGCGTGGTCTACAACGTGGTGGTGCAGTCGCCGCAGTACAACGTGGATTCGGTGGATGCGCTGCTCAGCATCCCGGTGGGCGCCACACCCAACGCCAACAGCGGCGCCAACGGTGCGGCCGCGCCAGCCAACCCGACGCAGCTGCTCGGTAACCTGGTGGATGCGCGCGCGGGCCGTCAGCAGCCCATCGTCTCGCGCTACAACATCCAGCCTGCCGTCGACGTCTATGTGAGCGTGCAGGGCACGGACCTGGCCAGCGTGGCGAGCCAGATCAAGACCCTGGTGGCCGAGATGGAGCCCAAACTCAAGCGCGGCAACCAGGTCGCCATACGCGGCCAGGTGCAGACCATGCAGAATTCCTTCATCGGCCTGGGCCTGGGATTGGCGATGGCCATCGTGCTGGTCTATCTGCTCATCGTGGTGACCTTCCAGTCCTGGACGGACGCGGCCATCATCATCACGGCGCTGCCGGCCGCGCTTGCGGGCATCGCCTGGATGCTGTTTATCACGGGCACCACGCTCAGTGTGCCGGCGCTCACGGGCGCCATCATGACCATGGGTGTGGCCACGGCCAACAGTATTTTGGTGGTGTCCTTCGCGCGCCAGCGCATGGAGGCGGGCATCACGCCGCTGTCGTCGGCGCTGGAGGCCGGCGCCACACGCATACGCCCGGTGCTGATGACGGCGCTGGCGATGATCATCGGCATGATCCCGATGGCGCTGGGCCTGGGCGAGGGCGCCGAGCAGAACGCGCCGCTGGGCCGGGCTGTTATCGGCGGCCTGCTTTTTGCTACTGTTTCGACCTTGTTTTTTGTGCCAGTGATCTACGCCGGGGTGCACCAGCGCCTGGCGCAGCGCAAGGCGCGCCGCGGCACACCGCCCGCACCCCATGAAGCCGCGGGCACTGCGCCCCAGGAGAGCTGAGCCATGTCTGAAGACCGCCATTCCCCCCTGGCTTTGCATCCGGTCGACCCGGATGAGTCGGGCGAGCTGCTCAAGCGCGGGCAGATTGTGCGCCGCGCCAAGATCGCCGCCATCATCGTGCTGGTGCTGCTGGCCATAGGTGCGGGCCGCACCGTGATCAGCCGGGTCTACAACGCCAAAGAGCTTGAAGCAGGTGCCACCGAACACAACAAGAATTACGTGAAGACCACGCTGGCCAAGGCCAGCGAATCCGGGCAGACGCTGGCCTTGCCGGGCACGCTGCAGGGCTTTGTCCAGTCGCCGATTTATGCGCGCGCGGGCGGCTACGTCAAGCGCTGGACCAAGGACATAGGCGCGCGCGTCGCCAAGGGCGAACTGCTGGCCGAGATCGAAACACCCGAGATCGACCAGCAGCTGTCGCAGGCGGTTGCCGCGCGCCAGCAGGCCGCCGCCAGCCTGGACCTGGCCCAAAGCACGGCCTTGCGCTGGGAGGCGCTGCGCAAGAAAGATGCGGTCTCGCAGCAGGAAGTGGATGAGCGCCGCAGCGCCAGCGCGCAGGCCGGCGCCAACCTGGCGGCGGCCGAGGCTAACGTTCAACGCCTGCGCCAGCTGGAGAACTTCAAGCGGATCATCGCGCCGACCGACGGCGTCATCACGCGGCGTAACGTCGACACCGGCGACCTGATCGATGCAGGCGCCAGTGGCGGCCTGACGCGGGCACTGTTTGTGGTCACGCAGACCGACCCGCTGCGGCTGTACGTCAACGTCCCGCAGACTTACGCGCAACTCGTCAAGCCGGGTCAAAGCGTGGTCGTGACTCAGGCGGAGCTGCGCGGCCAGAAATTTCAGGGCCAGGTGGCGCGCACGGCGGCGTCCATAGATGCGACCTCGCGCTCCATGCAGGTGGAGATTGCCCTGCCTAACAGCGCCGGTACCCTGCTGCCCGGTGCTTTTGTACAAGTGGCGCTGCCGTTGGCGGCCAGCAGCGGCCTGGCCATTCCCAACAATGCGTTGATCATCCGCGGCGATGGCATCAAGGTGGCGGCGATTGACGCCGAAGGGCGCGTGCGCCTCAAGCCTGTGCAGCTCGGGCGCAATTACGGCGAGCGGGTGGAAGTGGTCGGCGGCGTGGCCAGCGGTGACCGGCTGGTGCTCAATCCTTCAGACTCGTTGGCCGAGGGCGACGCCGTGTCGTTCAACGCCGCCGAGGACGACAAATCGGGCGACAAGGCAGGCCAGAAGCCGGCCGTGGCTGTTGCCGACAAAGGAAAAACCGAGGGTAAGGCTGGGGCCAAAGCCGAAACAGGGAAAACTGCGCCGTGAACAGGCTGAACGCGACGAGCGTGTTATGGGCTGCGCTGGCCGGCGCCATGCTGGCCGGCTGCTCGGCGGGCCCGGCCTACCGCAAGCCGCAAGTCGACATGCCCGTGGCCTGGCAAGTGGAGGCGCCCTGGCGCGCCGGCACGCCCAATGACCTGGCCGCCAAAGGCCCGTGGTGGGAGCGTTTTGGCGACCCCCAGCTCAATGCCCTGGCGCAAAAAGCCATGACCGGCAACCAGACACTGGCCGCTGCCAATGCGCGGCTGGCGCAGGCGCGCGCCAGCCTTGCCGCCAGCTCGGCCAGCCTGTTTCCGCAGGTCAATTTCGGCTACCGGGCCGCGCGCCAGAAGATCTCGGCGAACCGGCCCCTGACCAACTACAACTCGCCGAACTTTTCGACGGTGCAGAACGATTACACCGCCACGCTGGCGGTGAGCTATGAGGTGGATCTTGCGGGCCGGGTGCAGAGCCTTGTCGATGGGGCGGGCGCCACGGCGGAGCAGTCTGCCGCCGACCTTGAAAACACCCGCCTGGTGCTGACCTCCGACCTGGCCGTGAACTACTTCAGCTTGCGCGCGCTGGATACTGAACTTGACGTGCTGGCCCGTTCCATCGCGCTGCAGCGGCGCTCGCTGGTGCTGGCCACCGACAAGCACGATTTGGGCGCTACGTCGGGCCTGGACATGGCGCAGCAGCAGGCCTTGCTGGACACCACTTTGACCCAGGTCGACGTGCTCAAGCGGCAGCGCGCCCAGTTCGAGCATGCGATTGCCACGCTCACCGGCACGCCGGCGCCGCAGTTCGCGCTGGCGCCACAGATCACGCCCTTGAACCCGCCCGCGATTCCGTTGGGCATTCCTTCAGATGTGCTGGAGCGCCGCCCCGACGTTGCTTCGGCGGAGCGGGCCATGGCGGCAGCGAATGCGCAGATCGGTGTGGCCAGCGCGGCGTTTTACCCCAGCGTCTCGCTTTCCCCGACTGTCGGCCTGGACAGCCGGATCTTCCACAGCCTGTTCGATGCGCCCAGTGTGCTGTGGTCTTTGGGCGTGTCGGCGACACAGGTGCTTTTCGACGGCGGCCGCATCAGCGCCAACGTGGACTTCGCGCAGGCCGGTTATGACGTGACGGTAGCCAACTACCGCCGCGTGGTGCTCACGGCCATGCAGGAAGTGGAAGACGGCATCAGCGGTGTCGCGGCACTGGATCGCGCCTACAGCCAGGCGCAACGCGCCATCGCGAGCTCGGGGCGCGTGCTGGAAATCGCGAACGACCGCTACGAGGGCGGTGTGGCGAGCTACCTGGACGTCATCACGGCGCAGCAGTCGCAACTGAACAGCGAACGGCAGGCAGCGCAGTTGCTGGGCCAGCGCATGCTGGTGTCGGTGTTCCTGGTCAAGGCGCTGGGGGGCGGCTGGCAAGGGCAGGGCACGCCTGTCCCTACTGCTCAATAGCTCGCCGCCAACCGGTCGGCCATGCCGCCGCCCGTATCTTTTCCTGTCGTCCTACAGCGGTTGAGGTGTCTCCACCCTAAAGTGCAGTCACCGTACAAATCACCGTACAACAACCCGCAAAGGACGCACCATGAACCTCTCCCTGAGCATAGGCCCGCTGGTCTCACTGATTGCCGGTATCCTGATTTTGATCATGCCGCGCCTGCTGAACTACATCGTGGCGATCTACCTGATCGTCATCGGCCTGATCGGCCTGTTTGGCGTCGGCTCGATGAAGTTTTAGGCGATTTGCAAAGCGGGCGAAGCGGGCGTTTTTGAAAAAAGCGCTTCAGCGCTTTTTCGATTTCACGATGGGCTTGGCGGTACTGCGTTTGACGGCTTTGACGTTGGCCTTGCCTTTGCCGCGGCCATGGCTGGCAACCGCCGCATGGCTCTTCACCGGCAGAAACACCACCACCTGATGGCCCAGCTTGAAGGCGCTGGAGGTGCTGACGTGGTTCCATTCGGCCACGCTGGCGGCGCTTAGCCCATAACGCTTGGCGATGGTGGCCACCGATTCGCCCTTGCGGGCCTTGACGGTGGTGCGCCGGGTCACGATTTCAGGGGAAAACGACACCTGCGCGTTGTCGGCCACATGGCTGGTCACATCGGTCTCAACCTTGGCCGAACGCGGCACCAGCAAGGTAGAGCCCGCCTTGATCAGCATGCGTGGCGGAATGCTGTTGACGCCGCGCAGGTCGGCTTCGCTCATGCCAGTGCGCCGCGCCGCTTCGGCCGGGGCCATGGTGCTGGGCGCGGTCCAGGCCGTCCAGCTGGCATATTGCCCCTGCGTATAGGCCTCGAAGTTGCGCTGGAACACTGTGGCGTTGTCCCAGGGCAGCAGAATCTGCGGCGTGCCGGCCGCGATGATGACGGGGCGGTGCGCGGAAGGGTTCAGCGCCTTGAAGTCTTCAATCTTGACGTCAGCCAGGCGGGCCGCCAGGGCCACATCGATGTCGCGCGTGATCAGCACCTGCTGGAAGTAGGGGTGGTTTTCAATCAGCGGAAGCTCGGTGCGAAAGGCCTGCGGGTTGGCGACGATGTTCTTGACCGCCTGCAGCTTGGGCACGTAGAGGCGGGTTTCCGCCGGCATGTTCAGGTCGGCGTAGCTGGTGCCCAGGCCCGCTCTCTGGTTTTTGGCGATGGCACGGCCTACGCTGCCTTCACCCCAGTTGTAGGCCGCCAACGCCAGATGCCAGTCGCCGAACATGCCGTAGAGCTTTTGCAGGTAGTCCAGCGCGGCGCGGGTGGATGCCAGCACGTCGCGGCGGTCGTCACGGAAGGCGTTCTGCTTCAGGTCGAAATATTTGCCGGTGGCCGGCATGAACTGCCACATGCCGGCGGCCTTGGCGCTTGAAACGGCTTGCGGATTGAAGGCACTTTCAATGAAAGGCAGCAGGGCCAGCTCGGTCGGCATCTGGCGGCGCTCGAGTTCTTCAACAATGTGAAAGAGGTACTTGCTGGAGCGCTCGGTCATGCGCTGGATGTAGTCGGGCCGGCTGGCATACCACTGCTCGCGGTCCGTCACCAGCTCGTTTTGCAGATCGGGCATGGCAAAGCCGCGGCGGATGCGGTCCCAGAGCTCTTTGGGCGGCTCGGTGGAAACAATCTGATGAGAACCCGCCTGGCCCGGCGTGATGGCCTGGAGCGGGCCGGAGGGCAATTGTGGTTTGGCGCCGGGCCCTGCGACGAGGACCGGGTCGCCGGGCATGCCAGTGGCCTGTGGCTGCTGTGTTGCGCAGCCTGCCAGCAGTGCTGCCGCCAGGAGGAATGCGAACGAAACAATGCGGGAATTGATGGAAATGAAAAATGGGGGAGCTGCAGTGGTGTGGTGATGTGGCGTCATTTGAATTGGTTTTTCCACTGCCTGATGGCGGCAAATACGGCGTTGTCGTCGTCATGGGCCGACGCGTCAAAGTGCCGGGCTGCCGCCATGATAGTAGCTTGCCGGGTTCGTAAAAAAGGGTTAACCAGCAGTTCCTGCGCAATCGAGGTGGGCAAGGTCGGCTGGCCCTGCTCGCGAAGGCGCATGCAGTGCGCCTGGTAGGCCGCCAGGTCGGCGTTGCCGGGCTCAACCGCCATGGCAAAGCGCAGGTTGCTCAGGGTGTATTCATGGGTGCAGCACACCACCGTGTTGCCGGGCAGGGCGGCGAGCTTGTCGAGCGAGGCGAGCATCTGCGCCGGCGTGCCTTCAAACAAGCGTCCGCAGCCGCCCGAGAACAGCGTGTCGCCGCAAAAGAGCAGGGGCTTGCCGTTGACGTGCGGGGTGTAATAAGCGATGTGGCCTGAGGTGTGGCCCGGCACGTCGATCACTTGAAAATCCAGGCCCAGGGCTTTCGCCGTGTCGCCGCCGTTGAGGGGCGTGTACGGCCGCGGAATGCGTTCGGTGGCAGGGCCCCAGACCTGGGCACCCGTTGCTTCGCGCAGGGTATCCACGCCGCCCGTATGGTCCGCATGGTGGTGCGTGACTAGAATCGACTCCAACTGCAACGCGTGCTGCTCCAGTGCGCGCTGCACCGGCCCGGCATCTCCCGGGTCCACCACCAGGGCGCGCTTGCCGTCATGCAACAACCAGAGGTAGTTGTCGTCGAAGGCGGGGATTGGAATCAAATACATGGGCTCTGAAATTATAGGTTTGACAGACTGGCTGAAGACCCCGCCCGGCGCTTATCTGCTGGACTGGGAGCGCGCGCATTTTGATCAGGCCGTCGGAGACGTCTTTGGGTATCACGCCTTGCAGTTGGGACTGCAGGAACTTGATACGCTGCAAGCAAACCGCATGCCGCACAAATGGCTGGCGCTGGAGTCTTTGCCCGTCACGCCCACGACTGCCGATGCGACCGCTGCCAAAGCGGTAAGTTCCCGGCGAGCGGCGCTGCTCACCGATGCAGGTGCGCTGCCATTTCCGGAGGCAAGTCTCGATCTCGTGGTGTTGCCGCACACGCTGGAGCTGAGCAGGGACCCGCATGCCACCCTGCGCGAGGTCAGCCGTGTGCTGGTTCCGGAAGGCCGCGTGGTCATCAGCGGGCTCAATCCGGCAAGCTTATGGGGCTTGCGCCAGCGGCGCGGGCACCTCTACCAGCGCTGGGGTTATGACAGTTTTTTTCTGCCCAAGACTGGCGAGTTCATCGGCTATTGGCGCCTGCGCGACTGGCTGCGGCTGCTCGACTTTGAGGTAGAGTCGGGGCGCTTTGGCTGCTACCGCCCGGCGCTGACCAGCCAGTCATGGCTGGACCGGTTTGAATGGATGGATGCCGCCGGTGAGCGCTGGTGGCCGATTTTCGGCGCGGTGTATTTTCTCGCGGCAGTCAAGCGCGTGCGCGGTGTACGCCTGCTGGAGCCGGCCTGGAAAACACGAAAAGCCCCGGCCGCGGCGCCCGCGGTGGTTGCCAACAAAGAGCCGGCAACCCGTTCACGGCCGTCCGCCTGATTCGATTTTTTTCTTAGCCGGGCGTGACCCGGCGATTTCCCGTTTCCATCATTGAGCACAAGAACGCATGACCGATTTACAAGCAGGCACAAGCACCACAACCACCACCCCCACCACCCCCCAGCCCGTCGTGATCTACACCGACGGCGCATGTAAGGGTAATCCCGGACCTGGCGGCTGGGGCGTGCTGCTGTCCCAGGGTGGCACCGAAAAGGAGCTGTTCGGCGGCGAACTCGGCACTACCAATAACCGCATGGAAATGATGGCCGTCATTGAGGCGCTGGCTGCGCTCAAGCGGCCCTGCACCGTGACCTTGTATCTGGACAGCGAGTACGTGCGAAAAGGCATCACCGAGTGGATCCACGGCTGGAAGGCGCGGGGATGGCGCACCGCCGCCAAAGCTCCCGTCAAGAACGTGGATTTGTGGCAACGCCTGGACGCGCTGGTGAGCTCCAGCGGCCACAAGATCGACTGGCGCTGGGTCAAGGGCCATGCCGGCGACCCCGGCAACGAGCGGGCCGACGCGCTGGCCAACAAGGGCGTAGAACGCGCGCTCGGCCGCTTGTAACAAGGAAAGCCGCTTGAAGCCACTCTGTGGCGGAGGCGGACGCACCGAAAAAAAGCGCATCAGCACCTGCGCACCATAAGCGTACGTAGCGTTTGTGCCATGACTGCCAGTGGGCCCGCGTAAAGCCGTTGTAAAGCTACCGCGCTTACCCCTTAACTCAGCCCCGAAAAGGCTGCTTCCGCCGTGGTGTCCTGCTACATTGGAAGTTTGTATCTTTGTATAACAAGCTTTCCTCCCCATGGCATCAAAAGTAATCTATACAGTGGTCGCCGTAGCGGGCATTGCGGTCGCATCGGGAGCCGCTTGGTGGCTCCAGAAACCCAAGGCGCCGGACAGCGCTGCCGGCAATGGCGCCGGCGCGGGAAAACCGGTCACGGTAGAAGCTGCCAAAGTGGAACTTGCCAGGCTGTCGGACGACACCCAGGCTGTGGGCAGCCTGCGTTCGCGCCGCGGCGTGGTTTTGCGGCCTGAGGTCAGCGGGCGCATCACCCAGCTCAATTTCACCGACGGCCAGCCTGTGCGAAAGGGCCAGGTGCTGGTGCAGTTCGACGACCAGTTGCCGCTGGCCCAGGTGCAGCAAAGCCAGGCCGAGCTTTCTATCGCCCGCGCCAACCAGAAGCGCAACCAGGAGCTGGTCGCGCAAAACTTCATCAGCCAGCGCTCCCTTGATGAAAGTGCCGCCAACCTGCAGGTGGCCGAGGCCAAACTGTCGCTGGCCCAGGCCACCGCAGCCCGCCTGAAAATCCTCGCGCCCTTTGACGGCATCGCCGGCATACGGCTTGTCAATGTCGGCGACTACCTCAAGGACGGCGCCGACATCGTCAACATTGAGGACATCGAAGCCATCTTTGTCGATTTCCGTTTGCCGGAGCGTTTCCAGAACAAGGTCAAGCGCGGCCAGACGGCCATGCTCGACATCGACGCCTTGCCCGGGCGCAAGTACACCGCGCAAATCCAGGCCATAGACCCCTTGATCAACGCCGACGGCCGCTCCATCGGCATTCGCGGCTGCATCGACAACCGCCAGCTGCAGCTGCGCCCCGGCATGTTCGCCCGTGTCAACACCGTATTCGGCGTGCGCGAGAACGCCCGCGTGGTGCCCGAGGAAGCCATCGTTCCGCAGGGCGCCCGGCAGTTCGTCATCAAGCTGTTGGAGGGCCCGAACGAGCAGACCCGCACCACCAAGCGCGTGGAAGTCAAGGTCGGCTTGCGCAGCCCCGGCAAGGTCGAGATTCTCGAAGGCCTGGAGGCCGGCGACACTGTGGTGGCGACAGGCCAGCAACGTGTGCAGCGCGACGGAACGGTGGTCAGCGTGGTGGACTTGAGCGCGAATGCCTCTTCCCGCGCGGGCAATGGGAATGGAAAAACCGCTGCCGCTGCCTCACCAGCGTCGCAAGCTTCATCGGCAGCCGCGGTCCCTGCGGCCCCTCAAGCCGCCGCCCCAAAAACTGCCGTAGCCGCAACGGCTCCTGCGCCCCAGCAAGCACCACTGGCCGGCCCCAACCCCTGCGGTGTGGTGGTGTCTGAGGCCCCTGGTGCGTTGATTCCGGTGCGCAGCGTGGCACCCGCCGAGCGCAGCCCGGCCGTCCCGCCGGCGCGCGCCCCGGCCTGAGCGCCGTCTGGCCAGAAGCTTTTATAAATCCCCATGCAACTCGCTGAAGTTTCCATACGCCGCCCGGTCTTTGCCACCGTGCTGTCGCTCCTGATCGTGCTGATCGGGGCGGTCAGTTTCAACCGCCTGGCCGTGCGTGAATACCCCAAGATCGACGAGCCTGTCGTGACAGTCAGCGTGCGCTACGCCGGCGCGTCGGCGGAGGTGATCGAATCGCAGGTCACCAAGCCGCTGGAAGATTCCATTGCGGGCATCGATGGGGTGGACGTGATCACCTCCATCAGCCGTGCCGACCAGGCGCAGATCAGCGTGCGCTTTCGCCTCGAGAAAGACGCCGACTCGGCCGCCGCCGAGGTGCGCGACCGTACCTCGCGTGTGCGCAACCGGCTGCCGCAAGCCATTGAAGAACCGGTGATCGCCAAGGTCGAGGCCGATGCTTTTCCGGTCATTCAGCTGGCTTTTTCCAGCGAGTCGATGACGCCGCTGCAGATCAACGACCTGGTCAACCGGATCGTCAAACCGCGCCTGCAGACGGTGACCGGGGTGGCCGATGTCCGCATTTACGGCGAGCGCAAGTACGCCATGCGTATCTGGCTGGACACCGACAAGCTCGCCTCGTACAAGCTGACCACGCAAGACGTGGAAGACGCCATCACGCGCAGCAACCTGGAACTGCCGGCCGGCCGCATCGAGTCGCAGCAGCGTGAGTTCAGCGTGACCTCGCAGACTGACCTGGTCAGGCCCGCGCAGTTCCGCGAGATTGTCGTCAAGAACGTCAACGGGTTTTCTGTCAAGGTGCGCGATGTGGCGCGGGTGGAAGAGGGCGCGGCCGACGAACGCACGGCGGTCAGACTCAATGGCCGGTCCGCTGTGGCGGTCGGCATCATCCGCCAGGCCACGGCCAATCCGCTGGATCTGTCCAAAGGCGTGCGCGAAGCTTTTCCCAAGCTGAAGGCCGACTTGCCGTCCGACATGCTGATCGATGTCGCCAATGACAACTCGGTGTTCATCGACCGCTCCGTCAACAACGTGTACCACACCATCGCCGAGGCCATCGTGCTGGTGGCGCTGGTGATCTTTGTATTCCTGCGCACCCTGCGCGCCTCCATCATTCCCATCGTGACCATTCCGGTCAGCCTGATCGGCACCTTCGCCATGATGGCGCTGGCGGGCTTCACCATCAACACGCTGACCCTGCTGGCACTGGTGCTGGCCATCGGCCTGGTGGTCGACGATGCCATCGTGATGCTGGAGAACATCTTCCGCCATATTGAAGAGGGGATGGATCCGTTCTCGGCCGGCATCAAGGGTGCGCGTGAGATCGGTTTTGCGGTGGTGACCATGACCGCCACGCTGGTGGCCGTGTATGCGCCGCTGGCGTTCACGCCGGGCCGCACGGGGCGCCTCTTCGTGGAGTTCGCGCTGGCGCTGGCCGGCGCGGTGGTGGTGTCGGGCTTTGTTGCGCTCACGCTCACGCCCATGATGTGCACGCAACTGCTCAAGCACAATCCCAAACCCAACCGTTTTGACCGCTTCATGGAACGGGCGCTGACTTCGATCTCCGACCGTTACGGTTCGGTGCTGCGCTGGGTGGTCACCACGCGTTACCAGCCCGTGGCGCAGGAGGGCGGCGCCGGGCGGCCTTCGCTGGCCCAGCGGCTCAAGGGCATGGCCTTGCAGGCCCGCTGGATCGTCATCGGCGTGATGTTGCTCAGCGCCCTCGCCATCGCGCTGGTATTCCCGGGCATGAAGCAGGAGCTTTCGCCGATCGAAGACCGCGGGGTCATCCTGGCCAACGTCAACGCGCCGGACGGCGCGACGCTGGACTACACCAACCGCTATGCCCGGGCCCTGGAGAAGATGGGCGAGCCCTTTCCCGAGTTCGACCGCATCTTCGCCAACGTGGGCAACCCCACGGTGGCCCAGGCCAGCGTGGTCTACCGCACGGTCGACTGGGATGACCGCAAGCGCACCACCATCGAGATGGCACGTGAGTTGCAGCCCAAGTTCAATGCGCTGCCCGGTGTCACCGCGTTCCCGATCACACCGCCATCCCTTGGCCAGGGTTTTCGCGAACGGCCGCTCAATTTTGTGATCCAGACCTCCGACAGCTACCAGAATCTGAACACGGTGGTGCGCCAGATGCTGGATGAGATCGCCAAAAACCCCGGCATCGTCTCACCCGACGTGGACCTGCGGCTGAACAAGCCGGAGCTGCGCATCGAGGTCGAACGCGACAAGGCGGCCGACCTGGGCGTCAGCGTCCAGGTCGTCGCGAAGGCCATCGAAACCTTGCTGGGCGGGCGCAATGTGACGCGCTACAAGCGGGATGCCGAGCAGTACGACGTGATCGTGCAGACCGAGGCCAGCGGCCGCATCACGCCCGAGAACATAGACCGCATCTACGTGCGGGGCCGCAATGACGCGATGATTCCGCTGTCGGCGCTGGTGAAGGTGCGTGAAAGCGTCTCCCCGCGCGAACTCAACCACTTCGGCCAGCGCAGATCCGTATCCATCACCGCCAGCCTGGCCAGCGACTATTCGCTGGGCGAAGCGCTCAAGTTCATGGATCAGGCCGCAGCCAAGGTACTCAAGACCGGCTACAGCACCGACCTGAACGGTACTTCGCGCGAGTTCAAGAACTCACAGGGCGCCCTGGCCATCGTCTTCGTGCTGGCATTGGTGTTTATTTTCCTGGTGCTGGCGGCGCAGTTTGAAAGTTTTATCGATCCGCTGGTCATCATGCTGTCGGTGCCGCTGTCCATGATCGGGGCCTTGCTGGCGCTCAAATGGTCGGGGGGCTCGCTCAATGTGTACTCCCAGATCGGCCTCATCACGCTGGTGGGCCTGATCACCAAGCACGGCATCCTGATCGTCGAGTTCACCAACCAGCTGCGCGGCCAGGGGCTGGAAATGATCGATGCGCTCGTCAAGGCTTCGGCGCAACGCTTGCGTCCCATCATGATGACCACCGGCGCGATGGTGCTGGGCGCCTTGCCCCTGGCCCTGGCCAAGGGTGCCGGCGCAGAGAGCCGGATCCAGATCGGCTGGGTTATCGTGGGCGGCATGTCGCTCGGAACTTTGTTGACGGTGTTTGTGGTGCCTACCATGTACACGCTGTTCGCCCGCAAGGCCATTCCAGGCGCCAACAAGGCCGTGGCCAAAGATCAACCGGATGCCCATCATGAGCATCCGGAGTACGTTGCCAAGTAGCGGCTCAATCTTTTCCACTGAAGAACGCCCTCTTCGGAGGGCGTTTTGCTTTAAGTCCGCCTGCATCCTGGAACAAGTCATATCGGTCGCTAGCCCAGTAGTAATCTGAGTTGTTTGCTATAAATAGAATAGCAACTTTGTCTTTTCGGCCCGTTTCGGGAGCAACCGTTTTACTTTTCCTTGGGTCGTGGATCGGTAATTTATTCGTAGTGGATGAAAACCTAAAGTCAGGAATAGGTGCTGGTGCGCGGGAGGCCGTGCAATGTTTTCAGATCCGTTGTTTCATTTTGGTGCCGCGTTTGTGAATGCCACTGAATTTGCCGAGACAGACGGAGTGCAGGCTTGCGAACCTCGCCCGGCAACGTTCATATTTATCTAACGCGGTTTTCATCATGACAAATCAGATCAAATCGTCCCAGGGGTCCCGGCTATTCCGGAATCTATTCCGGGATTTTCTGGCCCTCAGCCAGGCGCATGAGGTAGGTGGGGAGCCGCGCACCCCCGGCATGCTGATGGGGAAACCGGTTTGACCGCGAACCCTGCGGGCCGAATCCGTACCGTCGCTTCTTTCCTGATCCCCTTTCTCCCCTGGTTGCTGGCGACGGGCCATATGGCTACCGCGCAAGCCCAGGAAGCGCCCGGCGCCGGGACCTACGGTGTGCAGTTCGTCTGTTCACCTGCCCAGCTTGAGCAGCTTGGCCCCGACATGTTCCGCTATCTCCAGCAGCTGGGTATTCCAGCCCGGCTGGTTCAGGAAACCGTCGACAAGCCCCAAGGCTCCGTGACGTATTCGCTGCTGGGTTCAGGCGCGGCTGAGAGCACCCTATTTTTGGCGCAACGCCCTGAGCTGGATATCAAGGACGAGGTCGTGCTTGTGCCGGTGAGAAACAACAAAACCCGCAAGCTGAAAACCGTTTCCAAAAAAGAAATCCTGCTGGCCTTGTTGCACCCGGGCCGGTTGACTGAATTCAAGGGAAAGGCCTGCGATGTGCAGGCGCTGGCCGACCATGTGGGCATTCGCCAGAACACGGTGATGTGGGCCGAGGTGCTGGAGTGGGACTGGCCCGAGGGGGGACCTGCCAAGTGGAATGCCCGCTATTGGATCAAAGGAACACCCAGGCGGGGCATGCCCTTGCATCAGGCCCTTAACGACATGTTTTTTGAGCAGGGTAAATACGGCATGGGCTGCTACGCCGCGACCAAGGTGGTGTTTGCCCAGGGGGCGCTGGATTACTTCCGGCGCGTCAAAGGGGACGCAGCCAGGGCACGCGCCGTAGAGCGGCGATTGCTCGCCGACGGCGAGCCGCTGGTTGACGTGGAACCCGGCGGCATGTGGAGCTTTGAAGCTGATTTTGACCCGCTGGAGCTGGAGCGGCCGGGCAAAGTCCTGCGCATGATGGGCGGTGTCGCCGCCGGCAACTTTGTCCCGGGTGACTGGGCCTATTTGTTGAACACGGACGCGCGCACCAGCCAGAAAACGGGGTACGAAGGCTCCAATGCCATCTACCTGGGGCGCAACCGGTTTGACGACTATTACAACGACAACGAGGATCGTCACCACTACACCTACGAGGAAAAACTCAGTGAGGTCTATCAGTGGCGCCACGATGTGTTCAGCCGGCGCCGCGACGCCGCAAAAATGCAGCAGCTGACCGCGCAAGACTATGAGCGGCTGAACGCAACGCCGGAAAAGGGCGGCTTGCTGATGAGTTTTCGGGTGGTGCCGTATTTTTTCGGCTACGAAGACCTGCCTGCGCTACAGGAACCCTGAACAGATCAGGGCTTGCCAGCGCCGCGCCTGGAAACGGTCTACAGCGCGCCCTCAAACATCAGGACGTCGACCTCGTCGCCCACCGCTACATTGCCCTGCGCATGGTGAAGCACCATCAAGCCGTTGGCTTCGGCCATGGAGCGCAGCACGCCCGAGCCCTGGCTGCCGGTGGTTTTCACTTGCAGTGAGCCATCGGCCGCGGTTGAAACCCAGCCGCGCTGGTACTCGGTGCGGCCGGCTTTCTTGCGGATGGCCTCCGTGCTTCGCGCCTTGAGCAGTGGCGGCGGCGAGGCGCTTGCACCCATCATCTGGAGCAGGGCGGGACGCACAAATGCGAGAAAGGTCACCATCACGGCGACCGGGTTGCCCGGCAGCCCAAACAAAATGGCGCCATTCGGATTGCTATTGTTTTGATAGCTACCTGCGCTTGTACTGACTGGACTAGAGGCCGATTTGGTTGATGAAATGCGCCCCACGGCCATGGGCCGGCCAGGCCGCATGGCAATGCGCCAGAAGGCCACATCACCGAGCTTTTTCATCATGGCCTTGGTGAAATCTGCCTCGCCCACGCTCACACCACCCGAGGTGATGATGGCGTCAGCCTCCAGCGCCGCACGGGTGAAAGCGGCCTCCAGCAAAGCCGGGTCGTCGCGCACCACGCCCATGTCGATCACCTCGCAGCCCAGGCGGCTGAGCATGCCGAAAACTGTGTAGCGGTTGCTGTCGTAGACGGCGCCTTCGCGCGGCGCTTCGCCCAGCGACAGGATTTCGTCGCCTGTCGAAAAATACGCCACACGAAGCTGCCGGAAGACGGCCAAGGTTTTAAGGCCCAAAGAGGCCGCCAGCCCAAGGCGGGCAGGGGTCAGCAGCTCTCCTTTTTGTAGCGCAGGGCGGCCTTGCATCAGGTCTTCGCCGCGCAGGCGGCGGTTGTCGCCGGCGCGCAGGAGCTTGGGGGGAATGGTGATGACTTCCGCCTGGCCGGGCACGGTGCGAACGGAGACAAACTCCTGCGGCACCACGGTGTCCAGGCCGGTCGGCATGATGGCGCCGGTCATGATCTTGACGCACTGGCCGGGTTGGACGCTGCCTTGCCAGGCCTTGCCCGCCAGCGCGGTGCCGGGGGCTACCTGCAACTCCAACGGCGAGTCGGTTAGTTGCCCGCCGTCAAAAGCGTAGCCGTCCATGGCCGAGTTGTCGTGGGGCGGCACATCAAAGGGCGAGACCACGTCGCGTGCCAGTACGCGGCCAGAGGCCTGCATCAAGGGCAGTTCAACCACATCCTGCACCGGCATGACCAGCCGGGAGAGGAAGTCCAGCACCTGGCCGGCAGAAAGAGCTTGCGGGTCGTAGCCTTGCAGCTCGGCCGCGATTTGGTCCAGGGTTTTCACGGCTCGCGTCAATCCCGCCGGGATTCCAGCTGGTGCAGCTCGGCCAGCGTGTTGGCGTTGAAAAAGCTGTGCGTGTCGTCAGCGGGCCGGTCAAAGGGCACGACGACGGTTTTGTGCTGTGCCGTCCAGGCGTCAATCTTGCGGCCGCCGCTGTGGGTAAAGCGCACCAGGCTTTCCAGCATGTGGGCGCCCATGAGGCAGAACACCGGCTGGGGCCTGAGCTGGCCGTCCTCTTCGGGCGCCGCAGCCATGGCGAAATCGGCGCCTTCCCGCACAAAGCCTTCCGCCAGCCGTGCCACAAGGTCGTCCGGGAACAGCGGCGTGTCGCATGGCACGGTGAGTAGGTAGGGCGTCTCACAACGCTCCAGGCCGGTGAGAAAACCCGCCAGCGGCCCGGCAAACTCGCCCAGCCCGGTGCTGTCGGGCCACACCGGCACGCCAAACGCTTCGTAAGCGGCCAGATTGCGGTTGGCATTGATCATCACATCCCCGACTTGCGGCGACAACCGCATCAGCGTGTGCAGGGCCAGCGGCACGCCATTGAAATTCTGCAGGCCTTTGTCGACCCCACCCATGCGAGAGCCCCGGCCGCCAGCCAGGATCACGCCGGTGATGGCTTCTGCGTGGATGGGCATGGTTATCCGGGCATTGTTCAAAACAGGCCCCTGGTGAACTCACTCAAACCCGCGAAGGATTCAAACAAGCAGGGGCCGCGGAACCGGCTTTGCCGGGCCGCAGGCGCAGCGGCCCCCCCGGGGGGAAGCGCATTACATGAAGTGAAAAGCGTGGGGGTCACATCTAGCCGCCTATGTAACTCATCTCGACGCGCTTGGCGGTGCTGTCGGGAGTGCTGGTGTCGGCAGGCATCGCAGCGCGCAACTCCGAATAACGGTCATCGCGCCCTTGCCAGATATGCGCCACGGCCGCCGCGATCTGGTCGTCGGCGTAGCCGCCACGCAGCAGGGCGCGCAAGTCTTGTCCCTGGCTGGCAAAAAGGCATAAAAACAGCTTGCCTTCGGTCGACAAGCGCGCCCGGTTGCAGTCGCTGCAGAACGCCTGGGTCACACTGCTGATCACACCGATCTCGCCGGCGCCATCCGCATAACGCCAGCGCTCGGCGGTTTCGCCGGTGTAGTTCGGGTCGATCGCAACGAGAGGAAATTCGGCACTCAGCCGCTCCACCACCTGGGCGGAAGGCAGCACCTCGTCCATGCGCCAGCCGTTGGTGGCGCCCACATCCATGTATTCAATAAAACGAAGCACCGTGCCGCTGTGGCGGAAATGCCGGGCCATGGGCACGATCTCCGCGTCGTTGGTGCCGCGCTTGACCACCATGTTGACCTTGAGCGGCGCCAGGCCAACCTTTTGCGCCACCTCGATGCCCTTGAGCACGTCGGTCACCGGAAAGTCCACGTCATTCATGCGGCGAAAGGTCGCGTCGTCCAGCGCGTCCAGGCTCACCGTGACGCGCTGCAGGCCCGCATCCTTGAGCGACTGGGCCTTCTTGGCAAGCAGGGAGGCGTTGGTGGTGAGCGTGATGTCCAGCGGCTTGCCCTGCGGCGTCTGCAGCTTGGCCAGCATCTCGATCAGCACTTCCAGATGTTTGCGCAGCAGCGGCTCACCACCGGTCAGCCGGATTTTCTCGACCCCGTGCGCCACAAAAATCTTGGCCAGGCGGGTGATTTCCTCAAAACTCAGCAGCGAGGTCTGCGGCAGGAAGGCGTAGTCCTTGTCGAACACCTCACGCGGCATGCAGTAGCTGCAGCGAAAGTTGCAGCGGTCCGTCACGCTGATGCGCAAATCCCGCAGCGGCCGGCCCAGCGTATCACTCAAAAGGCCCGTCGGCGTTGCCAGTTGGGCAGGAATGTGCGGCACGCGGCTTGCGTAGCGGATATCTGCCAGGGGAATGGTTTTTTGAATCGTCATCGTGGGAAGGCCAGAAGGGAGAATTTACTCCATTGGACCCGCTGAAGCACCAGAAAGAGCCCTTATCCCCAGCAGCCGGGCGTTATTGACCTTTGACTTTGATTGAAGGAATCCCCATACCCCTGTTTGCTTGTGCCCCTGAAACTTCCAACCAAGTCTGAGCCGCGGGACTGGCTTTGCCAGACCGCAGGGCGGGCGGCCCCCTCGGGGGGCAGGGAGCTACACGAAGTGAGCGACCGTGGGGGCTCTATACCTAGACACACCGGGCGCCGTCAACCTCCAGGCACACGCCGCTGATGAAATCCGCCTCATCGCTGGCCAGGTACAGCGCTGCGTTGGCTACGTCCAGCGCGGTCGAAAAACGCCCCAGCGGGATGCTGGCGCGAAACCTGGCCTTGCGTTCCTCATCGACCGGCCCACCGGCAAACTCGGCCGATAAACCGGTGTCGGGGTTGAAGACCGGGTTGATGCAGTTCACCCGGATGTTGTCGGGGCCCAGTTCGGCAGCCAGTGACTTGGAGGTGGTGATGACGGCGCCTTTGGATCCGTTGTACCAGGTCAGGCCCGGGCGGGGGCGCACGCCGGCGGTGGAGGCGATGTTGATAAAACTGCCGCCGCCCAGATTGCGAAACACCGGCGTGGCATGGATGGTTGCCAGGTAAATGCTTTTGACGTTGATGGCGTAGCACTTGTCGAAATCGTCTTCGCTCACGTCCAGCGCGGGCTGGTTGCGGTGTGTCCAGCCGGCGTTGTTGACCATCACGTCGAGCCGGCCATAACGGTCGACAGCGGCCTGAACCAGTGCTTTTACCTCGGCGGATTTCGTCACGTCGGCGGCAAAGAAAGAGGCCGTGCCGCCGGCTTTGACAATCGCGGCCACTACTTTCTCGCCCAGCGCCACGTTGATGTCGTTCACGATGACTTTCGCACCCTCGGCCGCCAGCCGCCTGGCGATGCCTTCACCAATCCCGCCGCCGGAACCGGTGACGATGATGGATTTGTCTTTGACCCGCATGGGTTTGTCTCCAGATTTTGGTTTTTGAACTGCTACGTGAGCTTATTACATCTGCGGCACAGCCGGCCGCTGATCGCAGGGCTGTTAACCGTGGCGAACTGCCACTGTCTTCAGCGTCGTGAACCCATACAGCGCCTCAAAGCCTTTTTCCCGGCCGTAGCCCGAAGACTTCACGCCGCCAAACGGCAGCTCCACACCGCCGCCGGCGCCGTAGTTGTTGATGAACACCTGGCCGCTTTTGACGCGTTTGGCCATGCGGAACTGGCGCGCGCCGTCGCGTGTCCAGATGCCGGCGACCAGGCCGAACTGCGTGGCGTTGGCCAGCTCGACTGCGTGGTCTTCGTTCTTGAAACTCATGGCGCACAGCACAGGCCCAAACACTTCGTCTTGCGCAAGCCGGTGCGTCACCGGTACGTCGCGCAGCAAAGTAGGCGCTTGGTAGAAGCCTGTCTCGGGCGCTTCGTCAACGATCTGCCCCTGGGCCACCATGGCGATGTTGGCGACATGCGCATCGCTTAAAAAATCCCACACGCGCTGCTGCTGGCTTTGCCGGATCAGCGGGCCCACGTCCAGGTCCATGGCGGCGGGGCCGACGCGCAGGTTTTCGAAGGCCGCACCCAGGCGCAGCAGCAGTGGCTCATAAATCGCCTGCTCCACCAGCAGGCGGGAGCCGGCCGAGCAGGTCTGCCCGGCGTTTTGCACGATGGCGTTGATGATGGCGGGGATGGCTGCGTCCAGGTCGGCGTCGGCAAAGACGATCTGCGGGCTTTTGCCGCCCAGCTCCAGCGTGACGGGGCAGTGGCGCTCGGCCGCCACCTGCTGGATCAGCGTGCCCACGGTGGGGCTGCCTGTGAAACTGATGTGGTCAATGCCCTTGTGGCGGGCCAGCGCGTCGCCGACCTCATGGCCGTAGCCGGTCACGATATTGATGGCGCCGGCGGGGAAGCCGACTTCGGCGGCCAGCTGCGCCACGCGGAGCAATGACAGGCAGGCGTCTTCGGCCGGCTTGACCACGCAGACGTTGCCCGCGGCCAGCGCGCCGCCCACGCTGCGGCCGAAGATCTGCATCGGGTAGTTCCAGGGGATGACATGGCCGGTTACGCCGTGGGGCTCGCGCCAGGTCATCACGCTGTAGCCGTCCAGGTAGGGGATGGTGTCGCCGTGCAGCTTGTCGCAGGCGCCGGCGTAAAACTCGAAATAGCGCGCCAGGGCTGCGGCGTCGGCGCGCGCCTGTTTGGTTGGCTTGCCGCAGTCGCGCTGCTCGATCATGGCCAGCTCTTCGGCGTGCTCGGCGATCTTGCCGGACAGCCGCATCAACAGCCGTCCGCGTTCGGCGGCGCTGATGCGGCTCCACACCAGCTCCAGGCATTCACGGGCACTTTGCACGGCGGTGTCGATGTCGTGCGCGTTGCTGCGCTGGATTTCGTCGAAGACCTGGCCGTCGGAGGGGTCGGTGACGGGGATGGTTCTCCCGGAGGAGGAAGGAACGGACGCGTTGGCGATGTAGTTGAGCTGCATGCGCATGATTTTGCTTGAAACCGGCCAGGGCGGTCGTGGCGCGAATTTCTTGAATGAAATAAGCCTCTAGCCCTTTAGCGGTATAGGCAAGTAGCTATTAAATTGATAGCTAATCGCTTGCCGGACTGTGGCCGGGCGGCCCTGCTGCAGGCCAGCGCGGCGAGTGCCGGATGGCGCAACTGTGGCAACAGGGAAGTGCCTCTCGGGAGGGGCGACCGCACTGAGAAAGTAACCATTCCCAAAAGCGTGCGTTTTTCACGTCGAGAGTGTTACAGAACCGGCCAATTTACAAAACCTTTGCTGCGCGGGGAATTCGCTTTCTGTAGGATTGAGACTACACGCACACCTCGCCAATTCCTACAAATGGAATGGTGTTTTAAAGCGCTTGCGGCAGAGCCGCCACGGCGCACGACAGCGGCAGCAGAGGGCAACTGCAGGCCGCATTTTTGACGCACAAGCGATGACAAATCCCAGCGAATGCTCCCCCAGCACGGCGCCCGCCGACGATGCAGCCGAGGCCTCTTTTTTCGACCGGCTGAAAGCTTTTATGGCGCGCCTGCGCGACTGGGTGTCGATCCAGACCCTTGCCATGAAGCTGGCTGCGCTGCTGGTGCTGGTGATGATCCCGGCAAGCGCCTGGTACGCCTGGTCGACGCTGGCCCACCAGGAAAAAATGGCGCTGGAAGTCAAGGCAATGGCGGCAGGCCAGGGCGCCGAAGCGCCGTGGACCTACAACAGCGCCTTGCCTGTGGTTTTCGGCAGTGGTTCGGTACTGGGTTTCCTCGACGCCCATCCGGTCGCGCGCATCACCATCATCTACCGGCCCATCCTTTGGACTGTCTCCGAACGCTTTGTGCTGATCGAGTCGGAAGGCCGCCAATACGCCTATTACCCGTCAGACATGGAGACCAAGATTTTGGCCGACAAGGCCGTGACGGCGCCTTGGGGCAGCAAGCTGAGTTTCGTGCCACAGGCGGCACTCGACAGCGCCAGCAAGGACATGCTGGCAAGGCTGGAGCAACGCTTCGGCGATGCGCGCCCGCAGTCCGAGCAGGACGCCTGGAAGGGCGGCGTCAGCGCGCTGGTGTCGGCCACGCTGACGCTGGGGCTCATCGCCTTCCTCTGGTACCAGACGGGCGGGCAGCGCAAGTCGCTCAAATTCATTGCCCCAGCCCAGATCAGCGGCGGCCTGGACGATCTGGTCGGCATGGACGACATCAAGGCGGAAGTCGCGCAGATCCGCGATCAGTACGAACGCCGGCTTGAATATGCCGCTTACGGCGTGAACAAACCCTTCAACGTGATGTTCAGCGGGCCTGCCGGAACCGGCAAGACCAAGCTGGCCAGCTACCTTGCCAAAGAATTGAACCTGCCGATTCTTTTCCATTCGGCGGCCAACCTCGAAACCGGCTATGTGGCCGGCGGCTCCAATACCCTGTCGCGCATCCTCGCGCTGGCCAAACGGCGCAAACGCTGCATCGTCTTCCTCGACGAGGCGCAAGACCTTTTCATGAAGCGCGGCGGCAACCGCAAATACGACGATGACACCCAGAACATGCTGCTGGCCATTCTGGATGGTGTGAGAACCAAGTCGGACACCGAAATCATCTGGATCGTGGCCTCCAATTTCAATTCGGCCAATCTGCAGATGGACGAGGCCATGCTGCGGCGCTTTCAGATGAAGGTGGACTTTCGCATGCCGAACCAGCAGGAGCGCCTGGCCATCACGGGCCACTACCTGCGCCAGCGCGCCGACAAGGTCCTGCCAGACCTGGACCTGCGGCATTTTGGGGAGCTCACGGAGGGTTGCAGCCCGGCAGATATCGAAACCATGGTCAACCAGGCCGGCATCATCGCGGTGCAGTCCGGCCAGATGATTGGCGCGCACACCTTGATGCAGGCCGCCGAGCGTGTGCTGGTGGGCAATGTCAACGACAACACCACTAAAGAGCGCGAGCGCGACCGGCGCATCATCGCCGTGCACGAGTGGGGACACTTCCTGATGGACTTTCACCACCAGCACAAGCTGGCGGGCGGCAACTGGGAAACCCTGCAAGCCGACATGAACACCATCAAGATTTCACTCAAAGCCAATCCGCGCAACAACGCGCTGGGCTTTGTGCTGCACAAACAGGACAGCAATCTCCTCAAAACCAAAGCCGATATGGAGCATGAAGTGCGCGTGCTGCTGGGCGGCATGGCCAATGAAGAGCTCTTCTTCGGAGAGGATGGCACCACGGGCGGCGCCCACAACGACATTACGCGGGTGACCCGGCTGCTGCACCATGCGGTGGCGGAAATGGGCATGTACCGCAGAACCCGGCTGAACTATGCGGCGCTCGTCAAGGACGGCGGCACGGCCCCGCCGGACGAGGAAACGCGCAGCATCATGGAGGCCCAGAGCGAGCGGCTTTTCGGCGAAACCAAGGCTGTCCTGGCGCAATACACCGGCCTGACAGAGCACCTGACCGGATGCCTGATGCGGGCTGGTGAGATGACGCTCAGCCAGGCGCTGGGCGAGATTCGCCGCTTTGAATTCCTCGCGGCACCGGCGTTGCTGGAAGCTGGGCAAGGGACGGGGCAACTGCTGCCGGCTTGACCGGCCGGCGGCCACGCCGCCGCTGCCTTCGCCGTGTACGCACAAAGAAAAAGCCCTGCAGTGCAGGGCTTTTTGCATGGGCCGTAGCCGCTGGTAGCCGCTTTACCGGGCTAGCGGGAAGCGGGTGCAGCCGGCGTTGGCGTGGCAGCCGCAGCGGGCGCCTGTGTAGGCGCCGGGGCCGGCATGGCAGGCGCCACGGGCGTGGCAGCTGGTGCGCTGACGGCGGCTGGCTCAGCCATTGGTGCGCTGGGCGCCGCTTGCGCGGGGCCGCCGTGGAACTTCATCACCAGCGGCACGATGAGCAGCGCCACGATGTTGATGATCTTGATCAGCGGATTGACGGCCGGGCCGGCGGTGTCTTTGTAGGGGTCGCCCACGGTGTCGCCGGTCACGGCGGCTTTATGCGCCTCTGAGCCTTTGCCGCCGTGGTTGCCGTCTTCAATGTACTTTTTGGCGTTGTCCCAGGCGCCGCCGCCGGTGCACATCGAGATCGCCACGAAGAGGCCGGTCACGATGGTGCCCATGAGCAGGCCGCCCAAGGCTTGGGGGCCAAGCGCCAGGCCAACCACAATCGGCACCACCACAGGCAGCAGCGACGGGATCATCATTTCCTTGATGGCGGCGGTGGTCAGCATGTCGACCGCGGTGTCGTATTCGGGCTTGCCGGTGCCGTCCATGATGCCTTTGATGTCGCGGAACTGGCGGCGCACTTCGACCACCACGGCGCCGGCGGCGCGGCCCACGGCTTCCATGGCCATGGCGCCGAACAGTTAGGGAAGCATCCCGCCGGTAAAGAGGCCGGAGATGACGTTCGGGTTGCTCAAATCAAAGCTGATGGTGGTGCCATAGGCGTCGAGCTTGTGGGTGTAGTCGGCAAACAGCACCAGCGCCGCCAGGCCGGCGGAGCCGATGGCGTAGCCCTTGGTCACGGCCTTGGTGGTATTGCCAACGGCGTCCAGCGGGTCGGTGATGTCGCGCACGCTGCTGGGCAGCTCGGCCATCTCGGCGATGCCGCCGGCGTTGTCGGTGATGGGGCCGTAGGCATCCAGCGCGACCACGATACCGGCCATGCTCAGCATGGACGTCGCGGCAACCGCGATGCCGTAGAGGCCCGCCAGCTTGAAGGCCACCAGGATTGCGATGCAGACAAAGATCACGGGCCAGGCGGTGGAGCGCATGGACACGCCCAGGCCGGCAATGATGTTGGTGCCGTGGCCGGTGGTGGAGGCCTGTGCGATGTGCTGCACGGGTTTGTATTGCGTGCCGGTGTAGTACTCGGTGACCCAGCAGAGTGCGCCGGTCAGCACCAGGCCAACCGCGCAGGCGCCGAAGAGGCGCATCTGCGTGCCGGTGGCGGTGACGGCGTTGTCGGGCATCAGCCACATCGTGACGAAGTAGAACGCGATCAGCGACAGCACGCCCGCGATGGCGAGCCCTTTGTACAGGGCCGGCATCACGTTCTTCATGCCGGGCGAAGCCTTGACGAAGAAGCAGCCGATGATGGAGGCGATGATGGACACGCCGCCCAGCGCCAGCGGGTACACCGCGGCCGTGGCGCCTGCGCCGGACAGCAGCAGGGCGCCCAGCACCATGGTGGCGATCAGCGTGACGGCATAGGTTTCAAACAGGTCGGCGGCCATGCCGGCGCAGTCGCCCACGTTGTCGCCCACGTTGTCGGCAATCACGGCCGGGTTGCGCGGGTCGTCTTCAGGGATGCCGGCTTCGACCTTGCCCACCAGGTCGGCGCCGACGTCAGCGCCCTTGGTGAAGATGCCGCCGCCCAGCCGGGCGAAGATGGAAATCAGCGACGAACCGAAAGCAAAGCCGATCAGCGGGTTGAGCAGATTGGCCAGCTTCAGGTCGGGCGTGTAGTTGCCGTTGCCCACCAGGAACCAGTAAAAGCCGGTGACGCCGAGCAGGCCCAGGCCCACCACCAGCATGCCGGTGATGGCGCCGCCGCGAAAGGCGACGTCCAGGGCGGGGCCGATGCCCCGGGTGGCGGCCTGCGCGGTGCGCACGTTGGCGCGCACCGACACATTCATGCCGATAAAGCCGCAGGCGCCCGAGAGCACCGCCCCGACCACAAAGCCGATGGCGGTCTTGCCGTCAAGGAAGAAGCCGATGAGCACCGCGAGGATGACACCGACGATGGCGATGGTTTTGTATTGCCTGGCGAGGTAAGCGGCGGCGCCGGTCTGGATGGCGGCCGCAATTTCCTGCATGCGGGCATTGCCTGCGTCCTGGGAAAGAATCCAGCTGCGTGCCCAGAAGCCGTACCCGACGGCGATCAGTCCGCAGACCAGCGCAAGAATGAGCGCTGAGTTGCCTGTCATGGATGACATGTGAAATCTCCTACGTTGTTTTTCGCTTGGAGGGGGTTGCAACGCTAGCAAATGGTGTCTTCACCCCCGCTGCGTTGCTTCCTCGCTGCTCCCAACATACGGTGGAGACGATTGGCCAACCTTTGAAATTTACCGCCAAAACGTGACAACTTGGCGAAGCGTAAGGTGTGAATCAGTAAAATGAGGGTAAATACCGAGCGCGAGCCCGGTCATCTGGTGGGCGGCTACCACGCCAGGCCTTCTTGTTTGTGTACCCCTTTTTTCTTCATCTACTTCCATAAAGACAAAGCGACCATGTCCCTCGATAAAGTTTCCCCTGGTAAAAACGTTCCCGAATCTTTCAATGTGATCATCGAAATCCCGATGAACGCCGACCCGGTGAAGTACGAAGTGGACAAG
>Ga0136846_1237441_pt1 | contig 45533 bp, 33 predicted proteins | sample HopSoiMetagenom2_FD_96841 | JGI IMG/M metagenome (GOLD analysis project Ga0136846, IMG submission 96841) | Grasslands soil microbial communities from Hopland, California, USA - 2 Assembly 2016 (version 4) | ecosystem: Environmental > Terrestrial > Soil > Grasslands | place: USA: Hopland...
GCCTTGGGGCGCGGAATCGCCAGCAGGAGGTCGATGCCGGCGCGCTGGGGAGGCGGGTCCGTCAGCCTGGGGCGCAGCACCAGCTCCGCATCGTCCAGGCGCAGCACCTCCGCGGTGCCGAGCAGGCCGCCCAGCCTGCCGACGCGCAACCTGTCGCCCTGCGTCGCCCGCAGCACCTCTCGGGCGTGCAGCAGCCGCCGGCCGCTCAGGCACACGGTGCCATCCTCGCGAAAATCCGCGTCGTGCAACAGGAGCAGGTTCATCGGCGAATCGCCGGGCGATTGTAGCGTTAGAATGGCACCCGTGCGCCTGCTGCAGCACCGTATCGCCGGCCCGGAGCCCTGCCCGTACCTGGACGGGCTCAGCTCGCAGACCGAGACCCTCCTGATGACGGGCGTCAGCCCGCAGGAATTGGAGCGCCTCCTGGAACGCGGCTGGCGGCGGTTCGGCCCCATCTACTTCCGGCCGGTCTGCGCCGACTGCGACGAGTGCGTCTCCGTGCGCGTGCCGGTGGCGGGCTTCGCGCCTTCGCCCAACCTGCGGCGGGTGATGCAGCGCGCGGCGGGGGTTCGGGTGGAGGTGGGCGAGCCCGAGGTCGACGACGTCCGCCTGGAGCTCTACCGCCGCTGGCATGCCGAGCGCGAGGTGGAGCGCGGCTGGAAGCCCGACCGCATCGGCTCCGAGTCGTACGCGATGCAGTTCTGCTTTCCGCATCCCGCCGCGCGCGAGTTCTCTTACTGGGAGGGCGACCGGCTGCTGGCCGTGGGCATCGCCGACCGGACCCCGCACGCGCTCTCGGCGGTGTACTGCTATTACGACCCGCAGCGTCGCGATCTTTCGCTCGGCACCTTCAACGTGCTGAGCGCAATCGGATATGCGCGGGAGCAGGGGCTGGCCCACGTCTACCTCGGCTATCGCGTCGAGGGCTGCGATTCGCTTCGATACAAAGGCCGCTTCCTTCCGCAAGAGCGCCTGCGCGGCCGCGTGGAAGGCGACACCACGCCGCGCTGGGAGCAGGCGTGAAGCTGCACCAGGAGGCGGTCCGTGTCGAGCCGCGAGGCCCAGGCCTGCACGAGGTGACTGCCGCGGTGCGCGCCGTGGTGGCGGCCGCCGGCGTGCGCACTGGCCTCTGCAACGTCTGCATCCAGCACACCAGCGCGTCACTGTTGGTGTCGGAGAACGCCGACCCCGCTGTGCTGCGCGATCTGCAGCGCTTCCTCGCGCGCCTCGCGCCGGAGAGCGGCGAGTACGAGCACGACTCCGAAGGCCCGGACGACATGCCTTCCCACATCCGCGCCGCGCTGACCCGCACCGCGGAGACCCTGCCGGTCAGCGGCGGCGACCTGGCGCTGGGCACCTGGCAGGCGCTGTACGTGTGGGAACACCGCCGCGCCCCGCACCGCCGGACGCTCGTCGTCACCGTCTGGGGCGAGTAACTTTTCCGTGCACGCGCACCCGCGCGCCGCCTATGCTCTCGCTCCATGAAGTTGAACCGGCGCATGGGGCGCTACCTCCAGGACCTCCGCAGTCGCGAGGTGGAGGCGGTGGTGCCGCCGCGAGGTCCCGACGTCCACATCGTCGAGACCGGCGGCTGCTTCCTCCTCGGCGGCTTCCTCAAGAAACCCCACCTCAGCCCGGTGGAGTTCCCCGACGAGACCGGCCTCGAGTGCAGCGCAAACAAGCTGCGCATGGAGGCGATGTTCGAGGCGCGGATCGCGTCCTCGTGCCCGCTCCTGCTGCTCACGGCCGGGCTGGTCACGGCGCGCACGGTTTCGGAAGCGCTCTCGCGCTATCCGGGCCGCTTCAACGTCATCGTCTCGTACGACGGCGAGTGCTGCACGGTGCGGTTCCACAAGATCCGCGCGGGGCAGAAGTGGCTGGCCGCGGACCTCGAGGGCTACGTCGACGAAGGCGTGCTGGTGTTCGAGGCCGGGGCCGGCGCGCCGGTGCCTTCATTGCTGTCTGCCTGAATTTTTCTCCCACAGTTGAATACAAAAACGCCTAGCGCGGTGCGCCATTTTGTGCGCCGAAGCAGGCGTTCGTGCGCCTTTCAGGCCGATCTGTAGGGTTTCGTGCCGTAACAAGGTTGACCGTAGAACAGGTCAGCCGGTACCGTACTTTTCCGATCCTGCTCGCCCCCCGTCTTTCCATCCGGAGTGAAAAAAGTGGCCAAGAAAAAGTGGCTGTACGTCGCGGCTGGAGCCGTGGCGGCCGCAGCGCTTGTGAGCTCGCCTCGCGTCGCGAGAGCCTACAAGGCATGGGAACTGAACCAGCGTCAGTCCACGATCCTCGCCGCGAAGAATGCGCTCAAGGCGGGCGCGGACGGCCTGCCCGAGTTGTCGCCGCTCCTTGCTGACGCCTCCGCCGAACAAGGCGAAGCCGAGGAGACAGACAACGCGGAGATCCGCCGGCTGGTGATGGAGGCCGAGATCGGCCCCCGCACCCCCGACGCGCAGAAGTACCTGATCAACCTCTCGGCGCAGGAGCGCGCCAGGTGGGCTGCCATCAACGCGGCTCGCGCCACACCCGGCGCGGACGCGCCCGTCGCGCCTGCAGCCAGCACCCCTGGCACCCGCAACTGGGAGAACCTGGGGCCGCTGGCCGCGCGCTCCGAGTTCAACGGCACCTTCTACAAGGGCATGGACGCCGGCCGCCCCACCGCCATCGCCGTGCACCCCGGGAGCCCGAACCTGACCTTCCTCGCCACGTCGGGCGGCGGCGTGTGGTTCGGCGACCTGAGCAGCAACTTTCCCTTCTGGCAGCCCATCACCGACAACATCGGCGCACTGGCCGTGGGCGCCATCGCCATCGATCCCAACTTCGATTCCGTCACAGGCCAGGTCACCATCTGGCTTGGTCTGGGCGACGCGTTCGATCAGCAGTCCGGGGTGCTGATGAAGGGCACGTACACGCCCGGTGACGCCGCCGGCGTCTGGGGCACGCCCGTCGTGCTCGGCACCACCGATCATCCGGCCGATCACTTCTCCAGCGTTCCGCTCAACATCCGCCAGATCCGCATCGACCCCACCAACAGCACCCACATCCTCGTCGCGACCGACGACGGCATGTACAAGTCGTTGGACGGCGGCGCGAGCTTCCAGATCGTCGACCTGCCCAACGACGACAGCACCGGCCCCACCCGCGAGAACGTGTGGGAGATCCAGTTCCTCGGGAGGGGCGCCACCGGCTCGCAGTGGCTGGCCAGCGGCGTCTACGCCTGCCCCACGCTGGCGGGCGCGAAGGTCGGCACGCGGCCTCCTTCGGCGCAGGCGGGCTCGGTGGCTTGCGCCGGCGACCCCAACGCCGCCCACTTCAACAAGGGCGACTTCTGGAAGAGCATCGATGGCGGCGCCACCTGGACCTCCATCCGCGCGGCGGGCGGCCTGCCCGCGGTGGTGACCCAGAGCCTGGGCACCGAGGTCGGCCGCATCGCCTTCGCGGCGGGCGCCACTTCCAATCCGGCCACCACCGTCCTCTACGCGCAGGCCGGCACGGTACAGGAGTCGAGCATCACCGGCTTCACCACCGCGACCGCCGCGTACATGAAGAGCGTGGACGGCGGCAGCACCTGGACCCGCATCGCCACCGGCCTGACGCTGACCACCCCGGCCACCACTGCGACGAACGTGACCAACCCCACCATCCTCGCCACCGACGGAAGCCCGCAGTCCGGGTGCACCACCATGAACCTCGCGCACGTGCAGAGCTGGTACAACCTGACGGTCGCGGTCGACCCGGGCAACTCCAACCGCGCCCTCTTCGGCGGCGACCTCTGCAGCGCCGTCACGGTGGACGGCGGCGCCACCTACCAGCTGGCCTCCGACTGGCTGCCGCAGAGCGGCCTCGGCTTCACCAACTTCGGATTTCTCGGCTATGTCCACGCCGACTGGCACACCTCGCTGGCGCTGCGCATCGACGGCCTGCCGGTGCTGCTGGTGGGCACCGACGGCGGCATCTTCGTCAGCCGCAACATCTGGGACGTGCCCACGCCGGAGCTTGGCTCCTGGTCGCAGCCTGACGTCGGCCTCGCCACGCACCTCTTCTACGGCATCGGCACCGGCGACCCCACGCTGGGCAACCCGAATGTGGTCTTCGGCGGCCTGCAAGACAACGGCACCCGCTGGCGCCTGATCTCGGACGAGAACTTCATCGCCGATTTCAACACCGGCAACTGGGACCAGATCCTGGGCGGCGACGGATTGGGCGCGGCGGCGGTCTCGGACACCAACGGCCAGAACCAGGTCTACTGGATCTCGGTCAACGGCACGCGCCGCTACTGCGTGCCGCGCATGTGGGATTGCAGCCAGGCCACGCGCATCCAGAACGGCGCCGAGGAGGCGAACTGGCGCAACCCCGGCGCGGCGGCGGCGGATCCGTTCCTCATCCGCTACGACACCCTGGGCGACGACAGCAGCGCGGTGGCGTCCGCCTCCAACACCTCGGCGCGGCTATGGTTCATCGACCCGGTCTCACTCGTAGCTTCGGTGCGGACGGTCGTTCCCGGTCCCATCACGGTGGACGGCACCGGCCGCACCATCCGCGGCATGGGCCTGCGCGTCTCGCCCTACCGGTACACCATCGACGGCGTTGCCAACACCCGCATCTACGGCGGCGTGACCACCAGCAGCACCACTGCGATGGGCACCTTCCTCGCCTACGACAAGCCCGGCGTCGGCGCCACCACGGTGGTAGGGCCGCACGGCGTCAGCTTCCCGGGCGTCACCGGACTGGGCACCGGCACGATCTGGATCGGCAACGGCAGCGACTTCGCCGCTCCCCAGAACGCTGCCAGCCTGGGCGGCACCGACTCCAAGTTGACCTGGCTGGTGGCCAGCAACTCGGTGCTCTCCAACGCGGTCGGCTGTACCGACCCCGCGGCGGCTACCTGCGACCCGGCCGTCATCATCCCGCCGCTCGTGGGTCACCTCTACAAGACCATCGACGGCGGCAACACCTGGGCGGCATTCCACGGCAACGGCACGGGATTCGACCTGCCCAACGTCCCGGTGTACGTGATCCGCTACGAGCCGACCGACACCACCGACAAGACCATCTGGGTGGGCACCGAGTTCGGCGTCTACCGCACTACCGACGGCGGCAACACCTGGGCGCCTTACGGCCTGGGCCTCCCGGCGGTGCGCATCACCGACATCCGCATCTCCAACAACGGCAGCGTGGTCCGCGTCTCGACGTACGGGCGCGGCATCTGGGAGATCCATCCCAACAGCGAGCCGGCCACTGCCAACGGCAGCGGCGACTTCGACCACAACAAGGTGATCGACTTCTTCAACATGGCGTCGCTCGCGGCGCGCATGGGGTCGACGCCAGTTTCCACCGACAACCTGGTCTATGACTCCGCCGTCGACATGAACGGCAACTCCACCCTCGACGATGCGGACGTCACCGCCCTCGTCGCCAAGTTCGGGAGCACCATTCCATGAAGCGGCTCACACTCGTTCTTGCCATCCTGGCTGCCGCCTGCAGCTCGTCGAGCGACAAGCCCACCACCAGCTTCCGCGTCACGCAGTCCGGCGCGGCGACGGCAGGTTCGGCGGTGACCTTCACCGTCGCGGCCCTCGACAACGCGGGCGCGGTGAACGCGGCCTACCGCGGCACCGTGCACTTCACCAGCGACGACGGGCAGGCCGCGTTGCCCGCCGACGTGACCTTCGCGCCGGCTGACAACGGACAGAAGACGGTCTCGGCCACCTTCAAGACCGCCGGCGCCCGCGTCCTCGTCGCCTCGGACACCTCGGCCGGCATGCAGGGAATGGCCAAGGTGCCGGTCTCGGCAGGCGCCGCCGTGGCGCTGGCCATGAGCGGTGTTGCGGATACCGTCACCTCGGGTGGCCCGCTGCCGTTCACGGTGAGCGCGGTCGACGCCTTCGGCAACGTGGCCGACGGGTTCACCGGAACGGTGTCGTTCGCCTGCACCGACGCGAGCGCGGTCCTGCCCGGCGACTTCACCTTCACCGCGACTGACAAGGGGACGCGCGTCTTCAGCGTGATCCTCACCGGCGCGGCGTCGGCCACCATCACGGCATCTTCCGTGAATGTGACCGCCGCGACAGGACATGTCACCGTGGTCCCGGGGCCGACCCGGCTCGTGGTGACGTTCGCCGGACCGGATGCCTGGGCCGGAGCGGCGGCGACCGCCACCGTGACGGCTACCGACGCCGCCGGTAACCGGGTCCACGGGTACTCCGGCACCGTGGCGTTCACCAGCTCCGACGCGGCTGCGGTATTGCCCGCGAACCTGACCTTCGTCCCCACGGATGGCGGCCAGAAGACGGCCAGCGTGACCTTCAACACCATCGGCGCGCAGACTCTGACCGCGACGGACACCGTGAAGGCATCAGCGACCGGCACCGGCTCACAGGCTGTGCACGGGCTCGTCTATACGAACCCGGCCATCGGCGGGAAGGTGCGGCTGGTGGTCAACGCCGCTGGTTCCAACGCCGCCCTGGTGCAGCTTGACCTCGTCTCGAACACGTCGCTGTTCCCGCTCACGGCCGGCACCAACGACACCGTGCGGAACGGCGCCTTCGCCGCCGGCATGAACCTGCCGCTGGACACCGCCAAGGTCGCGCCGGACACGGCTCTCCTGTCCACGACGGCTCCTGCCGGTAGCACCGCCGTCCTCAACCTCGGCGCAGCGCCGCAAGCGGTGGGAGCCACCATCGCCAACGGCATCCTCTACACCGGGATCAGCCAGAAGCGGCTCGATGCGACGGCAGGTGCCGCGAACCACAATGCGCGCGGCGACGTGGCGGTGCGGCCCTTCCCGGGCGGGTCGTCGTTCTACTACTCGCTCCGGCTGAAGCTCACGCCGGGCGCGGCTCCGGGCGCGGTGTTCGACGGCCAGGCGCTGGCGTCGAACCTCAAGTTCCGGGCGGCGGTGCGCGACCGGTCGGGGTCTGACGTGTTCTCCGGTACGACGGACTTCGCCATCGGCAGGCTCGAGGTCCGGTAGTCTCGAAAGAGGGGGGATCGGTGCGGGCCCGGTCGCGCGAGCAGCCGGGCCCGTTTTTTTGCCGTCGCACGGCGGATGCTCATCTTCATTTCATGGGGCTGGATAGGACCGGCGACGACCGCTCGTGTGCCGATCCGGCGGAGGAGCGGCCTGCCCAGAACAGCGAACAGCGCCGCCCCGTGATCGGGGTCATCGGCGACGGGCAGCCAGGCTCGGAGCGGGAGCACCTCGCCGCGGAAATAGGCGGGGCGCTTGCGCGCGCGGGTGTCCACCTGGTCTGCGGAGGGCTGGGGGGCTGCATGGCCGGCGCCTCGCGCGGATACAAGCAAGCCAACGGCGCGGGCATCTGTCTGGGCCTCTTGCCCGGCACCTCGCGGTCAGAGGCCAATCCCTGGGTCGATCTGGCCATCCCGACCGGCGTCAACTCCGCGCAAGGCGCGCTGGTGGCGATGGCCGTCGACGCGGCCATCGTGTTGGGCGGCGGCGGAGGAACGCTCAGCGAGGTTGGGCTCCTGCTGCGGGACGGAAAACCCGTGGTCGCGCTGGGAGGGACGGGCGGAGCGGCCGAGCTCGTGGGTGGGCAGCACCTGGGCAAGGTGAGCGTGAGGCTCGCGAGCTCGGCGGAAGAGGCAGTGCGCATGGTCCTCGAAGCCTTGCGCGAGAGGAGCCCGGAGAAGGCGATCGAGATCGGGGAGCTGGCGAAGTAGTCTCAGGCCGTCCGCGTCGCGCCCTCGGCCTCTCCGAAATATTCGCGGATCTTCTCCTCCGCTTTCTCGTCTCCGAAGAGGATGCGCGCCGCCTCCCGCAGCCCGGCGGCGGCCCGCACTTCTTCCTTGCGCACCACGAGCGCGATCTTCGAGCGCCGCCGCATGAAGTCCTCGAGCTTGACCACCATCTCGCGGCGGGCGGCCTCGTCCAGCTCGCAGCGGATGTACTCGCTGGTCTCGATGATCACCTCGGCCTGCCGCGGGTCGCGCCGGATGGCTTCCAGGAGGCCCAACGCTTCTCCCGCGTAGCGTCGCCACAGGCGGGTCGAGAGCTTCTCGCTGGCCCGCGGGGCGGTGAGCGCGTCCAGGTCCATCAGCTGCGCCTGGTGGAAATACTCCTCGCGCACCGCCTCGGGCGGCTCTCCGTACCAGACCCGGTCCGCGAAGGGCAGGACCACGCCCAGCCCGCGCACCACCTCGCAGATCTCCTCGCCCACGTTGATGCAGTCGGTGAGCTTGCCGCCGAAGATGGTGACGTGGCCGCGTGCCGCGTCGGTCTCCACGGCGTGCTTGCGAGAGAGCTGCACCCAGTCGCGCTCGCCCGTGCCGGCGCCGGCGACCGCCAACGGCCGCACGCCGCATCGCTCGGCGACGATGTCGCGCTCGGTGAGCGGATGCGGCAGCCGCAGGCGCTTGTTGATGTTTTCCAGCACGAAGCGGCGGTCTTCCGCCGTCACCTCGACGTCGGGCCGATCGACTCGGGTATCGGTCGTCCCGATGCAGGTCTTCGGCCGCATGGGGATGACGAAGAAGAGCCGGCCGTCGTCGGCGAAGAAGGTGAGCACGCGCGGGTGTGGCGTGAGGCGGTCCACCAGGATGTGGATGCCTTTGGAGAAGACGTGGTGATGCTCGGTGGGCACGCCGTCGCGGGCGTTCACTTCGTCGGCCCAGGGCCCGCAGGCGTTGATCAAGAGCCGGGAGCGGATCTGGATCTCGCGGCCCGAGACGGCATCGCGAGCCCGGGTGATCCAGCCGTCCTGCGAGCGCTCGCAGCGCAGCGCCTCCACGTAGTTGGCCGCCGCGCAGCCGTGGTCGAGGGCGGTGCGGATGAAGCCCCAGACGAAGCGCGCGTCGTTGTCGAAGAGATAGGCGTCGGAATATTCGAAGCCGCCGGCGAGGCCCGAGGTGTTCACGATGGGCTCTTCGCGGCCGATCCGGGACGATGAGAGCAGTCGCGGGCCGCGGGTGAAGAAGTTGCCGATGGCCCAGTAGAGCAGCGCGCCCAGCCAGAGCTTGAAGCGGCCATGCCGGAAACCGCGTGCCACCGAGGTGAAGAAACGGATCTCCTGCACCATGCTGGGATAGGCGCGCAACAGCTCGTTGCGCGCCCGGCACAGCTTGCGCACCAGACCCAGCTCGTAGGTCTCCAGGTACTTGATGCCGCCCCAGGCAAGGTTCGACGAGTTCTGCGAGGTTGCGCCGGCGAAGTCGCCGCGGTCGATCAGCGCCACCTTGGCGCCGCGGGCGGCCAGCGCGGCCGCCGACACGGCCCCGTTGATGCCCCCGCCCAGCACCAGCACGTCGAACCGCAACTGCCCGAGCTTCACCAGATTGGTGTCGCGCAGCGTGGGCGCGGGTTGGCTCATGGCGGCGAGGATACACCGGGGGCGCTTTGTTGAAGGGTGAGTGCGACCGCACGCCAGAGCGCGCGGAAGCGGGCCTCGTCGAAGTTGGACCCCGAGCGCAGGAAGGTGGCGCCCGCCGCTTCCGAATGCCCGATGACGTCGAGGTGGTCACCCAGCACGATGCCCGCTGCGCGCCCGTCCAGCGTCTGCGACCAGGTTGGAACGATGCCGTCGTTGGAGGTGTCGGTGAGCGCGATCTGACGCGCGCCGATCCACGGGCCCTGGGGAACGAAGGCCTCGGGCGGCGGCGGCGCGGCGGCCAGCGTGTAGGTGAGGTCGAAGAGGATGCGCTGCAGCGGCGAGCGCACGAACGCCAGCGGCGAGAGGCCGGCGTGCGGCGCCACGGAGACGAAGCTCTGCGGGGACACCACGTCGTGACCGGCGAGGGCGCGGTTCAGCTCGCCCAGCGCCTCCGGGGTCAGGTCGTCCACCAGCCGGTGATCGCCGGCCACGTCGGAGAGGAAGCGGCGGATCTGGTGCGCGGTGTCGTCGTCCACGTCGGCGAGCTGGGCGATCAGCTCGTCCGTGGGGGTGAGCTGCTGGCGCAGCGCCGCGCGCTTGACCAGGTTGACCAGCGTGCCCATCTGGCCGGCCAGCCGCAGCCGCCGCCGGCTGGCGAGGATGCTCGCGAACCACAGCGTCGGAGCCGCGAACCAGGCGGCACGGCCCACCCGACGAGCGAGCGGCGTGCCGCGGAAAGGCGCGGAGATGGTGATCACCGAGGCGACCCGCGCGATCAGGTCGTTGCGCTCGGGCAGGGCGGTGTAGCGCGGATGCGCGAGCAGGCGCGCGTCGAGGCCGCCGGTGGAGTGTCCTACCAGGTGCAGCCGCGAGGCCCCGGCCGCCAGCAACTCCGACGCCTTCGCGTGCAGCGAGCGGACCCGCTCCGCGATCGATCCCGCGGGCGGAGGCTGGTGCACGGCGAAGCGCACGGGCCGCACGTGCGCGCGCAAGAGCGCGTCCTCGACGCGGGCGAAATACTCGACCAGCGGCCGGTCCGGATGGCCGAACGCGCCGAAGCCGAAGAATCCGGGCACGAAGAGGACGACGTCCATGTAGGGGCACCATCTGCCTGCGGTAAGGTAGCGCTGTGCTGCCTTCTCCCATAGCACCGATGCTCGCGAAGCTCGCCGACGGCCTGCCCGACGGCGAAGGCTGGATCTACGAACCCAAATGGGACGGCTTCCGCGCGCTGGTCTTCCGCGATCGCGATCAGCTCCTCTTGCAGAGCCGCGATCTCAAACCGCTCAACCGCTACTTCCCGGAGCTGGAGCCACCCTTGCTGGCGCAGTTGCCCGAGCGCTGCGTGCTCGACGGCGAGATCGTCATCGCCGGGCCCGAAGGGCTCGATTTCGACTCGCTGCTCCTGCGCATCCATCCGGCAGCCTCGCGGATCAAGCTGCTGGCGCAGCAGACCCCGGCCTCCTACGTGGCCTTCGACCTGCTCGCGCTCGAAGACAGGGACCTGCGCGACGCGCCGCAGGCGGAGCGGCGCGCTTTGTTGGAGGCCACCTTGGGCAAGGTGAAGCCGCCGCTCTATCTCACGCCGGCGACGCGGGACCGCGCGGTGGCGCAGGACTGGTTCTCGCGCTTCGAGGGCGCGGGCCTGGACGGCGTGGTGGCGAAGCGGGCGGAGCAGACGTACCAGCCCGACAAGCGGGTGATGCTCAAGGTCAAGCACCAGCGGACGGCGGACTGCGTGGTGGCGGGGTTCCGGTGGCACAAGAACGGGCCCGGCACGATGGTGGGATCGCTCTTGCTCGGCCTCAACGACGACGAGGGCAAGCTGCACCACGTGGGAGTGACGTCGTCCTTCACTGCGGCGAAGCGGAAGGAGCTGGTGCAGGAGCTTGCGCCGCTGCGCGAGGGAGCCATGGAGGCCCATCCCTGGAAGGAGTGGGCGCAGTGGACCGGGGAGCAGCGCATGCCGGGAGCGGGGTCGCGCTGGAACCGCGGCAAGGATCTCTCCTGGGAGCCGCTGCGCATCGAGAGGGTCTGCGAGGTGGCGTACGACCATCTGCAGGGAGATCGCTTCCGGCACGCGACCACCTTCTTGCGCTGGAGGCCGGACAAGAATCCCGCCGACTGTCGATACGACCAGCTGGAGGAGACGGCGGCGACGGAGCTGCAGGCCATCTTCGGCATCCGGGAAGGGACCAGGGATTGACTCCGGCGCGGAAAGAGGTGCTTCGGGTCGAGGGGCGCGACGTCCACATCTCCAACCCGGAGAAGATCTTCTTCCCGCAGCGTGGCTACACCAAGCTCGATCTGGTCCGCTATTACCTCGCCGTCGCCGACGGGGCGCTGCGCGGAGCGGGCGGGCGGCCGATGGCGCTCAAGCGTTACGTGAACGGCGCCGAGGGAGAATTCTTCTTCCAGAAGCGGGCGCCGGAGGCCAGGCCCGACTGGACGGAAGTGGTGGAGCTGAAGTTTCCCTCCGGCCGCACGGCGCGCGAGATGGTGCTGCGGGATGCGGCCCAGCTCGCCTGGATCGTCAATCTCGGCTGCATCGATCTCCACCCGCATCCGGTGCGGGCCGAGGACCTCGATCATCCCGACGAGCTGCGCGTCGATCTCGACCCGGGACCGGGCGTGCCGTTCTCCGACGTGCGGGAGGTGGCCATGCTCGCGCGAGAGGTGCTGCGGGAGAACCAGCTGGTCGGCTGGCCCAAGACCTCCGGGTCACGCGGGATGCACGTCAACGTGCGCATCCAGCAGCGCTGGACGTTCCAGGAGGTCCGCGCCGCGGCGCTGGCGCTCGCCAGGGAGATCGAGCGCCGGGCTCCGGCCATCTCCACCAGCAAGTGGTGGAAGGAGGAACGCCACGGCGTGTTCATCGACTACAACCAGAACGCCAAGGACCGCACGGTGGCCTCTTCGTACTCGGTGCGCCCGACGCCGGACGCCCGCGTCTCCACGCCACTTTCGTGGGACGAAGTCCCCGGTGTGGATCCCGCTGAATTCACCTTGAAGACGGTCCCCGATCGCTTCGCAAAGCTCGGCGATCCCCACGCCGCCATCGACGAGACCAAAGGTTCCCTCGAACACCTGCTCGACCTCTCGGCCCGCCAGAAAACCGAGGGGCAGGGTGATGCCCCTTGGCCTCCCCACTACGAAAAACAGGCCGACGAGCCTCCTCGCGTCCAACCCTCGAAGCGCCGAACCAAGGCAAAGCCCCCTCAACCCTGATCCCGGCACCCGCACCCGCGCCCGCACCCGTCACACGCTCGCGGACGTCCACATGCACGTGGACGTGCACGTGCACTTCACCGCTTCCGCTTCGCCTTCACCGCCGGCGCCAGCGCCTCGAGGTCGTCGACCAGGTGGATCCCATCCAACCGCAGCTTGCTGCGCGAGAGCTGCTTCTGCAGCTCGTCAGCGGGCCCCAATAGCTGCGACTTGTCCCCCAGCTCCGCGAGCTCCAGCGAAGGCTTCACGCCGGTGGAGAGCAGCAGCCGGCCGTCCGGCGCGAAGGCCAGCGCCCGCGCTTCCGGCGTGCGCTCCAGCTGCGCAACCTCCCGTCCGGTGCGCACGTCCCAAAGGCGCATGGTTCCGTCCAGCGAGGCGGAAGCCAGCGTCTCGCCGTCGGGCGCAAAAGCCACCGACCAGACGCGCGCGCCATGCCCCCGCCAGGTGCTGCGCAGCTTGCCGTTGCTCACGCGCCAAGTGCGGATGGCCTGGTCGCGGCCGGCCGAGGCCAGGATGGATGCGTGCGGAGAAAAGGCCAAAGCCAGCACCGCGTCGGGCGAGCCGTCCATCCGGCGCAGCAGCTTCCCGGTCTTCGCCTCCCAGATGCGGATGGCGCGATCCTCTCCCGCCGCCGCCACCAACTCGCCGTCCGGCGAGATGGTCACCGCGAGTACGGGGCCGATGCCCGGCGCCCCCAGGACCCGCTGCTGCGCGCCGCCCGGAACCCTGAACAGCCTCACCGCCCCGTCGAGGCCGCCTACGGCCACGCTCTCGCCGTCGGGAGAGAAGGCGACGCAATCCACCACGCCGCCACGGCCGGAGAGCGCGATGCGCGCGCCGCCGGGAAGCTGGAAGAGGTACGCGTTGTCGTCGTGTCCGGCCGCGGCCAGGAACTTCCCGTCGGGCGAAAAGGCAAGGCCCGTCACCGGTCCGGAAGGCAGCTCCAGCGTCGAGGAGACGCGGGCCTTGGAGAGATCCCAGAGCGCGACGTGGCCCGCGACGTCTCCCACCGCGACCTGCGCGCCGGCCGGCGCTGCGGCGATGGCAGCGCCGCCCGCGAAGTCGGCCGGCCCCTGCAGGCGGATGTCGTGCGCGCCGGTGGAGACGCGCCAGAGGCGCAGCCGCCCGTCGCGGTTGGCGGAGAGCAGCGAGTTGCCGTCGGCGGAGAGAACCAGCGCGTTGGCGGTGTCGTCTCCCTCCATCCGCGCCACCAGCATGCGCGAGGCGGGGTCGATGATCAGCGCCGTCCCGTCCTGGCCCAACGCCGCCACCACGCCGCGCGCGACCGAGAGGCCCACCACCGCGCCGTGGGTCGTATTGATGCGGGTGATCTGCTGTCCATCCAGCGAGAAGAAGCGCACGGTGCCGTCGTTGCTGGCCGAGATCACCGTCCCTTCCGCGGTGAAGAGGGCGCGACTGGCCGGCTGGTGCCCTTCGCCGCGCAGGATGGAGGTGCGCTGCACCCGGCCGGGCCACCAGAGGCGCAGCGTACCGTCCTCGCCGCTGGAGATCAGCGAGCCCGCGTCCGAGGCGAACGAGGCCGACGTGACCGGGCCCGCGTGGCCTTCGAGCGCCGCCGCAACCGCCAGGTCATCCGCGCGGAAGAGGCGGATCATCCCGTCCGCGCCGGCGGTGACGATCTGCGCGCCGTCGGGCGAGAACTCCACGTCGCGAACCAGGGCCCCGGAGTCGCCCGATGCCAGCCGGTCGCCGGATTCGGTGTTCCAGGTGATCAGGCGCCGCTCGCCCGTCGCGGCGGCCAGCACTTCTCCGTCGGGCGAAAACGCCAGGACGGAGACCTTGCCCTCCTGGGGCTCCAGCGTCCGCCGGGTCTGCGCCGCGGCGTCGAGCATCCGGATGGAGCCGTCGCCCAGCGCGGCAGCGATGCGGTCACCCTTGCGCGAGATGGCCACCGCCTCGATGCCGGAGGGAAGGTCCAGGCGCCAGACCGGATCGAGCCGCACCGTTCCGACGCGCGCCGCGCGCCAGCGGGCCTCCGCCGTATCGTCGTGCACCCGCGCCGCCGCGGCGTACGCGGCCGCGGTGGACCAGCGCTGCTCGCTCGCCTCCTGCGCGCTTTTTTCCAACAGCGCCTGCGCGAGGAAACGCCGCGCCTCGCGGTTCTCCATCCAAATCTTCGCCGAGGCCGCAATCAGCAGCACGAGTGCGGTGGCGATGGCGATGCTCAGCGCGCGGTTGCGCTTGACGAACCGCCTGAGCAAATCCAGCGCGCTGTACTCCACGCCGGCGATGCGGGAACCGGCGCGGAACGCCTCGATGTCCGAGGCCAGATCCTGCGCCGACTTGTACCTTCGCTTCTTGTTCCGCTCCAGCGCGCGCTCGCAGATGAAGGCCAGCTCGCGCGGCACCTCCGGAGAGACGGAGAGCACGGGCGGAATGGGCTCCTTGGCGATCTTGAGCAGCACCTGGACGGCGCTCTTGTCGGTGAAGGGCGGCCTTCCCGTCAGGATCTCGTAGAGCACGGCCCCCAGGCTCCAGACGTCGCTCTGCTCGTCCACTTCCGCCACGCTGCCCAGCGCCTGCTCCGGGCTCATGTAGGCCGGCGTGCCGAGCACGTCCCCTTCCTTGGTGGCGTCGAAGCGCTCGTTGACGTCGGGGGCGCGCAGGCTGTCGCTCACGTCGTCTGGCCGGCCGCGCAGCCGGGCGATGCCCCAGTCCAGCAGCACGGTCTCGCCGAAGGCGCCCAGCATCACGTTCTCGGGCTTGACGTCGCGGTGCACCACGCCGCGCTGGTGCGCATAGGCCAGGGTCTGGCAGAGCTGCACGAAGTGGCTCAGCAGCTTGAGCCGGTCCCGCCCGCGCTCGCTCTTGAGCGCGTCGCCCAGCGTGCGCCCGCGCACCAGGCGCATGGCGCAATAGGGCTGCCCGCTGTTGCGCCGGCCCACCTCGTAGACGGGCACCACGCCTGGGTGTTCCAGCTGGCCGGCGATGCGCGCCTCGCGCAGGAAGCGATCCTCCGCGTCCTCCGGCCCGCCGGGGAGCAACTGCTTGAAGGCCACGTCGCGCCCGATGTGGCGATCGTGGGCCACGAACACCACCGCCTGCGCGCCGCGAGCCAGCTCGCGCTTCATCGCGTAGTGGCCCGGCAGCTCCAGCGACAGCGCGTCGCCCTGGGCCGATGCCTCGGGGCCGCCCGCCGCGCGCTGGTCGGGAATGGTGCTTTCGGGCGGGACGGACTCGCCCCACCGCGACTTGGCCTCCCCCATGGCCACAGTGTGCCACGAGAGAGGCCCTTTGGATCAACTCATGCGGCGACCCGCAGCTTCGGTTGCGGGCGGTCCAGAGCGGCAGCGAGGACCTCGTCCATCCGCTGCACGAGGACGATCTCCAGCTCGTCGCGGACGTGCTGCGGGATCTCACGCAGATCGGCCTCGCATGCCTGCGGGATGACCACGCGCTTGAGCCCCAGCCGGTGCGCGGCCAGCACCTTCTCCTTGATGCCGCCCACCGGCAGCACCCGGCCGCGCAGCGTCGCCTCGCCGGTCATGGCCGTATCGCTACGGACCGGAACGCCGCTGAGCAGCGAGACCAGCGCCGTGAACAGCGTCACGCCGGCGCTGGGCCCGTCTTTTGGCGTGGCGCCTGCCGGCACGTGGACGTGGACGTCCCAGCCCTCCAGCGGCCGGTCCGAAACGCCCAGCTGCGCCGCGTGGGCCTGCACGTAGCTGAGCGCCGCCCGCGCCGACTCCTTCATCACGTCGCCCAGCTGTCCGCTGAGGATGAGCTGGCCCTTGCCGGGCATGCGCAGCGTCTCCACGTAGAGGACCTCGCCGCCCACGGGTGTCCAGGCGAGGCCTGCCGCGATGCCCGGCGTGCCCGCATCCTCGCGCAGCTCCGGCTGGAAGCGGTCGGGGCCCAGCAGCGCCTCGATCTCTTCCGGCGGTACGCGGCGCGGCTCCTCCAGCGTGCCCGCCGCCTTCTCCATGGCGATGGCGCGGCACACGTCCGCCAGGCGCTTCTCCAGCGATCGCACGCCCGCTTCCCGCGTGTGCGCGGCGATGATCCGCTTCAGCGCCGCGTCGGTCAGCTCGACCCGGGCACCGGCGAGGCCGTGCGCGTCCAGCTGCTTGGGCAAGAGGTGCGCCCGCGCGATGGCCGCCTTCTCCTCCAGTGTGTAGCTGGGGATCTCCAGGATCTCCATGCGGTCGCGCAGCGGCGCCGGAATCGTCTCCAGCGTGTTGGCGGTGGCGATGAAGAGGACCTTGGAGAGATCGAAGGGAACCTCGAGGTAGTGGTCGGCGAACGAGCGGTTCTGCTCGGGATCCAGCACCTCGAGCAGCGCGGCAGACGGATTGCCCTGGTAGCCGGCGCCCAGCTTGTCGATCTCGTCCAGCATCACCACCGGGTTGGAGGTGCCCACCCGCTTGAGCGCCTGCACGATGCGGCCGGGCAGCGCCCCCACATAGGTGCGGCGGTGGCCGCGGATCTCCGCCTCGTCGCGCACGCCGCCCAGCGAGACGCGCACGAACTTGCGCCCCATGGCGCGGGCGATGCTCTGGCCCAGCGAGGTCTTGCCCACTCCGGGGGGACCGGAGAGGCAGAGGATGGGCCCCTTCAGATCGCCGCGCAGCTTGCGCACCGCCAGGAACTGCAGGACGCGCTTCTTCACCTTGGACAGGCCGTGGTGGTCGGCATCGAGCACGCCGCGCGCGTTGTCCACGTCGAGATTGTCGTCGCTGGTCACGCCCCAGGGCAGGTCGGCGATCCACTGCAGCCAGGTGCGCGCCACCTGCCGCTCCGGCGACTGCTCCGGCAGCTTCTGGAAGCGCGCCAGCTCCTTGTCCACCTGCGCGCGCACCTCCTCGGGCAGCCGCAGGGCGGCGATCTTCTGCGCCAGCTCGTCGCGGTCGGCGTCGGGGCCTTCACCAAGCTCGTTCTGGATGGCCTCCAGCTTCTTGCGCAGGATGTGCTCGCGCTCGGCCTTGGTCACGTTCTGTTGGACCGCGCCCTCGATGTCATGGGCCGCCTTCAGCACCTCGCGGCGCCTCGCCAGCAGCTCCACGACGACGCGCAGCCGCACCGCGGGATCCAGCGTGGACAGCGCCTTCTGCTTCTCGGCGGCATCGGCCGGAACGTGGTGCGCCAGCACGTCGGCCAGCGCGCCCGGATCCTTGATCTGGTCGAGGCTTCGCGCCACATGCGGCGGAACGCCAGGCAGGAGCGCGAGGATGTCGCGGGCAAGGCGACGCGCCTCCAGCGCCAGCGCCTCCACTTCGGCGCCGCTGGCCACGGGCTCGGCGATCTCTTCCACGCGCGCTGTCGGGGCCGGCTCGGCCTCGTCCAGCTCCAACACCCGGACACGACCTGTGACGGTCACGATCACGCCGCCGTCCGGGCCGACGCCTTCCACGCGGGCCAGCGCCGCAACCGGGTGCACGCCCAGCTCGTTCTCGTCGGTGCTCAACGCCACGACCACGCGCTTGTCATCCTCGCGCGCGAGCTTGCGGGCCATCGCGGCGCCCGCCTCGTCCGTCTCCAGCCGCGCCACTGCGCCGGGCAGCAGCACCGCGTCTTCCAGGACGAATACGGGGAGTCTCTTGGGGGTCTCCATCGTGTCCAACGTAAGGTCCGCAAGAACCGTGTCAAACCGGCTTTGCATTTCCGTATTTTGCGGTTGATCGAAGGGCAGAACGCAGCCGTTCGTAAGATGCAGCACGGGCGGCGCGGATTCGAATCCGGCCGCCCGTCCGTCGAGGAGGCTCTGGCTACTGCGCGGCGGAGGCGGGCGGAGGCCCACCGCCTCCCTGCGACGCCATCTTCGCCATGAACTCCTCGCCCGCCTTGCGCATCTGCGCCTCGCTCATCGCCTTCACGCGGGTGAGCAGGCCCCAGGACTGGCCGAAAGGATCCACGATGCCGCCCATGCGGTCGCCCCAGAACTGATCCGCCACCGCCATCGTGCTGGTGGCGCCGGCCTGGACGGCGCGGTCGTAGACCTCGTCCACGTCGGGCACGTAGAGCTGGATGCTGGAGGTGGGCTTGCGACCCTGTCCCGGCGCTTCGGTGGGCCCGCCCGGCATGGCGTCGTTGATGTAGAAGACGGAATCGCCGATGCGCAGCTCGGCGTGCATCACCATGCCGCCCGGCCCCGACATCCGCATCTGCTCCTTGGCGCCGAAGGCGTTCTTGTAGAACTCGATGGCGCCGCCGGCGTTGCTCGAGACGAGGTTGACGATCACTTGCTGGCTGCCCGGCGGCTTCCACGCCGGACCGGACGGCCTGGCCGCCCGTGGAGCTGGCTTGCGTGCCTTTGCCTTGGACTTCGCCGGCGCCGGCCGGCGGGCCGCGCCCTTTTTCGCTGCGCCTTTGCGAGCCTTCTTCGCCATGGTTTCCCTCCGGGGGGAGCATTCGCGCACGGGCCTGCGGCCCGGTCAAGGCGCGGCAAGGCAACTGCCTCGGCCCCCTTTCGCTCTCGTCCGGCGCGTGCGTATTTTCCGCGGATGCGCTATCTCGCGCTCGCGACCGACTACGATGGCACGCTGGCCGAGCAGGGCAGGGTACGCCGCCAGACGCTCGAGTCGTTGGAGCGCCTGCGCAAGAGTGGCCGCCGCGCCCTGCTGGTGACGGGCCGCGAGCTCTCCGATCTGAAGACGGTCTTCGACCGCATGGACCTCTTCGATCTGGTGGTGGCCGAAAACGGCGCCGTGCTCTACGACCCGCGCACGCGAGAGGAGAAGCTGCTGGCGGAACCGGCTCCGCCCGACCTGGCCATCCGCATGGCGGCACGCGGCGCCGATCCCCTCGGCGTGGGCAGGGTCATCGTCGCCACCCGCGAGCCGTACCAGGTGGCCGCGGTGGAGGTGGTGCGCGAGCTGGGTCTGGAGTGGCAGGTGATCTTCAACAAGGGGGCAGTGATGCTGCTCCCGCCCGGCGTCAACAAGCAGACCGGGCTGCAGCACGCTCTCGACCGCCTCGGGCTTTCGATGCGCAACACGGTGGCGGTTGGCGACGCGGAGAACGACCAGGCCATGCTCGCGGCCGCGGAGTGCGGCGTGGCGGTGGGCAACGCGCTCGACGCGCTCAAGGACCGGGCGGATCTGGTGGTGCGCGAGCCGCGCGGAGCGGGTGTGGAGGAGCTGATCGCGCGCCTGCTCGACGACGATCTGCGCTCGGTGGTGGTCGCTCGCCACGCGATGCTCCTGGGAACCCGCCGCGACGGCACCGAGCTGCGCATCGCGCCGGCAGGGCGCAGGCTCTTGGTCGCAGGGCCGTCCGGGAGCGGCAAGACCACGGCCGCCACCGGCATCCTCGAGCGCTTGATGGCAGCCGGTTACCAGTGCTGCGTGGTCGATCCCGAAGGAGACTACGAAGGCTTCGAGGGGCTGGCTTCCGTCGGCACGGCCGAGAGGCCCCCGTCCGCGGACGAGGTGCTGGATCTGTTGACCGGACCTGCCGTGCACGTGGGCGTGACGCTGGTCGGTGTCCCGGTGGACGATCGCCCCGCCTTCTTCGCCTCGCTCTTGCCCAGGCTGCAAGAGCTGCGCAGCAAGACCGGCCGTCCGCACTGGATCGCCATCGACGAGGCGCACCATCTCTTCCCCGCCTCGTGGCAGCCCGCGCCGCTGACCCTCCCGCGCGACCTCGGCGGCGTGCTCCTGATCACGGTGCATCCCGAGCGCGTGGCCAGGTCGATGATCCAGGCGGTGGACACCGCCCTGGCGGTGGGTGGTTCGCCGGCAGAAACGCTGCGGTCCTTTGGCGAGGTCCCGGATGTCGAGCTCGAGGAGGGCGAGGTGCTCGCGTGGTCGAACGGGATTGCCGAGCCGCTGCGGCTGATCCCCGGCAAGGCGCAGCACCGCCGCCACAAGCGCAAGTACGCGGCCGGCGACCTGCGCGACAACGCCTTCGTCTTCCGCGGTCCCAAGGGCGCGATGCAGCTGCGCGCGCAGAATCTTTCCGTATTCGTGCAGATGGCGGAAGGGGTGGACGAGGAGACCTTCCGCCACCACCTGGATCGCGGCGACTACTCCAGGTGGTTCCGCGCGGCCATCAAGGACGACGAGCTGGCGGAGGAAGCCGCCGCCATCGAGGGCGCGAAGGCGCCGGACAGCCGCAATCGCATCCGCGAGGCCATCGAGAAGCGCTACACGCTGCCCTCTTGAAGGGTTGGCCTTCCCCGGCCGCCCGGGTTACACGACCGCCATGGACTTCCGTAGGTTTCGCGGGACCGATCGCTACCTGACCTCCACCGCCCTCGAATCGGCGGTGAACTGCGCGCTGGCGCTGGAGCGCCCGCTTCTGGTGCGGGGCGAGCCGGGCACCGGCAAGACGCAATTGGCAGAAGCCATCGCCGCGGGCCTGGGCCTGCGGCTGATCCACTGGCCGGTGAAGTCCACCACCCGCGCGCAGGACGGCCTCTACGTCTACGACACCGTCCAGCGGCTCTACGACTCCCGCTTCGGCGACGGCGACGTCAAGGACATCCGCCGCTACATCAAGCACGGCCCGCTCGGGCAGGCCTTCGCCTCCAAGGAGCGGGTGGTGCTCCTCATCGACGAGGTGGACAAGGCGGATCTGGAGTTTCCCAACGACCTGCTGCACGAGCTCGATCGCATGCGCTTCGTGGTCGCCGAGACGGGCGACGAGGTGGTGGCGCGCGAGCGGCCGGTGGTGGTGATCACCTCCAACGCGGAGAAGGAGCTGCCCGACGCCTTCCTGCGCCGCTGCGTGTTCCATTTCATCGAGTTCCCGGACAAGGAGCTGATGGCGCGCATCGTGCGCGTGCACCACCCCGATCTCGAGGCGGCGCTGCTCGATCAGACGCTGCGCGCCTTCTACTCGCTCCGCGACGTGGACGGGCTGCGCAAGCGGCCTTCGACCAGCGAGCTGATCGACTGGATCGCGGTGCTGCGCCGCGCCGGCATCGCCAGCGTGGAGCTGGAGGCGGGGATGCCCTTCCTGGGCGCGCTGCTCAAGCGCGAGCAGGATCTCATCGCCTTCGCAGAGGCGGCCATGCGCGGGCGGCGTCCGAGGGCCTGATGTTCGTCCCCTTCCTCTACGAGCTGCGCGAGCGCGGCGTGAAGGTGGGCGCGCAGGAGGCGCTCTCGGTCGCGCAGGCGCTGGGGCTGGGCCTGCACAAGGGAACGCTGGACGGCTTCTACGAGGTGGCGCGGGCGCTCTGCGTCCACCGCGAGCAGGACCTCGACGCCTTCGACCGGGCCTTCGCCCATCATTTCCGCGGAGTCACGGAGGAGGCGCTGGCGATCACCGACGAAGTCCTCCAGTGGCTGGCGCAGCCGGTGTCGCGCCGGCAGCTCACCGAGATGGAGAAGGAGCTGCTCGAGCGGCTCGATCTCGCCGAGGCGCGCGAGCGGCTGCGCAAGCGCCTGCGGGAGCAGCGCGAGCGGCACGACCGCGGCAACAAGTGGGTGGGCACGGCCGGCACCTCGCCGCACGGCAGCGCGGGCACGCACCCCACCGGGATCAAGGTGGGCGACGCGCCCGGCGGACGCTCCGCGCTGGAGATCGCCGCGGAGCGCAACTTCCGCGATCTGCGCTCGGACGTGACGCTGGACACGCGCCACATCGAGGTGGCGCTGCGGAGGCTGCGCGCCTTCGTGCGGGAGGGGGCCCTGGACGAGCTGGACGTCGAGGCCACCATCGACAAGACGGCGCGCAACGCCGGCGAGCTGGAGATCGCGCTGCGCCCACAGCGCCGGTCCAACCTGCGCGTGCTCTTGCTCCTGGACGTGGGCGGGTCGATGGATCCGCACGCCGACGTCTGCGAGCGGCTCTTCTCAGCGGCGAAGCGGGCGACGCACTTCAAGGAGCTGCGTACTTGCTATTTCCACAACTGCGTCTACGGCCGCGTCTACGATTCGGCGGGGCTGATGCAGGGAACGTCCGTGCCGCAGCTCCTTCAGGAATGCGATCCGACCTGGCGGTTGATCGTGGTGGGGGATGCGCTGATGAGCCCGTGGGAGCTGCAGTCGGGCGGGTCACGTTGGAGCTTCAGCGAGGACTCGGGTGCGCCGGGCATCGCATGGCTCATGCATCTGGCAGGACACTTCGGGCATGCGGCCTGGCTCAACCCCGAGCCACAAGTGGCCTGGTATGGAACGGCCGAGATCATCCGGCGCGTCTTCCCCATGTACCGCATGACCCAGGACGGCCTTCTCGAGGCGGTGCATCATCTCATGCGCGGCGGCAACCGCCACTGATCAGCTACCGCGCGAAGTGCTCGGCGATCACGCTGGCCACGCAGCCCGTCAGCCGGATGCCGGTGGGGACGTGGAGGAACTCGTTGGGGCCATGCGCATTGGATCCCGGCCCCAGAACGCCGGTGATCAGGAACTGCGCCTCGGGGAACTTCTCGCCCAGCATGCCCATGAAGGGGATGGTGCCGCCCTCACCGAAGGCCATCGGCGCCTTGCCGAAATAGTTGCGCGACGCGCGCTCCACCGCGCTGGACAGCCACTGGGCGAGCGGCGGCGCGTCCCAGCCGGTCGACGACTTCTCTCCGTCGAAGACGACGCGCGCCCCGTGGGGCGGGTCCTTCTCCAGGGCGTCCTTGACGGCCTTGGTCGCCGCTGCCGGATCGATCCGCGGCGGAATGCGCAGCGAGATCTTGCAGGCGGTGAAGGGCCGCAGCACGTTGCCGGCGCTGCCCAGCGGCGGAAGCCCGTCGATGCCGGTGATGGAGAGCGCCGGACGCCAGGTGCGGTTGAGGATCATCTCCACCTTGTCGGTGACCACGGGCCGCGCGCCCTGCGCGAAGGGGAACTTGTTCCACACCTCGTCTCCGAGCGCCTCGGCGGTGAGGCGCGCCTGCTTCAGGCGCTCGTTGGAGATCTGGATCTGGAGGGCGTCCAGCCTGATCTTGCCCGTCTGCTCGTCCTCGAGGCGGCTGAGCAGTTGGCGCAAGATCCGGAAGGAAGAGGGCACGATGCCGCTGGCATCGCCGGAGTGCACGCCTTCGGTGAGGATGTCGACGCGCAGGTTGCCGGCGATCAGGCCGCGCAGCGAGGTGGTCATCCACAGCTGCTCGTAGTTCCCGCAGCCGGAGTCAAGGCAGACCACCAGCGAAGGCTTGCCGATGCGCGAGGCCAGGTGCTCGATGTAGGCGGGCAGATCCGGGGAGCCGCTCTCCTCGCCGGCCTCGATCAGCACCACACAGCGCGCGTGCGGGATCTTCTGCTCCTGCACCAGCCGCAGCGCGGCCAGCGAGGCGAAGCTGGAATAGCCGTCGTCCGCGCCGCCGCGACCGTAGAGCTTGTCGCCTTCCCGCACCGGCGCCCAGGGCGAGAGTCCCTGCCGCCACCCGCTCATCTCCGGCTGCTTGTCGAGGTGCCCATAGAGCAGCACCGTGTCCTCGCCCTCGCCGGGGATCTCCATGAGAATTACCGGCGTGCGCTCCGGCAATCGCACCACTTCGAGCTTGAGCCCGGCGACGGGCTGCTTGCGGCACCAGCCCTCGATCAGCGCCACCGCCCGATCCATGTTCGCCTGCCACTTCGGCTCGTAGGCGGGGGACTTGTTCGGGATGCGGATGTACTCGTGCAGGGCAGGGACGATCTCCTGCTCCCAGATGCGCTCGGACGACTGCAGGGCGCGGGCCGCGTCGAGAGTTGGCATGGCCGCGCTCTCCTACCACAAGGCGCGCAGTGTGGTGTTGCGCAGGGCACCTGTGCCATCTCTTGGTCGCATGCTGGTCCGGCTGGTGAGCGACTTCCGGCGGGCGATGGATTTCTCCCTGGTGCTCGACGAGGAGGGAATCGCGCACGATCTCCAGTCGGTGCAGGAGGGGCGGTGGGCGCTGGCGGTGGATGACGCCGACGCGGCCCGCGCCGAGCGGGCGCTGGCCGCTTTCGAGCGAGAAAACCCGCCGGTGCAAACGCGTTCCGAGCCGGCGCAGCCGTGGACGTCAGGCCTGGGCGCGGGCCTCGTCCTTTTCCTCGGGCTGCTGGCATTCCAGGTCTGGACGGGGCCCGACCGGGCGGAGAGCGAGTGGTTCCGGCGCGGCAGCGCCGACGCCGCGGCGATCGTACGGGGCGAGTGGTGGCGCGCGCTGACCGCGCTGACCTTGCACGCCGATGCAGGCCATGCCGCCGGCAACGCGCTCCTGGGCGGCCTTCTCCTCATGCTGCTGGCGCGCGTCCTCGGCCCGGGCGTGGCGAGCGTGGTCATGCTCCTCGCAGGCGTGGCAGGCACGCTCGCCACCGCGGGCCTTCTCCGTCATCACTTCGTGTCCGTGGGCGCTTCCACCGCCGTCTTCGGAGCGCTGGGCGCGCTGGCGGTGTTTCCACAAGCGCGATGGCGCGCCTGGATCCCGGTGGCGGCGGCGGTGGCGCTGCTCGGCTTTCTCGGCACCGCGGGCCGGGCCGACCTCGCCGGGCATCTCTCCGGATTCCTGGCGGGCCTGCTGCTCGGCACGCTGGCCTCGCGGCTGCCGCCCCTCCGCAGTCGGGCCGCGCAGGCGGCGCTCTCGCTGCTCTCGCTGGGGGCGCCGGTGGCCGCATGGCTGCGGGCGCTGCGCTGAACGTCGCAGACCGACCAGAACGGCGGTCGGCTGTCGCGGGGCGACGGTGCGCAGGCCATACTGCGCCGCCATGAAATCCCTGCTCTCGGAAGACGATCTCCACCTCTTCAACGAAGGATCCCATCTCCGGCTCTACGATCACCTGGGCGCGCACATAGGCGAGGACGGCACCTCCTTCGCGGTCTGGGCCCCCAACGCGCGCATGATCAACCTGGTCGGCGACTGGAACGGCTGGAACAAGCACCAGGACGCGCTGCAGCCGCGCGGCAACTCCGGCATCTGGGAAGGCTTCGTCCGCGGCGTGGGCAAAGGGACGAAGTACAAGTTCCACATCGAGGGTCCGGGCGGGTTCCGCGTGGACAAGGCCGACCCGCTGGCGCTGCACGCCGAGACGCCGCCGCGCACCGCCTCCATCGTCTGGGACCTCGACTACCGGTGGGGCGATTCGCGCTGGATGAAGGAGCGCGGCCCGCGCAGCGGCCTGGAAGCGCCCATCTCCATCTACGAGATGCACATCGGCTCGTGGCGGCGCCTGTCCGAGCAGGGAAACCGCTCCCTCGGGTACCGCGAGCTAGCCGCGCCGCTCTGCGAGTACGTGAAGAAGTTGGGCTTCACCCACGTGGAGTTCCTGCCGGTGATGGAGCACCCCTTCTACGGCTCGTGGGGCTACCAGACCACCGGCTACTTCGCGCCCACCAGCCGCTACGGCACGCCGCAAGACTTCATGTATCTGATCGATCAGCTCCACCAGGCGGGCATCGGCGTGATCCTCGATTGGGTTCCCTCGCATTTCCCGTCCGACGACATGGGGCTGGCCCGCTTCGACGGCACCGCGCTCTACGAGCACGCCGACCCGCGCCAGGGGTTCCACCCTGACTGGAAGAGCTTCATCTTCAACTACGGCCGCCACGAGGTGCGCAGCTTCCTGCTCTCCAGCGCCATGTTCTGGCTGGACCGCTATCACGCCGACGGCCTGCGCGTGGACGCCGTCGCCTCCATGCTCTACCTCGACTACTCGCGCAAGGAAGGCGAGTGGATCCCCAACGTGCACGGCGGCCGCGAGAACCTCGACGCGATCAGCTTCCTGCAGCGGCTGAACACCGAGGTCTTCGGCAGGTACGAGGGCGCGCAGACCTACGCGGAGGAATCCACCTCCTGGCCCGGCGTCTCGCGTCCCACCTGGCTGGGCGGCCTGGGGTTCGGGTTCAAGTGGGACATGGGCTGGATGCACGACACGCTCTACTACATGCAGCGCGATCCGGTGCATCGCCGCTTCCACCACCACGCGCTCACCTTCCGCGGGCTCTACGCCTTCCACGAGAACTTCCTCTTGCCCCTCAGCCACGACGAGGTGGTCCACGGCAAGGGATCGCTCCTGGAGAAGATGTCGGGCGACGACTGGCAGAAGCGCGCCAACCTCCGCCTGCTGCTCTGCAACCAGTGGTCGACCTCGGGCAAGAAGCTGCTCTTCATGGGAGGCGAGTTCGGGCAGCGCCGGGAGTGGAGCCACGAGGCGAGCCTGGACTGGCACCTTACCGCCGAGCCCGGGCACGCCGGCATCCAGCGGCTGGTGGCCGATCTCAACCAGCTGATGCGGCGGGAGCCGGCCCTGCACCAGCTGGACGTGCGGCCCGAGGGCTTCGAGTGGGTGGACGCCAACGACTCCAACCAGAGCGTGACCAGCTACCTGCGCCGGGGCAAGGACGGAGATCCGGTCCTCTGCGTGCTCAACTACACACCGGTGGTGCGCGCCGGATATCGGGTGGGGGTGCCGAAGGGCGGCAGGTGGAAGGAGCTGCTCAACAGCGACGCCGAGGTTTACGGCGGCAGCGGCGTCGGCAACCAGGGCTCGGTGCAGGCGGAGGCGCGGGCCAGCCACGGCCGCGCCTGCTCGCTCCAGCTCACGCTTCCTCCGATGGGCGCACTTTTCCTCAAGCCGGCAGTCTGATGTGCGGCCGGGTGGTTGCCTGGACCCCGACCCTCCGTGGAAGAAGGGACGTCAGTCACTCTTCCACGAGAGGAATACCGGGAATGCATCGAGCGCTCATCGCGACCCTGTTTGCTTGCGCCGCCTGCGGCGGCAAGAACACCATCCCCGCCACTGCCGAGATCAAGGCGGCGGCTACCTCCGCCCAGCAGAGCCTGGACGACACCAGCACCAGCACCCACGCCACCATCGGGCTGCAGGCCGTGACCCAGGGCATCGGCGACGCCGCCCTGAGCGGCACCGTGTCCGGCGTGGACCTGAGCCGCCTGCCGGATCCATCGGGGCTCGCCTCGGCGGCGATGGCTCCGCCCTCGAACACCACCACCCAGGGGCTCCGCGCCGGCAGCTCGGGACGCTCCGTCTCCGGCACGCCCACCGGATGCCTGGTCAGCGACGGCACCGGCACGCCGACGCTGATCGAGGACGGAACGCTGGGGTGCAACGCCGTCGACCACCTGGAGGTCTCCTATGACAACGGCGACCAGGTGAACATCACCTACGCGGGCACCGCCACCACCTTCGACCTGCGCGTGGAGGTCGTGGCCGGACGGTGGCAGGGGACCAGTCTGCACTACAGCGGCACCTACGACGCCGCCACGGGCAGCAGCGCCCGCGTCGCCGTCAGCGGCGCGCTGGAATTCGCCTCGGCCTCGAGCCCGGTGGTGATCGACGCGGACTTCCAGGTCTCCTACCACCTCTCCGTGTTCGACAGCGCCACCGGGCAGGGCGTCACCGTGGCCGTGAACGGCACCGCCGCCGACCACCTGGCGCTGGTCCGCGCCACCGCAGGACTGGACCTTCACCGCCCAGACCAATACCAGCGGGCAGACCACGCAGACCACCGCCGACTGGACGGGCAACGCGGAGATCGACCTGCTCAAGACCGATGGCGTCACCACCGATCACGCGGTGCGCTTCGACGGGCTGAACCTGCACGTCTCGGCGGTCAGCAGCAGCAGCTCGGGCAGCGTCAGCTTCACTGCGGGCGGTGACTTGGAGTGGGACGGCGCCATCGTCGGCCAGGTGGTGGTCAAGAACGGCGAGCTGGTCGTCGACTGGACCGACGGAACCGACTCGTCGTTCGACGCTTCGACGCTGGTCGGCTTGACCACGACCTAGGAAAGCGAAGAGCAGCCCAAGAGGCCCGGGGCTCCGGCTCCGGGCCTTTCCTTTTCCAGCTGGCAGCCGATCGCAGGCTTGCCGCCCGCGCAGAGTGGAAGATCTCCCGGGCGTGCCGCCGCGCCGCACACGCCACAACTTTCCCGCATGCGCATCGGCTTTCTCATGGACCCCATCGAGAGCGTGCGGGTGGACCACGACTCCACCTTCGCGCTGATGCTGGACTGCCAGCGCCGCGGCCTGGAGATCCGCGAGCTGCGGCAGGAGTGGCTCTACGTCGCAGAGGGGCGCGCGCACGCGCGCATGCGCACGCTGGAGGTGCAGCGGCAGCCGGGCGCGCACTACCGGGTGGCCGGAGACTTCGACGCGCCCCTCTCCGAGCTGGACATCCTCTTCCTGCGGAAGGACCCGCCGGTGGACGTGGCCTTCGTCCGCGCCACCCAGATCGTCGAGCTGGGCGGCGGCGGCCCGCTGCTGATCAACCACCCGCTCGGGCTGCGCGCGGCCAACGAAAAGCTCTTCGCCTTGCGCTTCCCCGACCTGGCGCCGGCGACGCTGGTCTCGCGAGATCTGGCGCGGCTGCGCGCTTTCATCGACGCCCAGGGCGGCGACGGCGTGGTCAAGCCGCTGGACGGCTGCGGCGGGCAGGGCGTGCTGCGGGTGCGGCGCGGCGACCCCAACCTCTCCGCGTTGCTGGAGATCGCGACAGACGGGGGCAAGGTGCCCGTGATGGCCCAGGCCTACCTGCCGGCGGTGCAGCAGGGCGACAAGCGCATCATCCTCCTGGCCGGCGAGCCCATCGGCGCGGTCCTGCGCGTCCCCGCCGCGGGCGAGCTGCGCGCCAACTTCGCCTCCGGGGGAAGCGCGGCCCCGGCGCCGCTCACAGCGCGGGATCGGGAGATCTGCCGGCGGCTCGCGCCGGCGCTCAACGAGCTGGGCCTTTGGCTGACCGGCATCGACGTGATCGGCGGCAAGCTCACCGAGGTCAACGTCACCAGTCCCACGGGGCTGGTGGAGATCGACGCGCTCAGCGGGTTGTCGCTGGAGGAGCGGGTGATCGATTTCGCACTCGAGCGCGCGGCCCGACAGCAACACCGCGCCGCCGCGGGTATATGAACGGCCGGTGAGCAAGCCTGGGAAACAGAGCGACCTGGCGGAGGCCGCGCTGGCCCTCGATCACGAGCTGCGCCGATTCGAGGAGCTCTCCCTGCAGGCGGCGCGGGTGAAGCTGAACACGGAAAAGAACCTGGAGCGCGCCACCGAGGCCCTCAGCCGCGCCGCCGAGAGCCAGGACCGCATCAGCGCGCAGGTGCAGAAGCTGGTGGCCGCGGTGACCGCCGCGCGGCAGAAGCAGGAAACCGACGCCGCCGCGCTGATCGAGCGCGCAAAGGAGATCTCCGCCCGCCGCACGGAGTTCGCCGGGCTCCTCCAGCGGATGGCCGCGCTGGGCCACGCCGCCCGCGACGTACAGGAGCTGCTCAAGTCCGGCCCGGCCAGCATCGACGAGGTGCAGTCGCGGATGCAGCAGGTCGCGGACGAGGCGGCCGCCATCGCGAAGGCGGCGGAGGAAAAGGAGATGGAGGAACTGGCTCGCCAAGCCGACGTCCTGCGCCATCAAGTCCTGGCGGCGAGGAACAAGGTCGCGCTGCTCTCGAAGAAATCAGCCGGTTAGGGCCCCGCGATCCGCGGTCAGGAGACCGCTTTCAACTTCACCTGCCTCACCGGCAGCCGGAGCACGAACTCCGCTCCCGGCCCCGGAATCACCTCCAGCGACCCGCCCAGGCTCTGCACCGCCCGCCAGGCGATGGTCAGGCCCATTCCCATCCCGCGCCCCGGCCCCTTGGTGGTGAAGAACGGGGTGAAGATGCGCTGCGCGTCCTCCGGCTTCACTCCCGGGCCGTTGTCCTTGACCGAGAGGACGAGCGTCTCGCCGGCGCGCGCTCCACGGATGCGCACGCGCCCGCCGACCTCCGGCGCCGCTTCGATGGCGTTCTGCACCAGATTGGAGATCACCTGGTTGAGCTCCTCGGGCACGCACTCCACCGTGCCGTCGCCTGCCAGGTCCTGCTGCACCGCGACCGTCCGGCCGGTGGCGGGCAGCACCAGCGTCACCGTCTCCCGCACCGCCGCATAGACGTCGTGCGCGCGCACCGCGCGCGAGTAGCCGGCCTTGCTGTAGCTGCTCATCAGCTCGACGGTGGAGGCGATGCGCCGGATGCCGCTCTCCGCCACCTCGAACAGCTCGCGCATCCGTTTTTCGGTGCGCGGCAGGTCCTCGGCGGCGATTTGCCCAGCCACCAGCGCCTCCGCGTCGATGCGCACGCGCGCCAGCGAGTTCTTGAGGTAGTTGAGCGGGTTGTTGATCTCGTGCGCCAGGCCGCCCGCCACGATCTCCAGCGAGTCCATGCGCTGGGTGAGGACGATGTCGGCGGTGGTCTCCTGCGCCTTGACCAGCGCCCGGGCGGTGGTGAGCAGCTCGCGGGGCGAGAAGGGCTTGGCCAGGTAGGCGGAGACGCCCGTCTCCAGCCCGGCCACGCGGTCGTCCAGGTCGCCCTTGGCCGTCAGCATCAGCACGGGGATGTGGCGCGTGTCCTCGCCCGCGCGCAGCCGCCGGGTCAGCTCCAGGCCGTCGATGCCCGGCATCATCAGATCGGCGATCACCAGCGAGGGCCGCTCCTTGCGCGCCATCTCCAGGCCCTTGAGCCCGTCCTCGGCGGAGATGACCTTGAACTGCGTGCGCAGGGAGGTGTGCACCAGGCGGATGATGTCGGGCGTGTCGTCCACCACCAGCGCCACGTGCGAGCGGCTCTCCTCGTCGCCGTCGCGCACCGCGACGCGCCGGTCGGTGGCCTCGACGATGTCTAGCAGGCGGTATTCGTCGCGCGCCGCCATCTGCACCGCGAAGTCCATCAACCCGCGGTCGTTGGCGCGCTGTCCTTCGGGCATGTCGCGCGCCGGCCCGCGGCGGTCCAGCACCTCGGGGCGGAAGTGGTCGCGGTCGCGCGGCAGCTCCACCGTGAACCTGGCGCCGCGGTTGGACTCGGCCCGGATGCGGCCCCCGTGCAGGTCGACGATCTCCTTGGCCAGCGCCAGCCCGATGCCGGTGCCGCCGTAGCGGCGCGTGCCACCCATGTCCACCTGGTAGAAGCGCTCGAAGAGGCGCTCGGACATGGCGGGCGGGAAGCCCGGCCCGTCGTCCTCCACCGTCACCTCCGCCACGCCCTGGTCTTCGCGCAGGCCCACGCGCACGTGCCCGCCGGGTGGCGTGAACTTGGTGGCGTTGGAGAGCAGGTTGAGGAAGACGCGCTCGATGCGCTCCAGATCGCACCAGACGGGAGTGGAATGTGCCTCGGTGACGAGCTTCAGCTCGATGCCCTTGCGCGAGGCGAGCGGCTCCACCTGCCCCACCAGGCCGCGCAGGTACTCGGCCAGGTCCACCTCGGCGATCTTGAGGCGCAGCTTCGATTCCTCCATCCGCGAGAGATCGAGGAGGTCGCCGATCATCTTGAGCAGCTTGAGTCCGCTGCGGAACATCGACTCGAAGGTGGACCGGTGCGCCGGGCTCAACTCGCCCATCTCGCCGTCCAGGATCAGCTCGAGCGGAGCCAGCACCATGGCCAGCGGCGTCTTGAACTCGTGCGTGATGTTGGCGAAGAGGGTGGACTTGAACGCGTCCAGCTGCTTGAGCTCCTCGTGAGCGCGCTCCAGCGAGGCCGTGGTCTGCTCCAGCGCGATGCGGTCCATCACCTGCTTGTGCTGCACTCCAAAGAGGACGATCTGCCCCGTGCCGGTGATGATGGCGGTCGCCGCCAGGAAGGCGAGGTTGGTGGCCGCCGCCGCCGTGCTGCCCACCGTGCCGAGCAGCACGTTGGGGAGGACGAAGGAGACGAGGATCAGCCCGTGGGTGGTGAGCACCACCCGCGCCGGCCAGACGAACAGCAGGCCGGTGCCGACGATCACCAGGGAAAGCCCGGCGTAGTACGACGAGGCCATGCCACCGATGAAGATGGTCATCAGGCTGATGCCCGAGGCGGCCAGCAGGATGTAGGCGCTGGAGATGAGGTCGGCGTGGCGCTCGAAGAGCTTGCTTTTCAGCACGCCGAAGAGCGCCAGCGTGACCAGCGCCACCAGGACGCGGACGGAGTAGAGCAGGCGAAGCGCAGCGGCGGGCGCGAACAGGTAGTCGAGGATGCCGAACGCCGGATAGAGCAGCAGCGCGATCATCAGCACGAACTTCGTCCCGCGCCGGTTCCGCTCCAGCAGCCAGGACGACCAGCGCTGCTGGGGAGTCGGCGCGCTCATTCCCGGGTCAGCTCGACGAACGGGTTCACACCCGTCTCCTCTTCGAGGAGCTGCAGGGTGGCGTCGGGGGCGGCGCGGCGCGCGATCTCCAGCTGCTCGGGGCGGCTGCGGTAGAGCAGCTGCCAGTCGAGGTGCTGCTCCATGATGTACCGGGTGGGATTCTCCGGGACCATGTTGCCGACGAACAGCTTGCCGGCGGGCGCGAGCCGCGCGAAGAGGTTGCGGGTCAGCACCACTCCGGTGGAGGGCTGCAGGTAGTCGAACAGGCCGCAGGAGAAGATGGCGTCGAACTGGCCGAACGCCGCGAACAGCTCGGCGTCGCGCAGCAATCGCTTGATCGACTCGTTGAGGAACAGAACCTGGACGCGCTTCTGCCACTTGGCGTCTACCACCCGTTTCAGCCGCCGCCAGGCGTAGGCCAGCGCGCCCTTGTCCTGGTCGAAGAGCACGATCTCCAGCGGCGCGCCCAGATCCTCGGACTCCCGGAGCAGCTCCACCAGCTCCTGCGCCGGGCCGGCGGCGACGGAGAGCAGGCGCAGGGGCCGAGCGGCCCCGCGCCGCGACTCGATCAGCTTGGCCAGCTCGCGCTTGACCAGATCCTTGCGGCGGTTGACCGCCTGCGCCGCCTTGGTGCCGATGAAGGCCAGGTTGACCGCCTTCCCGAACAGCGTCGCACCCTCGAAGTTGCGCTCGTACATGAAGCTCATCATCTCGTAGTCGCCCGGGTACCCGAAGGGCTTGTGCAGCATCCGGTGCAGGCAGGGCGACTGCATCAGGTAGTCGTGCACGTGCCGATGCGAGAAGTGCTTGAGCGCCGGCACGTGGCTTGGCGGAGCCGAGCGCAGGGCGGCGTCGATCTCCTCGGTCTGCTTCACCACGTCGGCCACGAACGAGGAGCGCAGCTGCGCGATCAGGGCCTCGCGCGCGGGCGAGCCCTCGCCGTGGAGCACGTGCCAGGGCAGGTCGTTCTCCAGCCGCTTGAGCTGCAGCTCGGCATCCTCCAAGTAGAGGCGGAGCTCGCTGACCAGCACCTTGAACCGATCGTGCCCGGGCGCGCGCCAGGTCTCGCTGGAGAGCGCGGTGGCCTGGCCGAAACCCTTGATGGCGCGCAGCTCCTGCACTTCGTCGACGTGGAGCATCCCCTCCAGGGAGAGCCCCACGACCGTCGTGCCCTCGAGCTCGCGCACCGACCCGACCTTGGCCGGGCCGCGATAGGCCTCGTGCCTGTCGAAGCGCACGCTGATGTCGGCGAGCTCGTCGCCCACCGCCACCGGCGCTTCCGCCGGCCATTCGAGCGCCACGCCGTTCTCCGAGACGTCGAGCAGCGGGCAGGCGCGGTTCATGCCGGACAGGATCACTTCTGACCTGAGAGGGAGGAGGTCAGAGGCGCGATATCTGTGTGGGCGGAAGAAGACCTCGCGGCCCTGGCCGCCTTCGAGTTCTTCGTATTTGCGAACGCGGTGCAGTAGAACGGTCACTTCGGGGCCTCCATCGGGTTTAGACGCACCTCGAAGCGAGCGCCGCCTTGCGGGCGGTCGAGCACTGCGATTTCCCCCTGGTGCGAGTCGACGATCAACTTCGCCATGTACAAACCCATTCCCATGCCGCCTTCGCCTTTGCTGGTGACGAAGGGTTGGAACAGGGTGCGTTTCAGCTCGGCTGGAACTCCGGGCCCTTCATCCTCGACGGCGAGCACGACGCGCCCCGCCTTGCGGGACGCCTCGATGCCGATCAGCCGCCACTGACCGGTCGCCTGCACGGCGTTCCGGACCAGGTTCAGGAGGACTTGCGTCAGCTTCTGTCGGTCACCGTGGACGGCAGGAAGGTTCTCCTCCACGTGCACCGCCACCTTGTGGGAGCGGAAGCCCATGTCCATCCGGGCGATGGCGACCGCGTCCTGCACCACGGCAGAGGGCTGCAGCGGCGCCTTCTCGATCGAGAGGCCGCCCCCTCGCGCGAACTGGTGCATCGCCTCCAGCGTCTGGATCAGGTTGCCGACCCCGTGGAGGCCCACCTGGACGCTCTCCAGGACGTCGGGCGCCACCTGCCGCTGCTGCAGCACGCTCTCGACGTAGCCCAGGCTCACCATGAGGTTGCGCAGGTCGTGCACCACGCCGGCGGCCAGCTTGCCCATGGTGCCGAGCCGCTCCATGTGCAGGAGCTGCGTCTGCGCCTTGCGCACCTGCCCCAGGCTCGCGTCCAGCTCCTCGGTGCGCTTGGCGAGCAGCGCCACCAGCCGCTGGATGGCGCGCGCCTGGTGCACGTGCTCGCTGGCGTGCCGGACCGCCTCGAGGATGTCGTCGGGCTGCCAGGGCTTCTTGAGGAAGCGGAAGACGCGGGCGCGGTTGATGGCCGAGATCAGCGCCGGCGGGTCGGTGAAGCCGGTGAGGACGATGCCGGCGACGTCGGGCTTGGACTCGCGCAGCTTCTCGAGCAGCTCCACGCCGGTCATCTCCGGCATGCGCTGGTCGGTGATGACCACGTCGAGTTCGGCGTTCTTCGCGACCTCAAGGGCCTGGGCGCCGGAGGTCGCCTCGAAGACCCTGTAGCCGCCTTCGAGGAAATTGCGCAGGACGATCAGGTTCTGGTTCTCGTCATCGACAATGAGAACGCCACGGCTGCGGGTCTCGCCGACGCCGTGCAAGGCGATTAGATTGCGCAGTCCGTCATCCAACATAAGAGGCGGGAGAGAATGAGCCTGAGCGAGCCCTAAAGGCAACTTCCGATTCAGGTAAATTCCCGACCATCGTCGCGGGGTTATCCGTAAATCGCGGTATGTTTCAATGAGACGCAACGCGTCAATGCGGTGCGACGGGTAGGTACCGGTGCGAATCAGTGCTCGTCGTGACGCCCGGTCGCGGCGTGCAGCGCGTCCTCGAGCGTCGCGATGCGCTGGCCGGCCTTGCGCAGCCGCCGGCACAGCTCGCGATTGATGTTCTGCAGGACCAGCACGTACGTCTTGGCGTCGGTCTTGTAGAGCTTGTACAGGTCCAGGTTGGTCAGCTCGTACAGCAGCGAATCCTTCTCTGCGCAGCAGGAGAAGGGGCGCGGCTCCATGTCGATGAGCGAGGTGACGCCGAAGAAGTCTCCCGGCCGCATCATCAACAGGCGCGCCTGCGTGCCGTCCGTGCAATGGCGCCGGACGATCAGCGCGCCGTCGCGCACGATGAACATCGACCGGCCCTGGTCGCCTTCGCCGAACAACTCCTCGCCGGCGGCAATGCGGCGCTCCTTCAGCATGGCGGCCACCACGCCGACCACGTCGGGCATGAGCCCGCCAAAGAAGGAAGTCTTCGCCAGGAAGGCCTGCAGCTCCTCTTCGGCCATCCGCCAAGCTTAACTCAGCTGTACGCCTCGATGGGAGGGCAGGCGCAAACCAGGTTCTTGTCGCCGTAGACGTGATTGAGACGGCCGACCGCCGGCCAGAACTTGTGGTCGCGGACCCACTTCGCCGGGTACGCCGCGTGCTGGCGCGAATAGGGGCGGTCCCAGTGATCGGCGGTGAGCACCTCGGCCGTGTGCGGCGCGCCCTTGAGCACGTTCTGGTCGCGCCTCGCCTTGCCCGTCTCGATCTCGCGGATCTCGTCGCGGATGCCGATCATCGCCTCGCAGAAGCGGTCCAACTCGCTCCTGGGCTCGCTCTCGGTGGGCTCGATCATCAGCGTGCCGATCACCGGGAAGGAGGTGGTGGGTGCGTGGAAGCCGTAGTCCATCAGCCGCTTGGCCACGTCGTCCACCTCGATGCCCGCGTCGCGCTTCACCTTGCGCAGATCGACGATGCACTCGTGCGCGACGAAGCCGTTCTTGCCCTTGTAGAGGACGGGGAAGTGCTGGTCGAGGCGCTTTGCGATGTAGTTGGCGTTGAGGATGGCCACCTTGGTGGCCTGGGTGAGGCCCGCGGCTCCCATCATCTTGATGTAGGCCCAGGAGATGAGCAGGATGCTCGCGCTGCCCCACGGCGCCGCGCTCACCGGCCCGGTGGCCTTCTCGCCGCCGGTGCGCACCACCGGGTGGCCCGGCAGGTAGGGCGTCAGATGTTTCGCCGCGCAGATGGGCCCCATGCCGGGGCCGCCGCCTCCGTGCGGGATGCAGAAGGTCTTGTGCAGGTTGAGGTGGCAGACGTCGGGGCCGAAGTCGCCGGGCCGGCACAGCCCCACCTGCGCGTTCATGTTGGCGCCGTCCATGTAGACCTGCCCGCCGTGGCGGTGGACCACGTCGCAGATGCGCCGGATCTCCTCCTCGAAGACGCCGTGGGTGGAGGGATAGGTGATCATCAGCGCGGCCAGGTCCTTGGCGTTCTCCGCCGCCTTCCCCTCCAGATCCGCCACGTCCACGTTGCCGCTCTCGTCCGTCTTCACCACCACGATGCGGTAGTTCACCATCGCGGCGGATGCCGGGTTGGTGCCGTGCGCCGACTGCGGGATCAGGCAGACGTTGCGGTGACCCTCGCCGCGCGCCTCGTGGTACGCCTTGATCACTTGCAGTCCGGCGTATTCGCCCTGCGCGCCCGAATTGGGCTGGAGCGAGACGCCCGGGAAGCCGGTGATCTCCGCCAGCATCGCCTCCAACTCCTGGAAGATCTGCGTGTAGCCCGCCGCCTGCGTCCGGGGCGCGAACGGGTGCAGCCGGCCGAACGCCGGCCAGGTGACGGGCAGCATCTCGGCGGTCGCGTTCAGCTTCATGGTGCAGGAGCCGAGCGGAATCATGCTGCGGGTGAGCGACAGGTCGCGCGACTCGAGCAGCTTGAGGTACCGCAGCATCTCGGTCTCGCTGTGGTGCGTGTTGAAGACCGGGTGCGTGAGGTAACCGCCCTGCCGCAAGAGACTCCTGGGCAAATTGCTCTCGGTCCCCGTCGGGTCGGGCAAGCTGTGGGCGCCGGCGAAGGCCGAGAGGATGTCGCGCACGTCCTCCGGCGTGGTGGTCTCGTCGAGCGAGACGCCGATGGTGCGGTCGTCGATCTTGCGCAGGTTCATCTTCTTCGCTTCCGCGGCGGTGAAGATGCTGCCCACCTGCGCCGCCTCCACCCGCACCGCCACCGTGTCGAAGAACTGCTCGTGGCGCAGCTTGAACCCCAGCGCCGCGAGCCCGCCGGCAAGCTGCGCGGTGAGGGCGTGGACGTGCTGGGCGATGGCCTTGAGCCCCTTCGGGCCGTGATAGACCGCGTACATCCCCGCGATGATGGCGAGCAGCGCCTGCGCCGTGCAGATGTTGCTGGTGGCCTTCTCGCGGCGGATGTGCTGCTCGCGCGTCTGCAGCGCCATGCGCAGCGCCGGCTTGCCCTGTGCGTCGACGGAGACGCCGATGATGCGGCCGGGCATGTGCCGGACGTAGTCATGCCTGGTGGCGAAGTAGGCGGCGTGCGGCCCGCCGTAGCCCATCGGCACGCCGAAGCGCTGCGTGGAGCCCACCGCGCAGTCGGCGCCCAGCTCTCCGGGGCTGGCGATCAGACAGAGCGCCAGGATGTCGGCGGCGGCTGCCACCAGCGCGCCGGCTGCGTGCGCCTTCTCGATGAAGGGCCGTGGATCCCGGAGGCCGCCGTCGGTGCCTGGGTATTGCAGGAGCGCGCCGAAGATCTTCGTCTTCGCGGGATCGAACGCCGCCGGATCGCCCACGATCACGCGGATGCCGAACGGCGCCGCGCGCGTCTTCACCACCTCGATGGTCTGCGGATGGCAGTCCTGGGCGACGAAGAACGAGTCTCCGCCGGCGGTGGCGACGTTGTGGAACATGGTCATCGCTTCCGCTGCCGCGGTGGCCTCGTCGAGCAGCGAGGCGTTGGCGACGGGCAGACCGGTGAGATCCTCCACCATGGTCTGGTAGTTGAGCAGCGCCTCCAGCCGGCCCTGCGAGATCTCCGGCTGGTAGGGCGTGTACTGCGTGTACCAGCCGGGGTTCTCCAGGATGTTGCGCAGGAGGACGGCGGGTGTGACGGTGTCCGAGTAGCCCATCCCGATGTAGCTGCGGAACACCTGGTTCCCGGCGGCAATCTCCGCCAGCTCGCGGAGGAGGCCGAATTCCGACCGCCCCGCCGGCAGGTCGAGCGGCCGCTGCAGGCGGATGGAAGCCGGCACGGTGCGGTTGATCAGCTCATCCAGGTTGCCGACCCCGAGGACCGCCAGCATCGCCTCGATGTCGGGGCTGTCCGGCCCGAGGTGGCGGTCGACGAAACGATCGGGATGACGGGTGGGCTGCATCGCGCGGGCTCCTGTTCGAGGCGGCGCAAGATAACGGGAAGCGGCCGGGTCTGCTAGCATCACCCGCCATGAATCTCACCGGCGACCCCGAAGGACTGGCCGCGCTCAAGGCGTTCCAGGAGGGGAACCGCGACTACCTCAAGTTCCTCATCCAGGAAGCGCGCACCGTCTTCGAGCACCACGTCGATTTCAAGGATGGCGCCGGCACGCAGTTCCGTCTGCACTTCGACGTGCGGACGGGCGCGTTCAGCGTGGAGAAGAAACCGGCAAATTGATTTGAATCAGGGGATGCCGAGCACGTCGTATGCCAGGAGGAAACGTGCGCAAACCAGCGACGATGGTCATTCTCTCCCTCCTCGGCTGCTCTCATCTCGATCGGTCCTACGCCGGATCTTCTTCGGATTTCGTCGTCGTCGGGGGCGTCACTGTCGGACCCGCCTTCCCTGGTGACCTGACCCGTTACGATCCGGCGGTGAGTCCCATCGAGGCGCTGTGGGTGGCCGGCGCCGCCGGCGTCAAGAACGCGACCTCAGTGGCCGAGGTCGGCGCCCTCTGCCGCGACGGCGACACGGACCCTCCCTACACCTGCCCGGGCACGACCCCTGCCTCGGGCAGTCCAGGCCCCGCGAGCACTGGCCCCATCTCGTCGCCTCCGGGCCCCCCGGATTAGCCCCGTTCGCGCATGACATTCTTGTCGCGCTGGAAGCCCCGGCCAGACGACGACGGCGCCGTCTTCACCGCCGCCCCCGCCGCCGGATTAGGCAGCGCGCGCCTCAGGCCATCGGCCGTCGCGCGATCCGATAGAGCAGCAGCCCCATCAGCGCGAAGCACCCGACGCCCAGGATCTGATACCCGCCGTTGCCGATCGCGTGGGCGACGTTCTCGCTGATGTCCAGCGAATCCACGAATGCTCCCAGCCTGTCGCCCCAGTGGAGGAAGGCCACCACTGTGCCCGTGAGTGTTCCTCCCGCGACCAGGCCGGTGGCGAACAGCGAGCCCGGGCCGACGTCCTCGCCGTGGCCCGAGCTCTTCGCGCCCGAGCGCTTGTCGACGATGCCCTTGATCGCGCCGCCCACGAAGATGGGCAGCGTCGTGGAGAGCGGCAGGTAGGCGCCCACCGCGAAGGAGAGCGGCGAGACGCCGCACAGCTCGATGGTGACGGCGAGAAACACGCCGACCAGCACGAACTGCCAGTCCAGGTTCTGCGCCAGCAGGCCGCGGATCAGCGTGGCCATGAGCGTTCCCTGGGGCGCGGGGAACGCCTCGGTGCCGATCTGGTGCCGCACCAGCCCGGTGGCGGCGTCCACCGTGGCCTTGTCCAGCACCTGCATGGTGAAGCCGATCACCAGCGCCGCCACCACCACGCCGATGAGCAGGCCGATCTGCTGCAGCCGCGGCGTGGCGCCCACCAGATAGCCGGTCTTGAGATCCTGCGAGGTGGCGCCGGCGTTGGCGGCGGCGATGCAGACCATGCCGCCCACGCAGAGCGCCATCGGCTGGTAGAAGTCGCCGGTCCAGCCGATTCCCAGGAACAGCAGGCAGGTGGCCATCAGCGTGGCGATGGTCATGCCCGAGACCGGGTTCGAGGAGGTGCCGATCAGCCCGACGATGCGGGAAGCGACGGTGACGAAGAAGAAGCCGAAGACGACGATGAGGATGGCGAGGAGCAGGCGGCCGCCGAAGTTGCCGGGCAGGAACGGCAACAGCGCCATGATCAGCACCAGCACCAGGCTGCCCGCCACCGTCACCACCAGCGGGAGGTCGCGCTCGGTCCGCGCCGTGCTCGCCTGGCCGGCGCCGCCGCGCAGCGAGGCAAGGCTGCCCTTGAAGCTCGACACGATGGTGGGGAGCGTCTTGAGCAGCGTGATGAAGCCGCCCGCGGCCACGGCGCCCGCGCCGATCTGGCGCACGTAGGCGAAGTAGATGGCGCGGTTGAGCTGCGCGAACGTGTGCGTCGCCGGATCCCATCCGTAGGAACCCGCGCGGGCGACGTCGGCGAGGTATCCGAGCTTGACCAGCTGGGCGGCGATGGTGGCGGCGGGCACCAGCGAGGCGATCAACGGGATGATTCCCAGCCAGGCCAGCACGCCGCCCGAGACCAGCACGCCGGCGATGCGGGGGCCGATGATGTAGCCCACGCCCATGTACTCGGGGGTGATCGAGCCGTTCACCGTGGCGGCAGGAAAGACGCGGCTGGTGGCGCTGCTGACGTAGCCCGGCACCTCGGCGATGAACTTGAAGATCTGCTGCAGCACCGCGTAGCCGATGGCGAAGGCGAGCCCCATGTACGCGGTGCGCGCCATCGCGCCGCCCTGTTCGCCGGCGATCAGCACCTGCGCGCAGGCCGCGCCCTCCGGGTAGGGCAGGTTGCCGTGCTCCTTGACGATGAGCGCGCGGCGGAGCGGCACCATCATCAACACGCCGAGCATTCCGCCCAGGAGCGCCAGCGTGAAGATGGTCCAGTAGCTGAAGTAGCCCGCTCCCACCGACTGCTTCGTCGCGGGATCCATCGCGAGGAAGAGGAAGCCGGGCAGGGTGAAGACGACGCCGGCGGCGATGCTCTCGCCCGCCGACCCGATGGTCTGGACGATGTTGTTTTCGAGAATCGTGGACCCGCCCAGCTTCTTCAAGAGCGAGATGGAGAGCACCGCGATGGGGATGGAGGCGCTGACCGTCAGGCCGGCCTTGAGCGCCAGGTAGACGGTGGAGGCGCCGAAGATCAGCCCGAAGAGCGCGCCCACGGCGACTGCCTTGGGCGTGAACTCCGCGACGCGCGCCTGGTCGGCGACGTAGGGCTTGTGGTCGGCAACGGGGGCGACGCCTTCGGCCATGTCGATCTCCTGGGCGGGTCGCGGGTACGTACCCGAGACGGTCGCAGGAGGTCAAATTGGCTGCCGTTCAGGCCCAGCTGACGCGGAGCGCCACCTCGGCGCCGGCGTCGTCGCTGCGCAGCACCCTCGGCTCGTCCACCGTGCCGTTCACGCCGGAGAGGCCGTAGAGCATGCGGAGATTTCCCTTGATCTGCTGGAAGAGCGACTCGTGGGCCTTCCCGCCCGAGATGGTCACCCGCACCTGCCCGGCCTTTTCCCCAGCCGGTTCATAGCGGAAGCTGAAGCCACGCGTCACCATCGAGTAGAACCGGTCGAGGTTGGTGAAGAGCTGGTCGGGGCTCTTTCCGAAGAGCGTCAGCGCCATCTTCACCACCGGCGCCACCACGGTCCCGCTCAGGTGCTCGGCGGCTGCGAAACCGAGGTCAGCCGCGAGCTCCGGCGACCGCGCGTGCAGCACCTTCTCGATCTCTTCCAGCGCAGCATAGTCGTGCCAGGAGAAGGCGAAGGGCGGCTTGTCGACGAACTTGCGCGACGCCGGCGAGAGCTTCGCCGACACCTCGCTCTTGAGCCCCCGCTTCTCGAGAAAGTCGGCGGTGATGCGGTAAGCGGCTCCAAGGACGCCTCTCGATTCATTCATAGCGTTGGAAAGCATTGCCCGATCGGTAGGGCGAGCGCAAATGGCCTCGTCCACGCCACCCCACCCGCGCCCATGGGCCCGCACCCGGAAAGCCCGAGAAGGCCCGGGCGCCAGGTCCGCATCCTTACCGGGCGTAGGTGGCGTCCGTACCTTGGAAAGCCCGATACAGCTCGTCGGCCCGGTCCACCACGTCCTTGGGGAGCACCTTGGCAACCGCGTCGATGGCCGCGTCCAGCTGCTCCACGCTGGCCGGCCCGAGGAGGATCGAGTCCACCCCGGTTCGCGAGGCCGCCCATTGGTAGGCCAACTCCACCGGGGTGCGTCCCGCCTCGGCGGCGAGCCCCGCGAAGGCTTCGGCCAGGTCGAAGAAGCGGTCGTTGAGGTAGCGCCGCTGGTACATGGGGTTCTTGTCGAAGCGCGACCCGGGCGAAAGCGGCGCATCGCGCTTCAGCTTGCCCGCGAGCAGGCCGCCTCCCAGCGGGTTGTAGACGGTGGTGTGGACACCGTACTTGCGGGCGAAGCGGAAGTTCTCGATCTCCAGCTGGCGGATGAGCAGGTTGTACATCTGCTGCGAGACGCGCGGCTTCACGCCGGCGTGGATCATCTCCAGCATCTGCCAGGAGGCGAAGTTGGAGACGCCGAAGGCGCCGACCCTTCCCGAGGCGATCAGCTTCTCCACGGCGTGGAGCGACGCTTCCAGCGGCCGCGAGTGATCGGGCTTGTGGAAGTAGTAGAGCTCCACGCGGTCGGTGCCCAGCCGCTTCAGGCTCTCGTCCAACGCCGCGGCGATGCGCTCCGGCGCGAGGCCCTCGGGCTCGGTCATCTTCGGCCCGATGCCCACCTTGGTGGCGATGCGCGCCTGCGAGCGCTTCTTGCCCAGCGCGCGCCCGAGGATGCGCTCCGACTCCCCCTCCACGTAGGCATTGGCCGTGTCGAAGAAGGTGAGCCCGCGCTCCAGCGCGCGCTGCACGATGCGAGTTGCCTCCGGCTCGGGGGTGCGCTTGCCGAAGTTCATCGTGCCGACGACCAGGGCCGGCGGCGTGCCGGGAGGATGGGGATCGAGGTACGCGTCCATGGCGCGCAGTATAGGGATGCCCGCGGATCCCGCCACTAGCGCCTCGGTCGAGGCACTATGCGCGCATCAGTGCGGCGCCCCAGTGGAAGCCCGCCCCCAGGCCGACGAAGCAGACCAGCGCGCCGTCGCGGACGCGGCCAGCCTTGCGCGCTTCGTCGAGCGCGATGGGAATGGTGGCGGCGGTGGTATTGCCGTAGCGCTGGATGTTGTTGAACACCTTCTCGTCGGGAAGCTCGAGCGTGCGCTGCACCATCTCGTTGATGCGCAGGTTGGCCTGGTGCGCGATGAGCAAGTCGAGGTCGCGCACTGCCACGCCGGTCTGGGCGCAGACCTCGCGCACCACCTGGGGCATGCGCGACACCGCCAGCTTGAAGACCTGCCGGCCGTTCATCTCGGGAACGTGCCGGCCCTCGCGCAGGTCGCCCTCGGTGATGTACGGGCGCTGCGCGAAGCCGGCGGCAGGAACGTAGAGTGCCTCGTAGCCGTTGCCGTCGGCGTGGATCTTGAAGCCGAGCAGGCCGCGGTCGCCCTCCTCGCCGCGCAGCACGCAGGCCCCGCCGGCGTCCCCGAAGAGCACGATGCGGTCGCGGAAGCGCGTGATCCAGGCCTTCTCGGTGGCGCTGGGCGGCTCGCCGCCGCGGCCGAAGAGGTAGTCCCATTGCGTCCAGGGCATGAAGCCGGAGTGCACCTCGGCGCCCACCAGCAGCACGGTGCGCGCCGTGCCGGAGCGGATCAGGGCATCGCAGATCTGAAGTCCGTAGATGAAGCCCGTGCACTGCTGGCGGATGTCCAGCGCCGGGATGGTGGCGAGCCCCAGCTGGTGCTGGAGCAGGCTGCCGCAACCGGGAAAGTAGTGGTCCGGCGTCATGGTGGCGAACACGATGTAGTCGATCTCTTCGCTCTTGATGCCGGCGTCGGCGATGGCCTTGCGCGCGGCTGCCGCTCCGAGGTTCGTGGTGGTGGTACCGTTCTCCACGTAGTAGCGCTCCTCCACGCCGCTCCGTTCGCGGATCCACTCGTCGGACGTCTCCATCATGGTGGCGAGCGCCGCGTTGGTGATCTTGTGCTCGCCGGTGACGAATCCCGTGCCGAGAATACGCGTGCGCTGCATGGCTCACCCCACCGGCGCGATAGCAAAAAACCTCTTTGCGCCGGCGCGTTTGATAGGCCCCGACCAGCGCGGCGTCAATGACGCGATGCGCTGGTGATGTTCATCCCAGCGCGCTGCCGAAGTCCTCGATCAGGTCTTCCGGAGCTTCCAGTCCGATGGAGACCCGCACCAGGCCCTCGCTGATGCCGATGCGCGCCCGCTCCTCGGCCGTCAGGCCGGCGTGCGAGGTGGCTGCAGGCCGCGTCACCAGCGTCTCCGGTCCTCCCAGGCTGGGCGCGTGGATGGGCAGCTGGAGCCGCTTGAACATGCGCTCCGCCGCGTCCGCTCCGCCGCGCAGCTCGAAGCTGATCATCGCGCCGGAGTACGCGAACAGCTCCCTCGCGCGCGCGTGCTGCGGATGGCTGGGGAGGCCGGGATGGTTGACCCGCGCGACCGCGGACTGCGACTCGAGGAACCCGGCGACCGAGAGAGCGGTGGCGCACTGCTGGCGGAAGCGCACGCCCAGCGTCTTCATCCCGCGCTGCAGGAGGAAGCAGGCATGCGGATCGAGCGAGCCGCCCAGGTGATCGAGCGTCTTCTTCACCTCGCGCACGCGGTCGGCGGGACCTACGACGGCGCCGGCGATCAGGTCGCTGTGGCCGTTGAGGTACTTGGTGGCGCTGTGCACGGCCAGGCTGAAGCCGTGATGCAACGGGTGGAAGCCCAGCGGCGTGGCGAAGGTGTTGTCGATGACGGAGACCAGGCCGCGCTCGCGCGCGAACCGGGCGATGGCGGGCAGGTCGGCCACGCGCAACAGCGGATTGGTGATCGCCTCGCAGTAGAAGACGCGCGTGCGGGGCGTCGCGGCGCGTGCCCAGGCCGCGGGATCGTCGCCGGAGACGAACGACACCTCGATGCCGAGGCGCGGCAGGTCGCGGGTCATCAGATCATGCGTGCCGCCGTAGAGGCCGTCCTGGGCGATCAGGTGATCGCCCGCGCGCAGCAGCGAGAACAGGGTCGCGCTCACCGCCGCCATGCCGCTGGCGGTGGCCAGCGCGGCCTCGGCGCCCTCCAGGGCGGCGAGCTTGGCGTGAAGCGCGTCGTGGGAGGGCGTGTTGGAGAGGCGCGCATAGCGGATGTCGTGGTAGCCGCGGCCCTCCGTCTCCTCGAACGTGCTCGACTGGTAGATGGGCATCGCCACCGCGCCGCCTTCGCGCGGGCGGGGCTCTCCGGCGTGGACGAGCA